>Ga0187875_10000559_pt1 | contig 30494 bp, 30 predicted proteins | sample June2016WEW_17_1_2_FD_132978 | JGI IMG/M metagenome (GOLD analysis project Ga0187875, IMG submission 132978) | Peatland microbial communities from SPRUCE experiment site at the Marcell Experimental Forest, Minnesota, USA - June2016WEW_17_10 | ecosystem: Environmental > Terrestrial > Soil >...
ACCTCGCCGAGCGGGCTCTCGGCGTCGAGGAGCGTCGTGAACTCGCGGAACGCGCCCTCGGCTATGTCGAGCTCTACGGGTCGTACGCCGAGACCGAGGCCCGCTTCCGGATCGACCGGACCCTCGAGCTGTACCACTCGCTCGACCCGGTCGACCAGAAGGCCTTCTGCTTCGACCCGGCGGTGCTCGAGTGGTCGCAGTACGTGCGCGAGATCCACCTCCCCTCCATCGTCACCCACGCCCGGGTGCGCACCTCACCCGGCAGGCGCGTCACCGAGAAGCGTGACGACCGCTCCCGGCGCCGGATCCTCACGGCCGAGCCCCGCTGCGCGGCGTTCGATCTCGAGCAGACCCTCATCAACTCGAACGTCGTCGAGTCCTACGGCTGGCTCGCGACCCGCCACCTCGCCCCGCTCCGCAGGGCCCAGCTCGCCGCCGAGCTCATCCTCGAAGGGCCGCGACTGCTGGCGATTGACCGCCGCGACCGCAGCGACTTCCTCCGCTCCTTCTACCGGCGCTACGAGGGCGCTCCCGTCGACCGGGTCCGGGAGGACTCCTGGGAACTGTTCAGCGACCTGCTGCTCACACGGGCCTTCCCCGGGGCGATCGAGCGCGTGCGGGCCCACCGCGCCCTCGGCCATCCGACCCTTCTCATCACCGGGGCGCTCGACTTCGTCATCGCGCCCCTCCGGCCCCTTTTCGACGAGATCGTCTGCGCCTCGCTCGGCGAGGAGAACGGCCGGTTCACCGGCGAACTCGTCTCGACGCCGCCGACGGGCGAGGCGCGGGCGATCATGCTCGGTGAGTGGGCCGCCTCCCACGGGCTCGACCTCGAACGGACCGTCGCCTACGCCGACTCGACGAGTGACCTGCCGATGCTCGACGCAGCCGGCCTCCCCGTCGTCGTGAACCCGGAACCGAAACTCGCCTCGATCGCCCGCCGGCGCGGCTGGCCGATCGAGGAGTGGAAGCGAGCCCGCGGCGGCCCGTGGGTCCCCCTCGCCGTCGCGATGCGCCGGACCGGTCCCCGCTCGCCGGCCCCCCACGAGCTGGGCGCGCCGCACCCGGCCGACGAGAAGGGGCAGGCCGGATGAAGGCGCTCCTTTTCGAACGGCTCGTCCACCGCTTCGCCGCCGCCCGGCTCGTCTCGCTCGTCGCGGGATCGGGGACGGGCATCGGGGTCGCCCCGCTACGGCTCGGCGAAATCGACCCGCCGAGCCTTCCCGGTCCGAACTGGCACCGGGTCGCGCCGCGCCTGTCCGGGATCTGCGGATCGGATCTCGCGACGCTCGACGGGGCGAGCTCCCGCTTTTTCGAGGACATCGTCACGTTCCCGTTCGTGCCCGGTCACGAGATCGTCGGCGTCGTCACGGATGGCCGGCACACCGGCAAGCGCGTCGTCATCGAGCCGGTGCTCTCCTGCGTCGTCCGTGGGATCGAGCCGCTCTGCCCGTCGTGCGCCGCGGGCCGCACGGGATCCTGCGAGCGGATCGCGTTTGGTCACATCCGTCCGGGCCTGCAGACCGGCTACTGCGCGGACACCGGCGGAGGGTGGTCCGACGAACTCGTCGCCCACGACGCCCAGCTCCACCTCGTCCCCGCCGGGATGACCGACGAGGCCGCGGTGATAGTCGAACCGGCGGCGTGCGCGGTCCACGCCGCGCTGGCCGGCCAGGTGGTGCCCGGCGAGCGCGTCGTCGTGCTCGGCGCCGGGACCGTCGGTCTCTGCACGCTGGCGGCGGTGCGCCACCACACGCTCCCCTCGGCGCTCCTATCCGTCGCCAAGTACCGCGTCCAGCGCCGATTCGCCGAGGACCTCGGTGCCGACGAGGTCGTCACGCCCGCCGAGCTCGGCCGGGCGGTCCGCCGGATGACCGGGACCCTCGCGCTGGCGTCCACCGGGGGCGCGATCGACCGGCTCGCGGGCGGGGCGGATGTGGTCTTCGACTGCGTCGGCTCGGCGCGTTCGATCACGGAGTCTCTGCAAGTCGTTCGGCCCGGAGGTCGGATCGTTCTCGTTGGGATGCCCGGCACGGTCCGGGTCGATCTCGCACCGCTGTGGCAGCGGGAGGTCGCCCTCGTCGGCGCCTACGCCTACGGGATGGAGGACGTCCCGGGCGGGCCGCGCCGGACGTTCGCCCTTGCCTTCGAGCTCGTCGCCGCCGCCGGGCTCGAGCGGCTGGTGTCGGCCCACTACCCTCTGGAACGTTACGAAGAGGCGGTTCGCCATGCCGCGAACGCCGGGAGGCGGGGGTCGGTGAAGATCGTCTTCGACCTCCGTCGCGAGGACCCCGCGTGGCGGCGTGCCGCCGAGCCGCCGGCCAAGAAACGACCTACCTCCCGTGGTGACAAGAAACTGGAGACGAGCGCGTGAGCCCGAGACCCGGATTCGTACTCGAGGTCGACCGGTCGACCCCCCCGACCGTTTTCTGGCACGGGGAGGGCTTCCGGTTCGAGCGGCTGCCCGAGGGTTCCCGGGTCGTCTACCCGCCGGAGCCCCTCGACGGACTGGTCGACCCCGAAGCGTCGATCCGCCACGCGCTCGAGCACCCGCTGGGCGACTCCGCGCCGCTTTCGGCACTCTTGAAGCCCGGGATGAGGCTCACGATCGCCTTCGACGACGTCTCGCTGCCGCTGCCGCCGATGCGCCGGCCGGACATCCGCCAACGGGTGATCGAAGCCGTCCTCGACAAGGCCGCCGCGGCAGGCGTGGACGACGTCGTCCTCATCGCCGCGCTCGCCATCCACCGACGGATGACCGATGATGAGTTGCGCCACGCCCTCGGCGACCGGGTCTTCGACGCTTTCGCGCCCCACGGGCTCCTGCTGCAGCACGATGCCGAGGACCCCGGAGCGCTCGTCCACCTCGGCCTCACCGACAAGGGCGAGGACGTCGAGATCAACCGGCGGGCCGCCGAGAGCGACCTGCTCGTCTACGTGAACATCAACCTGTCGGCGATGGACGGCGGCCACAAGTCCGTCGCCACCGGGCTCGCCAGCTACCGAAGCCTCCGTCACCACCACAACGTGAAGGTCCTGCAGCAGAGCTCTCTCATGGACCGCCACCACTCCGAGATGCACGCCTCGAACTGGCGGATGGGCCGGCTGATCAAGGCCGCCGGCGTGAAGATCTTCCAGATCGAATCGACGCTCAACCTCGACATGTTCCCGTCGCAGTTCAACTTCTTACAGAAGCGGGAGTGGGAGTGGTCGCTCGCCGACCGCGCCGGCTTCCACGCGACCCGGCTCTCGCTCGACCGCACCCCGCCGCGGCTCGCGCGCCAGATCTTCCAGTCGATGCTCTCGCCCTACGCGGTCACCTCGGTGCAGGCCGGTGAGGTCGAGGCCGTCCACGACGTCACGCTGGAGAACCTCCACCGCCAGCAGCTCGTCTCCGTCGAGGGCCAGACCGACATCCTGACGATGGGCCTGCCGTACCTGTGCCCGTACAACGTGAACTCGATCATGAACCCGATCCTCGTCGCCTGCCTCGGGCTCGGCTACTTCTTCAACCTCTACCGGGGCCGGCCGCTCGTGCGCGAGGGCGGGGTCTGCATCATGTCCCACCCCACGCCGTGGGCGTTCAACCCGGTCCACCACCCGAGCTACATCGACTTTTTCGAGCAGGTGCTCGCCGAGACGACCGATCTCGTGGAGATCGAGAAGCGCTACGAGGAGTCGTTCGCCACCGATCCCTGGTACATCCACCTCTACCGGACCTCGTACGCCTACCACGGCGTCCACCCGTTCTACATGTGGTACTGGTGCGCCCACGCCCTCCAGCATCTCGGCGCCGTGATCATCGTCGGGGGCGACCGGGCCGCTGTGCGGCGCATGGGGTTCAAACCCGCCTCGACCCTCGCCGACGCCCTCGAGATGGCCGAGGACGTCGTCGGCCGGAACCCGACGATCACACACCTCCACGCTCCGCCGCTGCTCGTGGCCGACGTCTCGTGAGCGTCCGACTCCCCCGCATCGTCGAGGACGTCGTTTCCCGCCCGACGTGGCCCGGGACCCTGCCGCGCCCCATCGAGCGGCGCAACATCGGAGTCGACTACGACACGGCCTGGACGCGGGCGCCCTGGGCACGGGCCGTACGTCGCGTGCTCGTCGACAACGTCACCCGTCCCTTTGTCGCCGCCGTCGCCGCCCCCAAGGTCTTCGGCCGGGAGCACCTCGACGCGCTCGACGGGCCGGTGATCTTCGCCGCCAACCACTCGAGCCACCTCGACACCTCGATCGTCGTGTCGTGCCTGCCGGAACGCTTCCGCCGCCGCACGGTCGTCGCCGCGGCAGCGGACTATTTCTTCGACCGCCCCTGGAAGGCGGCGCTGTGGTCGCTCGCCCTCGGCACCATCCCGATGGAGCGGACAAAGGTGAACCGACGCAGCGCCGATCTCGCCGCGCAACTCCTCACGGACCGCTGGAACCTCGTCATCTTCCCCGAGGGAGGCCGCAGCCGAGATGGCTGGGGCCAGGAGTTCCGCGGTGGAGCCGCCTACCTCGCCAAACGCTGCGACGTGCCCGTCGTCCCCGTCCACCTGCGCGGCGTGCGGCCGGTCTTCCCGAAGGGCAGCAGTTCCCTGCGCCGGGGCAAGGTCGAGATCCGCTTCGGGGATCCCCTGTGGCCCGGCGAGGCGACAGGTCACGACGGGCGGGAAGAGGACGCGCGCCGTTTCGCTGCCCGTATCGAGGAGTCCGTGGCGCTCCTCGCCGACGAGGCCGAGTCGGACTGGTGGTCGGCGCGGCGGCGCGCCGCCACCGGCGAGACACTGGCGTTCCGCGGGCCGGACGCCTCGCCGTGGCGCCGCTCCTGGGCCCTCCCGGTGAGCGCCCGGCGCACGAGGAGCTCGCGGACGAGGTCCTCCGCCAAGCCCTGGTGATGTCCGCTTCGTAAGGAAGGCGCCGCCCCCCGGACGCGAAGAAGGGGCCGGGGGGGGACCGGCCCCTTCGTTCAGTTCACACCCACAGGGCTCCGGTGGGGGACCGTCACTCCCGTGGTTGACCCCTACTTTTGCCAAGCTCGCACCATCAGTCAAACAGTTGCGATAGATAGCGCCTATCATTTACTCCGATGGACCTGCGGCAACTGAACGCGCTGGTCGCGATCGCCGAGCACGGCTCGTTCTCGGCGGCTGCCGACGCGCTCGCCACCGTGCAGTCGAACGTCTCGACGCACGTGAAGAAGCTCGAGCTGGAACTCGGATGCGTCCTCGTCGACCGTGCCACCGGGCAACTGACCGACGCCGGCGAACTCGCGGTGGAGCGGGCCCGCCGCGTGATCGGTGAGCTCGACGCCCTCACCTCCGACGTCACCGCGCTCAGCCGGGAGATCATCGGGACGGTCCAGCTCGGCCTCATCGGGACCGCCGCGCTGTGGATCGTGCCTGAACTCCTCGACCTCGTCCCGGCGCTCCACCCCCACCTGCGCCTCATCTTCCGGGAGGCGACGACGCTCGGGCTCGACACGCAGCTCGCGACCGGGGACATCGACCTCGGTGTCCTCGCCCTCCCCGCCTCCGGCTCCGAGGTCCACGCGGTGGCGCTTTTCGAGGAGGACATCGGCCTCTTCCTCCCCCGATCCCACCCGCTCGCTGCCCGCGAGACCGTGACGGTCGTCGACATCGCAAACCTCCCGCTACTGCTGCCGTTGGAGGGCAGCAACTACCGGATGTCCCTCGACTCCCTCGCCGCCGCAGCAGGGGTCGCGCTCCACCCCCGAGCCGAGCTGGACAGCCTCCGGCTCATGCGCTCGCTCATGTTCGAGGGCTGTGGCTTCGCCATCCTGCCGACGAGCACGCTGCCGGTCCGTCGGGCAAAGACCTGGACGATCATCCCGGTCGAGGGTCTCGCGCCCCGGGTCATCGGCGTCGCCCAACGTCGTCGGGCCCTCCCCGGCGCGCCGGTGCGCGCCGTGCTCGACGTGCTCACGACGATCCTCGCCGACCCGAGCCGGCTCCCGAAGGGCGTGCACCCCATTGCCCAGGAGCCCGGGGCCGCGACGCGCAGGCCCGAGCCGGGCCCGTCGCAGCGCGGACCCCGGCGGGCTTGACCGTCACGGACGCAGTTCACCCGACCTCGACGGACCCGCCTCCGCCGGCTCCCGCCACATCAGCCAGAGCCGCGGGCCACCCCGGGGCGCCCGGATCTCCCGTGTGACGCGGAATCCGAGTCGTTCGTAGAAGTGGGTGTTCGGTTCCGTCGAGCATTCGAGGTAGGCGCCGAGACGCATCGCGTCGCAGCGCGCGAGTCCCGGCCCCATGAGCGCGCTTCCGAGCCCGCCCCGCTGGTGGGCCGGGGCGACGCCGATCGTGCCGAGGTAGTAGTGCGCCAGAACTGGGCGGTACCGCTGGAGGGCGACCGCCAGCCGACGAGCCGACCAGTAGCTCCCCGAGGCCAGCGAGACGCGCAAATAGGCGAGCTGGTCGCCGACTGTCGGCAGGCGCGAGTCCGGTGGCAGCCACATCGCCGCTCCGATCGTGTCCCCGGTCGTGTAGACCTCGCCACGGGGCAGGTAGGTCCGCGACAACTGCACGGCGAAGAACTCCCGAAGGACCGTCTCCCGGCGTTCGCCGTCGGGGAAGATGAAGGCGGACACCGGATCGTCGACGAACGCCGACGCGAGCGAACGCGTGAGTAGGGTCATGTCCTCGGGGGTCGCCCGGCGCACTTCGGGCACCATGCGATGGTATCTCCGCCCCTGCCAGGGCCAGGCTGGGCGCTCGCTATAGGCTTTGGCGCGCTATCGCCAATCCGCAGGGAGAGACCCCATGACGCCGATGCCTCGGCAGTTTTCGATCACCTTCGACTACCGCTGCCCTTTCGCCCGCAACGCCCACGAACATGTCCTCGCCGCCGTGTCCGCAGACGCGGACTACGACGTCCGCTTCGTCCCGTTCTCACTCAGCCAGGCCCACGTCGCCGAGGGGGAGCAATCTGTTTGGGACAACCCTTCGACCCGCAACGAACTCCTCGCCGGCGCCGCGGGAGTCGTGGTGCGAGACCGCTTCGCCGATGCGTTCCCGGCGGCACATCTCGCGCTCTTCGCCGCCCGTCACGACCGCAGCGGTGATCTCCGCGACGAGAAGGTCATCCGCTCAGCCCTCGCGACGTCAGGTGTCGACGACGACGCGGTCTTCGCCGAGCTCGATGCCGGCTGGCCTTTCGACGTGTTCCGTCGTGAGCACGAGTCCGCAGTGCACGATCACGCCGTCTTCGGCGTCCCGACCTTCATTGTCGGCGACCGGGCCGTTTTCGTCAGGCTGATGGACCGTCCCCAGGGCGACCACGAACTCGCCCGGGCGACGATCGATCGCGTGCTCGATCTCCTCGTCGACCATCCCGAACTCAACGAGTTCAAGCACACCTCGATCCCCCGTTAGGGGTCGGGGAGCTCAGCTTTCCAGGGAGATCGGTTCGTCATCCCGGACGCCCGCTCCGAGCGGGACGTCGGCGGCGGCCGTCGCCACCATCTTCCGGATCCGCTCATCGATCTCAACGACGAGCTCCGGGCTTTCCCGCAGGAACTGCTTGGCGTTCTCCCGGCCCTGCCCGAGCTGCTCGCCCTCGTAGGTGTACCAGGCTCCCGACTTCTTCACGATGTCGAAATCGACCGCAACGTCGAGGATCGAGCCTTCCCGGCTGATCCCCTGTCCGTACATGATGTCGAACTCCGCGGAACGGAAGGGGGGCGCGCACTTGTTCTTCACGACCTTCACCCGCGTCCGGCTCCCGACGATCTCGGCTCCGTCCTTGATCGACTCGACCCGCCGGATGTCCAGGCGGACCGACGCGTAGAACTTCAGTGCCCGGCCCCCCGGCGTCACTTCCGGTGAGCCGTAGATCACACCGATCTTCTCGCGGAGCTGGTTGATGAACAGGGCAATCGTGTCCGACTTGTTCAAGGTCGCGGTGAGCTTGCGCAGCGCCTGGGACATCAGGCGGGCCTGGAGGCCGACGTGCGCGTCGCCCATCTCTCCTTCGATCTCGGCGCGCGGGGTCAACGCGGCCACCGAGTCGATGACGACCACGTCGATCGCACCCGAGCGGATGAGCATCTCGGCGATCTCCAACGCCTGTTCGCCGTTGTCCGGCTGGGAGATGAGGAGCTCGTCGATGTCGACGCCAATGGCCTTCGCGTAGACCGGATCGAGGGCGTGCTCCGCGTCGATGTAGGCGCAGACACCACCGTTGCGCTGTGCCTCCGCGACAACATGGAGAGCGAGGGTCGACTTGCCGGAGGATTCAGGACCGAAGACCTCGACGATGCGACCGCGCGGCAGACCGCCGATGCCGAGCGCGAGGTCGAGTGACATGGCGCCCGTCGAGATGGCCTCGATACCGAGCGTGAGGCTCTCGCCCATCCGCATCACGGAACCCTTCCCGAACTGCTTCTCGATCTGGGCGAGTGCTGCGTCGAGTGCCTTGTCCCGCTCCATCACCCCTCACTTTCCACCGCTCACGCCGCCGGGCCGTGCACCGAGCGGACCTGCACGTTACGGCCCCGCTGTATCGCCGACGCCGCACCCCCGATGACCATCCCCCCGTACGGGAACTTTCATCAGTGTAGTTGCGAACACCTGTTCGATGGTGGATTCTCCAGAGACGTAGGCGCTGAACCTCAGGAAACGACCTCACCTGCGGTTCCTGAGAGGGATCGGCCATAGCTCGCTTCGGAGGGCGATTGACGCTCGCCGAGGCCGTGGCCCACGCCGCCGGGCTCACGGACCTCTCAGGCCCCGGAAGGGCGACCGACCATCCCCCTAGCCCCCGGCTTCGAGGCGCCGGCGGAGCCAGTCCAGGGTGTTCATCGTGCCGAGCTCCCGCACCCGCTGGCGATCCCCGAAGATCTGGAACGAGGCGGTCTCGGTCTGCCCCCCGGCGAACGCGAGTCCGGCGAACGCGGTCCCGACGGGGAGCCCCTCCTGGCTCGTCGGCCCGGCAACGCCGGTCGTCGCGAGCCCGATATCGGCACCCAGCAGCTTGCGCACCCCGTCGGCCATGCCCGCCACCGCCACGGGGCTCACGACCGGTCCGGCGGGGAGTCCGAGGACGTCGCGTTTCACGTCCGCGGCGTACGGGACGACGCCCCCGCGGAACCATCCGCTCGCCCCCGGCGCCGAGACGAGGCTGGACGCCACCAGCCCCCCCGTGTACGACTCCGCCACGGCGACGGTGAAGTTGCGGGCCGTCAGAAGCGCGCCGAGGCGGATGGCCATCGTCTCGCCGTCGACGCCGAAGATGTTCGTCCCGACGAGTTCACGGAGCGCCGCCTCCTCGAGATCGAGCGCCTCGCGAGCCGCTTCGACGCTTGCGGCCTTCACGGTCACCCGCAACTGGACGCCCTCCAGGCCCCGCGCCAGGAACGCGATCGTCGGCGCGCCCTCCCCCGCGGCGTCGAGCACCGCAAGGCGGGGCGCGACCAGCTCGGCGAGCGCCGATTCCCCGATCCCCCACGTCCGCAACACGCGGCTCGAGATCACTCCCGGCTCGCCCGACCGCGTTCGCAGATCGGGCAGAACGGCCCGCTCGAACATCTCCCGCATCTCCACGGGAACGCCGGGCAGCGCGTAGACGACCTGGGATCCGACCGGGCAGACGAGTCCCGGGGCGGTGCCGAGACGTTGCTCGATCACCTCGGCTCCGACCGGCACGTCCGCCTGTCGCCTGTTGCTCAGCGACATCTCGCGGTGACGGGCCTGAAACACCTGCCCGAGGAGGGCGAGAGCCCTCGGATCCCGGCGGAGATCGACGGCCATCACCTCGGCGATCGCCTCCCTCGTGACGTCGTCCTGGGTTGGTCCGAGACCTCCGCAGACGACGACCGCATCCGCCCGACCGAGCGCCACCCGCAGGACCTCGGCGATGCGCGCGACGTTGTCGCCGACCCGGGTCTGGTAGGTGCAGTCCACGCCCGTGGCAGCGAGCCGGTCGGCGATCCAGGTCGAGTTCGTGTCGACGATCTGTCCGAGCAGCAGCTCTGTTCCAACCGCCACGATCTCTACGCGCACCACCGTCTCACGCTCCCTGGGGGGTCGTGGCCCCGTCACGCCGACCGAGCCGGGCCCGTAGGTCGCGGCGGCCGTCCAGGTAGTATTCCGCCCCGGTGACGAGGGTCAGCCCCACCGCGATCCAGAGCACGATCTCCACCGCGAGGAGGTGGGTCTTCCCGATCGGCGGGAAGAACGCCGCGGCGATGGCGAGGTCCTGAGCGAGGGTTTTCAGTTTGGCCAGCGGACGCGCCGGGACCGAGATCCCGTGACGTCCCGCCGTGATCCGGAACGTGCTCATCGCGATCTCCCGCGCCCCGATGAGCACGACGGGCAGCGGACTGAGAAGGCCGATCGCGCTCAGCGCGCTCAACGCGCCAAGCACCAGGAACTTGTCCGCGAGCGGATCGAGGAACGCCCCCGACCGCGTTGTACCGTGGCGTCGCGCGATGTGACCGTCGAGCCCGTCGGAGAGGCAGAACGCCGTCCACAGCGCCCACAGAAGCCACGACGTTGGCCCGATTTCGACAGTGAGCACGGCGAGCGCGGGCGCGCCGACGAGACGGGTGAACGTGAGAGCGTTCGCGGGCGTCAACAGTGCCGAGGGACCGAATGACGGGCGGGACCCGTTCATGCGCGCGCCACCGCGTGTGCTTCCCGGCGGCGACCGGCCGACCCCGCGTCAACGAAGCACCCCTCAAGATCCGTTCCCACGGCCGCCTCGATCCGCACGCGACGCAGCGAACCCGGCACACCGCCCCGGGGAACGTGGATCACGCCGTCGATCTCGGGCGCCTCGCGGTGCGAGCGCCCGACACCGACCTCGTCGATAAGCACTTCGGTCGTCACCCCGACGAGGGCGCGCCGACGTCGCGCCGTGATCGCGTCCTGCAGCCCGGCGCACTCTCGCAGCCGCTCGAGGGCGAGGGCCGGCGGTATCTTGTCCCCGAGACCCGCCGCGTAAGTTCCATCCTCCTCGGAATAGGCGAAGAATCCGGCCCAGTCCAATTCGGCCGCCTTCAGAAAATCGAGCAGGGCGTCGTGGTCGTCTTCGGTCTCGCCGGGGTAGCCGAGGATGAAAGAGCTGCGCAGGGCGGCTTCCGGCGCGAGGGCGCGGATCTTGTCGATGCGGTCGAGGAACACGTCGCCGGAGCCGAAGCGCCGCATCCGTCGCAATACGGGCCGCGCTACGTGCTGGAGCGACAGGTCGAAGTACGGGACACGCGTCGCGACGATCGTCTCGATGAGCCGAACGTCGAGCGCGGACGGATACAGGTAGAGCAACCGGACGCGCGCGACGCGTTCAGCGACCGCCTCGACCAGCCCGACGAGGGCGTCGCTGTGCCCCAGGTCCCGCCCGTAGGACGTGAGGTCCTGCGCCACGAGGACGACCTCGGCAACCCCGAGCCGGTCGACCTCGGCGAGGATCGCGTCCTTCCGCCGGGAACGCTGCGGACCCCGGAACTGGGGAATCGCACAGAACCCGCAGCGGCGGTCACAGCCCTCGGCGACCTTCACGTACGCCCAGGACGCGTGCGCGCGCGGGCGCGCAGCCTCGAGGAAGTCGATCGGGATGGCCCGTTCGACCCGCGGGCGCCAGCGGGCTCCCCTGAGGTGCACCGGGATCCCCACATCGACCACCGCGTCGACCTCGGGGAGGGCCTCGGCGAGCTCCTCCCCTGCCCGGGCGGCGAGACAGCCGGTCACGACGAGACGGGCGCCGCGACGCCGCCGGCGGGCGACCTCCATGATCACCGCCACCGACTCGGCTCGTGCGGCCTCGATGAACGCGCACGTGTTCACGACGACGAGGTCGGCGTCGGTGAGTGTCGTCGCCGGTTCCAGACCGGCCGCGAGGAGCGAACCGGTGAGTTTCTCGGAGTCGACCTCGTTCTTCGGGCAACCGAGCGTCTCGACAAAGAAGCGCTCCGGCACGGCCGGAGCCTACCGTCGGGGCGTCGCCTCGACCTGTGGCCCCTGGTGGCGCCTAGACGTCGGCATCCAACTCGGCGGCATCGTCGTCCGAGCCTGCCACGAGCTCCTCTTTCAGGCGAATGTACTCCACGTCCGTGATCACCCCGCGGCGGTGCAACGTCGACAGGCGCTCGAGCTCATCGGCCACCGCGACCGGACCGACCTCGGCGTCACCGCCCGAGTCGTGACGGCGGGACTCCTCGATCGTCCGGTTGATCAGCCCCTGCACGACGGCGGGGTGACGGACGTTCTCAAACGGCGCCTCGCCGCGCCCACCCGCCGATTGCACGGAGAGCTCACCCTTGCCAATCATGCGCTCGAGAAGGGTCTGGACGTAGCTCACGTCCTGGATGCTGGAGATGAGGATCTCGCGTCCCGAGCGGCGGACCACCCCGCGACGGTAGATGACCCGCATCGTCGTCACGACGAGGTCCGTCGACCGCCACCCGACGAGCCGGGCGAGGAAGCGGCACACCGCGACGACCGTCACTCCGAGCAGCACCCAATCGAACCACCTCGGCGCTGCGGACCACGTCACGTAGATCGCCACGCTCCCGGCGAGAACGACGGTCGCGACGAGGCTCGGACCGACGAGCAGCGACCAATGCGGACGGGCTTCTAGGAGGACCTCCTCGTCCTCGTGGATGGCCCGCCTCGAAAACGTCACCGCCACTCCTTCATCGGCAGTCGCGAGCTCGCGCGCCGGAAGACGGACTGGTCACTTCAACCGAGCTTCGCCGCGATGTTCCCCGCCCCGCGCAGGACCGACCCGTCCGCGCCTGCGACCGAAAACGTCATGGCCGGCCGCTCCACCGCCTCGGTGACGAGCCCGGTGAGGAGCTCGCCGAACTCAAGCGGCGGATCGATGAAGAGATAGCGCGACAGCGATCCGGGAATGGTGTTGATCTCGTTGACGTAGAGCTCACGGCCGTCACTGAGGAAGTCGATCCGGTTCACGCCCCGAGCTCCGAGGAGCCGCGCCACGACGAGCGCAAGTTCTCGCAGCTCCCGCTCGACACCGGTGTCGATCCGCGCCGGAAGCTCCCGCGGCGCGCTGAGCATTCCCTCCCCGCCGACGTATTTGTCGGCGTAGTCGAGGATCTCGGCCGTCTCGTTCCTCCCGAGCGGTCGCTCCACGGCCGACAGCACCGTCGTCGGCCACGTCCGAACGGCGACCTGCAGGTCGTAGAGGTCGTCCCGGTACGGTTCGACCACCGCTCCCTGTCGCAGGTGCACGTTGGCACTGAGTCGCGCCTGCACGGTCGGCCAGTCCTTCACGACGTCGATCCCGATCGACGAGCCCCCGTAACGCGGCTTCACGATGTACGGTCCGGCGAAGGCGGGTGCCGCCAGCCCCGGACCGAGCGCGACCCGCGGCAACGTCGGCACACCCGCGGCCGCAAGGACCCCCGTCGTCGCGAGCTTGTCCATCCCGAGCGCCGCCGCCGCGGCGCACGGCCCGCTGTACGCGACATGGGCGCAGTCGAGCATGCCCTGCAGGGAACCGTCCTCCCCCGGCCCGCCGTGACAACACAGGAGCGCGGCGTCAATCTCGACACGGCGCAGCCCCGAGCGGGGCCATGAGGCCCGGGCGACGAATCCGCCGTCGGCCCCCGTGCGCAGTTCGACCTGGCGACCAGCCTCGGGGGCTCCCCCGACGAAGGCGCTCGCCTCGAGCAAGGGCGAGACCTCGAGCCAGTCCGCCGTCTTCGTCCAGTACAAAGCGTGCACGGCCGCGACGGCGTCGTCCGCGGCCAGCGCTCGTGCCGCCTGGAGTCCCGTCAGGATCGAAACGTCGTGCTCGGGCGACGGTCCGCCGAACAGCACGCCGACACGCAAAGAGGACCCGGGCATCGCGGCATTGTAGGCAGCACTTCGGCCTCCCACGATGGAGGTCTCTCCGGCCAACTCACGGCACGATCCCGCCTCTAGGGATATTGATCAGGAAGGTCGTTCTCGTAAAGGACGACGTCACCCGCGCGGAGTTCTTGTCGGACCCAGGCGACGGCCGCAGCCCGCGAGGGAACCGTCGTCACTCGGAGACCCCCACCGCCCGCGCGCCGATCGCCCCGGGCCGCGGCCACCCCGCCGAGGAGGGCCCGGCGGTTCGTCGACCCCACGACGACGAGGTCCGTCGCCACGTCCGCCACCTCCCCGGCGAAGGTTGCGTTCGCGGCGCGCTGGAGCGGGCCCAGCTCGACCATCCCCGGGGTGACGACGACCACGCGGGCCCCCAGGAGCGCGTTTGCCCTCAACGCCTCGAGAGCGAGTTGCGTGCCGGCCGGGTTCGCGTTGAAGGTGTCATCGAGGACGACGACACCGGCCGGAGAGGTGGCGACCTCCAGACGGTGCTCGACGATGGGCAGCGAATGCAGCCGGTCGGCGACATCCCCCAGCGGCACCCCCAGCGCGATCGCGATCCCGGCGGCGCACGCCACGTTCGTTAGCGCGATCGGCCGACCGGGATCGAGAGTCAGCCCCCCGACGACCGAGCCGGCCACGTGCAATGTGGCGCCGCGGGCCCCTTGAATCAGCGCGACGTCCGCGCGGCGGTCGACCGCTGAACAGCGGAGCACGCGGCGACCGGCGTCCTCGAGCTCGCGCGCCAGACGGACGAGGCGCTCGTCGTCGACGTTCAGGACGGCGCACTCGGCGTGGGCGAGGATCTCGCTCTTTGCCGCCACGATGCGCTCCAAGGACCCGAAGCGTTCGAGGTGGACCGGCCCGATCGCGGTAATCGCCGCGACACTGGGCGCCAGCCACGACACCATCTCCGCGATTTCGCCGGCGCCGTAGGCCCCCATCTCCGCGATGAAGACCTCCGTGCCCGGAACGAGGTGCTCGTTCACGGCGCGGGCGAGGCCGGCGCGGTTGTTGAAGCTGCGCGGGCTCGCCACGACGCGGAACGTGCCCACGAGCAGATGGGCCGCGTAGCTCTTCGTCGAGGTCTTGCCGTAAGAACCGGTGATGCCGACGACGACGGGGCCGATTCGGTGCAGTCTCTGCGCGGCCCGCCGGACGAAACGCCTGGCGACCCCCCACTCAAGCGGCCGGTCGACGAGCAGGGCGATCTCCACGACAACCGGCGACCCGATTGCTCCGGCCGCGGCGACCGTCGCCGCCAGGCGAAGTCCACCGAGCAACGATGCGGACGCGACCGCGGCGCCGTACTCGGCCGCCACAATCGTCGCGGTCGTGCCGAGCCGGCGGGTCCACCGCAGCCGTCCGCTACGACCCCGCACGCCCAACCCGAGCGGACCGGAACCGACGACGACCGCTCCGAGGATGCCGATCCCCCCTTGGAAACCCTCGGCCACCACCGATCCGAGCGCGCCCGCCGCGGCGGCGATGTGGACCCAGTCACGTCCCCACCATCGCCCAACGAAGCGCGCGACCGAGCCGGGCAAGTAGTGCTCGCGCTGCGCGACTCGCAGCCATCGGACAGTGGCGAGAACCGCTCCGGCCGCCGAAGCAGCGAGCGTCGTGACGAGGAGCGCGGTCATGGCCGGTGCAGCAGCGTCGCGGCGCGTAACGCGCCGGGCGCCGCGGTCGGCACGAAGTGGTCGACGCCCGGCAGCACGGTCAGGCGTCCGTCGACGAGGGAGTGCGTCGCCTCGCGGGCGACGTCGACCGGCACCGCGGTGTCGCCTTCACCCCAGACGAGCTCGACCGGGCACCGGAGCAGGGCCAGCGTCGCCCGGTAGTCCTCGGCCACCGCGCGCACGAGCACGCCACGCATCACGCCCCGCGCCTCCCGGTAGTCGCGTGACCCGTAGCGCTCCCGAGCCTGCTCCAGGCGGGTCGCGCTGACGATCCCCGCCGCGGCAAGTGACCGCACGACCCGGTAGCGAGCGTTCGGGCGGGGTCTCCGGCTGGCGGTCACGAGCGGCACGCCCGACAGGACGAGCGCCGCGACACGATCACCCGAGAGCGCGGCGAACTCCACGGCCACGCGGCCCCCGAAGGAGTGGCCGACGATCACGATTCGCTCGGCCATCTCGTCGAGCAACGGTTCGAGGAAGGCCGCGTACTCCCGCGCGCCCCACACCGCCTCCGGCGGTGGCGACGCTCCAAAGCCGGGTAGGTCGACGGCGATCGCATCGAGCGCCTGCTCGCCGTCCTTGGCACCGAGCACTTCGACGAAGTCCGCGTGCGACCGCGCCCATCCGTGTAGCGCGAGCACCCACGGCTTCGACGACCCGAACGCCTCGCCAAACGTCTTCCCGCCGAGATATCCGCTCAGCATCCCTGATGACGCTAATTGCTCCGGGTCCGTCGGACCGTGCTCATGCAGGCTCTTCGGACTGGAGACCACACCCGACGAGTACGGTCCGGAGCGGTGACCCTCGATCCGGATCTCCGTCGGGTCCTCGCCGGGTGCGACGAGTGCCAGCGCGCGGCGATTACCTCGCCCGCGGCACCACTCCTCGTCGTCGCCGGCGCCGGGTCCGGCAAGACCCGCGTCCTCACGCGCCGCATCGCGTGGCGCGTGCTCAGCGGCTCCGCGGCCCCGGCCCACCTCCTCGCGCTCACGTTCACCCGCAAGGCTGCCGGCGAGCTCCGGTCACGCCTACACCAACTCGGTTTGCCCGCCCGCGTCACCGCCGGCACGTTCCACTCGATCGCCCTCGCCCAGCTTCGTCTGCGGGCCATCGACGAGGACCGGGAACCGCCCCCTGTCCTCGACTCCAAGGCCGCCTTGCTCGCCAAGCTTCTTCCTGCGGCGGAGCATCGGAACCCGCGGACGCGACCCGGTGGCCGGCGCGAACTCCTCGCCTCGGTGGCCGCCGAGATCGAATGGGCCAAGGCGAGGCTCGTCGCACCGGGTCGTTACGTCGAGTGCGCGCAGGCGGCAGGACGCGCTCCCCTCGTCGAACTCGCCGCGGTGGCGGACTGCTTCCGGCGATACGAAGACGAGAAGCGCCGGATCGGGATCCTCGACTTCGAAGACCTGCTCGAGCGCCTCGCCGACGACATGGCCTCGGACGACGCCTTCGCCGCCGTGCAGCGCTGGCGTTTCCAGCACCTGTTCGTCGACGAGCTCCAGGACGCCAACCCGGCCCAGCTGCGACTGCTCGACACCTGGCTCGGCCACCGCGAGGACCTCTTCGCGGTGGGCGACCCGCACCAGGCGATCTACGGATGGAACGGCGCCGAGCCGAGCGCCGTCACGTCGTTCACCGACCGCTACCCGGGAGCGACGGTCATCGAACTCGCGACGAACTACCGCTCGACGCCCCAGGTCGTCGCCGTCGCTTCGGCGGCCTTGCCACCCGGCGCCCCAGCCCAGTCGGCCGCGGGCCCGGACGGATCGGCACCGCATGTGACGGCCTACCCCACCGATACCGACGAAGCTGCGGGTGTCGCCGCGTCCATTCGTCGTCTCCATCTGCCCGGTTCGCGGTGGTCGACGTGCGCCGTCCTCGCCAGGACGAACGCGCAGCTCGTGCTGTTCGAGCAGGCACTGGGCGCGGCCGGGATCCCGTTCCGCGGGAGCGTCGGCGCGGCGTTCCTCGCGCGACCGACCGTGCGCGAGGAACTCGATCGGCTCGCCGGCCGGGTCGGACGGGAGGGTTTCGCCGCCTGGCTCGAGGATCTCTCGCTTGAGTTGGAACGGGATCGCGAGAACGACGTGGACGAAGGCAGCACCGCAAAGCGCCGTGACGACCCGAGCGAACGCGAGCTCGACCTCGCCGTCCTTTCCCGCGTCGGATCGGACTACCTCGCGCTCGACGCTGATCCCGGCGCAGAGGGTTTCCCCGCCTACCTGCGACAGATCTTGCGCGACGACCCGCAGGCGCCGGCGAGCGACGGGATCGACCTGCTCACGTTTCACCGTGCGAAGGGCCTGGAATGGCGGGTTGTCTTCGTCACCGGGATCGAGGATGGTCTCGTTCCCATCGCCCACGCGAAGACCGCCGCGGCCCTGGAAGAGGAGCGGCGGCTCCTCTACGTGGCGTTGAGCCGGGCGACCCAGGAGCTGCACTGCTCTTGGAGTCAGCGACGCGCGTTCGGCCACCGCGCCTCGCGCCGCGAACCCTCCCCGTTCCTCCCCGCCGTGATGGAGGCGTGCCGGTCGGTCGAGAACGCGCGCGCCTTCGACTTGGACAGGGCGAAGGCCGCGATCGCCGCGACCCGGTCACAGTTGGACCTCGCCTCCCCGACGGAGCGCGAACTCACGTCGCTCCCCAACACCGGCGCCGCGGAGCGCTGAACCTTCTCGTCGGGCGCGGCGCCTGCCCCGCCGTGGGGGCGTCTAGTCGGTTGCCAGTTCGCGGGGACGGCCCGACGGGTCGGCCGTCGTGACCAGACGTCCTCGCATTCCACGCAGATCGAGGCAGGAATGATCCCAACCCGCATGAGCACGCCGAAGATCCTGCACCCGACGCAGTACGCGAAGGCCGCCTCGAGCGTCGCCGGGATGATGAGGATCGCGAGCACGACGACACACGCGATTCCCGAACCGACGAGCCACGCGACCAGGGCGCCGAGGGCGAACGCGGCACCCATCGCCTGGGCGAATCGCTTCGGCGCGCCTGGCACCGGCTTGGCCCAACGCCCGAGGCGGGGCGCGACGAAGCGAGTCGCCACGAACCCGAGCGGGCTGAGGCACGGCCCGGTGAGCGTGCGCGCGACGAACCCGTACGCGATCGGGATGGTGAGCCACAGCTAGCGAGTCGAGATCGCGACCGCCGCCATCACAACGACTCCGGCCGCCACCGTCCTTGCCGCGACCTCGTTTACCGGGTTCGGGAAGCCGATCGGGTTCCGTATCATCCGGCTAGCGTACCGCTGTCTCAACAATTCCGATCAAGTTGCTCACCTAACGGGGCAATGTCGCCAAAAGCCCTGCCCATCGCACCGGGTATGCTCAGCGGGTGACCCCCTCCCCTGCCCTTTCCCGTCCGCGTCCGCGCACCGGCCTCGCGGCGGCGGCGGCTTGCGCCGCGGCCTGTCTGCTCCTCGGGGTGCCCCTCGTCGGCGTGGCGTCGGCCTCCTCCGTCCCGAGTAAGGACCCGACGGCGACCGCCTCGTGGCCGCGACGAAAGAGGCGATGGACGCCCAGAAGAGCGTCCACTGCACTATCTCCGCCTACGACGCCTCGACGAAGCAGACGACGACCGTCACCGAGGACGCGAGCAAGACGCGTGGCCTGGAAACGCTCGCCGTCGGCACGGCGGAGGTGAAGTTGCGCCTCACGCCCACCGCCGCGTACCTCTGGGGCAACTCCAAGGGCCTCTCGACCGTCTTCGGCATGTCGACGACCCAGATCGCGGAAGTCGGCACGAAATGGGTCTTCTCCAAACCCGGCACCTCCCAGTACGCGGACGTGAAGTCAGCCGTGTCGATCGCTCCGTTGCTCGGCTCCCTCCTGCCGACGAAGACCAAGGTCAAGATCGCCAGCGGGCGCCTGAACGGCAAGTCCGTCCACGTCCTTTCCTGGACGACGACGGACTCGCAGTCGAAGGTCGTCCACATCTCCCTCGACATCGCGGCCAAGGGTCCTTCGCTCCCCATCCGGCTGACCGCCCTCACCGGGAAGAGCCACGAGAAGGCGCTGTTCAGCAGGTGGGGCGAGGGCATCCACGTGCCCGTGCCGACCGCCACCGTCGAACTCGCGAGCTAGGAACCCCCGCTCCGGGACACGGCGCGGCGAATTCCATCGGCGTGTCCGGTGCGGCCGCCGGGTCCGGTCCAACTCCGACGGGGTGTGCCCGACTGGCCTTCGGTCTACGGGACGCGCCTGTGGGTGCGGAAGTAGTCGACGAGCCAAACGGTCGAACTGTCCGCCGCACCCAGTTCCGGTGCCGAGTTTGACGACAGCGCGGGGGCGAGGTCCGACGCCATCACCTTGCCGAGCTCGACGCCCCACTGATCGAACGAGTCAATGCCCCACACGACGCCTTCGACAAACGTCGCGTGCTCGTAGAGCGCGACGAGCTGACCGAGGACGGACGGGGTGAGCCGCGGGGCGAGGATCGTCGAGCTCGGACGATTCCCAGGCATCACCTTGTGGGGGACGAGATCGGCCGGAACGCCCTCGGCGACGAGTTCCTCCGCCGTCTTGCCGAACGCGAGCGCCGCGCTCTGGGCGAAACAGTTCGCCATGAGAAGTTCGTGCTGCTCACCCGACTCCCGTGTCGAGTTGGCGAAACCGATGAAGTCGACGGGAACAAGCTTCCTCCCCTGGTGGAGCAGCTGATAGAAGGCATGCTGCCCGTTCGTTCCCGGAGCGCCCCAGAACACCTCCCCGGACTGGATGTCCACGGCGACACCGTCGCGCCGCACCGACTTGCCGTTCGACTCCATCGTCAGCTGCTGGAGGTAAGCGGGGAAGAGCGCGAGGCGCTGCGAGTACGGCAGCACGGCATGGGTCTGGGCTGCGAAGAAGTTGTTGTACCAGATGTTCAGCATGCCCTGGATGACGGGCATGTTCTGGGCGAGGGGCGCGATGCGGAAGTGATCGTCCATCGCCCGGAAGCCCCCGAGCATCTCGGTGAACCGATCCCTCCCGATCGCGACCATGAGCGCGAACCCGATCGCCGAGTCGAACGAGTACCTTCCACCGACCCAGTCCCAGAATTCGAGCATGTTCGCCGGATCGATCCCGAACGCCGCGACGGCTGCGGCGTTCGTCGACACCGCGACAAAGTGGTGGGCGACGGCGTCCTCTCCCGCTCCGAGTCCCGAGAGCAGCCAGGCCTTCGCGGCGCGGGCGTTCACGAGCGTCTCGAGGGTCGTGAAGGTCTTCGAGCAGATGACGAACAGCGTCTCCGCGGGATCGAGATCGTGGGTCTTCGCCCAGAGGTCGACCGGGTCGATGTTCGAGACGAACCGGCACGTCATCCGTTCGTCCGCGTAGTCGCGCAGCGCTTCGTAGGCCATCGCCGGCCCGAGGTCCGACCCGCCGATCCCGATGTTCACGACACACCGGATGGGCAGGCCCGTCGAGCCGACCCAGGCGCCGCTCCGGATCCGGTCGGCAACCGACCCCATCGTCTCAAGAACCCGGTGCACGTCGGAGACGACGTCCTGCCCGTCGACCTTCAGGCGCGCGCCAGGCGGCATCCGCAGGGCGACGTGGAGCACCGCCCTATCCTCCGTCGTGTTGATGTGCTCGCCGGAAAACATCGCGTCGCGCCAACGTTCCACGCCGACGCGCGCGGCGAGCGCGACGAGCGTGTCAACGGTCTCCTGCGTGAGCCGGTGTTTCGAGTAGTCAAGACGGAGCTCACCTGCTTCGACTGTCATCCGACGGCCGCGCTCGGGATCGTCGCTGAAGAAGCGGCGCAGATGGGTATCTCGGTCCCGGCCGCGCTGCTCGGCGAGCCCCTTCCATTCCGGCGTTCCCATCGCGTCCACCGCTTTGATCACGGTCGAATCTCCTCGTGGCCGCCGAAGGCGTTTCGCTGCGCGGACAGCAACCTGTCGGCGAACGACGACGCGCCCTGGGATCCGAAGCGCGCGTAGAGGGCCGCGGTGAGAAGTGTCGCCGGCACTCCCTCTTCGACCGCCGCGAGGCTCGTCCACCGTCCCTCGCCGGAATCGGACACCCGTCCTGTGAACTGTCCGAGATCCGGCTCTGCCAACAGCGCCTCGGCCGTGAGGTCGAGCAGCCACGACGCGATCACGCTGCCGCGCCGCCAGACCTCGGCGATGTCGGCAAGGTCGAGCGAATACCGGTAGTACTTCGGGTCCCGAAGCGGAGCCGTCTCGGCGTCGACCGCCCTCGTGGCGTCGCCCGCGTCGGCGTGCTCCAGGATGTTGAGTCCCTCCGCGTAGGCGGCCATCAGCGCGTATTCAATGCCGTTGTGGACCATCTTCACGAAATGGCCGGCTCCACTCGGACCACAGTGGAGCCAACCTTGTTCGACGGGGGACGGATCACCCGTCCGACCCAGTGTGCGCGCCGCCGCCTCGACCCCGGGAGCGAGCGCGGAGAAGATCGGGGCGAAGCGGCCGATGACGTCCTTTTCGCCGCCGATCATCAGGCAGTAGCCACGCTTGAGTCCCCAGATCCCCCCGCTCGTGCCGACGTCGAGGTAGTGCACGCCCGCGGCGGCGAGCATCTCGGCGCGTTCGATGTCGTCCCGATAGTAAGAGTTCCCGCCGTCGATCAGCGTGTCACCGACCCCGACGAGCTCGCCCAGCGCCTCCACCGTCTGGCCGGTCACAGCTGCGGGGACCATCATCCAGATCCCACGGGGCGCAGACAGCCTCGCGACGAGTTCCTCCAGCGAAGACGCGGCGACCACCCCGTCCCCCGCGAGCGCTGCCGCGGCGGAGGCGTCGACGTCATACGCGACGCACTCGTGACCGGACCTCGTGAGACGACGGACCAGGTTCGAGCCCATTCTCCCCAGACCGACCATGCCCAGCTGCATGATGCGCCTCCCTGTCGGTGCCGGACCACGTTGCACCACCGTGCGATCTCCGCGCCAAGCTAGCGAGCTGCGGCGATCGCCGGAATCAGCCGCGCGCGGCGTGCGCCCCGGCAGGATTCGAACCTGCGACCAACTGCTTAGAAGCTATGTCGGCCTGAACGCTGTGCGCACCTGCGACAATGCACGTCGCCGGGGAGCGTAGACGGCCGAGTTATCCGGTGTCGAAGGGGGTCCGAATGGCGGCTGCCGACTAAACGGCCGCGCTTGTCCTGGGTGGTATATAGGCAACCCGGATCGCCCGGTGATCGAACTCGTCCTTCGTCTCGGTCGAGCTGTTACCGGCTCGGCTCATGGCGTTCAGGTCGCCCTGCGACACACCAGCCACATGGTGACGGCGATGAGCAGCACCGACAGCCCAAGCAGCCAGCCAGCCTCCATCCACTGGAACGCCCAGAACCGGGTGGCAGGTTGGTAACTCGTCACCTGGATGTAGCCGTGTTGGACGAGGTACTGCCACGCGACGAGGGCGTGCAGGTTCGGGCCCCCACCTTCTTTCCCGGCGACCTGTGCTGGTGCGCCCTGGAGGACCTGATAGAGCACTGTCTGGCTGACCGTCTGACCGCCTTTGGTGGCCCAGTGCTGGCTCACAATCCAAACAGCACTTGGCACGTTCAGTGACCTGGTCACGAGTGGCGCAAAGTAGTGCTCTCGCAACCACACCCCGGTCGCGATGGCAAGTCCGGCGTACGCGACCAGGGTGGCGACAATCGCGGGCACGACCTTGCGGATCAGCATGCCGGCCAGGGCGCCGATCGCGAAGGCGGCCAGCGTCCATGCGCCGAATGCGACCCCGCGCAAGTCGAACAGGCTGGGAGCAAGCGAGGTCAACTCGGAGAGGTCCCGGGCCTGGTTGCTCGCGCCGAAGTACGGCTGGTAGTACCAGGAGAACAGCACGCTGATGGCGCCGGCCGCAGCGGTCACCGCGAACGCGAGCCCCGCCAACTTGGCGAGTGTCCAACGCCAACGCCCGAAGCCCTGTGTCCAGGCGTAACGGTAGGTACCGGTCTCCATCTCACGGGCCAGCACCGGCGCCCCGACGAACGCACCGATCAGTGCGGGCACTAACTGCAATATCCAGCCATTCGTCAGAAAGCCGCCCACGCTATTGAAACCGCTCGTCAGCTGGAGGCAGGCATCTGAGCCCGCGGGGTGGCAGGCGAGTTCGGCCGCGTAGGCGTGGTGAAGCTGCAGGCCGACCATCCACGTGTACGTCCCGATCGCGGCCAATGCCACAACCAAGCCGGTCAGTACGACGCGGTGCTGGCGCCAGGTGACCCAGGCCATTCGCCGCCACGGCAGCGGCCGCAGGTTCGCGTCCTCGTCCGAGTGAGCGGGGACGGCGGGCGCGGCCAGTGTGGTCATTTCGACACGTGCGATCGTTCGGCGTCCCGGGTGCGGGCCGGACCGGGCAGCGCCGAGGCGCCGGGCTCGCGCAAGTAGGCAAGGGCCAGCTCTTCGAGGGTGAGCGAGTGCGCATCCCATCCCGCTGGCACCGTATGGGAGGTGCTGTCGCAGCGGACAACGAGGTGCGCTTGTGACGCGGCACGGCTGGCGCGCACGACGTTCCACTGTTGCGCATACCGCTCCCACTCTGAAGCTGGGCCGGTGAGCACCCGATGGCACGCGAGGAGATCATCGACCTCGCCCGCCATCTGGATGCTTCCGCGCGAAACGAGCACGAGGTAGTCGGCAACCCGTTCGAGCTCGGCGAGGACGTGCGACGAGAGCACGACCGAGACGCCGTCGTCCGCGACCGCCGTCATCACCGTCGCCATGAAGTCGTGCCGGGCGAGGGGATCAAGCATCGCCATCGGTTCGTCGAGCACGAGGAGCAGCGGCCTGCGCGCCAATCCCAGCGTCAAGGCGAGCTGGGCCTGCTGGCCGCCTGACATCTTCCCTGCCTTCTGGCGCAATGGGATGCCGAGCTCGCCGAGGCGCTTCTTCGCGTAGTTCTCGTCAAAGCGGCGGTTGAGGTTGCGGGTCACGTGGAGCAGGTCGGCAGCCGAGAGGTTCTTGTAGAGCGGCGTGTCCTGGGCTACGAACGCGATCCCATCCAGCGCGGGCAGCGAACCGGCGGGGTGTCCGCCGAGCACCGTGAGCTCACCGGTCGTCGGTGTCGCCAACCCGACCGCGAGATTCAACAAGGTTGTCTTTCCGGCACCGTTCGGCCCGACGAGCGCGACGACGTGCCCATCTGGGATAGCCAAGGCGCAGTCGTGCAGTGCTCTCGTCGAGCCGTAGGACTTGCCGAGGGCGTGGGTCTCGATGACGTTCATGCGACGCCCTCCGCTTCGCGTCGTGCCGCGCCGCTCCGGTCAGCTGTTCCCCCGCGACGCTCACGAAAATCCCGCAGCACGCTCGCGACGAGCGCCGCAATGCCGTCCTCGTCGAGTCCCGCCGCGTCGGCAGACGTCACCCAGGAGACGAGGGAGCGGCGCAGATCGGTGAGCTCAGGCAGCATCACCTGCCCGAGCGTCGCCTCGATGAACGTCCCCTGTCCGGGCCGTCCCACCGTGAGGCCCTTTGTCTCCAGCTCCTTGTAGGCCTTCAACACCGTGTTGGGGTTGATCGCCAGCTCCGCGACAACGTCGCGGACCTTTGGGAGCTGATCGCCGGGCACGAGGTAGCCGAGCCGGAGCGCATGCTCGACCTGGTGGACGAGCTGCAGGTACGTCGGCACGCCAGAGCCAGCGTCGAGGCGGAACTCGATTGGCGAGACTGGCCGCGGAGCCGCCTCGCTGTCGTCTTTACCTACTGTCATATTGCAATGCTACAGCAGCGTCGATCGCTGTCAACCTCGCCTCGGCAATTCGGACGCGACTTGCCGTGCTTCGCGTCCCCTCCACCATCCGAGGACGTGGGTTCCAATGCGTCGAGCTTGGCCGCCGCTCCGTGATCGATCTCGGTGAAGAGGTGGCTGTTGCGGCGTGCACCGCATCCCAACAGCCCGACGTCGGCTTGCCCGAGGTCGTACCGCTGACGCGGAGCGAGGGCCGCCGCCGATCGAATCATCTGTACATCGCGCAGGATTGCGTCTTCAGTCGCGTCGCGGGTACCTAACGGATCTGTTGGGCACGACGTGCCCCATAATGCGCGGCAGCACTTGACGTTTTGCGCTGTGCAAGCCTTTGTGGCCGTTAGTTAGCCGGTCTCCTCCTGGTAGCGCCCCCGGCAGGATTCGAACCTGCGGCCAACTGCTTAGAAGGCAGCTGCTCTGTCCGGCTGAGCTACGGGGGCTCAAGCCCCACCTGCGACCGACCGGCGCATTGCCGTCACGGTCGACTCCTATATACCCTGCCACCGTTCACCAGATGGAGGTGGGACCATGCCGCCACGGCTCCAGATCGGAATCGACTGCACGGACCCCGAGGCACTGGCGCCGTTCTGGGCGAGCGCGCTCGGTTACGGGATCGGTGATCTCGACCGCGCCGGGGTCTACTTCGACCTCGTCCCGCCGGACCCGTCCGCGCCGATCGTCTATCTCCAGCGGGTGCCCGAACCCAAACGGGTGAAGAACCGCGTGCATCTCGATCTCTATGCCCGCGATCCGCACGAGACCATCGACGCCCTCATCGCCCTCGGAGCAACGAGGCTCGGCAACCCCATGTCCGGATCCGAGGGCGGATGGTGGCAGGTGTTGAGCGATCCTGAGGGCAACGAATTCTGCGTCTGCCGCGAGGGATAGTTCGGAGTTCCGGCGGGCACCCCTCGCTGCAGATTCGACGGGCCGTGTGCCATGCTGTTTGCGACGCGCTGAGGCAATCTCGGCACGCCGATGGTGGCCGTAGCTCAGTTGGTTAGAGCGCCAGGTTGTGGCCCTGGAGGTCGGGGGTTCAAGTCCCCTCGGTCACCCCAATTGCGCGCCTGCGTTCTCCGATCGAGCCCGCGGGACCCGTTATCATGCAGCACACGCGCCTCTAGCTCAATCTGGTAGAGCAACGGACTCTTAATCCGCAGGTTGAGGGTTCGAGTCCCTCGGGGCGCACCAGCTAAGAGCAGGTCAGAGACCCTTTCTGCTTCCCGGCTTCCGTCGCGCCTTCCCGAATGTCAGCGGAATGTCAGCGGATCGCGGCGGAAGTGCTGACACGCGGGCAGAACACTCGCGGTGATCTCTGCCGTGGGCAGATCGACCGCTAGTTGTTTGGCGCATCCCCCAGCGGTTCAAAGTGGGAATCCCGCTGTTGGATCGCTTCGATGAACAGCGCGAGCGCGTACGCGTAGCCGTTCCGATCGACGCCGAACTTTCGTTGAGAGTCGACGACGTTGTCGAGGCGAAGGAAGAAGTCGTTGAGGTATGCGCGGTCCTTGGTCGAGAGCCCCGCGACGATGCCATCACTTTGGAGCCCTCTTTGGAGCCAACCGAGGAAATCCCCGTTCGACGCCTGCACTCGTACCTCGTCGATGTCGCATGACTCACCTCGATCAAGGCGAGCGAGGAGCCGGAAAACAGGCAGCGTGAAGCACCACAGGTCAATCTCTGCGAGGCGCTCGGCGTCGGAAGTCATCCGAGCAAGCTCGCTGACAGCGCGGCACCGGCCGACTCCGCCATTCCCGGCATGACGTGAGCGTAGACCGAGAGCGTGATCGTCGGCGATGCGTGCCCGAGGATCTCCGAGACGACCTTTACCGGGACGCCTGAGGCGAGCATGAGGCTCGCCGCCGTGTGGCGACAATCGTGGAGACGGATCCGCGGAAGACCCGTCTCCGCCACGCTCGCCTCGAACCACCCCGAGATCGTGTCGGGATGGTACGGCCGACCGAGCTCGTCAGCGAGCAGGTAGCCACCCTTTTCGTACGTCGGCCCAGCCGCGACCTGTTCGGTCCGTTGGCGCTTCCGGTGCGCCCGGAGCAAGGCGACGAGTTGCGCGTCGAGGGGGATCGAACGCAGGCCCGCCGACGTTTTCGGCCGCGACGCGACCGGCTGGCCGTCGACCGTTATGAGGGTCGACTCGATCTTCAGCGTCCCCGCGGCGAGATCGACCGCCGACCACTTGAGCCCGCAGAGCTCGCCACGCCGGAGCCCACGCGTGAGCAGTAGCGCCCAGGCGAACCCGAGCCGGTCGGCGCTCGTCGCGTCGAGAAAAGACCTCGCCTCGGCGCTGGTCCACACGCGCATCGCCTGGCCCTCGGCTCGAGGACGGCGCACGCCGGCGATCGGGTTGCGCCCGATCATCTCCGTCGAGACGGCGAAGGCGCACGCGGCCTTCAGCACGCCGACCGCCAGCTGCGTCGAGCGCGGCGACAGTCCCTTTCGGCCCTTCGCGGTCGGCTCCGATCGCAGCGCCGCCGCGAAGTCGACGACGGTGGCCGGCGTGAGCGCCGCGACCTTCGTCCCGCCGAGCCGCGGCACGATCCAATGCTCGATCACTCCCTCGTATTGCGCGAGGGTCGCCGGCCGTAGCTCTCGAGCGCGCTGGGCCGGTAGCCAGTGCTCGACGAGCAGATCGCGTACCGTGACCGACTGGTCCGGTCGCCACTCCCCCGTCGTGACCTTGCCGACGACGACGTTCAAGTGTCGCCGCGCCTTGGCCCTCGTCGGGAACCCGCCCTTGGAGTGCTGGCGGCGCGCGCCCGTGCTCGGATCGCTCGTCTCCCAGTAAGCGGTAAAACTCCCCGGCCGGCGCTCTCGAATGAAACCTCTCACGATTGCTCCCCTCTCTCTCGACCTTCGCTTACCGATCCCGCGGCACGTCCCGCCGAAGTCTTTGGCAGTAGCGGCGGGACCAATCTCCGGCACCTGGCGATCCACTTTGCCGCCGTCGACTTGTCGACGTTCATCTGCACGGCGACCCGCCCGCGCGGTGCGCGGTCGCCGTCGGCGATCGCCTCGCTGTAGATCCGGGCAACCTCCGCGAAGTGCGCCCGGCCGTACGCGGGCCGGCCACGTCGGCGCCCGTCCTTCGGGCGAATCGCCTCGGCTTCCGCAGCGAAGTGAGCCGCGACCCTTTCGAGACGCTCGCCGTGCTCGATCGCCTCGGGAGTGAACCGCTCCCGATCGGGATGCGCCCGGCGCGCACCTACGGCCCGCTTGTAGAGCGCCTCACGCCGCCGGATCGAAGCGGTCCATTCGTCGCGCAGGCGACCGATCGGCAGGCGGATGCTGACGGCCGTTATGGGCGCCGTCATCGCCGGGACGATCGGCTCGCCGTTGTCGTCGGTCCCATTGTTCAACCACGGCCCGCAGAGAGCAGCCTTCATGAGCCGCCAGAGAGCGTCGCGCCACTCGTCGGCTGAGAGCGTGCCCGCGTCCCGCTCCGCGGTGAGGCGCTCGGCTGTGTCGAGGATCGCGTCACGCCCGGCGAGCTCGTCGGCGACGAGCTGCGGGTCGGCGCCCCACAATTCGACTCCGACGACCTGCGGGCGATCGTCGACGAGACCGTAGGTGAGACGGAGGCGCCGACGCGATCCGTCCCTGGCGGTGATCGTCTCAGTCGATTGGCCCAGTACCCGCCGCAGCTCCACGACTCACAGGGTAATCCTTGGGTAAAGGTGTTGTCAACGACCCTTGTACGTTAATCGGGCTCGCACACGAGGAGCATAAACGTCGCAGGTCACAAGCCATGAAATCGTTAGGTTAGGGGTTGGCAGCGGCTACCATCATGCTCATGAGCGCCACTACCCCGATTGTCGACGGCCTCGCGATCTCTACGGCGCGTCAGCTGGCCCGCGATGGTGGCGGCCGCCGGATCCGAGAACTGGCCGGCCTCTCCCGTCGCGAGCTGGCGCGGATGGTCGCAACCAGCGAGGTCAATGTCTGGAGGTGGGAAGAGACCGGCCGTCAGCCGCGGGGCCAGCTCGCCGTACGGTATGGGGCCGCCTTGTCTGCGCTGCTCAAGGCGAACGGCGAGGACGCGTCGTGACGACCACGACGACTCTCACGCCGCGCACGACGCGACACACGCTGACCGTGCCTGAGGTCGCCGCCGCCGCCGGCGTTTCGGCCTGGGCGATCTACTCGGGTCTGAGACATGGAAACCGACCGCTTGGACTCGAGCCGCTCTATTGCGGTCGGAAGATTCTCTACGCGACGGCCTCTGTCGAGGTCGCGCTTGCACTCCCGCCCGGCACCTTGTCGGGCGGTGCCGAGGGGGTGAACCGGGCAACCGCAGAGGTTGCCCGATGACGTTCGGCCCGATCGACGCCGCCGATCGTCCGCGCCTAGCACGGGCGGTGCTCGCCATGCACGCCGCCCCGGCTGAGGCTCCGTCGCCCGTACCGGTGAAGCGCCTTATCACGCTTGACCCGAACGACCCCGATGACGTCGCACGCGGCTGGGAGATGTTCGAGAAGGTGTTTCGGATCCGCGGCGCCGACCCCGAGACGCGCGCCAACATCGTCCGCCTGCTCCCCTTGCTCGACGACACGACCGCCGACGAGATCCGGGCCGTGCTCGACGAGGTTGCACCGATCGTGATTCTTCGCGACCCCGAGCTGTTCGAGGCGCTCGCCGAGGCCAACCGCCCGGGGTGCATGAGGCGATCGGAGAGCCGCCATGCGTCCTGACGTCGAGTTGATCGCCGACCCGACTCGGCTGGCCGAAGTCGTCGCCGAGGTCGCGAGGTTCACCCGTGATCCGCGCCGCGTCGCCGAGGGAGTGCTCGAGCTCGCCGACGCACTCGGGATCGAGGAGGCCGTCGCCGATCGGATCGTCGAGGAGGCGCTGCGCGGCCTACGGAGGAGCGACGCCGATGTCGGTTAGCACCCGCGCCAATCGCATCGCGGCGAACGTCGGAGCCGACCTGCTCGACGAGACCGAGGAGTTCCTGTCGCGCTTCATCGCCTACCCGACCGAGCACGCCCGCGTCGCCCATGTCCTTTGGACCGCGCACACGCACCGGATGGACGCCTGGGAGTCGACGCCGCGGATCTTCTTTGAGTCCCCCGAGCCTGGCAGCGGTAAGAGTCGGGCGCTCGAGGTGACCGAGCTCCTCGTGCCACGTCCGGTCCACGCGGTCAACACGACACCCGCCTACCTGTTCCGCAAGGTCTCGGACGAGGCCGGCCTGCCGACGATCCTCTACGACGAGATCGACACCGTGTTCGGCCCACGCGCCAAAGAGAATGAGGACGTCCGCGGGATGCTGAA
>Ga0187875_10000560_pt1 | contig 30493 bp, 24 predicted proteins | sample June2016WEW_17_1_2_FD_132978 | JGI IMG/M metagenome (GOLD analysis project Ga0187875, IMG submission 132978) | Peatland microbial communities from SPRUCE experiment site at the Marcell Experimental Forest, Minnesota, USA - June2016WEW_17_10 | ecosystem: Environmental > Terrestrial > Soil >...
CACCAGGATGGACAGGGCGGTGCCCCCGTCCGTGGCGGTGAAGGTCGCCGTGCTGGTCGCGGCCGCGTCCGGCATCCCCTCGAAGATCTCGGTGGACACCAGCCGCTCCTCGGGCACGATCTCCAGGTACTCGCCGTGGAAGACAACCGGGAACCCGGCGTTGGCGGTCATGGCGTAACGCCATCGCCCGCCGACGCGCAGATCGATCTCGATGCTGTCGATGATGCCGCGGTCGGCGTGCCACCAGCGCGCCACCAGCTCCGGGGTGGTGTACGCGCGGTAGACCAGGTGCCGCGGTGCCGCGAACTCGCGGGTGATGAGAATCTGGTCGTCGCGGGGGAGCGTGACCTTCGCTGCCCGCCTGGTCGTCGTCGCCATCTCACTGATCCTCCTGTGACCTGAGCTCTCCCAACACAATGTCCATCCGGTCGAAGGCCTCCGACCATGATTGCTCGTAGCTCCGCACCCAGTCGTGAATCGTCTTGAGGGGTGCGCCGTTGAGCCGGTAGAGGCGGCGGCGCCCGGACTCGCGCACGGCCACCAGGTCCACGTCGCGCAGCACCTTGAGGTGCTTGGAGACCACCGGCTGGGCCACCTGCAACGCCTCGACCAGCTCTCCGACCGAGCGCTCTCCGGACGCCAGCGCGTCGAGGATCTGCCGCCGCCGGGGCTCGGCAACGGCGTTGAAGGCATCGCTGGTGGTGGTCGCTCGGGCCATGACCCGATATTACATGCTCATATGGGAATACGTCAACCCGGGTGCCTCCGACGAGTTCTCGAGAACCTCGTTGACCGGGGTACGACGGCTCCCCGGCAACCCGAGGGCCACGGCCGGATGGGGCTAGGCGGTGGTCGGGCTCGCCCTGGGGGCCGGCTCGCCGACCAGGGTGGCGCCGGCCGGGGAGCCGTCGTCGCCCCGGGCCTCGCGCACCCGCCGCCGGTACTCCTCGAGCAGCGCGTGACCGCGCGCCTCGTCACCCACCGAGGCCACGATGTGGCAGGCCGGCTCATCGGGGTCGGGCCGCACCAGCACGAACCCGTCGTCGAGGAGCACCTTGATCCCGTCCACCAGGTCGACCTCGTGGTCGCGATGCTCCTCGAGCAGGGTGCGCATCACCCGGCCCTTGGCCTCCCACGGGACGAACTCGGTGGCGGTGAGATAGGTGGCCCGCGGCAGCCGGGCGGTCGCCGTCGAGATCGGCTCCCCTGCGCCGGCGCGCAGCTCGAGCAGCTTGATCAGGGTGTACATGGCGTCGAAAGCGCCGAAGAAGTAGGGCCAGACCATCCCCCCCTCGCCGTCGGTGGCGAGGCAGACGTCGGGGGAGGCGGCGGCCCGGAGCACCTGGTTCGGCTCCCCGATCGTGGCGACGAAGCCGGAGCCCTGCTCCTCGACCACACCCCGCAACCACTGGGGAGCGCTGGCCGGCGCCAGCATCTCGCCGCGATGCGACCACCAGCGGGCCAGCAGGCCGAAGAGCTGGTAGCCGGTCAGCACGGACCCCTGGTCGTCGATCACATCGAGCCGCTCGCCGGTCGGGTTGAAGAGGCAGCCGAGGTCGGCGTGCACGGTGCGGGTGATGAGCGCCGTCTCCTCGGGGACGGTGCGGTGGCGGGGGCCCTCGGCGACCCCGGCGTTGAGTGGCACCGTGGTCACCCCGAGGCGGTGGAGCACGTCGGGGAGCACCTGGGACGCCTCGCTGTAGTCGTAGTCGATGACCAGGCGGAAGGCGGCGGCACGGATCGCCTCGGCGTCGACGCTCGCCAGCAGGTGCTGGACGTAATCGGGCAGGGCGGTGACGTGCTCCTGGATGTCGCCCATCTCGTAGAAGGCGGCGCGGCGGAAGTCCTCGCGGTAGTAGAGGCCCTCGAGCCGGCGCTCCGACCGCTTGTCGATGGGCAGGCCGTCGCGGTCGAAGAAGCGGATGTCGGCGGAGCGCTGATCCAGCGGCGAAACCAGGACGTGAACCCCCGCCTCCGATCTCCCGTACCGGGTTGCGAACTGGGTGACCGGCACCGGCAGCTCATCCAGGTCACGCACCCGGGCGCCGCCGCTCACCATCCCCGAGATCAGGGCGCGCTTGATCATCCGCGAGCTGCGGGCGTGATCGCGGGCGACCGCGATCGAGGCGCCGCGCGGGAGGGTGGCGGCGAATGCGGCGCCCAGCCGGGCGGAGAACTCCGGGGTCAGCTCGACGTTGATCAGGCCGGTCATCCCCCAGGACGCGAAGAGCCCGCGCCGCCACTCCCCCGCCCAGACCACCGAGTCGTTGACGGTCGAGCCGGGCGCGATCTCCTTGTGGGGCCAGATCCGGACCCCGGCCTGGACCCGGGAGCCCTTGCCGATGACGCAGTCGTCGCCGACGACCGCACCCTCCTCCACCACCGTGTTGTTCTTGATGGTCACCCCGCGACCGATCACGGCCTGGCGGACCACGCATCCCTCGCCGATGTAGGTGTGGGGCCAGATCACCGAGTTGATGACGCGCGCGTCCTCGTCGACGACCGAGTACTTGTCGACGATGACCGGACCGGTGAGGTGGGTGCCCTCCTTGAGCTTGACCTCGTCGCCGAGGAACGCCGGACCGTCGATGACCGAGCCCTGCCCCCGCTCGACGTCCTCGCCGACCCAGACGTCGCCCTCACGATGGCCCGGGATGTGGCACCGGACCCGGCCCGCGAGCGCGTCCCAATTGGCCTGGAGGAAGGAGGGGATGGTGCCGATGTCACACCAGTAGCCGTCGGCGACGAAGCCGTAGAGCGGCTCGCCGCGGCCGAGCATCGCGGGGAAGACGTCCTGGGACCAGTCCGCCACCGCCCCCGGCTCGATCCGGTCCAGGACCTCGGGCTCGACGACGTACATCCCGGTGTTGACGTGGTCCGAGAAGACCTCGCCCCATGAGGGCTTCTCCAGGAAGCGCTCCACCCTGGAGTCGGCGCCGGTGATCACCACCCCGTACTCCAGCGGGTTGGGCACCGCGGTGAGCACCAGCGAGGCGAGCGCCTCGCGGTCCCGGTGAGCGGAGATCACCTCTGAGAGATCGATGTCGGTGAGGCAGTCGCCGCTCAGGATCAGGAAGGTCTCGTTGAGCAGGTGCGCCGCGTTGCGCACGCTGCCCGCCGTGCCCAGCGGCCGCTCCTCGACCACGTAGTCGATGGTCATCTCCAGGTCGCTGCCGTCGCCGAGGCGATTGCGGATCTCGGAGCCGAGGTGATGAAGGGTGACCACCACCTCGGTGATCCCGTGGTCGCGAAGCAGGCGCAGGTTGTGCTCGATCACCGGGGTCCCGACCACCGGCACCATCGGCTTGGGGGCCTGGCTGCTCAGCGGTCGCAGGCGGGTGCCCTCGCCTCCCGCCATCAGCACCGCCTTCATGAGCCTGCTCCTCGTCCGGGAACGTGGGTGGGCGCCAACGCTGCCAGCCTAGTGCCCCGGGGGGCGGCTGTGGGAGATGGATTGGGGATGGTCACGCCCTGGCGGAAGGCCATGTAGCGGAGCCGCTCGAGCAGCCCCTCGAGCACCACCGGCCAGGCGAAGCCCCGAGCGTCGTGCCGGGCCGCGCGACGGAGCCGCCGGGCCAGGCCGGGATGCTCGACCAGCCCGCGGAGCGCCGCCGCCACCTCGGCGCCGTCCTCGCTCTCGATCACCACCGCGTTCCCATACGGCCGGGCGTACTCCTCGCCGGTCGCCCCGACCATGGCCACACCGCCGGCCGCCATCGCCTCCAGGCCGACCAGCCCGAAGGGCTCGTGGCCCGAGTTGGCGAGGACGGCGGTTGCCGCCAGGTCGATCTCCGGCAGCACCCTCTCGTGGAGGAAGCGGCGGAGGTTGACGATGGCGGCGCCACCGCTCTCCCGGAGGGCCAGCGCCACCCCGGCGGCGTCGTCGACCCGCTCGTCCCAGTCGTGAACGGAGAGGCCGAGCTGGTGGGCCCGGCCGAGCACCTCGGCGCCGTGGGACTCGATGCCACCCCGCATCAGCAGCCGCGCCGCCATCCCCTCGGCCCGCAGCTCGGCGATCGCCTCGATCGCCTGTATCCAGCGCTTGTCAGGGGTGAACCGGCCGATCTTGAAGGCCAGGCAGGGCGTGCCGGCGGCCTGCCGGATCGCCGCCGCCGCCCGCGGGTCGGGCCGCACCAGCGCACTCTCGGGGATGCCGTTGGGGATCACCACCGGGTTGACCCCGCAGCCGAGCATGAGCTGCTTCATGTAGCGGCTCACGGTGGTCGTGGAGGCCACCCGGCTCAGCGCCGGCCAGTCGATCTCGCCCCAGCCGAAACGGTTGTTGGCATTCCAGAGCAGGACCGCATGGCGGCGCAGACCGGCGGCCTCCAGCCCGTCGCCGAGCTGGCGGCAGAAGAGCGCCGTGTGCCACTCCTCGCAGAGCACCGCGACCACCCGACCCCGGGCGACGGCGGGGCCGACGACGCGCTGGATCAGGGCCTCGGGGAGGGTCCGTCGGAGGGTGTCCAGCTTGGCCCATTCCCCCTCGTACACGCCCGCCGGATAGTGCTCGCTCACCTCCTGGCACCAGCGGAACAGCCGCACCCCCTCCGAGGTCTCCTCGGGCGGCAGCGCCGGGTCCCCGACGAAGACGAGGGTGGTCGCGTAGCCGGCGGCGGCGAGGGCTCGGGTCAGCTCGCGGGCGCGGACTCCGAGGCCACCCGCGAGGCTGTAGCGATCCGGCCCCTCGAAGGAGACCATGACCACCTCGAGAGTCGCGGGATCGAACATGTCGGCCACAACTGTTTCAACCGCTAGCATGACAAAGATCCGGGTTTCGCGTACCCTGTGGGCGCGTCGAGTGACACCACGAGACTCGGCTGGGCTCTTCGTGGCGAGGCTGCAGCATATGGCTGGGACGAAGCTGATCTCCACGCGTTTGACGGTGTGCGTCGCCTGCGGACATGAGTCCCGAGTCGTGGCGTCGACGTCAGAGGAAGTGGTCAGCCGGTGCTACGCGTGCGGCGACATCACCCGCACCCCGCATCAGATCCCACCCGCCTGGTCGGTGGAGGCCGGCATCCGCGGACACGCCCAGGAACCCGCGTCCACCGCCCCGGCGACGCCCCGACAGCCCGCCCCCGCCGGTCGGGCCGCCGCCGGCTGAGGCGCCGGCGCCCGTCAGCAGGAGGGGCTCGGCCCGGTGAGGGTCAGTCCCGGGGAGGCGGCCGCGGCCGGGGACGAGGTCACCGCGTAGAGGGTCGTCGGGTCGCCGCTCGGGAAGACCACCGGCGCGTCGGCCCAGACGAAGTCGTACTCGGAGCCGGCCACCACCGAGGCCCCCGCGACCGTCGCCGACGCCCCGGTGCAGCGGTTGACCAGCAGCAGGTCGAAGCTGACGGTCATCTGCCCCTGTTGCGGCTCGAGATCGACGCTGACCTGGACCTCGCAGGAGCCACCCGCGGTCACCGTGCACCCCCCGCCGCCCTGGGGGCTCAGGCTCAGGCTGACGATGGGGCCCGCGGCCGGCGGGGCGGGCGGCGACGGGGTCACGGCCCCGGCCGACGGCAGCGGGCTGAGGGTGGCGGGCGGCGCGGCCGTGGCGGTGGCCGGCGGGGCCTCGCTGCGCGCGGGAGCCGGGGTGACCGCGGAGGACGGCGGGGTGGCGGCGACCGGTGACCCGGTGCGGCCGCCGCTCAGGGTCACGACGACCCCCACCACCAACGCGGCCGCGAGCAGAGGAGCGAGCCAGAGGACCAGCCGCCGGCCGGTGGCGGGCCGCCATCCCGCCGGCGCGCCCCCGGGTGGGACGGCGGGCGGGGCCGCCCGGCGCCGGAGCCACGTCCACCCACCCGCCACCCCGCTCCGTACCAGCCCCATCAGGGTGATCAGACGGAGCCGCACCATCCGCAGGCCGGCGGTCGCGCGGCTCCCGACCGGCCTCAGCCGCCCGGCGATCCGGGCCGGCACCCGACCCGGCCCGGGCCCGACCCCCTCCGGCGGCGCGGAGGACCCGGGCGTCGCCGGCTCGCCCACCATCCGGCCGGGGAGAGGCGGCTCCGCCTGGGCTGCGGAGGTGGCCGCGGCGGGGGCGGGGATGGGTTCGCGGATCGGCTCGGGGCGCCGCAGCGGTCGCGAAGCGCCGGCCGGCGCGGGGGCGGCGGCGAGGGCCGGGGTCGCGAGCGGTCGCACCGCCCGCAACGGGTCGACCAGGGCGCTGATCTCGCGCCGGATCCGGGCGTCGGGCTCGCCCGCAACCGCGGCGAGGACGGTCCGGGCGGCGGCGGCCGAGGTCGCGCCGTCGAAGGCCGGGCTGGGGCCGCCGAGGACCGCATCGAGGGCGTCGACGGCATCCGACCGCCGGTGGGACGCGGAGGCCGGCTGACCGCGCCGGTGCGGGGGAGTCATGGCGATGCGCAGCGCGGCGGCGACCGCCTCGATGTCATCCCGGACGCCGAGTCCGCCGCGGGCCGGGAGGCGGCCGCGCGAGCGCACCACAGCGGCGGCGGCGGCGCCGAGACCGGCGTCGACGACCCGGGCCCGGCCGTCCAGGCCCACCAGGATGTTCCCCGGGTGCAGGGCACCGTGGGCGACACCGGCAGCGTGCAGGGCGGTCAGGGCCGCCAGGACATCGTCCCCGATCGATCCCAGGTGTCGCGGCTCGAGGCGGGCCACGGCCGCCAGCCGCCGCAGGCTGACGCCCGGGTCGTGGGGCCGGACCACCCACACCCAACCACCCTCCTCCCACGCCGGCCGGGGCGAGAGCAGGCCGGGGTGTTCCAGGCGGGCGAGCTCGGCGGTCGCGCTCAGCAGGGCGGCGCGCTGCGCCGGGCCGCGGCCGCCCAGCCGGCGGGCGACCCGGAGGGCGTCGGCGGCGTCCGCTGCCAGCCAGGTGCGGGAGGCCGCCGTGGATCCCAGCAGGCCGAGGAGGACCAGCCCGCGCCCACCGAGCTCGAGCTGGTCGCGCTCGCGGAGCCCGTCACTCATGAGCCTCTCCCCGATGCATCTTTCGCACCGCGCGCGGATGCGGGATGATCAGATCGTGAGCCGCCCGCGGGGGGGACGGCGAGCAGCAGGAGAAGGCGGAGTCGAGGGCGTTGCTGATGCTCTTCTCGTCGCGCTTCGGGATCGACCTCGGGACGGCCAACACGGTGGTCTGCAAGCCGGGCAGGCGGATCGTGCTCAACGAGCCATCGGTGATGGCGGTGCGGGTCAACGGCCATTCCGGCCCCCCGGTGCGGGTGGGGCATGAGGCGCGCGAGCTGGTCGGCCGGACGCCGGTCGGGCTCACCACGGTGCGCCCCATCCGCGACGGCGTCATCACGGACCTGCAGTCCGCCCGCAGCTTCATCATCGCCATCCTCCACCGAGCCCTCCGATACCCCTGGGAGCGGCTCCGCCCCTGCGCGGCCGTCGGAGTCCCCGCGGGAGCCACGTCGCTGGAGCGCCGCGCCCTCATCGAGGCCGTCGAGGAGGCGGGGGTCAGCCGCGTCGAGCTGGTGCCCGAGCCCGTCGCCGGCGCCATCGGCTGCGGCATCGACCCGCTGCAGCCGCGCGCCCACATGGTCGTCGACGTCGGCGGCGGCACCGCCGAGGTCTCCGCCTTCTGCTTCGGCGGCATCCTGGCGACGCGCTCCTGCCGCATCGCCGGTGACGAGATGACCCTCGCGCTCCACCAGTACCTGCGCCAGGAGCACCAGCTGATGGTGGGCGAGCTGACCGCCGAGGACGTCAAGATCCGGCTCCGCGATGCCGCCGCCGAGAGCCAGCCGCTGGTGGTGGAGGGACGGGACGTGCTCAGCTCGCGCCCGCGCCTGGTCACCCTCGACCCCAACGAGGTCGCCGACGCCCTGAGGCCGACCGTCGACGGCATCATCGACGCGCTCACCGGCTGTCTCGAGGACCTGCCGCCCCAGGCCGTCGGCGACATCATGCACGAGGGGGTCATCGCCTTCGGGGGCGGCTCGCTCCTCGCCGGATTCGAGCAGCGGCTGGAGGAGGAGTTCGGCTTCTCCGTGCAGCACGCCGAGCGGCCGCTGACCTGCGTCGCCGAGGGTGCCGCGCTGGTCGTCTCGATGCCGCAGGTCATCGCCGCGTACTCCGCTCGCTAGCGGTCTCGGCACCGGCGGGAGGCGGCGTCGGGGAGGGGCTCGAGCTCGGCGGCCATGCCGCGGCCGCCGCCGTCCGCGGGGCGGTCGCGGGTGCCGGAGACGCCGAGGAGGGGTGGCCGGGCCCCAGCGCGGCGGTGGGCGGGGGCGGCGCCGTCGACATGATCCCCGCCTGGTTGGCGGCGAAGTACTGGAGGAGCTGGTCCACCGACGGTTCGCAGTCGTAGTAGCCCTGGCCGCCCCCGTGGACGGCGCAGAGCACCACGACCTGGGGGTCGTCGGCCGGGTAGACGGCGTCGTACCAGGCGTCGGGACCACCGTGGGGGGCGGACGGGTCCTGGGCGGTCCCGGTCTTCCCGCCGGCCGGCTCGGGCAGGTTCCGGAGCATGGTCCCGGTGCCCTGGGTGACCTCCAGCGCTAGACCGGCGCGCACCGGGCCCAGCTGGGCGGCGAAGGGGAGCGACGCAGCCGCGAGGTGGACGAGCGGCGTGGCGCCGCCCGAGCCGGCGACATCCATCCCCAGGTGGGGGGTGACCAGGCTTCCGGTCGCCACCGCGTCCAGCCAGCGAATGCCCTGCAGGGGGGTCACCGCCGTGTAGCCCTGGCCGATGCCCATCATCGGGGTCACCCCCGGGTACCAGGTTTCCCCCGCCGGCATGTGCCCCGGGTAGAAGAACTCGCCCGCGCCCTGCTCGTCGACGGGGAGGTCGATGCCGGTGAGGCCGCCGACCCCGAGCTCGGTGGCGGCCTGGGCGATCCGCTGCGGACCGAGCGCCAGCGCCAGCTGGTAGAAGTAGACGTCGTTCGACCAGGCGATCGCCTCGGGCAGGTCCTGGGGCGGCAGGCATTCCCAGTTCGCGTAGCGGATCCCGTCATAGCTGTAGGAGCAGCCGGTCGGCAGCACCGCCGTGGACGGGATCACGCCGTAGGCGGCGTCGGCGGCCGCGGTGACCAGCTTGAAGGTCGAGCCCGGCGGCATCTCCGCCTCGGTGGCGTTGGCGGCGCCGTCCAGTCCCTGGCCGGCCATCGCCAGGATGGCGCCGGTCCGGGCGTCCATCACGATCATCGAGCCCCAGTCACCGGTCTGGCTCTGCGGGTAGGCGCCGGCCATCGACCTCTGGAGCAGGGCCGAGGCCTCCTCCTCGAGCCCCAGGTCGATGCTGAGCTGGAGGGTTCCGCCGGGGGTCGGCGCAGTCAGCCCGGCGGCGGCCACCACGCCCCCGAAGGGGTCGACGAGGACCCGCTGCCGGCCGTCGACCCCACCCAGGTAGCTCTCGTACTCCTCCTCCAGCCCGGAGTGGCCGACCACGTCCCCGGGCGGCAGCAGACCGAGCTCGGCCACCTGGTCGGCCCACTCCGGTCCGGTGGAGCCGAGCAGCGGTGCCAGCAGGTTGCCCTCGGGGTAGATGAGCCGGTACGACGGCTCGAGGATCACCCCGGGCAGGTCCGCGGAGCCGATCCGCGCCCCCACCGCCGCGCTCACCGTGCCGGGCAGGTCGACCGACAGCTCGGAGCCGGCCGCGTCGATCTCGCCGTCGAGCCGCCCCGGGGTCGACCCCAGCAGGGATGCAAGCTCCGATACGGCACCGCCGCGCCCCTGGATCAGACCGGGGATCACCGCCACCTGGTAGGCGGCCGCCTCGTACGCCAGCGGGACGCCGTGGCGATCCACGATGTCGCCGCGCGGCGCGGGCAGGTCGATGCTGCGCGTCACCTCGGCGAGCGCCGCGGCGCGCAGAGCCGAACCGCTCTGGCGCTGGAGCTCGAGGGTGACCATCGCGGTCCCGACCAGGGCCAGGGCCAGCGCGACCCCGCTCACCCTGACCAGGCGGGGCATCCGGCGGAGGCCGCGGGGGGGCCGCCAGAGGATGCGCACCCGCGAGTCGCGGGCGATCCCGGCGGCCGCGCCGACCGCCCCCAGATGGGCGACGGCACTCGAGCCACCGGCGCTGATCAGCGGGCAGGGCACGCCGGCGAGGGGCAGCAGGCCGATGCCCCCCGCCGCCGAGATCAGGACCTCCGACCCGAGCAGGACGGCGAAGCCACCCCCGACCAGACCGGCGGCCTCGGTGCGCGCCCCCTTGGTGATGGCGATCAGGCGCCACATCACCAGGGCGGTGCAGAGGAACACGGCGGCGCCCGCGAGCAGACCGCGCTGCTCCACCAGGCTGACCAGTGCCAGGTCGGTCTCGCGAGCCGGGAGGTACTGGGAGAGCAGCGGGTAGGGGACCGCGGAGCCGCGGCCGAGCAGCCCCGCCGAGGCGATCGCGATGTGGGCCTGGAATACCGTCCACCCGGAGCCGAGGGCGCTGGCGCCGCCGCTCAGGAAGGCCTGGAGCCGGGCGAGCTGGTACGGGCGCAGCAGGACCAGGCCGACCGGGGCGATCCCGGCGGCGCCGCCGGCGGTCGCCAGCAGGCTGCGCAGCCGCACCCTCGCCTGGATCGCGACCGCCGCGAAGACGATGAGCAGGAGCATCGAGGTGCTGAGGTCGGGCTCGACCAGCGTGAGGCCGATCGGGACGCCCGCGACCACGAGGGCGAGCAGGTAGCGGTGCCGGCGCGCCGGGTTGCCCAGGACGTCGGCGAGCACCAGCAGCAGGCCGATCTTGGCGAACTCGGAGGGCTGGAAGAGCTGGCTTCCCACCTCCAGCCAGCGCCGCCCTCCATCGACCCCGCTGCTGCCCGCCAGCACGACCGCGCCCAGGAGGAGCACGGCGCCGGCGTAGGCCAGCCGCCCGAGCACCACCCAGACGCGCATCCGCAGCCGCGAGAGGAGCAGCGCGACACCCACGCCGAGCACCACGGTGGCGAGCTGGTGCTGGGCCTCGCTCGGGTCTCCGACTCCGACGAGGTTGAGGATCCCGAGGGCGGCGAGCCCGGCGATGCCGAGCCAGAGCAGCGGGTCACCCCGGCCGAGACGGCGCCAGCCCCGCCGCGTGGAGGGGTCGCCGCGCCGGTCGGATGGCGACGGGTCCCATGGATGTGCTCGCATCCATCGCCCTCGGAACTCGCGGCCGCCTGAGCGATCACGTGAGACGGTGCGCGACCCACCGCCCGCGCAACTCCGTCGCTTCCATGGTACTCGTGAGGCCGGAATGCCAACGGATCCATCTTCGGTGAGCGGCGCGGTGGGGCTGGGCTTTTGACACTCGCGCGCACCGGCCGGTCCGGGGCGCGGGCGGCGGCCCACCGGGGTCCGACAGGGGGGCGCGCAGCCGACAAGACGCCGCCCATCATCGCTACCATCTGCGCGATGACCGAAGCGTCCGAGGTGGCTGCGCCGGCTGCCCTCAGGATCGCCGTGCCCCGTGAGCGCCAGGAGGGGGAGCGCCGGGTGGCGCTGGTGCCCGGGACGCTACGGTCGCTGCTCCGCGCCGGGCTCGAGGTGGGGGTCGAGGCCGGCGCCGGCGAGCTCGCCGGCTATCCCGACGCCGCCTACACCGAGGCGGGTGCGACCGTCGTCGCCGACCTGGGCGGGCTGCTCCGGGGCGCCGCCGTCGTCCTCCACGTGGGACCCCCCGCGGACGCGGAGATCCAGGCCATGACCGCGGGCACCACCCTGGTCGGCCTGCTCCGGGCGACCTCCAACCGCCCGCTGCTGGAGCGCCTGGCGGCGGCGCGGATCGACGTCCACAGCCTGGAGCTGCTGCCCCGGATCACGCGCGCCCAGGAGATGGACGTGCTCTCGTCGATGGCCACCGCCGCCGGCTACCACGGGGTGCTGATGGCCGCGGTCCGCCTGCCCCGCTTCATGCCCCTGCTGATGACCGCCGCCGGGACGGTGCGCCCGGCTCGGGTGCTGGTGGTGGGAGCCGGGGTGGCGGGGCTGCAGGCGATCGCCACCGCGCGCCGGCTCGGCGCCGTGGTCGAGGCCTTCGACGTCCGGCCGGTGGTCCGCGAGCAGGTGGAGAGCCTGGGAGCCCGGTTCGTCGACATCGGGGTCGAGGCGGCGGAGACCGGGACGGGCTACGCGGCTCAGCTGAGCGGCGAGGCCGAGGAGCGCGAGCGCGAGGTGCTCAGCCGCCACGTGGCCGACGCCGACTGCGTCATCACCACCGCGCTGATCGCCGGCCGGGATGCGCCCCGCCTGATCAGCGCCGCGATGGTCGCGGCGATGCGGCCCGGCTCGGTGATCGTCGACCTCGCGGCCGAGGGCGGGGGCAACTGCGAGCTCACCAAGCCCGGGGACGAGGTGGTGGTCTCGGGCGTGCGGATCTGCGGCCAGACCGACCTGGCGAGCCGGATGGCCGGCGACACCAGCCAGCTCTACGCCGGCAACATCTCGCGCTTCGTGCTCCACCTGGTCCACGACGGGAAGGTCCGTGACGACCTGGAGGACGAGATTCTCGGTGCCACCTGCGTCGTCCAGGGCGGCGCCCTGCGCGGGGCCGCGGCTCCGCCGCCGGCGCCGGTCACTCCCGTGCAGCAGTAGGAGCCCGCATGTCCGAGAGCAACCTGGTCCTGATCGGGTTCTTCATCTTCGTGGTCTCGGTCTTCCTCGGTCTGGAGCTGATCACCAAGGTCCCGTCCCTGCTCCACACCCCGCTGATGTCGGGGACCAACTTCATCCACGGGATCGTGGTGATCGGGGCGATCACCATCGCGGCCAGCGTCAACAACGCGCTGGCCGGGGTGATCGCGGTCATCGCCGTCTTCCTCGGCACCCTCAACGTGGTGGGCGGCTGGGTGGTGACCGACCGGATGCTGGGGATGTTCCGGGGCAGCGCTCAGCAACGCGGCCACCAGAACCCTGAGCCACCGCCGGCGGCGGCCGGGCCGCCGGAGGGCAAGGCCTGATGTTCGGGGCCACCGTCTACGCGCTTCCCCCGGCCTGGGCGCTGCTCGGCTACATCGTCGCCATCGCCTTCTTCGCCCGCGGCATCAAGATGCTGACCTCGCCGAGGACCGCGCACCTGGGCAACCGCGTCGCCGGGGTCGGGATGCTGATCGCCATCGGCGTGACCCTGGGCCAGTTCCACGTCGGCTGGCAGTACATCGTTCCGGCCGCCGCCCTGGGGGCCATCATCGGAGCGGTCTGGGCGCTGCGCGTCCCGATGACCGCCATGCCCCAGATGGTGGCGATGTTCAACGGCATGGGCGGTGGCGCCGCGGCCCTGATCGCGCTCGGCGACTTCCACCGGCTAACCCTGGGCGGCGTCGCCCTCGGCCCCATCGACTCCGGGACCATCCTGCTCAGCTGCCTGATCGGCAGCATCAGCTTCGCCGGCAGCATGATCGCCTTCGCCAAGCTCCAGGAGCTGATGACCGGCACCCCGATCACCTGGCCGTTCCAGCACGAGATCAACGGGGTGCTGCTCGGCGCCCTGGTCGCCATCGGGCTCGTGATCATGATCACGGGTGGCGGCGGCGCGCTGATGATCGTCTTCTTCATCGGCGCCCTGGCCCTCGGGGTGATGGCGGTCCTGCCGGTGGGCGGCGCCGACATGCCGGTGATCATCTCGCTGCTGAACTCCTTCACCGGAGTGGCGGCGGCGGTGACCGGCTTCGTGATCGGCAACTACTCGCTGGTGGTGGCCGGTGCCCTGGTCGGGGCCTCCGGCTCCATCCTCACCGTGCTGATGAGCAAGGCGATGAACCGGCCCATCACCAACGTGCTCTTCGGCGCCTTCGGTCAGGTGGCGGAGGGCGGGGCCGCGGGCGGCGGCGCGGCGCTGGGCGCGAACGTCCGCCCCACCAGCGCCGAGGACCTGGCGGTGCTGCTCGCCTACTCCCAGCAGGTCATCTTCGTCCCCGGCTACGGCCTGGCGGTGGCCCGTGCCCAGCACGAGGTGAAGGAGCTCGCCGACCTGCTCAAGGCGCGCGGGGTGCGGGTGCTCTACGCCATCCACCCGGTGGCCGGCCGCATGCCCGGGCACATGAACGTGCTGCTCGCCGAGGCCGACGTCCCCTACGACGAGCTCAAGGAGATGGACCAGGTCAACCCCGAGTTCGCCCGCACCGACGTGGCCGTGGTGATCGGGGCCAACGACGTGGTCAACCCCGCCGCCCTCAACGACCCCAAGAGCCCGATCTGGGGGATGCCCATCCTCCGGGCCGACCAGGCCAAGACCGTGGTGGTCCTCAAGCGCAGCATGCGACCCGGGTTCGCCGGCATCGAGAACGAGCTCTTCTACCACGACAACACGCTGATGCTCTTCGGCGACGCCAAGGACTCGGTGAACAAGCTGATCGCCGAGGTCAAGCTGCAGGCGGCGGCCTAACCGGCCGGTGTCCGAGCCCAGGCCGCGCGGCGTCTGCGTCGTCACCGGCGGGGGCCGGGGGATCGGCGCCGCCACCGCGCGGCGCGCGTCCGCGGCGGGCTGGCGGGTGTGCCTCTCGTGGCACGCGGACGAGGCCGCGGCCGAGGCGGTCGCCGCGGAGATCGGAGGCCGGGCGGTGCGGGCGGACGCCGCCGTCGAGGCGGATGTCGTGGCTCTCTTCGCCGCCGCCGCCGAGCTCGGTGAGGTCACCGCCACCGTGGCCAGCGCCGGGATCGTGGGGCCCCAGGCCCGGCTCGACGAGATGAGCGCCGGCCGGATGCGGCGGATGCTCGAGGTCAACGTGATGGGGGTGATGCTCACCGCCCGGGAGGCGGTCCGGCGGATGTCGCCCCTCCACGGGGGGCGCGGGGGCTCGATCGTCACCGTCTCCTCGGCCGCCAGCCGGCTGGGGTCCCCCGGCGAGTACATCGACTACGCGGCGAGCAAGGGGGCGGTCGACACCTTCACGCTGGGATTGGCCAGCGAGGTCGCCACCGAGGGGATCCGCGTCAACGCCGTCCGCCCCGGCATCGTCGACACCGAGATCCACGCCAGCGGGGGGCGGCCGGACCGGGCGGCACGGCTCGCCCCGACCATCCCGATGGGGCGGCCCGGCCGCGCCGAGGAGGTGGCCGCCGCGATCGTCTGGCTGCTGGGCGACGAGTCGCCCTACACCACCGGCGCCATCCTCGACGTCACCGGCGGTCGCTGAGGCTCAGGCTGACCCAGGGCTCGACGGGCACTCCGCGACTCGGATCACCACCGCCCGGCCGGCTGACACCGCCCATCCGAGAGCCGTCGCCCATCCGGGGTTCACCACCGCCAGACCGCGGCGGCGCTTCCGCCCAGGACCAGACCGCGCTCCACCTCGTCCAGCCCCGCAGCCTCCAGGGCGCGCCGGTACCGGCTGATCCCGAGCAGCGGGAAGTCGGTGCCGAGCAGCAGGCGCTGGGCACCCACCAGCGTCACCACCGCGCGGAGGGCGCTGGGGCGGTAGAGGTGGGGCACCGCGGCGGTGTCGAACCAGATGGTGGCGCAGAGGTCACGCACCTCCGGCATGTGGGCGTAGAAGGGGAGGCCGCCGCCAAGATGCGCGGCCACCAGCCGGAGCCCCGGCGCGCGCTCGACCAGGCCCGCCACCCGGTCAGGGGTGGCCGTGCCCTTGCCGGGGTAACGGTGCCCGACCGGCTCGCTGCAGTGCACGGTCCAGGGGAGGTCCAGCTCGACAGAGGCCGCGGCGAGCCGCGCCACCTCCTCGCCGTCGAGGGCGAATCCCTGGGCGTCGGCGTTCAGCTCGCCGACACCGCGCAGCCCGAGGCGGGCGCAGCGGCCCAGCTCGGAGGCGGCGTCCGGGTCCGCCGGCTGGATCACGGCGCAGCCGGCGACCCGGTCGGGGTGCCGGCGCTGGAGCTCGGCCACGAAGTCGTTGGCCTCGGCGCAGAGCCGGGGATCGGCGAACGGCCAGGTGAAGACCACGGCCCGGTCGATCCCGGCCCGGTCGAGGTGCCGGAGCAGGTCGGTCTCACCGGCCAGCCGGCGCGCGCCCGCATGGCAGGCGGCGAACCAGGGATCGGAGGCGGCCACCGCGGCGGGATCGCGGCGCACCCGGTCGGGCATCACGTGGACGTGGGCGTCGACGACGGGCACGCTCATTGGGTGGTCCGCACGTCGTAGACGGTGGTGCCGGGAGCCGAAGCGGTGACCGGGAGCTGCTGCGCGGCCCACCAGGCGACCCCCGCGGCGGGGAAGCTCTGGTTCACCTCCACGTAGCTGACGTGGTAACGGCGCAGGACGTCGAGGATCGGCGGGCACTGCATCAGGGGCGTGGAGCCACAGCCGGCCATGGCCGTCTCGACGTCGCTCAGCCGCTGGCCGTAATCCAGGCCGTAGCTCCACAGCCAGGGGTAGTAGTCGAGGACCACCGGCCGGCCCGTGAGCAGCGGGACCGGGTCGAAGAAGTCGTCGGTGTTGGCCGAGATCAGGAAGACCGCGCCGGGCGCGGTCTGCGCCTCGAGGACGGACGCCATCCGAAGGTCTGCTGCCGAGGCCACCACGTAGGGCCCGGTCACCGACGCCGGCGCGGGCGTGTAGGGCAGGAGCCGGAGCAGCGCCAGGCTGCCGGTGGCCAGCACGCTGCCGGCCAGGAGCACGGCGAGGATGCGCCGCCAGACGCCCGCCCAGAGGTGAACGGTGATCGCCCCGACCACCAGGGCGACGCCCAGGTACCAGTAGACCAGCAGCTTGGTGTTGTCCCAGTCCCAGCTCTGCAGCACGGCGACGTTGCAGAGCACGAAGACGGGGATGCAGGCGAGCAGGAAGCGCACCGCGGCCGGGGGGACGATGCCGAGGACCCGACCCGCCGCCCGGCCGATCGACTGGTCCCGGAAGAGGCGGCCGATCGCCAGCAGCAGCACCGCGAGGGTGAGGGGGACCGCGACCCCGAGGTTGACCAGCCAGAAGCCCCAGTACCTGGCGTTGAAGGGCAGGGTGAGGGTGTCGACGATCGCGGTCGCGAGATTGGAGGCGGTGATGGTGTGGCCGGGAGCGGCGACGGTGACGGCGCCTGACATCCACCCCGGTTCCAGCCACGGGTACTGGTTGCCGAGGGCGGCGGAGCCGTGGGGAGCGAGCACCAGCTGGATCAGGCGAGGAGCGGCGACCACCGCCGCCACCCCGGCGAAGAGCAGCCAGGCCCGGCGCCAGCGGATCAATGCCAGGCCGGCGGCGATCACCGCGACCGCGAAGAGGCTCTGCACATGGATGACCGGCAGCAGCCCGACGAGGAGGCCGGCCACGGCGACGTCGAAGAGCCGTGCCCGCGCCCCCTCGAAGACGGCGAGGAGCAGCACCAGGGACGCCACCACCACGTCGAAGCCCTCCATCAGGGTTCGCTGGGGCAGCCACCAGGCGAACAGCGGCGTGTACCACTCCTGATTCGAGAACACCGGGGTGGCCGAGTTCGGTGCGGAGGTCATGCCGTCGAAGCTGGTCGGCTGGTTGGCGACCACGCCGGGGAGATCGATGGCGGTGCGGACGGTGATGCCGGCGCCCTGGACCGGGTTGGTGATCACGTAGCCCGCGCTGCAATCGGCCGAGCTGTACCCCGCGTCGGTGCAGGCGTCGTGCAGGGCGCCGACGAAGCCGAGCCCGCCGCCCAGGAAGCAGATGAGCACGGCCAGCACGCCGGCCGACCGGCGCGTCCCCAGCCGTTCGGCGAGGCTGACCACCAGCAGCACCAGGGCCACCGCCAGGATCACCTGGGGAAGCCAGAGCGCCGGGCCGTCGCCGAGCCCCAGGCGCATCAGCATCCCCGAGGTGAAATCGGGCAGGAACGGGTAGTAGAGCGGGGTGCCGCTCATGATCGGGTTCTGGGGCGGGAAGTTCTGGGCGGTCGAGAAGGACGATGCGGTGATCAGGTGCTGGGCCCAGTCGGGGATCCAGTAGCCGGTGACGAGGTCGCCGCCCGCGTCCTGGAACATCGCCCGCGAGAAGAGCAGGGCGAAGACCACCAGGGCCACCGCTGCGATGGCTGCCAGTGACACCGTGGCGCTCAGCTGCCCCCGCGCCTCGTCCCAGGTCAGACGCCAGGTGTGGACGATGCCGACCCGGAGCGCGCGGGCCAGCACCACCGCGACCGCGGTCACCAGCGCCGGCGCGAGCAGGATCGAGGTCGGGCCGAAACCCAGGCCCAGGCTGAGCAGGAAGCAGACGGTGGCGTCGAGGACGAAGGCGGCGACGGTCGCGACGGCGACCCGCTCCGCGAGCCGGAGCGGGGTGACCACGAGCCCGGTGACGGCGAACCCTGAGGCCGCGCCCAGCAGGGCTAACAGGAGGAGCAGCGCAGCGCTTGCCGGGCCGGTCACCCGGTGGCCTCGAGCGAGGGCGGGAGCGGGTGGCTCAGCCCATCCGCCACGCGGTTACCAGGCATCCACCCAGAGACGCATCTGCTGGTCCGGCGTGGTCAGCGGGATGGCCGTCCAGATCGGATAGAAGAAGATGAAGGCGGCCACCACCGCCGCCACGCCCGCGTAGGCCAGCGGGGCCAGGGACCACCACCGGCCGGCGGCGAAGAAGCGGACGCCACGCAGCGCGGTGAGCGCGTAGGCGAGGGCGAGGGCGACGAAGATCAGCATCCCGAGGGCGTGGTAGAAGAAGAGGACGCGGAGCTTGTTCCCGGGCACCCACATCATCCAGGCGGTGACATACCCGAGCACGATGAAGGCGGGCACGAAACGCCGCGAGACCACCGCGAAGACGGCCGCGCAGGCGCAGAACAGCCCCATGCCGCCCAGGAAGGCGAGGTTGAAGAGCGGGCTCACCGGGCCGAGGGGTCCGGGCTGAGTGCCGGTGACCGCATCGATGCCGGGCTCGGCCGCATGGAAGGTGATGATCATGGTGGCCAGCGAGGCCACCAGCAGGGCGCCCACCCCCACCCGCAACCACCGCGGACCGGCGCTCATCCGCCAGACGCAGAAGAGCAGGGCCAGGATGCCCAGCCACCAGACCACGGGATTGCCCATGTTGGTGATGACCCCGGTGGCGGTGTAGCTCGGCGCGTCGAGCAGGGGCGCGCTCTGGTAGTACATCAGCACCGGGTGCTCCATGACCGGCCACGTGTACCAGCGCGAGGCGTAGGGATGGCCGTGGCACTCCAGCTCCTGGTATTTCAGGCTGGCCTCGTTGATGACGATGATGTTGGAGATCGCCTGCACCGGGTCGGGCACCGTGACCCCGGCCACCTTGGTGACCGGGACGGGCAGGTACTTGACGTTGTTGGGATAGGGCGCGGTGGCCACCCCCTCGACGTTGGGGTTGCAGGAGACGAACTGGTAGACGTCGTCATGGGAGATGGTCAGGTAGCGCGCGTAGCTGGCGCAGAAGATCGCCGCCACCAGCATCAGGCCGGCGGTGTAGTGAATCCAGGCCCTCGACCCCGCGGCCTCCCTCCAGAGCGCCGTCTCGTACCGGCGCGGGCCCGCGATGCGCCGGAGCGCGGGGGCCGCGGCGGCGGCATACGGCGCCAGGCCGCGGAAGACGACCAGGGTGGCGATGATGACGAGCGGGGCGAGCGCGGTCAGCTTGGCGGCGAAGGCGAGACCGAGAGCCGCCGCCAGCACGTAGAGGGTGAGCCGCCACTGGCGGCGTGTTCGCGCCTGCCAGTGGAGCAGGAAGAGGTACCAGGTGAGGGCGACGAAGAAGATCGCGGGGATGTCGATCAGCCCGAGCCGGGATTCGACGAAGGCGAGCCCATCCAGGCAGACGAGCAGGGAGGCGACGATCGCGAAGAAGCGGTCGCGGCGCAGCCGCAGCGCGATCAGGTACATCAGGCCGCAGAGCAGGCTGCCGGTCACCACCTGGGTCATCCGCCAGCCCATGGTGTTGAAGCCGAGGAGCGCGATCGACGGGGTCATCAGCAGCTTGACCAGGGGCGGCTCGGGGTCGAAGTAGCTGATCGCCGGGGAGTGGAGGTCGTCGGCGGCGTCGGTCGGGAAGTACACCTCGTCGAAGACCTGACCGCATGCCTTGACGGTCTTGTTGCCGATCGGCACCTCCTCGCAGGCGCTGGCGGAGCTGTTGCGGGCGCTGCCGACCCCGAGAACCTGGATGGCCGGCACCGAGGTGGCATTGCCGCCCAGGAAGTTGGGCAGGATCGGGCTGCCGAAGCGGAGCACGAAGGCGAGCAGGGTGAGGCCCACGAGCAGGGCGACGTCGACCCGGGTGAGGTCGAGCAACCCGCGCAGCCCGGCCCTCACCATCGGCCGTTCATCGCTCGACCACGGACGCGACGTGGGCGGCTGCAGCGAGTCGGGCTCCGTCCCCGACGGCTCCGCCCCGGAGAGGTCCGACCCTGGTGGCTCTGGCCCGCTGGGGGCCGCCCCGGGGGGCTCCTCGCCGGGGAGCTCCGATCCCGGTGGGTCCGCCCCGCTCGGGGCCGCCCCCGGCGGCTCCGCCCCGGAGGGCTCCGGCCCCGGCCGTGCCGCGCCGAAGGGCTCCGTCCCCAGCGGCTCTGCGCCGGGCTTCATTCCCACGGGCTCATCGCCGGCGGGACGGTCCGAGGACGTCCCACCGGCGGGCTCGCGGGTCATCTCCGCCGGTTCCGCCGCCGCGGCGCCGGAGGACGGTCCTCGTCCCCGGAACCCCTCCGCTGAGGGGCGAGAGCCGCCTCGATCTGACGCTGCAGGAGCACCGCGTCGCGGAGCGGGATCACCAGCTCGTCCCCGAACACGCAGCGGCGGCTGAGCAGGCGGCGGAGCCGGCCGCTGTCAGGACTGCGGAGGCGCAGCACCAGCGCGTCGGCTCCGGAGAGGCTGCGCGGAGCCCGGCCGCGACGCTGGAGGGCGGCGACCAGCTTGGCGACCCGAGCCCGGCGAACCTCGGTGAGGTCCACCCGGGCGCTCACCGTCAGGTACCGGAAGAAGAGCTGATCGCCCTCCAGCCGGAGGTAGCTGTAGCGCTGACGCATCCAGAGCGACACCGACAGTCCGAACCCGAGGGCCGCGGCCACCAGCCAGAAGTTCACCGCCCCGGCGTCCTTCCGGCCGTTGTAGATCGCGCCGATGACCACGCAGACGACACCGAGGGCGAGCATGGGGTACCCATAGCGGCGCCAGCGGTCGCGGTCGTAGAGGTTGGGAAAGCGATCCAGCATCGGTCGGCGCCGAGCATAGCTGGGCCGAGCCCCCTGCCACCGAAGCCGATCCAGACCGGCGCGGGGTCGCGGTGGCGACCGTGCGCCGGCGGACGCTGCGGCGGGGGGCGGACGGTCCCGGGCGGCCGTGCGCCGGCGGACGCTGCGGCGGGGGCGGACGGTCCCGGGTGCTATCGCTCGTCCAGGCTCCGCTGGCGGACCAGGACCACCCCCCCGAGGACCTCGGCCCGCTCCCCGAGCTCGCCGGCGAGCACCCGCACCGAGTCGGCCACCGCCGGGGCGGCGTGACGGTCGATGGCCTCGCGGATCCCGGCCATCACCGGCTCCCCGGCGGCCCCGAGGCTCCCATCGATCACCACCGCCGCGGGATCGAGCATGGTGCAGAGGTCGGCGAGGGGCCGGCCCACGGTGCGGCCGAGATCCGAGAAGGTCCGGCGCACCCCGGGCTCGCGGTCCGCCGCCAGGGAGAGGACCTCGGGCACGCTGAGACGCCGGGCGTACGCGCGCCGCACGAACTCGTGCAGGGAGGGACCCATGACCTGGGCCAGGCACCCCCGCCCGCCGCAGACGCAGAGCGGCCCGTCCTCCTGGTCGCGGACCTGCACGTGGGCCAGCTCACCGGCGAAGCCCGCGGCCCCGCGGTGAAGCCGTCCGCCGAAGACCATGCCGGCGCCGACCCCGTGGCCGAGCATGACGTAGACGAAGCTGTCCAGCCCGCGGCCGGCGCCGAAGGAGGACTCGCCGAGGGCACCGAGGTTGGCGTCGTTCTCGGCCATGACCGGCGCGTCGAAGCGCTCCCGGAGAGGTGCGAGGTCGAGCTCCGCGGGCCGCGGGCGCGCCGCCGACACCACCACCCCGGCGAGCCGCTGGGCCGAGATGCCGGTGTCCCGCAGCGCCGCGTCCAGGAGACGCGCCCCCACCTCCAGCGAGCCCCCTGGGGGGTGGGCGTGGCCCGCCGCCGCGGGATCCTGGGGCGGAACCGGCTCGCTGCGCCCGCCGATGGGCAGACCGGTGAGACCGACCACCGCGGCATGGAGATCGCCGCCCCGGTGGGCGATCACCCCGACCACGCGAGGCGGCGTCGCCGGGACCAGGGTCCGAGCCGGGCGCCCCGCCCCCCGGGGGCCGGCGTCCGGGACCACCTCGGCCAGCAGCCCGCGCTGGAGCATCTCGGCGACGACACCGGCGACGGTGGTGACGGGAAGGCCCGAGAGCGCGGCGAGCTCCGCCCGGGTCACCGGCCCCGAGCATTCGACGAGCGTGAGGAGGCGGCGGGGATTGGGGCGGAGGCGCTCCGAGGTGGGCCGGGGTGTCACGATCCGAGCTTAGCTCATTAACACGAATCCGCACAAATATATCGTTTGACCTGCCACTGTTACACTCATTTGGCAACCGGTCACTTCACATTTATAACTGATTCGTTGATAATCCGACCCGTCCGCTCCCGCCTCGCCCCCGCCCTGGGGTCGCTGCGCGCCCCCGCCTTCCGCTGGTGGTTCCTCAGCCAGGTGCTCTCCGCGTCGGGGACGATGACCCAGGGCGTCGCCCAGTCCTGGCTGGTGCTCAGGCTGACCGGCAGCGGCCTCGATCTCGGGATCCTGGGCTCCTGCTACATGCTCCCCGTCCTCCTCGGAGGCCCCTGGGCGGGAGCGCTGGTGGACCGCGTCGACCGCCGGCGGCTGCTGGCGGTGACCCAGGTCCTCTTCATCCTCCTGGCCGGGGCCCTGGCGCTGCTCACCTTCACCGGGGCGATCAGGGTCTGGATGCTCTTCGTCCTCGCCTTCGCCACCGGGGCGGTCAGCGCCCCGGACGGAGCCGCCCGCCAGGTGTACGTCCTCGACCTGGTGGGTGGTGAGCGGCTGGCCAGCGCGGTGAGCCTGAACGAGGTCGTGCTCAACGTCTCCCGCGTGCTCGGCCCGGCGACGGGGGGGATCTTCCTGGCCACCCTGGGTGTCCCCTTCTGCTTCGTCGCCAACGCCGTCTCCTACCTGCCGCCGCTCGCGGTGCTGATCGCCCAGCGGCGGCGGGTGTCGCAGGGCGCCGCCGTGCGCCGCGCGCCGGGCGGACCCGGCGCCGTCCGGGCGGGGCTCCGGTACGCCTGGCACACCCCCGCGCTCCGCTACTGCCTGCTGATGGCGGCCGCGTCGGGGATGCTCTTCAACCTCGGGGTCGGGCTGCCGCTGCTGGCCACGCGGACCTACCACCTCGGAGGCGGCGGATACGGGCTGATGATGGCGACCTTCGGGGTGGGCGGCGTCGCCGGGGCGCTGCTCGCCGCCTCGGGGCGGGGAATGCCGTCGGGCCGTTCGGTGCGCCTGCTCGCTCTGCTCACCGGGGTCTCGATCCTGGCCACCGCGGCGGCTCCGCTCGCCGGCCTGGCCTTCACCGGGCTGGGGATCACCGGCGCCCTCTCGATCTGGTTCATCGCCCGGGCCAACACCCTCGCCCAGCTCCGCGCCGCCCCCTCGATGCGCGGCCGGGTGATGGGCATCTGGGTGATGGCGCTGCCCGGCGCGCAGCCGATCACCAGCCCGGTGGTCGGCTTCACCGCCGAGGCCGCCGGCCCGCGGGCGGGGTTCGGGCTGGCCGGGGTCGCGCTGCTGGCGGTGGCGGCGGCGGGCTGGCGCTCGCTGGCCGACGCGGGGGTGGCCACCGAGCCCGCTGCCGGGGCGAGCACGGCCCCCGATGCGTCGCGGCCGGGCCTGGCCGGCGGCCGGGCGGAGGTGACGGCGCTCCGGCCTACGCGGTAATCGCGACCATCCGGTCCAGGGCCCGGCGGGCCCGGTCGGCGATCGGCTGGGGCACCGTGACCCGGGGCTCCATCCGCTCCAGGCAGGCGGCCACGCGCTCCAGGGTGATCTTCTTCATATAGGGGCAGACCGCGTCCTCGGAGGCGGGCAGGAATTGCTTGGAGGGCGCGAGCAGATTCATCCTGTGGATGATCCCGACCTCGGTCGCGACGATGAAGGTGGTAGCGGGCGACTCCACGGCCCGGCGCACCATCCCCTCCGTGGAGGCAACCACGCAGCTCGGTCCCTGCAGGTCGCCACGCCCCAGCCGGTAGAGGGTCGCCGAGGTGCAGCCGCACTCGGGGTGGAGGAGCAGCTCGGCGTCGGGATGGCGCCGGCGGGCCGCCTCCAGGTCATCCGGGCCGATCCCGGCATGGACGTGGCACTCGCCCATCCAGACGTGCATCCGGCGGCCGGTGACCCGTTCGAGGTGGGCGCCCAGGAACATGTCCGGGCAGAAGAGGATCTCGGTGCCCTCGGGGATCGCCCGGATCACCGCCTCGGCGTTGCCCGAGGTGCAGCAGTAGTCGGACTCGGCCTTCACCTCGGCGGAGGTGTTGACGTAGGAGACCACCACCGCACCGGGGTGCTCGGCCTTCCAGTCGCGGAGCTGGTCGGCGGTGATGGTGTCGGCGAGCGAGCACCCCGCCTCCAGGTCGGGCAGCAGGACCGTCTTCTCGGGGGAGAGGATGGCAGCGGTCTCGGCCATGAAGTGGACGCCGCAGAAGACGATCACCTCGGCGTCGGTGGCGGCCGCCTGCCGCGAGAGGTTCAGGGAGTCACCCACGTAGTCGGCGACGTCCTGAACCTCGGGGAGCTGGTAGTTGTGGGCGAGGATGACCGCGCGGCGCTCCCGGCGGAGCCGCTCGATCAGCGGGACCAGATCCTCAACGCTCCCGGCGGGGTCGGCGAAGGCGAGGGCCACGGAGCCTCCAGTGCGCTCCTCGAGAGTTGCCGTGCCGTGAAGACGTGGCCTCGGGGAGTTTAGGTCAGAATGACCTTATTAGTATACCGCATCCACCCGGGGACGGCGCAACCCCGCTCCACCCCCGCGCCGCCAACGGCCGCCGGTGGCGCCGTGGCGTCCCCCGGCCCCGGCCCCGCTCCCGCGGCCGTCAGCCAACGTCGACGGCGATGCGGCTGGCGCCACCCTCCACCACGAGCTCATAGCGGTCGACGGCGGCCTCGTAGTCGGGGCTCGCCACCTCGGCGCCGGCGCCCGCGGACCCCAGCCGCTGGGCGTCCAGGCGCAGCCTGCTCATACCACCCGCGACCCGGACCCGCACCGGCACCCCGGCGGGACGATGGATGCCGATCCGGCTGGCTCCGCCCCGGATCCGCAGCGGGACCGTGCCCACCGGCCGGGGGAGCCGGAGGTCGACGCGGCTCGCCCCGCCGGTCATGGTCATCTCGGAGAGGCTGACGCCGGAGAAGTCGAGGTCCATCTCGGCGGCGCCGCCGCGGATCTCCAGCGCCCACGGGATCGTGGCGTTGAGGGTGACCTGACCGCGACCGGCTCCCGCGTGCCATAGCCCGGGGAAGCTGAAGCTCACGGTGCCGCCGCTCACCCGGATCCGGGGCGGCCGCCCGTCGAAGCTGGCCCGGTAGAGGTCCGGCATCTCGGCGTTGGACCCGATCCGCATCCGCGCCACCGACGCGTTGACCTCGAGGCGGCCCGCGGTCACGTCCCCCAGGGGTGCCGAGAGCTCCCCCTCCCTCACCCCGGCGGTGCCGCGCTCGACGCTCCTCAGCTCGGTGGTGATCCGGCGCGTGATCTCGGTGCTGCGCTCCGCGTACTCGACCAGCAGGGCGATCTGGGCGTCGTCGAAACCCGCGTAGAGCTCCTGCACGGCGGCGCCGACCGCCACGTAGGCGGCGCGCACGCGGGCCATCCCCTCGGGGACCAGCCGCGCGACCACCCGGCGGCGGTCCGCGGGGTCGGCCTCGCGCCGCACCAGGCCTGCCCGCTCCATTCGATCGAGCACGCCGGTGACCGCCCCGGTGGTCAGCCCCATCAGCTCGGCGAGCCGCCCGGCGGTCATCGGGCCCTCGATGTCGAGGAGGTTGACGCAGTGAAGGTCGGTGAGCCCCATCCCCAGCCGATCGGCGATCGCCTGGTTGTGGAGCACCGTCCAGGCCACCTGGCGGCGGACGGCGACCACCAGCCGGTGGAGCAGGTCAGAGCGGGCGGGGGTTGACATGGACTGGGTCATCTGCTTAGTATCACGTTAGCTTAGTTGCTAAGATATCATCCGGGGAGAGACAGATGCAAGCAGAGTATGGCAGCCCGCCGGGGACCCCGCAGCCCCGCGGGGGCCGGGCGACCGTCCGCCGGTTCAACCCGTGGGTGGTGATGGTCGTCCTCTCCCTGGGGATGTTCATGACCCTGCTCGACCTGACCATCGTCAACATCGCCATCCCCCGCATCGTCGACGGCGTCCACGCCAGCCTCGACGAGGTGCTCTGGATGCTCAACGCCTACAGCCTGGGCTACGCGGTGCTGCTCATCACCTCGGGGCGGCTCGGCGACATCGTCGGCCCCCGCCGGCTGTTCATGGGCGGCATCGCCCTCTTCACGGCCGCCTCCGCCCTGAGCGGCCTGGCGCCGACCGCGGGCGTGCTGATCCTGGGCCGGGCGCTGCAGGGAGTGGGCGCCGCCCTGCTCGCCCCCCAGACCATGGCCATCCTGCTCGGCATCTTCCCCGCCGAGCGGCGGGGCCCGGTGTTCGGCGTCTTCGGGATGCTCTCCGGCCTCGCCGTGGCGGCCGGGCCGACGCTCGGCGGCCTGCTGGTCACCGATCTCAGCTGGCGCTGGATCTTCTTCGTCAACCTCCCGATCGGCGTGGGCGTGCTGCTGGCGGCGAGCCGGCTGGTTCCCGACCTCCGTCCCGGGCGCCGCCACCGGCTCGACCTCGGCGGCGTGGCCCTGGTCACCGCCGCCATCTTCTGCGTCGTCTACGGGCTCATCGAGGGACAGCGCTACAACTGGGGAACGATCACCGGCCCCCTCAGCATTCCGCTGGTCATCGCCGCCGGGGTGGTGCTGCTGGGCGCCTTCCTGGTGCACCAGGCTCGACGGCAGGGCGGCGAACCGCTGCTCACCTTCGCCCTCTTCCGGGACCGCAACTTCACGCTGATGGCGCTGGTGCTCGCGGCGATGAGCTTCTTCATCCTCGGCATCTACCTGCCGCTCACCATCTACTACCAGTCGGTGCTCGGCCTGAGCGCCATCGCCGCCGGCCTGGTGGTGGCGGTGCAGCCGGGGGCGATGTTCCTCTCCACCGGCCCCGCCAACGGGCCGGCCACCGCGCGGCTGGGAGCCAACCGCGTGCTCACCGCCGGGCTGCTGCTGCTCGCCGCCGGAGCCGCCTACATCGCCTGGGACGTGCAGGCGGACTCGAGCCGGTGGTCGGTGGTGCCCGGGCTGGTGGTCGGCGGGTTGGGCATGGGATGCATCTGGGGGCCGGCCTTCCAGCTGGCCACCCGCGACCTCCGTGTGGAGCTGGCCGGAGTGGCCTCGGGGACGCTCAGCACGCTCCAGGAGATGGGCGCGGTGATCGCCAGCGCCGCGGTGGGAGCCCTGCTCCAGAACCGCCTCGCCAGCTCGCTGCACACCCAGGCGGTCGCGGCCGCCACCCACCTCCCCGCCCGCGTCGCGGCGCCCTTCGTGGCCGGCTTCAGCGGCACCGCCGCGAGCGGCCTGCAGGTCGGCGCCGGCCAGAGCGGGGCCGCGCTGCGCATCCCCGCGGGCACCCCGCCAGGCCTGGCCGCCCGCCTCGCAGCGCTGGCCCACTCCGTCTTCGCGGACGGGTTCGTGGCCGCGATGAAGCCGACGATGCTGCTCCCCATCGGCGTGCTGGTGCTCGCCGCGGTGGCGTCGCTCTTCGCCCGCGGTCGGACCCGCGGCGAGAGCGCGCAGATCACCGAGACCGAGGCCGGCGCCGCCGGCACGCCCGCAGCGCAGCCATTGGTTCGTGAAGGAGAACCGGTATGAACGACGACGACCGCGACGAGAACGACTTCTGGGCCCTCAGCCGCTGGTGGGGGTTCGGGTCGCCGGTCGGCCTCGCCATCCTGCTGATCGGCCTCGGCGGCTTCCTGGTGCTGCTGGCCGAGGCCGTCGCCATTCCGCTGAGCCTCTTCAGGTGAGCGCCTCCCCACGGCGGCGGCTGCTGCTGCCCGAGATGGAGGGGGGCGCGGCCCGGCGCTACGCGCGCCAGCGCGGCACCGAGGGACAGGTCGCCGAGTGCCGGCGCGAGGCGGCGCGGCTCACCGCCGGGCTGCCCGACGGCGCCCGGGTGCTGGAGGTGGCACCCGGTCCCGGCTATCTCAGCCTGGAGATGGCCCGGTCGGGCCGGCTTCACGTCACCGGCCTCGACATCAGCCACACCATGGTCGAGATCGCGACTGCGAAGGCGCGGGACCAGGGGGTCGCCGCCGAGTTCCGTCAGGGCGACGTCTCGGAGATGCCGTTCGCCGGGCAGAGCTTTGACCTCGTCGTCACCCAGGCCGCCTTCAAGAACTTCCGGCGGCCGCTGGCCGCGCTCGAGGAGATGCACCGGGTGCTGCGCGAGGGGGGCACCGCGGTGGTCCAGGACATGAGCCACGAGGCCAGCCGGGCCGAGATCGCGCGCGAGGTGCGCGGCATGGAGCAGCGCGGCGTCAGCGCCCTGATCACCCGGTGGATCCTGATGTGGCTGCGCCGTCGCGCCTACTCGCCCACCGCGTTCCAGGCACTGGTCGCGAAGAGCCCGTTCGGAAGCTGTGCTATCCAGACCTCCGGGATCGGCCTGGAGGCGCGGCTCAGCAAGCCGGGTGGCAGCGCACCGGCCGCCGACCCGGGGACGGCGACCGCGTGAGCGCCCAGAACCACGGCGGCGCCGTGCGGGTGACCGGCCTGCGCAAGTCGTTCCCCATCAAACGGGGCCGCGTCGAGGCGCTCCGTGGCGTCGACCTCTCGATCGACGCCGGGCAGATTCACGGGTTCCTGGGGCCGAACGGGGCCGGGAAGACGACCACTCTGCGCATCCTCACCACCCTGCTCCGAGCCGACTCCGGCGAGGCGCTGGTGGCCGGCATCGACGTCCGCCGCCACCCCGCCGAGGTGCGCCACAGGATCGGCTACGTCGGACAGCTCGGCGGCGCCGACCGCGAGGCCACGGGGAGGGAGAACCTGCTGCTCCAGGGCCGCCTGTACGGGATGAGCAGGGCCGACGCCGAGCGCCGCGCCGGCGAGCTCATCGAGCTGTTAGAGCTGGGCGCATTCCAGCAGCGGCTGGTGCGCAGCTACTCGGGCGGCCAGCGGCGCCGGCTCGAGGTGGCGCTCGGGATCATGCACCGGCCCGAGGTGCTCTTCCTCGACGAGCCCACCCTGGGTCTGGATCCGCAGAACCGGGCCAACCTCTGGGTGCAGCTGCGCGCTCTCCGCGATGCCGGAACCACGATCCTGCTCACCACCCACTACCTCGACGAGGCCGACCAGCTGAGCGACCGGCTGGCGATCATCGATCACGGACGGGTGGTGGCGGAGGGCACCCCGCTGGAGCTCAAACAGCGGTATCCGGCGGAGGTGATCGTCACCCCGCAACCGGGCCCCGTGGCCCTGGAGTCGCTGGCTGCCGACCTCCAGCGCGATCCGCGGGTGGGTGCCGTGCAGGTCGACGGCGGGGCTCTGCGCATCCAGGTCCCGGATCCGACCGCGGGCCTGGCGGCCGTGATCGACCGGCTCCGGGCCGGCGGTGTCGGGGTGCTCCGGGTGAGCCTTCAGGAGCCGTCGCTGGACGATGTGTTCCTCCATGAGACCGGGCGCTCGCTGCGCGACGCGGGCGACCCGGTCGCGGCGGAGGCGGCGTGATGACCCTGCTGCTGCAGACGGCCCTGCTCAGCCGGCGACGGTTGCTCGAGACCCTCCGCCAGCCGATCTGGGTGTTCATGGGGCTGAGCGTCCCCCTGCTCTACCTCGCGCTCTTCGCCCCGCTGCTCACCTCGCTGGCCGGCGGCCCCGGATTCCCGGCGGGCGGCGTCCTCGACGTCTTCGTCCCGGGCATCCTCGCCCTGATGGCCTTCGGGGCGGGCATGGGCGCGGGCTGGATCGTCATCGGCGAGCTGGACACCGGCGTCATCGAGAGGCTCCGGGTCACCCCGGCGAGCCGCCTGGCGCTGGTCCTCGGGACCGTTGTGCGCGACGTCATCACCTTCGCCGTCCCGGCCGTCATCGTGGTGTGCGTCGCCCTCCCCTTCGGCTTCCACGCCCACTGGGGCGGAGTCGGACTGCTGGTCGTGCTGATGGCGCTCTTGACGGCAGCCTGCTCGGCGGGCTCCGCGGCCCTCGGCATCACCCTGCAGCAGATCGGCAGCCTGGCCGCGGTGGTCACCGGCCTTCAGCTCCCGCTCACCCTGCTGTCGGGCGTGCTGCTCCCCCTCTCCCTCGGCCCCGGATGGCTCCAGGTCATCGGCCACGCCAACCCCATGTACTACGCCGTCGAGGCGGCCCGCCAGCTCGCCGCGGGGACGGTGACCACGGGGACCGTGGCCCTGGGCTTTGCGGTGACGGCCGCCGCGGCGCTGCTCGCGATCTGGTGGGCGACCCGCGCGTACCGCCGGGCGATGGAGTGAGGAGAGACCCGCCAGGGTCTCGCCGAGCGAAAGACCCGGCGGCCGCCCCGCGCACCCACCGGCCATCTGGTGAGGAGAGATCGATCCGATCCGATCTGATCCGATCCGACCCGGCCGGCCGCCGACTGCCCG
>Ga0187875_10000565_pt1 | contig 30328 bp, 26 predicted proteins | sample June2016WEW_17_1_2_FD_132978 | JGI IMG/M metagenome (GOLD analysis project Ga0187875, IMG submission 132978) | Peatland microbial communities from SPRUCE experiment site at the Marcell Experimental Forest, Minnesota, USA - June2016WEW_17_10 | ecosystem: Environmental > Terrestrial > Soil >...
ATTACTGGGCGTAAAGGGTTCGTAGGCGGTGCGGCAAGTCGGGAGTGAAATCTCTGGGCTTAACTCAGAGGCTGCTTCCGAAACTGCCGTGCTCGAGTGCGGGAGAGGCGAGTGGAATTGCAGGTGTAGCGGTGAAATGCGTAGATATCTGCAGGAACACCCGTGGCGAAGGCGGCTCGCTGGACCGCAACTGACGCTGAGGAACGAAAGCTAGGGGAGCAAACAGGATTAGATACCCTGGTAGTCCTAGCCCTAAACCATCAGGACTTGGGGTGGCTCGCGTAGGCGGGTCGTCCCGTAGCTAACGCGTTAAGTCCTGCGCCTGGGGAGTACGGTCGCAAGACTGAAACTCAAAGGAATTGACGGGGGCCCGCACAAGCGGTGGAACATGTGGTTCAATTCGACGCAACGCGAAGAACCTTACCTGGGCTCGAAATGCTCGTGACCATCTTGAGAAATCTAGACTTCCCGCAAGGGACACGAGTATAGGTGCTGCATGGCTGTCGTCAGCTCGTGCCGTGAGGTGTTGGGTTAAGTCCCGCAACGAGCGCAACCCTTACACTTAGTTGCTACCCGCAAGGGAGAACTCTAGGTGGACTGCTCCGGATAACGGAGAGGAAGGTGGGGATGACGTCAAGTCAGCACGGCCTTTATGTCCAGGGCTACACACGTGTTACAATGCGCGGTACAAACTGTTGCAAACCCGCGAGGGGGAGCTAATCGGAAAAAACCGCGCTCAGTTCGGATTGCAGTCTGCAACTCGACTGCATGAAGCTGGAATCGCTAGTAATGGCGCATCAGATCGGCGCCGTGAATACGTTCCCGGGCCTTGTACACACCGCCCGTCACATCACGAAAGTGGGCTGTACTAGAAGTCGCTGTGCTAACCGTAAGGAGGCAAGCGCCCAAGGTATGGCTCATGATTGGGGTGAAGTCGTAACAAGGTAGCCGTAGGAGAACCTGCGGCTGGATCACCTCCTTTCTAAATAAAGCGGCAGTGGAACCTGTGCAGGTGTGCAGGGGAAGCTGTCCAAATCCCCGAATCGTTCTCACGAACGGATAGGGGGTCTTGGTTCTCACGGACCAAGACGTCGTCTCGGCTCTTCTAAGCCTTACGGGTTCTGACAGATATCATTCGGCAATTGTCAAAAGAGCAGGCCAAAATTTTGAGGCCCGCCGGATTTTTTCGGCGGGCCTTTTTTGTTTTTCCGGGGCGATTCTGAAACTACATTACGCCGAGCGCGGCGCCTCTTTTTTCTTCGCAGGTTTCTCGGGCTTATCCGCGGCAGGCGACGCCGGCGCGTCCGGCTTGAGCAAGCGCATCAAGGCCACTGCGGCGTGCGAGAGGCGCGCGCCGCGGCGGGAAACGATGTAAAGATGGCGCGGCATTTTCATTTGGCGGATGCGCACTTCGGCTAGGCGGCCGCGCTCAATGTCCCATTCGACGCACATGCGCGGCACGATCGCCACGCCCATGCCCATTTCCACGAATCGTTTGATGGATTCGATCGTGGGCAGCTCAAAATCCATGTGCAGCGGAACGCTGTGCCGCGCGAACATCTGAATCACGCCGCTGCGGAACGGCGAATCCACGATGTGCGCGACGAACGGCTCCGAGCCCAGTTCGCTTAAATCCACTTCCTTCTTTTTCGCCAGGCGATGGTTCGGTGGGACGACCAGCGTCAACTCATCACGCATGATTTCGACGGCTTGGAGCTTCGGATCGTGCGGCACATAGGAGACGGCGCCTAGATCGAGATGGTAATTGAGGATTTCGCGCGGGATGTCGCGGGAATAAACGCGCTGCACGGCGATGCGCACGCCCGGATACGCCTGATGATATTTCGCCAGGAACGGCAGCAGGGCGTGGATTGCGCTTTCATTGGCGCCCAGCGAAAGTTGGCCGATATCCAGGCCCTTCAATCCCTCGAGGCCCTTCACCAGTTCATCGCGCAGATTCAGCAGGCGCTCGGCGTAATCCTTCAGCAGATCGCCGGCGTCGGTGAGCTTCACCTGGCGCGCGCCGCGGACTACCAAGGGCTGGCCGAGCGAATCCTCCAGCTTGCGCACGGCGATGCTGACCGCCGGCTGGGTACGATAGAGCTTTTCGGCCGCCCGGGAGAAGCTGCGCTCCTGGGCTACGGCCAGAAACACTTGTAATTGAGAGAGATCCATGGAATTGCCTCAACAACCGGATTTGAACCGCCGTTTGCGTTATAATGTAAGCTTATACGGATTACAAGTAATATAAATTGGACTTGGTGTCCGGCCGCGGTCAGACTACAGACCTTGGCGACGCATGCCGCCACCCGGCGCCCACAATACAATGCACCATATACAGATTTTCGACACCACGCTTCGCGACGGAGAGCAATCGCCCGGCTTCTCGATGACCGTGCCGGAGAAGCTGCGCCTGGCTCACCAACTGGCCGAATTGGGCGTGGATGTGATGGAAGCTGGCTTCCCCATCGCCTCGCGCGGGGATCTGGACGCGGTGCGCACGATCGCGTCGGAAGTTACCGGCTCGCGCATAGCCGCGCTGGCTCGCGCGCGCCGTGAGGATGTGGACGCTGCTCTCGAAGCGCTGGCTCCGGCGCGCAGCGCACGCCTGCACATTTTTCTCGCGACCTCCGATCTGCACCTGCACCACAAGCTGCGCACGACGCGCGAAAAGGCGCTCGAAGCGATTTCGGCGATGGTGTCCTACGGCCGCAAACATTGCGAGCAAGTGGAATTTTCCGCCGAGGACGCCAGCCGCAGCGATCTGGAATTTCTGGCGCAGGCCGTGGATGCCGCGATTCGCGCTGGCGCGACGGTGATCAATCTGCCGGACACGGTTGGCTACGCTGTGCCCGAAGAATACGCCGCGATGTTCACCAGCGTGCGCGAGCGGCTGGGCGATCCGGCCGGGATCACGTGGAGCGCGCATTGCCACAACGATCTGGGATTGGCTGTGGCGAATTCGCTGGCCGCGGTGCGCGCCGGCGTGCGCCAGGTGGAATGCACGATCAATGGAATCGGCGAGCGCGCCGGGAATGCCTCGCTGGAGGAAATCGCCGCGGCGCTGGCCGTGCGTCACGCCAGCTTCGGCGTCAAAACGAATCTGCGCCTGGATAAAATTTTCGCCACCAGCCGGATGCTCAGCGAAGTCACGGGCGTTCCGGTAGCGCCGAATAAAGCCGTGGTCGGCTCGAATGCCTTTGCGCACGAAGCCGGAATTCACCAGGACGGCATTCTGAAGAATCCGCTGACGTACGAGATTCTTTCGCCGGAAGCGGTTGGCGTTCCCTCGCGGCAACTGGTGGTCGGCAAACATTCCGGGCGCAACGCACTGCGCGCCAATCTGAAGGAATTTGGCTACGAGCCGACCGACGAGGAGCTGGCCGAATGCTACCGGCGCGTCAACGCCCTCGCCGACCTATCCAAGAGCGTCCCGCAGCGCGAGCTGCTGGCAATCGCGCACCAAGTGATTCGCAAGAGAGTTTTCGCCACGCTGCCTGGCGACGCGCGCGCGGCTTCCTGAGCCGCATCGCCGCATTCTGTCCCCCTAAATGACTGCGCAAACAATCAGCGCAATCCCCAGCGCGGCTCCTAGCGCGAAGGCGAAAAAGCAAAAGACCGCGAGCCCAACGAAGAAGATCGTTCTGTTGCCCGGCGACGGCATCGGCCCGGAAGTAACACGTGTTGCCGCCGACGTTCTGCGGACCTGCGCATCCGAGCGCGGGCTTCGTTTGGAATTCACAGAGCTGCCGTTCGGCGGCGCCGCCATCGACGTTGCGGGCGAGCCGCTCCCTTCCTCCACGCTGAAGGCTTGCATCGCAGCCGATGCGATCTTGCTCGGCGCGTGCGGCGGACCCAAGTGGGACAAACAGCCTCCGGGGCAGCGACCGGAATCGGGGCTGCTCGCGCTGCGCAAAGGCCTGGGGCTTTACATCAATTTGCGGCCGGTGCGCTTGCGCCCAGCGTTGGCCGGAATTTCGCCGCTGCGTCCTGAGCGGGCGCAATCGATCGATATCGAAATCGTGCGCGAACTCGCGGGCGGGATTTACTTCGGCGAGCACGGCGAAGAAACGCTCGACGGCGGCATCGAGCGCGCATGGGACGTCGAAACTTACACCACGCCGGAGATCGAACGCGTCGCGCGATACGCATTCGCCCGCGCCGAAGCGCGCTCGCGGCACGTTTCCTCCGTGGATAAAGCCAACGTGCTCACAAGCTCCGTGCTTTGGCGGCGCACGGTAACTCGCTACGCGGAAAAGCATCCCGGCGTAAAGCTCGATCACATGTATGTGGACAATGCGGCCATGCAATTGGTGCTGGCACCCGCGCAATTCGACGTGATCCTCACCTCGAACATGTTTGGAGACATTTTGAGCGATGGCGCGGCGGCGTTGGTCGGCTCAATCGGGCTGATCCCTTCGATGAGCAGCGGCTCCGGCCCATCGCTCTACGAGCCCATTCACGGCTCGGCGCCGACGCTGGCCGGAAAGGACGTGGCCTGCCCCATCGGCGCAATACTTTCGGCGGCGATGCTGCTGGGCGAAAGCCTGGGTCTGGCGGATGAAGCGGCCGCGGTGGATTCGGCGCTGGAGCGCGTCCTAGAGCGTGGATTCCGCACGGTTGACATCGCCGAGCCTTCCAGCCAAACGGTCGGCTGCGCGCGATTCGGCGAACTTGTAAGCCAAGAGCTTGCGGCAGTGCTGAGAGAACAGTCCTCGGGCAAGGCCGGCGGCGCCTGACGCGGGAGCCAGATGTCTTTGGGGCCGTCGCGTACTTCGTTCGCTATTTCTTCACCTGCGAGGTCTTGTTTCCACATCCCGGGGGTGCTATTTTCATGCCTTCCCGTGACCTCGATTGACGTCCTTACCCTGTGGTTTGGGACTCGGCTTTGAGTCGATCCGAAATACAATCCGGGCTATCTGAACGAACCAACGGCCGGGGCCCAGGTTCGTCCGCTTCGGCGCCGATTGCCGCGCCGGAAGTGACCTCCGCCCCGACGTACTGGCGCGTCGAGAGCAGCTTGCTGGATTTCAATGCCCTGCGCGCCATCACGTATCTGGCGTGGAATGCGCAGGGCTTCGCGCAGAGATGGGGCCGGCACGGAGCCACGCTGCTACTCACGCTGATTCGGCCGCCGCTGCACACCGTCAATCGCGTTTTCTCTACACGCGTGCTGCACACGCTGCTGGCCGGGATCACCCGCGACCGCCTGGATTTGCTGGGCGAAGAATTCTTCGAGTACGTGCTGAAGCCGGAGCTAAAGCCCGCCGGCTTGGAGCGGCTGCGGCAACAAATGAAGCAGGGCGAAGTGGTGCTGGTAAGCCAAGCTCTCGATCACATGATGCGGCCACTGGCGCAGCACCTGGGCGTGGAGCGGATCATCGCGAATCGCCTGGAATTTCGCGATGGCGTGGCCACCGGACGTCTGCTGGACCCGGTGGTGCTGCCGCGTGGGCCGCTGGCCCTGCTCGGCGGCGGGAAAGCCGACGGGCGATGGGACGTTCATCGCGTGGCGCGGGGGCTTGGCCGCAAATCCAGCGCCGCGGCGCTGAGCGACGACGAGCGAGTCCGCCAAGCCATCGTGCCCGCGGCGCGCCCCGAGCCCGCCAATCATCTGCCGGTGGTGGTGTTTGACCGCGACGCGCGCGTCGAACCGCTCTCCGTGCGTCAAGCGCTGGCGGGCAAGCACATTTTGCTGGTCGGCGTCACGGGCTTCATCGGCAAGGTGTGGCTGGCGCATCTGCTGAATAATTTGCCGGAGATCGGCAAGATATCGCTGCTCATCCGGCGGCAACGCAGCACGACGTCCGAGCGGCGCTTCGAGAAAATCGCGGAAGGATCGCCCGTATTTGAGGCGCTGCAAGCGAGACTCGGCGCGGGCTTCGAGACGTTCCTGCGGGAGCGCGTCGAGGTCATCGAAGGCGACGTCGGCAAGCCCGGGCTGGGCTTGGCACCTGACGATCGGGAGCGCCTGGCGCGAACTCTCGACGTGGTAGTGAATAGTTCCGGCCTGACGGATTTCAATCCCGATCTTCGCGACGCGCTCGCCAGCAACGTGGAACCCGTCACCCATTTGGTCGACTTCCTGCGTGAATCCGACCACGCGACACTGCTGCATCTTTCCACTTGCTACGCCGTGGGCCAGCGCGATGGCCGCGTCGCCGAAAAAGTGACGCCCAATTACACTCCGCTGCATTTGGACGATTACGACGCCGAGCAGGAGTGGCAGCAGCTTCGCGACTTGATCCACAACGCGGAAATTCGCAGCGAGAGCCCCGAGGTGCGCGTGGCGCTGGAACGCCAGGCGCTTGGCCGGCGCCGCCAGAAAAAACTGCCTGAGGGCGAAGAGCTTGAAACGCAGATCCGCAAGAACCGCGCGCGCTGGCTGCGCAACCGCATGATGCGCGCTGGCACGCGCCGCGCGCAGCACTTGGGTTGGCCGAACACCTACACGTTCACCAAGAGCCTGGCCGAATCGCTGATCGTGCACCGCGGCGCGGGACTGCCGATCGCGATTGCGCGGCCTTCGATTGTGGAGACCTCAACGGAGGAGCCCTTCAGCGGCTGGAACGAAGGTATCAATACTTCTGCGCCGCTTTCCTATTTGCTCGGCACATATTTTCGCCAGTTGCCGACGAACGAGCGCAAATGTCTGGACATTATTCCCGTGGATATGGTGTGTCACGGAATGACGCTGATCGCCGCGGCGCTTGTGCTGCGGCGGCATGCGCCGGTCTACCAACTGGCCACTTCGGCAGCAAATCCCTGCGACATGGGCCGCTCTATCGAACTGACCGGCCTTGCGCACCGCAAACATTTCAAAGCGCAGCAAGGCCTGGAGCACTGGATGCGGCTGCGTTTTGAAACCATCCCCGTCTCGAAGCGGCGCTACCGGAGTCTTTCCGTGCCAGCGCAGAAGGCCGTCGTGAAAGGAATCAATCGCGCGGCCTCCGTGCTGCAATTCAAAAAGCCGCCACTGGCGCGGCAAGAGCGCGATTTGGCGCGCGTCGAACGGCTGATCGAATTGTATGAGCCGTTCATTTTGCACAACGAGCAGGTGTTCGAGTGCGGAAACGTTGAATTGCTTTCCGCCGAATTGCCTGAATCCGAGCGCGCGTCGTTCGCCTTCGAGCCGCGCTCGATCGACTGGTGGGAATATTGGATTCAGATTCACATTCCCGCCCTGCGAAAATGGGTCTATCCGCTGATCGAAGGACGCGCGCCGGAGCCCACGCCGCGCCGCCAATTCCGAATGAGTGAAGAGCCCGACGCCGGCGCTGAGCCGCCCGCAGCGCTCTCCGGACCCGCGGGAGCCGCACCCGCCTCCAACGCCACATGGCCCTCTTCTTAACTGGCTCGACCGGCTACATCGGCGGGCACATCGCGGCGCGGCTTCTCGGGCGCCACGATGAGCAGCTGAACGTGTTGGTGCGCGCAGACAATGCGCAGGATGCGGCCGCGAAACTTTGGCGCGGTTTGCAGTTACACATGGATGCTGCCGCGTTTGCCGATGCGATGGGCTCGCGCATCACCGTTTTTCGCGGCGATCTCACCGAGCCGCATTTTGGCCTGAGCGACGCGGATTATCGGCGCTTGGCGGAAACCACCGATTCCGTGATTCACTGCGCGGCGTCGCTGAATCGCAAATCCGAAAAAAGTTGCTTGAACGTGAATCTTCGCGGCACGCTCGAAGTGGTGCAGCTCGCGCGCCGCGCGGCCGCGGGCAACGGCCTGCGGCGATTCAGCCAGGTGAGCACGGTGGCCGTGTGCGGCGAACGGAATCGCGAAGTCGTCACCGAAGACGCATCGATCGATTGGAATCGCTCGGACTACGATCCTTACGCGCGCACGAAAAAATTCTGCGAGCACATGGTGCGCGAATTGCTGCCGGACGTGCCGCGCACCGTGTTTCGGCCGAGCATCGTGCTGGGCGATAGCCGCAGAGCGGAGACCACACAGTTCGATATGGTGCGCGCGTTCGTTTTTCTGGCGCGATTGCCCGTGCTGCCGTTTCGGCCGGATGACCGCATTGACATCGTGCCGGTGGACTACGTGGCGGACGCCGTCGTGGCGCTGCATCAAAAGCCACGGCCGGAGCACGAGATCTATCACCTTTCTTCCGGCACGGGCGCGGAGACGTTTCGCCAATTGACCGACACGCTTTCGCACGCGGCGGGAAGAATGTCGCCGCTTTATTGGCCTGGGCTTGAGAAGTCCGCCGGCGGGATTATCACGCGCCTTTCTCGATCGCGAAGCGGATTCGGGCGCAGCGCATCGTTGCTGAAAGTTTTCTGGCCGTATTTGACATGGAACACGGTCTTCGACAATTCGCGGGTCGTCGCGGAGATGGGCCGCGCCCCCGCGCCTTTTTCAACTTATTGCCATCCACTGTTTCGCTTTAGTGTTGAGCACCGTTTCTCGTATCCTTACCGCGATTGGTCCGGGCCCTGGCCGGCGGCGCACGCTGCCCCGGCGCATTCCATCGGTGGAGGTGGCCGCCCATGATGGATTTCGTGCTCGAGCTGTGGGTAGGCGAGATCATCGAACGCGCGCGCCTTGGCTGGATGCTCGGCGCGGGCCGGCCGTGGCAGCCGGATGAAAAGCTCAAGTTGCTTTTCGCCGGCTACAACGGCACGCGCAACACCGGCTCGGACCTGCGCGTGCATGAAATGCTGCGCCAGGTGCGCCAGGTGCTGGGCGCAGAGCGGCTGGAACTTTCCGTGATGACGCAGAACTTCGAGGCGTCGCGCGGATATTTCGGCGATGCGCGGCAAGTGCGCTTGCCCGATATTTTCCCGCCGTTCCTGCGCCGCGAGGTTCCGCGGCATCACGGCGTGGTGGCGTGCGAAGGGTCGATGTTCAAAAGCAAATTTGCCAACGCGCTGACCACCATGATGATCGGCTCGCTGGGAATCGCCGCGGCGCAAAACAAACTTTCGGTCGGCTACGGTGGCGATGCCGGCGAAATGGATCCGATGCTTCAGAAAATGGTGCGCCGATTCTGCCGCCGCTCGCTGGTGATTCCGCGCAGCGAAGAATCGCAGGCGCTGCTAAGCGAATTGGGCGTGCCCACCGAACTGGGCACCGATACGGCATGGACATTCGAGCCGCTCGGCCCCGAATACGGACGAAAAGTTCTGACCGACGCCGGTTGGGACGGCCGCAAGCCTGTGCTGGCAGTTTGCCCGATCAACCCATTCTGGTGGCCGGTGAAACCCTCGGTTCCGAAATTCCTCGCGCGCATGCTGTTCGGCGCATACAAGGAGAGCCACTACCGCACCATCTATTTCCACCAATCCGGCGCTGAAGTGGATCGCGCATACAAACGCTATCTCGACGAGCTTGCGATCGCGGTGAACGCGTTTCGCTCGCGCCACGATGTGTTCACGATTTTGGTGGCGATGGAAAGTCTGGATGCGCGCGCGTGCCACGCGATTGCGCCGCAAGTGCCGGCGCCGATTCTCACTTCAGATCAATACGACATGTTTCAGCTGGTCAGCATCGTGCGTTGCGCGCGCTGGATGGTTTCCTCGCGCTACCACGGCATCGTCAGCTCGATGCCTGCGGGTGTCGTCTCTGCCGGCGTCACCATGGACGAGCGCATTCGCAACATGATGCGCGAGCGCGGACACAATCATCTGCTGGTCACCGTGAACGATCCAAAGCTCCACGAAAAACTGATTGAAGCGATGGAAACCCTGGTGCGCGACGAGGATTCCATTCGCGATGCCATCTACACGACTGTGGTTCGCAATTTGAAAGTGATGGCGCGTATGGGCGTGTTCCTCGAAAAACAAGTGCACGCGCGCTATCCGGAATTTCCCGTGCGCACCGGCGTGCACCACTGGGAGGCGTATTTGCCGCCGCTTTCCGCGGAGTTGCGCGCGCTGATCGAATCGCAAGAGTCCGCGGCATCGGCAGCGGCGGCGCGGACGAACGCGGCGACGAGTACGCGGTGAATTTCCTCGAAAACATTTACGAGAATTTGCGCCGCGCCTCGGGACAGCCAGTGCTGCGAGAGGCGCGCGCAGAGGGCAACATCTCCGTAACGGGAGCCGAGCTTTTGGCGTTGACTGCGGAGGCGCGGACCGCGCTTCGTGCAGCGGGACTTGTGCGCGGAGATCGCTGCGCGATTGTCGCGCCGAACAGTATTCGCTGGGTCGCGCTCGATCTGGCGCTGATGGCCGAAGGCATCGTGACCGTGCCGCTTTACGCGCGGCAGGCGCCGGCGGAATTGGCGGCGATGCTGCGCGACGCGCAGCCCGCGCTGATTTGTGTCGGCGATGCAGCGCTAAGCGAAGCGCTTGCATGCGAGTGGCCGCAAGCGCCACGGCGCATTCTGTTTGACGAGATTTTCGCCGCCGCGGCGCCCACCACTCCGGCGCCCGCTTCTGTGGCTGCCACGCCGACTGCAAATCTTGTGGCGCTGGCGCCCGATGACGTTGTGACGATCATTTACACCTCCGGCACGTCGGGCGAAGCCAAGGGCGTGCAGCTGAATCGCCGCAATCTCGATCACATGCTCACTTGCACAGGCGCGCGCCTGGATTTGCTGATGGGCCGATCGCGGCGTGCCGATCAGGTGTTTCACTATCTGCCGTTTTGTTTCGCCGGTTCGTGGATTCTGCTGCTTTCGTGCTTATCGCGCTCCAGCGTTCTCACACTTTCGACCGACCTCACGCGCCTGGTCACCGATATGCCGGCGGCCGCGCCGGATTATTTCCTGAATGTTCCCACGCTGCTCGAGCGGATGCGCACGGGAATCGAAGAGAATCTCAAAAAGCGCGGAGGCATGATTCGCAGCATCTATGACGGCGCAAAAAAAGAATTGTTCGCACGCGCGGTCGGGAGTGGCACACGCGCCGGCCGATTTCATCTTGCTCTGGCGCGCTTTTTGATATTTCCTGCTGTGCGCAAGCGGCTGGGGCCGAATTTGCGCGCGCTAATCTGCGGCTCGGCGCCCCTGGCGCTGGATACGCAGCGATTTTTTGAGATGCTCGGAATTCCCGTGTTGCAGGTTTATGGGCTGACGGAAACAACCGCGATCTGCACTATGGACGATCCTCGCCACGTTGAGCTGGGCACCGTCGGGCCGGCCGTGCCTGGAGTTGAAATGAAAATCGGCGCGAACCATGAAATTCTCGTGCGCGGACCGAATATTTTCCCAGGCTACTGGAACCGTCCGGAAGAAACAGCAAAGGTTTTGCGCGAGGGCTGGTTTCACAGCGGCGATCAGGGCGAGCAGGGCCCCGCGGGCAACTGGCGGATCATCGGGCGAATCAAGAATTTGATCATTCTGAATTCCGGCCACAATATTCCGCCGGAGCCGATCGAAGAAGAATTGCAGTTGGCGATTCCCGGCGCGGCGCAGGTGGTGCTGGTCGGCAACAGGCGCGGTTATCTTTGCGCGATCATCGCGGGACCGATCGAGCGGGGCGTGGCGGAGACGGAAGTGGAGCGCATCAATCGCTCGCTGCCGCACTACAAGCAGATTCGCGCGCTGCATGTCGAGTCCGCGGCGTTTACGATCGAATCGGGTCTGCTGACCGCCAACGGCAAATTGAAGCGCGATGCGATCGCCACGCAGTTCCGCGCGGAGATCGAGGCCATGTATCAAAAGAAAGTGGAAGCGGCCGCCGGATGAACGAGTAGCGCGGCTGGCAATGGATGAAAATGAAGGATTCATGAGCGACTTCAGCGGCAAAACACTTTCGTGGAAACTTTCCGGCGGCATCGTCGAACTCGAGCTGCACTATGCCCCGTGCAACGAGATCGGCTTGGCGATGATCGACGAACTCGAGCGCCTGGTAGCGGCGCTGCCGGAGCTCGAAACGCAGGCTGCCGCGCTGATTATTCATAGCAGCCGCAAAGAGGGATTTTCCGCGGGCGGCGATTTGCGCGAACTGTATCGTCTGGCGCTTGCAACGGAAGGCAACGCGCGCACGGAAGGCATGCGTACGTTCGTGCATCGCATCCATCACGTGATGAATTCGCTCGATGCATCGCCGCTCGTGACGATCGCCGCGGTGCACGGCATCTGCTTCGGCGGGGGATTCGAGTTGGCGCTGACGTGCGACATCATCGTCGCCGACAAAATGGCGCGCTTCGCATTTCCGGAATTGCGGTTGGGCATCATTCCGGGCTTCGGCGGAATTCCCCGGCTGCGGCGCGACGTCGGCAACGCCGTGGTTCGCGATCTGCTGTTTACCGGGCGCAGCCTGAACGCCGCGAAGGCACAAGCGCTGGGCCTGGTGAGCCAAGTGGCCGGCGAAGGCGAAGCTTTGCGCGTGGCGCGCACAACCGCATCGCAGGTGCTGAAATACGATCGGCACACCACCGCCGTTGCCAAGCGCTTCGCAAAGCCGATTCCGCTCGAAGAATTGCGGCGCGAGACCGAACTGTTCTGCGAACTTTTCGCGCGGCCTGCCGTGATGGAGGCTCTGCGCAAGTTCGTCGAAAGCACGGACGCGCATCCGTATCTGCCGTGAGCGCTGCACGCGACCGGCAACGTAAGCTGCGATAAGATTGAGCGCCCTGCGCCGGCCTTTGCCGCCCTGGGACGCACTTAGGTGAGCGATGAGAACACTCGATCAGACGACCGGCGAAATCCTGGACCTCGCGGCGGCGCATTTCAAAGTTCCGCGCGAACAGCTTTCGCCCGGCGACGATTTTTATCGCAAACTCAAGATTGACAGCCTCCAGGCGCTCGAATTGCTCACCCGCCTTGAAAATCATTTCGGCGTGGAATTGCCGGACTACGAGGTGCAAGGCGTCAGCGATTTTCGCACGCTCGCCGACCGCATCCAGGCCCGGCTGTAGATGCTGCATTCGGCGCAAGCGGCGCGGGTCGTCGAAGCGATGCGCTCCGCGCAACCGATCGAAGCAATGTGCTCCGCGCAGTCCGGGCGAGTCTCGCACGCACTTCTCACATCAAATCTGAATGAGGAGGGAACACCATGGTTCGCAAAGCTTCGGCAATTTGGAAAGGATCGCTCAAGGAAGGTAAGGGAACGATTTCCACCGAAAGTGGCGTGCTTTCGAGCACCCCATATTCTTTTGCCACGCGCTTCGGAGATGTGCGCGGCACGAATCCCGAAGAGTTGATAGGCGCCGCGCATGCCGGGTGTTTCACGATGGCGCTTTCGGCGCAATTGGGCGAAGCGGGAATCACGCCGGAGAGCCTGGAGACTTCCGCGGCCGTCACGCTCGAAAAGACCGATGCCGGCTTCACGGTGACCAAGATTCATCTCGATGTGTCCGCGCGCATTCCCGGAGCAAACCAAGCCGCGTTCGACAAAGCCGCCGCCAATGCCAAAGCTGGCTGCCCGATTTCGCGCTTGCTAAAGGCTGAAATCACGATGACGGCGAAGCTAAACGCCTGATCGCGCCACGGCGCCGCACGTCGAGGCGCGAAACGCGGTAAACTTTCCGACTCAGAATGCTTGACCTGAATCAATACGCCTGCCTGGGCGAAGCTTTGCGCGCGGCGCTCGATCGCTGGCCCGATGAAGTCTGCCTGATCGAAGCCGACCGCGATCGCGAGCGCGCGCGGCTGACCTTCGCGCAATTCAAAGAGATCGCGGTGCCCCTGGCGGCCGGCTTGGAGCAAACCGGCTTTGCCGCGGGCGATCGCGCCGCGATCATCATGACCAATCAATCGAAGTGGCTGATTTCGGCCTACGCCATTTTTTATGCCGGCGGAGTGCTGGTGCCGCTCGATTATAAGCTGACCGCCGAAGAGCATTTGCAATTGCTGGCGCATTCCAAGGCCACGGTTTTGGTCGTCGAGTATCCGCTGTGGCGCGCAATCGCTGAAGCGCCGTCGTTCGCCGCGCGCAAGTTGCCGCTGGTGCTTGTAACCGAAGCGCCGCCGAACGCCGAGCTTTTCGGCGCGCGCCGCTGGGAAGAGTGCACAGCGACCGGCGAACCGGAATTTCGGCCTCGCGCACGCAAAGACCCGGCTTCGATCGTCTATTCCTCCGGCACCGGCGGCCGGCCCAAGGGCTGCGTGATGACGCATGAGAATTTTCTCGAGCAGTGCATGGCGCTCACCGCGTGGTATCCGTTTTGGCCGGGCGTGCGCTACCTTTCGATTCTGCCGACGAATCACGCCATCGATTTCATGGTTGGCTTCATTGGCCCGTTCACTTGCGGCGCTTGCGTCGTGCACCTGCGCACGCTGCGGCCCGAATACGTGCGCGAAGCGTTCGTGAAGTACAGAATCACCTACATGACTTTGGTGCCGCTCGTCCTGAAAAATCTCGAGAAGGGCCTGCGCGCGCGCTTTGCCGAGCTGCCGAAATCGAAACGCATGATGCTCAACATCCTGATCCGCGCAAATCGCGGATTGACGCGCCGCCAGCCAAATCTGGAAATCAGCCGGCGCCTGCTGAAGCAAGTGCATCAATCGTTCGGCGGCGAGTTGCGCGCGCTGTTCGTCGGCGGCGCATTCACAGAGCCGGCTACGCTGCAATTTTTCTACGACCTCGGAATTCCCGTCGCCAACGCCTACGGCCTGACGGAAGCGGGCACCGCCGTAACTGTGAATGACTTCAAGCCGTTTCGCGCAGACACCGTCGGCCGGCCGCTGCCCGGAATGGAAGTGCGCATCGTGAATGCGGACGGCGAAGGCATCGGCGAAGTCGCGGTGCGCAGCAAAACCGTGATGTCGCATTACCTGGACGATCCGGAGCTGACGGCGGAGACGATCGTGGACGATTGGTTGATGACCGGCGATCTGGGGCGCCTGGATGACGCGGGCCACTTGCAACTCTTCGGCCGCAAGAAGAACATGATCGTCACGGCCGAGGGAAAAAACATTTACCCCGAGGACATCGAAAATGTGTTCGAGGGATTGGCCGTAAAGGAATTCTGCGTGTTCGCTGCGAACTATCTGTGGCCGGAGCGCTCGATGGCCGGCGAAGAATTGGTGATTGTGATTCGCCTGGAGCCGGAGCGCGAAATAGACGCCGCACTTCGCGCCGACCTTGCCGCGCGCAATCAGCAGCTGCGAAACTACAAACGCATCAGCGGATTTCTTGTTTACGACCGCGATTTCCCAAGAACGGCGTCGTTGAAAATCAAGCGCACGGTGCTGGCCGAAGAAATCCGCCGAAACCACACGCGCGGCGAAGTAGTGCCACTATGAACGCGACTAGGCGAAAATTGTTCGCAATCGTAAATCCCGCCGCTGGCAGCGGCCGCGCGCGCAAGCTCGCGCCGGCGGCGCTGGAAAAACTGCGCGCCGCCGGCCTCGATGTGCAAGCGCAGTACACGACGAAGCCCGGCCACGGCACGCAACTGGCGCGCGAGGCTTACGCCGCGGGCTGGCGCGATTTCGTCGCCGTGGGCGGAGACGGCACGGCATATGAAATCGTGAACGGTTTGCTGCCGGATGTGCTTTCGGGCGAACGCGCCGCGATTGGTTTTCTGCCGGTAGGCACGGGGAATTCGTTTTTGCGCGATTTTTTTCACGGTGGAGCGCAGCACTCCGCCCAAGCGATCATCGAAGGCCGCCGGCGATCGTGCGACGTTGTGCTGCTGGAACACGAAGGCGGCGCGACATACTCGATCAACATTGTCAGCGTGGGATTCGCCGCCAACGTCGCGGCGATCACCAATCGCAGATTCAAGCGCCTCGGCCCGCTCGGATATCTGCTTGGCGTGCTGACGTGTCTTGCCACGTTGGATCGCCGCGCGTTCCCGTTGCGCGCCGACGGCGATGCGGACGCCGATCATCGCCGCTGCCTTTTCCTGACGTTCAGCAACAGCAAATTCACCGGCGGCAAAATGATGATCGCGCCGGACGCCGTCACCGATGATGGTTTCGTGGAATACGTGCGCTGGGGCCCAATCGGTCGCCTCGGTTTGGTTTGGAATCTTCCCACTCTGTTCACCGGCACGCACATCCGCCACCCGATGGCTTCGCGCCGCGCCGTGCAGCGAATCGAATTCGAGCGCGGTGAACCGATCGACGTGATGGTGGATGGCGAAGTGCTTACGACGCGCTGCAAGAGCATCACCATCCTGCCCGGCGCGCTGGATGTGATGGCGTGACGTCCTCTGGTTCAGAGATCGCCTCCGCGCCCGCACTGCCGCCGGCTCCCGTCTACCGGACCCCGGCGCGCGGTTTCCTGACCAACGTGCGCAGTTTCTACCACTGGATGATATGTGGCTGCTATTTTTTCCTGACTTGCCCTTGGCTGGTGATCAAGGCGACCGTCGTCAATCCGCGCAAACACGATCGTGCGCAGCGCAGATTCACTCGGCACCTGACGCACCTGGCAGGCGCGCGCATCGAAGCGCGAATGGCGCCAGGCTTCGATCCCACTCGCACCAGTTTTTTCATCGCGAACCACGTGAACCTTTTCGATCCATTCGTACTGTACTGCGCGGTTCCGCAATTCATCCGCGGGCTCGAGCTGGAATCGCATTTCAAGATTCCCGCGTACGGCTGGATGATGAAGCGTTTCGGCAACATTCCGGTTCCCGCCATGCGCAACCCCGCGGATTTGAAACGGATGTGGCGGCTCACTGAGGCGGCGCTTGCATCCGGCATCAGCCTGGTGGTTTTTCCCGAAGGGCAACGCACACTGACGGGCCGCGTCGGGCCATTCAAGAACGGCGTGTTTCGCATGGCGCTCGAGCACGGCACACCGATCGTTCCCGTCAGCGTGATGGGCTCGTTTGAATTCAACAACAAGCTGGGATGGGGAATGCGGCCCGGCCCCGTCACCGTGTTTCTGCACGATACGATCGAAACGGCGGGCCTCGATAAGGAAGATGTTGTGTCGCTGCGGGATCGCGTGCGAGAAATTGTTGCCCGGCCGATTGACGAATACTATTCCACAAAAACCTGACGCGTCAGTTTGAAACTCTAGCCTTCTTAAGGACCGAATTCCACTAGAGTGGCGAGATCATAGTGTCCTATCGACCGCGGTCATCAAGAAGAATGCGCGATAGGCTCTTGCCGCGATTGAGGGATAGTTTGCGCTTTCGGAAGGGCCTCGTCGCCAACCGAACTTGGCCTTCTGCGGCCAACTGACGCAACCACTCTTCGGAGGCCGGCAGTTTTGCATGCGCCTTGCCGGACTTTCTCTTCACGTCGCCACCCCACCCTCATTGTAGCTGTGCTGACGATCCCCCGCAGTGCGCTGTGCAGAGCTTGTCGAGTGGCTACAAATTGAGGTGAATGCCGGGCAGCGTGCGGCCGGCCTTGGTCTCCTGCCAGGTATACACGATGCGATGAATCACGGTGAGCGTGGCGACGACGGCGATCACCCAAAGCGCCGGCGCCATGCGGTTGAAGACCCCGCCCAGGATCAGCAACACCATGCGCTCAGGCCGCTCCATAAAGCCGACCTTGCACGTGGGGATCAGCGATTCGGCGCGCGCGCGCGAATAACTGACCATCACCGATCCGGCCGTGGCCACCGCGGCCAGCACCACGTATTTCGAGTTGCCATTCACCGCGTAATAGACCAACAAGCCCATGTAGAGGGACATATCCGCATAGCGATCGAGCGTCGAATCGAAAAACGCGCCGAACGCGGTCACTTGTCCCGAGCGGCGCGCCACCTGGCCATCGAGCATATCCAAAAACGACGCAAAAAAAATCACACCGGCGGCCGTGCGGAACTTGCCGAGCGCAAAGAACGTTGCCGCGCCGAAATTTACGACCAGCGCGAAAAATGTGAGGAAATTCGGATTGATGCCCGTCGCGGCCACGCCGGCCACGATTTTCATCAGCAACCAGCCGCAAACGATGCCAATCCATCGCGTGTAGCTGAACCGCGGGCCGTCTGTGTTCGGAGATGCGGTCGCAGATGCGTTGGTAGACATGCAGTCGCCCGACTCTGTTTCCCCGCCGGAAATGATACGTCAGCGCACAGCGCTGCTCAAGCTGTCGAAATGCGGCTGGCGGAAACGCTGCGGCTTACATCAACTCTTCGATCAGAGATTGAAACACAGCCGGCTCGACGCCGAGCGGCTGATGCACGAGCGGGCCACGCTTATACGCGGGCTCGCTATCTTCGTAGGTGGGCTGCTGATCGGCGTAAAGCAGGCCGAGCGGAATGCGGTCTCCCCACTCGAACGCCTTTTCAAACGCAGCGCGCATGTCGCCGGTGTGGTAACCGACTTCGTCCTCGAGTTTGTAGACCCGCTTCTTGAAGAACTGATAGGTGTTGAGTTTGTTGTACGTGACGCAGGGGCTGAACACATCGATCAGCGCGAAGCCTTTGTGCTGGATGCCGCTGGCGATCAGATCGGCCATGTGATTGGGCTCGCCGGAAAAAGCGCGCGCGACATACGTGGCGCCGGAAACCAGCGCCAGCGCAAGCGGATTGATCGGAAACTCCACATTGCCGCGCGGCGTGGATTTCGTGCGCATTTCCTTCGACGTTGTGGGCGAAGCCTGGCCGGTGGTGAGCCCGTAAATCTGATTGTTCATCACCACATAAGTGATATCGAGATTGCGGCGCATGGCGTGAATGAAGTGGCCGATGCCAATTCCGTAGCCATCGCCATCGCCGCCCGTGATCACCACCTTCAGCGAGGTGTTCGCCAAGTGAATGCCCGACGCCACGGCCACTGCGCGCCCGTGCAGCGAGTGCACGCCGTATGCATGGATAAATCCCGGCAAGTTCGACGAGCAGCCAATCCCGGAGACGATCACCAGGTCCTTCGGTGCGACGCCTGCTTTCGCGGCGCCCATCTTCACCGACTTCAGTACGCCGAAGTCTCCGCATCCAGGGCACCAATCCGGATCCACCGGTCCAGAGAAAGTTTCGATCGGAAGTTCAATGATTGTGGCCATTGCAATCCTCCTCGACTTCCGTTTACGCGATCGCCTGCCAGGAATGCGTGGAACCGGTCTCTACGCCCACACGCAACTCGCCGCGCTTTTCACCAGAATCGCGGTTCACGATCTCGATGCGCCAGATCTGTTCGCCGGCTCCATTGCCCGCAGCCTTCTCCAGGCGCCCGGGCCGCAAATCTTCGCCCAGGTGCACGCGCACGTAGTGGTAAGCGATCTCGCTCGCTTCTTCCTGCGTGACGTCCAGCGAGTGCGCGCGCCCCGCCAAGATCGCGCGCACGCGATCGACGATTTGCAGCGGCTCAAACGGCTCTCCGTCGTACTTCAAGTAGTGATCGCTCACGCTGAAGCCCGTTTCGGCGCGCAAGTGCCGCGCGAACTGGCCCGTTGCATTGGCTTCAATACAGATCGTGCGCTTCGCGCGGCTCAGAATTTCTTTGGCTTCGCGCGCATGGAACGGCAGCAGATATTTGAAGTGCAGTTGGTTCGCGCGCACGCCTGCCGCAGCCAGCAGCGCGATCGCTTCATGAACCACGCCGCGCGACGAGCCCCAGCTGATCAGCGTGACTTCCGCATCCGAGGGACCTTCGAGCTTCGGCGCCGGCAAATCCTTCATCAGCGTGTCCATTTTCTTCATGCGCTTTTCTGAGATTTTTCGCCGCAGCGCGGTGTTCGTGAAAATGTCGCTGATCAGCACGCCCTCTTCGTCGTGGTCGTCGCTGGGTGCGACGTGAATGGTATTCGCCGTGCCGGGCAGCGCGCGCGGAGAAACGCCATCCTTCGTGAACGCGTAGCGCTTGTATCTGCCCTTCGCCGTATCCCAAGAGGTGACCAGCGCGCCGCGATCGATCGGAACTTCGGCGGGCATTTCGTCGGGCTCGATCGTTTCGGGATGTTCGGAGAGCAGTAGGTCCGAAATCAGAATCACCGGCAGCTGATACTTATCGGCCAGATTGAATGCTTCAACGGTGCTGGCGTAGCAATCGGCCACGTCGCTCGGCGCGATGATCACGCGCGGAAAATCGCCTTGCGAGGCGCCGTAAACCTGATTCAAGTCGGCCTGCTCGGTTTTCGTCGGAATGCCCGTGGATGGACCGCCGCGCTGCACTTCCACGATCACCACGGGCGCTTCGATCATTCCCGCCAAGCCGATCGCTTCGGTCATCAGCGCGAATCCGCCGCCTGACGTGCCGCACATCGAGCGCACTCCGGCATAGCCGGCGCCGATGGCCATGTTGGCGACGGCCAGCTCGTCTTCGCCTTGCTTCACCACGACGCCACAGCGCTCGGCGTGCGTCGCCATCCAATGCAAAATTGCGGAGGCCGGTGTCATGGGATAGGCCGAATAGAAACGGCATCCCGCGGCGACAGCGGAAATCGCAAACGCTTCGTTGCCCGTCAAGAACGGCCGACGCTTGCGCGTGAAATTCCATTTGACCGCCAGCGGTTTGAAATTTGCTTTCGCGTAATCGTATCCAGCGCGCGCCAAATTCACGTTCTGATCCACCACGGGCTTACCTTTGTGCGCGAACGTTTCGCCCAGCACTTCCGCGATCACGTCGAATTCCAGGCCGCCCAGAAACAGCAGCGCGCCCAATGCCACGGTGTTCTGCATCACTGGCTGCATTGGACCAAATGGTTTGGTGAGCGCGCCGATGGGCAGCGGCGCTTGCGTGACGCCTTCGCGCAGCGCGATGTTGCATTTCAGCTTATCGGAATTGAACATCACCACGCCGCCGGAGACCACTTCAGGCGCGTGCCGCTCGATCGAATCTTGATTCAACGCGATCAGCACGTTCAGATGGTCGCCGTGCGAATAGACTTTTTCTTGCCCCAATCGCACGCGCAGCCAAATGTGTCCGCCGCGAATCACCGATTGATAGCTGTTGTAAGCGCTGACGTACAGGCCCAGGCGCGATGCGGTTTTCGCGAGTGTGTCGCCCGCTTTGTCCAGACCGTCTCCCGCCGCACCGCCGATGCCGATTTGCAAATCGCCCATGGCCAGATCCTCCGCAAGGCAGACGTATAGGGGGAGGATTCTACGCCTGAAGCAAGCAGATGGGTAGAGAATACGAAAAGAAAATCAACAATCTCGGATAAAAAATTCAGTAGCGGTCATCTGTCAAATATCAAAGCGGTAAGAACTTCGCGGATACACAAGTATAGCGCATGAATCGCGATACGGCTTACATGGCGCCGATCGACGTCAGGACGCTAGAATCTCGCCCGGCGTGAACTCCTCGATCAGCTCATCGATTTCGTGGTGCTGGGCCGGGGTCACTTTTGAAAACGTGATGCTCGTGCCGTTGGCGCCTGAAAAACGCACAAGGCCATCCAGCTCGGCCGCGTGGTGCGCGCAGATCTTTACGTGCACCACCGCGCCCACCGGCAGCTGTTCGGCCATCAGAAACATTCCGTGTTGGTCGAAATTGCCAACGGCGCAATCACAGCGCTTATCCAAGTCGCTGGTGTGAAGCTCAACTGGGCAATGAAACTGCGTGCGGAGCAATCGATGCAGACTGGGTCCCTCCACGGGGGCCTCCTCATCCGCCCGATCTACATCGGGCCTAGGGAATCCGTGGTGGCGGCGTATTTCGACTGGGAAGTACGCTCGTCGCTACGACCAAAGTGTACTCCCTCGACGCCAGGATTGCCATTCCCAAGCTGGCCGCAGGTGCCAGGCCTGTGCAAATCTCAGTCCAAGGCGCCGGCCGAGCGCCAGCGCACCTCTTCGATCGGGCCGACGATGAACACGTAGTTTATGGCGGCAAACACGGCGATGATCGCGGTGGCAGTAAACGCCCAGAAGAAGCGCCCGGTGTGGTTAAGGATGATGCCTGTCAGCGCGCCGGTTACGATGCCCGCCATATTGCCGATGAAGTTCTGAAAGCCGGTCCATTTGCCGGCGGCTTTCGGACCGGCCAGCGCCTGCGTGATCGCCCAAGTGTTTGAGGCGGAAACGCCGTACGCCGCGCCGGCCAGCAGCAACAACGGAATCGCGAGCTTTGCCCCGGCCACCACCCCGCCAACCAGAAAAACGGCGGACAAAAGCATGCCCGCGGTCATGAATCCCTTGCGCACTACGGTCGGCGCGCGGCCCGCGGCGATCCAGCGATCGGAAAGCCAGCCGCAAACCGTCGCGAATACGGAACTCATCAGGTAAACCAGCGCGCCGAACACAACCATTCTTTTCGTCGGCAAGTGACGCTCGCGCGTCAAATAATACGGCAGCCAGACGATCAGAAAATATGAGACGTAGTTCACGCAAAACAGGCCCCCGCACGAACCCCACAGCGAGCGCTGCTCCAGAATTTCCCAAATCCCAGGACCTAAATGCTTGCCCTCCACACCTTCCAAGCTCGGCCCGCGCGGCATAAACACAAACCAAGTAGGCACCCACAGCATGCTCACCAATCCCAGTACGATAAAAAATGGCCGCCAACCGAATCTGGCCATCAGCACTCCGCCGGCCAGCAAACCCAGCGCCGGGCCCAGCGACACCCCAGCCGCAATCACCGAATTGGCGAAGCCCCTGCGGTATTCCGGGAGATGATTCGCGAAAATTTTCGAGTACGATGGATAGGCCACCGATTCGCCCATCCCCAGCAGCAAGCGCGCCGCGAACAATCCCACAAGGCCATGCGCGAATCCCGTGATCGAAGTTGCCGCGGACCACAGCAGAAATCCGATGGCCATCACCCAGTTGACGTTGAAACGATCCACCAGCAAGCCGGAAACCAGTTGGAACGACGCGTATGTCCAGAAGAATGCCGAAAGCAGTAGCCCGAGCTGCGCTGGTGAAATGCGGAGTTCGTCTTGAATCCTGGACGCGGCGATCGAAAGGTTGCCGCGATCGATGTAATTGATGAGCACGGAGATGACCAGCAGCACGACGACGACGCCCATCCCGCGCGCGATTTTCTTGTCGTCGAGTGGCTGCCCGCTCTCCATGCTCACTCCTCGCCGGAACATATCGGTGGCCGGTCTGCGCGGCGCGCAGTGGCGCAGATATTACCGCGGCACGATCACGAATACACGGACTGCGCCGCCCGAACCGCCTTCGAGCTTGATCGGCGCGGCGATCACGAATCCGCCCGCTTCCGGCAACCCGCGCATATCGCTGAGGTTTTCAAGAATGAAAATATTCTGGCTCAGTATGGTGTGGTGCACGACGTGGTCCGTCGAAGGCCCATAATCCACGGCGAGAGTATCCAGGCCGATCCCGCTCACGCCCCGACTCACCAATAGCTTCGCCGCTTCAGCGGAATATCCAGGGAAATGCATCGTGCCGCTCGCATCGGTATTCCGATAGCGCGCCTCATCCGGCCAGCGTTTCGCCCAACCGGTATTCAGCAGCACAATCGCACCCGCGGGAATTGTTCCGTGCGCAGATTCCCAGCGCTCAATGCTTACAGCGGGCAATTGGTAATCGGGATTTTTCGCCACGTCGGCGCTCGCGTCGATCACCACCGCCGGCCCGAAAAAGTGATCCGCCGGAATCTGGTCGAGCGTTTCTTTCCCCTCCGCGAAGTGCGCCGGTGCGTCCATGTGCGTGCCGTAGTGCTCGTACAAGGTGAACGTGCGCGCGAAGTGCCCGTTCTTCGCGACCGTAGCATTCACCGTGGCCTCAAACGTCGCCGGCGATCCCGGCCACGAAGGCAGCCCTGCCGCGATCGCATACGTCAGATCCACCACGCGCGTCTTCCCGGACGCGATTCCGCCCAGCAAGCTATCGCTCATCATCGGTCGCGCAGTCTGGCTCGCCCCAGGCTGCGGCTGCTTCGCGATCGCCGCCGCGCCCGCGCCTCCCGCCAGCGCAATGCAAACGAGCACAATTTTCGTTCGGCCAAATTTCCAGCGCACGGTCCGCCTCCTCACTACAAATTTCGGTGCTAGTAGCTCGTCTGAAACATCCCGGCCGCTTGCGGAAACATATAATCCTGCGAAGTCCATTTCACGAACCGCGCCGGCGGAACGCTCATGCAGCCAATACCCACGGCCATAATTCCCGTATCCTTCGCGGCCTGCGTGGAGAGGCTTGGAAACCAAGTCGTCCCGTCCACCGATTCCATCACGGTGACCTGATCCGCGTCCCAGCACATCGTCAGCGTTTTCGGATATCCCAAGTCCGGGCTAACCGTATTTTCTGGAAGAGATCCTCTCTGCCCCATACCCGCGACGATCACCACAGGCTGAATCGCGCCGGAACCATCGACCGGAAGTGGATTGGTCTTTGAGACGGCCGCCGGCGACGTCGCGGGCGCCTGCACCGGGCCGGTAAGAATGATCACCGGCTGATTCGCGCCGGAACCATCCACCTTCATAGCGTTCTTGCTCGTCACCGACACCAGATAAGATTTTGTGCGATCCGCGATCTTCACGTGAGCGTCGTTCTTTTCGCTCATGCTTTCATTCTTCGCTGGCGCCGCAGTCGTGGCCGCGGTCGTATCCGTTGTTGTGGCGGAGCTGGTAGCCTGCGGACCCGCCGCGTTTGTAACCATCCGTCCCACCCAAACGGCGCCGCCGCCCAGAACGAAGCATACGACTCCGGTCATAAACAACAGTCGCGCATGCGTTTTCATCGTGTTCCCCCTTTATTGAAATCCAATGAGCCGCGCCATTCTATCGGACCCCGGGGAATTCAGGGAAATAGAGTTGTGCATCAGGCGCGCTGCGCCCGAAGGCCGCATTGGGGGTGAATTTCAGACTAAACGGGGAGAACGGGAGCGGGTGCGACGGCCGTGACAGAGATGGGTATTTCGAGGGTAACGCTCGCGCCGTAGGGACGGCGGCTGGCCAACGTGATTTCCCCGCCGCATTCCTGCGTGATGCCGTAGCAAATGCTCAGGCCCAGGCCTGTGCCTTTGCCGACGGCCTTGGTGGTGTAAAACGGATCGAACGCTCGATTCAAATCTGTGAAGCCGGGCCCCGAATCCTCGAACTGGACGACGACGCGCCCGCCGTGGCGCGCGGCGCTGATGCGAATCTCGCGCTCTTTGCTTTCTTCCACCGCGTCGATCGCATTGTTCAAAATGTTCAGCAGCACCTGTTTCAGCTCGTCTTCGCCGATGCCGAGCGGCGGGAGCGCGGGCTCAATCTCGATGCTCATCTGAATGTTGAATTTCCGCACGTGGTACTCGCGCAGTTGAACGACGTCGTGCAACGTCGATTCCAAATCGGCGGCCTGCGTGGCGGGATTGTTTTGCCGCGCGAAGCGCAGCAGCCCTTCGACAATGCGCTTCATGCGCCGCGCTTCATTTCCCAATTTCTGCACGCGCTTCAGCGCCTCCGGCTTTTCGACTTCCTCTGCGAGCAGCTCCGAATATCCCAGAACGCCCATCAACGGGTTATTGAGTTCATGCGCCACGCCGGCAACCAGTTGCCCCAGCGCGGCGAGCTTCTCGGAGCGCACCAGGCGATGAAGCAGCCGAGTATTGTCCATGGTCACGGCCAGATCGTTGGCCAAAAGTTCCAGCGTCACGCATTCCGAGGATCCGGCCACAGTCTCATCGTCCGCGCCGCCCAGCCAGAGGCACCCAAGATGCGAGCCGCGGCTTGACACCAACGGAATCACAATGCTTCCGCCATTCTCCGAAGTTCGGTAGCAATTATTGCCGACTTGTTCCCCGCTGCAGCACATGGCGCGCAGCTTTTCGGTGGTGCAACCGGCGGCTCGCTCGCGCATCGATTCCGCTTCCGCCAGCGTGTATCCGCTGCATCCGGCCAGTTGCACGGGGCCGCTTTCGCTGGCAATCATCAGCGCGGCACGCCGGTAGCTGGTGAAGTCCGTAATTGCCGAAGTAATTTCGCTGCACAGCGCCGTGGGATCTTTGCCGGCCAGAAGGCGCGAAGTGATCTGCGAAAGGCTCACGAAGAGCCGGTTTTCAGCATGCTCCCGCTTGTGCGCCAGTTCGATGATTCCCGATTTGTCTTCGAGCGCCGCCAGCACCATGCCGAATGCCACGACGAACTTCGGGACGTTCCAAAGCTCCGGATTCATTTGCAGTGAAGGAGCGAGCGAGCCGACGGCCGTGGCGACCGGCCAAACCAAGCCCCAGGCAAGAAATCCGCTCGTCACCACAGTTACGCCCGGCGTGAGGCGCGGATAGCGATACCAGAAGAAGACTCCGCTGAGGAAGAAGCTGAGCGACAATATCGCACTGACCGCAAAAACGGGATCGCCGAAAAGCTGGTCGCGAATCGCTATGATGCCGGCGAGCGCCAGCGTCGCAGCCAGGCCGATGTAAAGAACCGGCCGCTCCCGCAGCGCCAAGAGCGCGCTGACGATGGCACCGCCAAAACCGACGGCCAGCACCAGGGCCAGAGTTCGGGGGATATTCCAGCCGAAAGTGAACGCCACGGCATGAAACGCCACCGGGATGCCAAGCGCGGCAAGAAGCGCCCAGCGCTTCCGGCGATTCTCGACGTCCCGCATCATGGATACGATAAATATGATTCCAGCGATTTCAAGCGCGCCGATATCGATCGACTCGATGATCTTTTCGAGCGTGCCCGCGTGAGTCTCGAAACCTCCGATGAAGAAATGAAGGAAGATTAGCGCCCAGGCGTAGGTCCAGAGCCTCAACCGGACCGAGGGGGCATGTTTTCGCAGCGACAGAAATATGCTCACGAGAACGGCCAACACCAGAATGGTCGGGAGCTTGTCCAGCAACACGTTCACGGAGACGCCTCGGCGAACTATCAGCGTAGCGTTCCGTTCCAAAACGGAACAATAGAGCGGAGGTACTGTTTCCCGCGTTGTGGCGTAACGCTAACGAGTCTAAGTTATTTGGAAACAGTAGGTTACGGGGAGCGTTGGGTTCGCCTACGCTCGCCGATCGCGCTCGGTATCGAGGAAGAAACGACGAACGCGCTTTTCCAGGAGCGCCTAGCGCAAGAATGCCGACGCGCACCACAAGAGCGGCCCTTGGCCGTGCATATCTCCGGTGTTGCGAGCGCGCGTCAAATAATAATTGAGATCGTTTTTCTTGTTGGTGCCTTCGCAGACGTCGCTGATATCGCCATCCGCGTTAATCTTGCTCACCAAGCTCAGCCATGCCTTCCGCGCCGCAGGCCCATAAATCTTCTTATCGAGCCAGCCGTTTTTCACGCCGGTGATCATCGCGAATGTGAACATGCCCGTGCTGGAGGTTTCGTCCCAAGCCTCTGGATGATCGATCAATTGCTTCCACAATCCATCCGCGCCTTGATACTTCAGCAGCGCCGCCATCATTTCGCGATAACTGGTCATGATTCTGGCACGCTGCGGATAATCCGCGGGCATTGAGCGCAGCAGCTCCGCCATTCCCGCGGCCATCCATCCATCGCCGCGTCCCCAGAAGAACGGCACGTCCGGCGCGTGATAAAAAAGCCCGTTGGGCTGCTGCAGCTTGTCCAAATACGCGGTCATCTCCATCGCGGCGCGATCGAGATATTTCTTATCGTGCGTCGCGCGATACGCTTGCACCTCGACCAGCGTGATCATGTACATATCGTCGATCCAATAGCGCGTCTGATTGCTCAGCCCATCGGGCTGCGGATTTTCCCACTGCTTATCGACGATGCTCCGGCCGAGATCTAAATATTTCTGGTCTCCGGTTTCGATGTAAAGCTCCAGCGGCACCGCGCCAAACACCGTGTAATCCACATTCACCGGCGGAGGGATCATTCCGTGTTCTGTAGTGAACAATGGATCGAACCGCTTCACCAATTGTGCAGTCAGATCCTTCTGCCCCGATAGCTGCGCGAACGTCAGCGCGCCGTACCACGTGATCACCTCCGGATAGATAATTCGCGCTGGCGCGCCCGCCGGCCCGGACTTTGCGTGCGGGCTCGCGATAAACCGCGCAGCCACGCGCGTCCCAATCTCTCGCGGCGAAGCCCCCGCCGGCCAATTCTCAAAGCTCTTAACTTTCGTCCCGCCAGCGATCGCCGGAATCGCCGCTCCCATCGCAAGAATCACGCACAAAATGGTACGAATTTTCCTCATGTCCATCCCTCTCGTACCAGTTTCCGCGCGCTGCGCCCAAATCGCAAGTGGCGACTGTGCGCAATTTGTAAGCGCAATCGTCCACGCGCACACCACACCGAACAAAGGTGGCAACAGCCGATGATTTCGGCGCGCGACACCAAAGAAATCTACAGACGTTTCTTGGAAAAAGCCCTTCCCGATGGGGATTTAAGATATTTCTCGAATGCGAAGGCCTGCTTCTCGTCGACGAATGCGATATAAGTCTTGATCTTCCACGGTGTGTATTTCGAGGTATGCGATATCTCGCCTGCGTTGTGCTTCTGCAGACGACCGCGCAAGTCGTTTGTGACTCCAACGTAGTGACGTTCGGGGTTTTCTATACTTCGGAGGATGTAAACGTAAGTCACGACGATCTCGCCGGCGGAATGGCTCGCCGAGCCGTAGCTCGCGCACAGCGATAACGCACCGCCCGACTTCACCCTCCGGGCTGCGTCGCGGCAGTCTTCGCTCCACATACGCGAGCGAAGGCTGGTGGGCCCTGGTTGACGATCTTAGAACTTCGAGCCCGCCCCAGTATAGCTTATGTGACGCTATGGCTGCCTATCCAAAGGCAGCGTCCCCAAATGGTGCCTAGCGGGCTTATAATAAACTGAGATCGCCCGAGAGGCTTTTTATGACCATCGAACAACAGGTTGTCGAAAAACTCCGCGATTTGCCTCCTGAGAAGCAGAAGGAAGTGTTGGATTTTGTGGACTTCCTGAAAGAGAAGAACGGCGGCCCGAAAAAGCCGCGCCGTAGCTTGCTCGGGCTGTGGGCAGACCTGAACATCCACATCACGGAAGAAGACATCGCCGAGGCCCGCCGCGAAATGTGGGGCAACTTTCCGCGCGACATCGAACTATGAGCGCGGTGCTGGATACTCACACCGTTCTCTGGTATTTGGAAAACTCCAAAGAATTGTCAGCGGTTGCCCGAACAACGATTGAAGAAGCCGTCCGTGATGCCCGCGATGTGCACGTATCGGCAATATCCCTCGTCGAGACGGTTTACCTGGTTGAAAGACGAAGGCTTCCACTTAACGCCTTGGAGCGGCTTCGTTCGGCCCTCAATGACCCGAACTCTGGATTGTTCATCGCCCCTGTGGATGCGGGCGTAGCCGACGCACTCCCGAACATTTCCCGCGACGTTGTTCCCGACATGCCCGACCGCATCATCGCAGCAACTGCCCTCCACCTTGGCCTCCCACTCGTAACCCGCGACCGCCGCCTTCAGTCTGCCGGAATCCAAACGATCTGGTAATCTTCTTAGGTGCTGCCAATTGAATCTCGGCACACCACGGGTGCGTGCATGACAATGACGAATCTTGAGGTTAGGGTATTCAATTTGATTGACCAGTATGCATCGGCCAAAGGGTTCCGCTTGAACACGACTCCGACCATTGACGCCTCAACGAAGCTCTGGCAGTTCCCATTCACTGATGGCCAACAGGTCAGGCTTGTGCCTCTCTTCGAGGAAGACCTTATGAGAGATGCGAGGGCCGGGATATTGAGCGCGGACACGAAGCGAAAAATAGATCGTGAATTGCTACTCTAGAACCGAACCCCCGGTTCTCGGTAGACCTAATTCTCGTAGTGCCCTTCGAGTGCGGCGGTTGGGTCAGTACCGAATACTTCAGTTATGACGAGCGGAATAAAAGCTTCATGCAAACCCTGCTGGAGATTTCCGAGGGTCGCCACAATTCCGACATTGATAGGGTTTGGAATTCTCAAATGTCGAACGCTCTCGGGGTCTTCGGTTAAGCTGCGTGTGACCAAGGACTTGGTCGCTGCCGGTGCACGTGACATGAGTTTCTCTAATATGTCGTTTCCGAAATCAAACGTAGCGCAATACAAATTGCCATCCATGGGCTGGACACGAGTTGTGCAATAGTGCCCGCGCCCCACGATAGCGAGATCGTCTATCTCCCAGGAGTTGTAAACTAAAGCGGTCTTCTGCGGCGTTCCTTTGCTTGCCAAGTACTTCCCCAGGTCTGGAAATTGCTGAGATGGTTTTGACGATCCCACTGAGAGGCTGTGTTCTGGAATATCGTCTTCAGTGATCACTGTTAGGGCGGAACTGTTTGACAGATCGGAACTAACGACCCTGTTTGCCAGATTCTTTGTGGCCTCCTCGAACAAGTTTCTAGCAAACCTGGCATTCCCGAACGTCTTGTCCCTGTGGTTGTATGCTACCCGCAAGGTTTGCAGGAGTTTAGCTCTTGCCCGGTCATTGAGTTGGTAATCGTTTTCCGCGCAGATTTTCTCGACAATTTGCACAAGGTCTTCGGGGGAGTAATCCTCAAAATGCAGCTTCTTGGTGAACCGAGAGCTTAGCCCGGGATTTGCATCCAAGAATCGCGCCATCTCTTCGGGGTAGCCCGTGACCTGCTCCCCGTTTTTGGTCCAGTCATAAGTTAGCACTCTGGGGTTCCTGCACATCCGATTCGGCCCAGGCCGGGGCGATGGAGGCGACCGGCGTGGGGGGAGACGCCGGTCGCGCGG
>Ga0187875_10000570_pt1 | contig 30280 bp, 27 predicted proteins | sample June2016WEW_17_1_2_FD_132978 | JGI IMG/M metagenome (GOLD analysis project Ga0187875, IMG submission 132978) | Peatland microbial communities from SPRUCE experiment site at the Marcell Experimental Forest, Minnesota, USA - June2016WEW_17_10 | ecosystem: Environmental > Terrestrial > Soil >...
GACTGCCATGCCCGGCCGCCACCCGTGCCCCCGGGCGCTGCGGGCGCGGGCGCTGCGGGCGCGGGCGCTGCGGGCGCGGGCGCTGCGGGCGCGGGCGCTGCGGGCGCGGGCGCTGCGGGCGCGCGCCCCTCCCCGGAGCCGCGTCAGGGCGCCGGGGCGCCGGCGTGCCCGGCGACCGCGCGCGGCGGCGCGGCGGCGCGGCGGCGGCGGACCGCGGCGGCCAGGCCGCGCAGCACCTCCGCGGTGGCATCCACGTCGATGCACGCGTCGGTGACGCTCTGCCCGTAGACCAGCGTGGCCGGGTCCCCCGGCTCCTGCCGCCCGGCCTTCAGGAAGCTTTCCAGCATGAGGCCCACGATGCCTGGCTCGCCCGCGCCGATCTGGCCGGCGAGCACACCGGCCACGACCGGCTGGCGCCGGTAGTCCTTGCCGCTGTTGCCGTGGCTGGCGTCCACCATCACCCGCCGGGCCAGCCCGGCCTTCGTGACCATCTCCAGGACCTCGCGCACCGGACCGGGCTCGTAGTTGGGCCCTGGCCGACCGCCCCTGAGAATGACGTGGCAGTCCGGGTTCCCCGCGGTGGTGACCACTGCCGCCGCCCCGGCCCGGGTGACGCCGAAGAACGTGTGCCCCGCGGCCGCGGCCCGGCACGCGTCCACGGCCACGGTCACGTCGCCGTCGGTGCCGTTCTTGAACCCGATCGGCATGGACAGTCCCGAGGCGAGCTGCCGGTGCACCTGGCTTTCGGTGGTCCGCGCGCCGATCGCGCCCCACGCCACCGCGTCGGCGATGTACTGCGGGGTGATCGGGTCCAGCCACTCGCAGCCCACCGGGAGGCCGAGGGAGACCACGTCGAGCAGGAACCGGCGCGCCATCCGCAGGCCCCGGTGCACGTCGTGGGTGCCGTCCATGCCGGGGTCGTTGATGAGCCCCTTCCAGCCGGTCACGGTGCGCGGCTTCTCGAAGTAGACCCGCATGACCACCAGCAGCTCATCCGCGAGCGAGTCACGCAGCGCGGCCAGCTGGCCCGCGTAGTCCAGCCCGGCGGCCGGGTCGTGCACCGAGCAGGGACCGGCCACCACGAGCAGGCGGTCGTCCTCACCGTCCAGCACGGCGCGCACCTCGGTGCGGGACCGTTCGACCATGTCGGCCTCGTCGGGCCCGAGCGGCAGTTCCTCCAGCAGCGCCGCGGGCGAGAGCAACGGCTCATAGCCCAGGATCCGGGTATCGCTGGTGTGCGGCATGACGCTCTCCTCCCGCGAGCCGGCTGCCCGCATGTGCCATTCTGCCGGACCGGGCCGCGTGATCAGGGACCAGCGCACGCTGCCCGGCCCCGGTCCGGCGGCCGTCCGGCCTGACGCCGGTTTCATTCGCCGCAACGAAAACCGTCACAGGCCGGTCTTCCTGGGCGGTCAGGAAACGAACACGGCGAGCGGCCTGGCCACGCCGTTTTCTTCATGGACCAGCGCGATGAGCGTGCCGTCGGGCCCTAGCGCGGCCACCGGGCCGGTCTCCTCGCCCAGGCCGGCCTCCTGGCCCAGGGCGGCCAGCCGCCCGCCGTGCGAGAGGGAGCGGGCCTCGTCCTCGGTGAGCTGGCGGACCGGGAAGGCCGCCGCCGCGGCCTCGGCCAGCGGCAGCACGGCCAGCTGTTCGGCGAGCTCGTCCAATCCGTGCGCGGCGCTCAGATCGTACGGGCCGACCCGGGTCCGGCGCAGGCTTGTGAGGTGGCCGCCCACGCCCAGGGCATCTCCCATGTCGCGGGCCAGGGCGCGGATGTAGGTGCCGCTGGAGCAGCGCACCACGACGTCGACGTCCAGCAGGTCACCCGCTGCGGGCCGGACGGCCCGGACGGTGAAGGACCACACGGTCACCGGCCGCGGCTCGAGCACCGGGGGGGTTCCCTCGCGGGCCAGCTGGTACGATCGCCGGCCGGCCACCTTGATCGCGCTGACCACTGGGGGCACCTGCTGGATCTCTCCGGTCAGCGCGGCCGCGGCCGCCTGTACCTGGGCCAGGGTCAGCTGGCTCGCCGGGCGGCCCGATGTGACCGTGCCCTCGGCGTCGGCCGTGTCAGTGGCCTGGCCCAGCCGGATGGTGGCCTGGTACTCCTTGTCGGTCAGGGTCAGGTGGCCGAGCAGCCGCGTCGCCTTCTCCACGCCGACGACAAGCACCCCGGTCGCCATCGGATCGAGCGTGCCAGCGTGCCCGACCCGCCGGGTGCCAGCCAGCCGGCGAATGCGCGCCACCACGTCATGGGAGGTCAGGCCGCCGGGCTTGTCCACCACGACCAGCCCGCTCGGGACGTCCCCCCGGGCGTCCCGGGCCACCGCCTAGCTGCTTTCCGCGAGCAGCCCGCGCAGCCGTGCGATGGCGTCCTCGGCACTGCCCGCCAGCGTCACGCCGGCCGCGTTACGGTGCCCGCCCCCGCCCAGCCGGGCGCAGGCGCGGCCCACGTCCACCTTGCCCTTGGACCGGGCGGACGCCTGCCACAGCCCGTCGTCGGACTGCTTGAGCACGATGGCCACCTCCGCCTGGTCGGTGCGGCGCACCACGTCGATGACGGACTCGACCGCGTCGAGGGACAGGCTGTGTGCGGCCCGGTCGGCCCGGGTGACCGAGGTCCACACCAGGCCGTGGCCGGCGGCCGCGTCCGGCTCGAGCGCGGCCCGGCCGAGCACCGCCGAGAGCAGCCCCAGGTAGCCGAACGGGGCCCGGTCCCAGAGTTCCCGGGCCACCGTGCCCGGCTCTATCCCGGTGCCCAGCAGCCGCGCGGCCGCCTGGTGCACCGCGGGCGTGGTCGCCGAGTACTTGAAGGAGCCCGTATCGGCGACCAGGCCGGCGTAGAGGCCGAACGCGATTTCCCGGGTCAGCCCGACACCGGCGGCGTCGATCAGGCCCAGGACGAGCATCGCCGTGGCGGCCGCTCCCGGATCGATCAGGTTGACCGTGCCGAACCGGGTGTTGGACGCGTGATGGTCGATGACGATCAACTGGTCGGCGCGGGAGGCGTGCCCGGCCAGGATCCCCAGCCGGTCGATGCTGCCCGCGTCGAAGGTGACCATGAGCTCGGGGCGGTGCGGGTAGGCGTCCGGCGGGCTGAGCAGGCTGAGCCCGGGCAGGAAGCGGAGGATCTCCGGGACCTCGAAGGGCTCGTCGCCGAACGAGGCGACGACCCGCTGTGGCCGGCGCCCCGGGGCGCGCAGCGCGTGCGCGACCGCCAGCATGGACCCGAGCGCGTCCGCGTCCGGGCGCACGTGGCAGGCGAGGCACACCTCGTCCGCCACGTCCAGCAGCGCCAGAGCCTTCGCCTGCTGGTTCACGGGATCAGCCTGGCTCGGCGCGACGGTCACGGACGTGAGTATCCCGCGCCGTGATCGCCGGCGGCGGACGTTCCGCCGAGAAGATCATGGGACGACCGGGAGCCTGGTGAGGCATTCTCCGGCTCGTCCCCGTCCAGGTTGCCGTCGAGGTCGTCCCTGTCCAGGTTGCCGTCGAGGTCGTCCCCGTCCAGGTCGTCCTCGTCGTCGGCCAGGCCCGGTGGCTCGCGGTACGGATCCGGGTCCCCGGCCGGCACCGCGCCCTCGCGCACCTCGGCCAGCCTGGCGTCCGCCTCGCGAGCCCGGGCCACGAGATCTTCCATGTGCCGGGCGCCCTCCGGGAGGGTGTCGGCCACGAACGTGAGGGAGGGCGTGTGCTTCAGGCCGGTCTGGTGGCCAACCTCGGACCGGATCACCCCGGTCGCGCTGGCCAGCGCGGCCGCGGTGGCGGACCTGTCCTCAGCGGATCCGTAGACCGTGTAGAAGACGGTGGCCTCCCGCAGGTCGCCGGTGAGCCGGGCCTCGGTCACCGTGACGAAGCCGAGCCGCGGATCCTTGATCCGCCACTCCAGCATCTCCGCCACGATCTGGGCGATCCGGTCGGCGAGCTTCCGTGCCCGGGCTTGGTCCACCATGGCTAGCTCACTCCTCCTCGGTCAGCAGCCGCTGCCGCGCGGACAGCAGTTCGATATCGGGGCGCGCCGCCACCAGCCGCTCGCAGGCTTCGAGGACCTCGACGGCGTGAGCGGCCGTGGAGGACACTACCGCCACCCCAATCTCAGCGCGGCGGTGCAGGTCGGTGTGCCCGCTCTCAGCCACCGCGACGCCGGGATAGCGGCGGCGGACCTCGGCGACCACCGAGGCCACCGCCGACCTCTTCTGCTTGAGGGAACGAACGTCACCCAGCAGCAGATCCAGCGTCAGGGCCCCCAGGTACACGACGCCCTTCCCAGCCGCGGCCACCCGGTCCCGGCCGTAGCCGGGACCGGGGGCACCTGTCCTAGGCCCGCGGCTTCTCCCGCATCTCGAAGGTCTCGATCACGTCCTCGACCCGGATGTCGCTGTACCCGATGCCGATACCGCACTCGTAGCCCTCGCGGACCTCGGTCGCGTCTTCCTTGAACCGGCGCAGCGATTCCACGGTCAGGTTGTCCGAGATCACCACCCCGTCCCGGATCAGCCGGGCCTTGCTGCCGCGGTTGATCGTGCCGGAGCGGACCAGCGAGCCCGCCACGTTGCCCACCTTGGGCACCCGGAAGACCTCCCGGATCTCGGCCGTGCCGAGCTGAGCTTCCTCGAACTCGGGCTTGAGCATGCCCTTGAGGGCCGCCTCGATCTCCTCGATCGCCTGGTAGATGACCGAGTAGTAGCGGATGTCCACGCCCTCGCGCTGGGCCAGTTCGCCGGCCCGGCCGGCGGGCCGGACGTTGAAGCCCACGATCACGGCTTCGGACGCGATGGCCAGGTTGACGTCGTCCTGGGTGATAGCGCCAACGCCCCGGCCGATGACCCGCAGGTTCACTTCCTCGCCCACATCGATCTTGAGCAACGCGTCCTCGAGGGCCTCGACCGACCCGGACACGTCGCCCTTGATGATGAGCAGCAACTCTTCCCGCTCGCCCGACTTAAGCGCCGACTCCAGGTCCTCCAGCGTGACCCGGGGCCGCCGCTGGGCGAACATGGCGTTGCGCTCCCTGGCCTCCCGGCGTTCCGCGATCTGCCGGGCCACCCGGTCGTCGTTGACCACCAGGAAACTGTCCCCGGCGTCTGGCACGGCGGTCAGGCCGAGCACCAGCACGGGCCGCGACGGGGGGGCGTCCGGGACCGAGGCACCGTTCTCGTCGAGCAGCGCCCGGACCCGCCCGAACGCCTCGCCCGCGACAATGGAGTCGCCGACGTGCAGCGTCCCGCGCTGGACCAGCACGGTGGCCACCGGGCCACGGCCGCGGTCCAGGTGGGCCTCGATGGCCACGCCCTGGCCCTGCTGCTCCGGGTTGGCCCGCAGGTCCAGCTCGGCGTCCGCGGTCAGGACGACGGCCTCGAGCAGTTCCGCGATGCCGATGCCCTCCCGGGCGGAGACATCCACGAACAGTGTCGTGCCGCCGAACTCCTCAGCGACCAGGTTGTACTCGGTGAGCTGGGAACGCACCCGCTGCGGGTCTGCCCCCTCCTTGTCGATCTTGTTGACCGCCACCACGATGGGCACCCCCGCCGCCTGGGCGTGGTTGAGCGCCTCCGTCGTCTGCGGCTTCACGCCGTCGTCGGCCGCGACCACGAGCACCACCAGGTCGGTGGTTTCCGCGCCGCGGGCCCGCATGGCGGTGAAGGCCTCGTGACCGGGGGTGTCGATGAACGTGATCTTGCGCTCCTGGCCGTCCACTTCTGTGGTGACCTGGTAGGCACCGATGTGCTGGGTGATCCCGCCTGCTTCGCGGGCTGCCACGTTGGTGTGCCGGATCGCGTCCAGGAGCTTGGTCTTGCCGTGGTCGACGTGGCCCATCACGGTTACCACCGGCGGGCGGGCGACCAGGGCTTCCTCGCCGCCCTCGTCCTCACCGAACTCGATGTCGAACGACTCCAGCAGCTCCCGGTCCTCTTCCTCCGGGGAGACGACCTGGACGTTGTAGTTGAGCTCGGCCCCGAGCAGTTGCAGCGTCTCGTCGTTCACCGACTGAGTGGCGGTAACCATCTCGCCCAGGTGGAACATCACCTGGACCAGCGAGGCCGGGTTGACCCCGATCTTGTCGGCGAAGTCGCTCAGCGACGCGCCGCGGGACAGCCGGATCGTCTGGCCGTTGCCGCGCGGGATCGAGACGCCGCCGATCGCCGGCGCCTGCATGTTGTCGAATTCCTGACGGCGCGCCTTGCGTGACTTCCGGGCCCGCGAGGGCCGGCCACCGGGGCGCCCGAATGCACCCTGGGTGCCGCTGCGGCCACGGCCACCACCGCCGGGCCGCCCGCCCGTCATCCCGGGACGCGGTCCGGCACCACCGCCGCCACCACCGGGACGGGGTGCACCCGTGCCGGGACCGCCACGGCCACCGCCACCCGGGCGTCCGCCCGCGCCGGCACCACCGCCGGGACCGCCACGGCCAGGACCGCCGGGACCGCCACCAGGACCGCCACGGGCGGGCCGTGGCGGCATGCTGTTCGGGCTGGGACGCGGCCCGCCGGGACGGGCCATGTCCGCCGGGCTGGGCCGTCCCGGGCCGCCCGGGCCACGCGGGCCCGCCGGGCGGGGGCCGCCCGGTCGGGGACCACCCTGACCGGGGGACGCCGGACCGGCGCTGCCCGGCCCGGGCTGACCCGGCCGGGGTGGCGCGCCACGCGGAGCGGAGCCCATGCCGGACGCGACAGGAGCGTAGGGGTTGTTACCGGGACGCGGTCCAGGACGCGGGCCACCGCGGCCACCAGGCCGGGGGGCGCCAGACCGGGGCGCGCCCTGGCCCTGACCGCCCTGCCCCGGGCCGCCCTGCCCTGCGCCGGTCCCACCGGGTCGCGGGACGCTCGGCCTTGGCCCGGGCACCGGGCCGCGGCCAGGCTGAGCCGGACGGGCCGGCGCGCCGCCGTCCGAGGGCACGGGGGGAACCGGGGCCCGTGGTGTGGCCGGTGCAGGATCGCTGGGACCGGTACCGGCGGGCCGGGTGGCCTCGCCGACGGCGGGTGCCTCCGGGCTGGCCGCCGCGGGGCTCGCGGCCGCCGGCGCACTGGCCTGCGGACTGTCACTGACCTGGGGACCCGCCGCGGCAGGTGTCTGCGGGCGGGCCGGGCCGGGCCGGGGCACCGGGCGCCCGCCATTGCCGTCAGCCGGCCGGCCCGGGGCCGGCGCGCCCTGACCCTGGGATCTCTTGCCCTGGGCCTTGGGGCCCTGGGACCCAAACTCGTCTTTAAGTCTGCGGACTACTGGCGCCTCGATGGTGGATGACGCCGAACGGACGAACTCGCCCATCTCCTGGAGCTTGGCCATCACGGCCTTGCTCTCTACCCCGAACTCTTTCGCGAGTTCGTATACCCGGACCTTCGCCACTGCGCTCCCTCTTCGGCCCAGCTCAGCCGGGCCATCGTGGCCGATCCGGGGCAGCGCGTGCTCCGGCCGACCTCAGCTTCTGGTTCTCATCGCCGAGTTCTCATCGCGCGCTCATCACAACTGATCCCGCTTTCCCGGCACTGCTGCCGTTTTAGCTTCGACCGTCTCACCCAGCCGGGTCAGTCCTGGGGACTCACCCGGCAACCCGTGAGAGCCAGTACCATACCGCCCCGCCAGGTAGTCCTCGAGCGGGCCGACACCGAGCGGTGCCGGCTGGCGCAGCGCCCGCGGTAGTGCCCTGCGGCGCTGTGCGAGCTCGAAGCATTCCTGGCTGGGATGCAGATACGCGCCCCGGCCGGGCTGCCGCGCCTGCGGATCAGGGACGATGTCGCCCCCAACCGCCACCAGACGCAGCAGGTCATACTTGGCCGCACGGACCCTGCAGCCTACGCAGGTGCGAATCGCAGCCGCGGAACGCACCAGCCGCGGGGGACCGTCCAGCCATTGTCGTTGCAAGCTTACCTCGCCGGCGCGTCGGCGCCACCGCGCACAGTCCCCGGTGCGCCCGGCCCCGGGCCGGTTTTCTGGCCCGCTCCGCTGACCGCCTCCCTGCTGCCCGGCTCGCCTGCCGTGGCGTCCGCCGGATCCGAGGGGACGCCCGCCGGTGCCGCGGCACCCGGCTCCGGGCCAGCCTGCTCCCCGGTGGCCTGCTCCCCGGTGGCCGGTTCTCTGGCGCCCGGTTCTCCGGCCGCGGCCTGCTCCCTGGTTGCTGCCGCCAGGGCGTCCGCGCTGGCCGCGCCCGGGTCCGCCGGGCTGTCCGGCTGGATGTCGATCTTCCAGCCAGTGAGCCGGGCAGCCAGACGCGCATTCTGCCCCTCTTTGCCAATGGCCAGCGACAGCTGGTAGTCCGGCACGATCACCTGGGCCACCCTGGCCTGCGCATCCACCACATTGACCCGCAGCACCCGGGCCGGAGACAGTGCATTGGCCACGAACTGGGGCGGATCGTCGGAGTAGTCGACGATGTCGATCTTCTCCCCGTGCAGCTCGGTCATCACGTTGCGCACCCGGCTGCCCATCGGCCCGATGCAGGCCCCCTTTGCGTTCACTCCCGGCTGCTGCGAGATGACCGCGATCTTCGTCCGGTGGCCAGCCTCGCGCGCGATGGCCATGATGTCCACCGCACCCGAGGCGATCTCCGGCACCTCAAGCGCGAACAGCTTCTTCACCAGGTTCGGGTGGGTACGTGACAACGTGATCGACGGCCCGCGGTACCCCTTGCGCACGTGCAGCACGTAACAGCGCAGCCGTTCGCCGTGGGCGTAGCGCTCGCCGGGGACCTGCTCTGTCGGGGGCAGGATGGCCTCGATCTTGCCCAGGTCGACGAGCACCGCCCGCGGGTCCCTGCCCTGCTGGATGACGCCCGCGACGATGTCGCCCTCCCGGCCGGCGTACTCACCGAAGGTGAGCTCGTCCTCGGCGTCTCGCAGCCGCTGAAGGATCACCTGGCGCGCGGTGGTCGCGGCGATCCGGCCAAAACCATCGGGGGTGTCGTCGAATTCGCGGCCCACCGCGCCCTCCTCGGCGGGCTCACTGGCCCAGACCGTGACGTGGCCACTGCCGCGGTCGACCTCCACCCGGGCCGTGGGCGCGGCGCCCGAGGTGGAGTGGTAGGCGCGCAGCAGAGCATCCTCGATAGCCTTAATGGCCAGGTCCATCGAGATGTCCTTCTCGCTCTCCAGGCTGCGCAGGACGCTCAAGTCAATGTCCATCAGGCTCCCCCTCGTCCCCCGGCTCGTCGTCACGGGCGGCGCCCCCGCCGCCGAACTCGACCTGCACCTGGCCCGCTCCCAGTTCCTGGTAGCCGAATTCGCGCTGCTGGCCGGCGACGTCCAGGATCACCCCGTCCGGCCCGGCGCTGATCACCCTGCCCTCGACCGTGCCCGGGTGCCCCGGAGCACCGGGAGCCAGCGGGACACGCACCAGCCGGCCCTGGGCGCGGCGCCAGTGTCGTGCCTCGGTGAGCGGGCGGTCGACCCCCGGCGAACTGACCTCCAGGGTGTACGCGGCCTCGCCCATCACTCCCGAGTCGTCCAGTTCCTTGGACAGCGAACGGCTGAGTTCCGCGATGTCATCCAGGCTGGGACGGCGGTCCGCGTCCACTACGACGCGGAGCAGCCGGCGCCGGCCGGCCGCCGCCACCTTGACCGATTCCAGCTCCAGGCCCGACGACCGGACGACCGGCTCGAGCACCCGGGAGATTCGTGCGGTGTCGGCGGCGCTGTCCGCACGGCCGGCTGAACGCGGGCGTGACGGTACGTGACGGGATTCACCACGCATCACGACCTCCTCGTCCGCGACCTGTGCTGTTGTCTGGCGCGATCTAGCCTAACCGTCCCGCGCCGGGGACTCGTCCGGTCCGCGTCCCGGCTCGCCCGGCAGTTGAGATTTGCGCGCCGCAGACCGCCCGGGCCGCCACCCTCCAAACCGGAGGACGCCATCCCGAAGCCCGGGGAAGCCGGGGGACGCCATCCTGGAAGTCCAGGGCCGCGGTCGGGGAAGCCCGCGGGACGCCGCCGGGGTGGCGCCCCGCGGGCACTACGCCGCTGCCCCTACGCTCAGCGGGAGCACCCGGGACAGGGGACTGGAGGAGCGGTGCGGGCAGACCTGAGACGGCGCAGCGTGCTCGCCGCGGCCGCGGTGACGGTGCCGCTGGTGGCAGCAGGCTGCAAAGGCGTGGGAGGGCTCGGCACCCTGCCGAAGGCCGGGCCGGACGTGGCCGTGCTGCGCGGAGCAATCGGCACCGAGCAGGCGCTGATCGACCGGTACAGGTCGGCCATGGCCGGGTCGCCGGGGCTGGCCGGCACGCTCGGCCCCCTGCTCGCCCAGCACCGCGAGCACCTGGCCCGGCTTACGTCGATGCTCATCGAGCCGCCTGGCCGCAGCCCGACCCCCCGGGCCGTATCGTCGTCCCCGGGCACGGCAGGCACGGGATCCGCCCCGGCGGCCACGCTCGCTGTCCTCGAGGCAGCCGAGACCGCCGCGGCCCGCTCCCTGACGGCCCGGCTGGCCCTGGCTCCGCCCGCCCTGGCCCAGCTGCTGGCCAGCATCGCTGCCTCCGAGGCCAGCCACGCCCTGCTGCTGCGGACTCACAGGGCGCCCGGATGACCAGCGCCACGGGCCGCACGGCCGCCGCGCTGCAGTTCGCGCTCGCCGCGGAAAACGCGGCCATCTACGGGTACGGGGTCGCGGGTGCGCAGCTGGGCGCCGCCGGCCGGGGCCTGGCGCTGCGGGACTGGACCCAGCACGAGGTCGCCCGGGATCAGCTGGAAGCCATGCTGACCTCACTGGGCGTCAAGCCGGTCGCCGCGCAGCCCGCCTATCAGCTGCCCTTCCCGGTGCACGGCAGCCAGGCCGCGATCTCGCTCGTAGGCGACCTGGAGAACAGGGTCGCCGCCGCCTACCTGGGCATCGTCGCGCTGGACGACCCACGGCTGCGGGCCTGGGGTGCTACGCAGGCCCGGGCCTGCGCGCTGCGCGCGACAACCTGGCTGGGCCGGACCGCGGCCTTTCCCGGGCTGTCTCCCGGGCCGGGAACGGCGGCGGCGACCAGTCCATCAGCCTCGCCGTAATTCCGCAGCGCTAGTCCGCGGCGTCAGCCCGCGTAACCAGCCGGCCGTGCTGACCCCTGGGAGTACCCCTGGGGCCATCAGCCCCGGCGCCGGTACTCAGCTGCCGTGTGGCGCGGACAGCACGTGCGCGACCCGCTCGGCCGCGCACTCCAGCTCGGTGGCAACCGCGATCCGCTCGGCCCAGGACCACCAGAACCACCAGCTGCCGTCCTCGCAGCAGCCTGCGTAGACGTCCTCGGCGAGAGCCGGCGCGGCGGGATTGGCCACGCGCAGGCTCGGCACCCGGCCCGCCGGGGCCATCAGGTTGGTGGTCATCCCCTGCTTGGCCAGCTCGGGCGCCAACCTGTCCAGCTGGTCCAGGTAGGCCTGGTCCGGCGGCGACAGGGAACTCACGTGAGGAGTTCCCATGACCATCTAAATCACCTCTAGTAGTCAGACGACAGCGGAGAGTCTCTAGAACAGAATGACCCCTGCGTTTGCTGTTTGCAACATGCATCCAGAACTTCGCGCATTCCGCCGCGCACGCTAGCCGGCGGGCCGGCAGGTCCGCCGCCAGAACACAGCCGGCGGGCCGGCGGGCGGCAGGTCCGCCGAATGCCTCGTAACGGGACCAAGCATGACAGCGACCCGGAACCGTCAATGCCCAGGTGAGGACTTATCACGCCGGCAACGCGGCACTCTGCGGCTAAGCGGCACGGGAGGCCTGTGGCAGGTGCCACACTGAAGGCACGGGCTATACCGGACAGAAGGAGATCCCCACGGCCACTCAGCACAGCCCCACGGTCCGGCGTCGCCGGCTCGCGCTGGAACTGCGCCGGTTCCGTGATGCCGCCGGCCTGACCTGTGAGGAAGTTGCCGAGCACCTGGAATGCTCGACGTCCAAAATCAGCCGGATCGAGACCGGCCGCGTGTCCGTCTCACCCCGGGACGTCCGCGACATGCTGCAGCTTTACGGCGTGCCCGGGCCGCAACAGGACAGCCTGGTCCAACTCGCCCGCGAGTCGCGGCAGAAGGGCTGGTGGCACGCGTACAGCGACGCCATCGAGCCGCGGTTCGCCACCTATATCGGTCTGGAGAGCGCGGCGTCGGAGATCCGGATCTACGAGGTCACGCTGATCCCGGGGCTGCTCCAGACCGAGGACTACGCCCGCGCGGTGATCGCCGCGGGGGCGTTGGACGGTGCGCCGGAGGCGGTGGAGCGCAACGTCGCAGTCCGGATGGCCCGCCAGCCCACCCTTCTCACCGAGGAGCCGCCCCAGCTGTGGGCCGTGCTCGATGAAGCCGCGCTACGCCGCCGCGTGGGCGGGTCCGGGCTGATGCGGCTGCAACTGGAGCACCTGCTGGAGATGAGCGCCCTGCCGAACGTCGCCATCCAGGTGCTGCCGTTCGGGGCCGGGGCGCACCCGGCCATGGGACGGCCGTTCGTGATCCTGGCCTTCCCCGAGCGGGCCGACCCGGACGTCGTCTACCTCGAGGACCTGACCAGCGCGCTGTATGTGGAGAACGTCGACGAAGTCGACCGCTACAACATGTTCTTCAACCACCTCCGCGCCACCGCGCTGTCCTTCGCCGACTCGGCCCGGCTGATCACCCAGGTCATCAAGGACCAGTAGCTCGCCGGGGAGGGGAGGCGCGCCGCAGGCGTGTCCTCGCCGAGCCGGCGAGTAACCCGGCACCCCGCAGCAGACGACGTGCATACGGGAGCGGGCAAGTGGGGGGATCCGGGGGGTCGCCCCCCGGGCTAGCACAGCACAGCAGGCAGCGGTTCGGTGTGCAGCACGGTGAGCCGGGACACGGCCCGGGTCAGCGCGACGTAGAGCCGGTGCAGGCCGCGGGCCTCGGCCGCGGCGATCTGGCCCGGCTCGACCACGATGACGTGGTCGAACTCCAGCCCCTTGGCCAGGGTGACCGGAACCACCACCAGGCCGCCGCCGGCCAGCCCGTCCACCGATCCGTCCAGCACGCTGTGCCGCACGCCGGCCGCGCCGAGCGTGCCGGTCAGCGACGGCACCTGGTCATCGGCCGCGATCACGGCGGTGGAGCCGGGGTCGTCCAGGGCGGCGGCGCAGGCGGAGGCCAGGGCGGCCGGCAGCGTGCCGCCGGACGCGTGACGGACGGTCAGCGCGCCCGGATCCTGGCGCAGCGACCGGGCCGGGGCCAGGCCGGGGGCGAGCGCGCCGAGCAGCTGGTTGGCGTAGTCGAGGATCTGCCGCGGTACCCGGTACCCGGTCTCCAGCACGCGTACCTCGGCACCGGCCTTGCCGAGGTGGTCGAGCATCCCGGGCCAGCTGCCAGCCGCGGCGGGGGCGGTGCTCTGGGCCAGGTCGCCGAGCACGGTGGCCGCCCCGGTCGCGCACCGCCGGCCGATCGCGCGGCACTCCATCGGGGACAGGTCCTGCGCCTCGTCCAGCACCACGTGGGCCAGGCTGGGGGTCCGCTCGATGAGGTCGCCGGCCTCGTCGACCAGGACCGCGTCCGCCGTGCTCCAGCCGGCCGAGGCCGGCCCGCGCGGTGCCGGGTCCCAGCGGATGGCCTCCTGCTCGGCCTCGTCCAGCAGCCCCTCCGCGGCCCGGGCCAGCAGCGCCGGGTCCGACAGCAGCCGCAGCACCAGACGTACCGGGTCGGCCTTGGGCCAGATGGCGTCCACCGCAGCCCGCACCGGCCGGGTCCGCCGCACGGCCTCATGGGTCCGGTCGTCGCAGGTCTCGCCGGCGGCCTCCATCCGGGTCAGGATGACGTGTGCGATCCGGTGGCCCAGCATCTCCCGGCCGGCGGCGTAGCGGACCCCGCGGTCGCGCAGCTCCGCGACGAGTTCAGCCAGCTCACCCGGGCTGACCCGCCAGCGCCGGGAGCCGCGGACCACGACGACCGGCTCGGCGGGCTCCCGCAGCCCGGCCCAGAGCGCCCGGCGCAGGACCGCGGCCATCCGGGGATCGCCCTTGACCTGCGCGGCCCGCTCGGTGTCGCGGGCCCGGGCCGGCACCCGGGCCAGCAGGTCGGCCAGCGTCGTCTGGGTGACGTCGACCTCGCCGAGGGCGGGCAGCACGTTGCGGATGTAGGACAGGAAGGCGCGGTTCGGCCCGATGACCAGGACCCCGCCCCGGGTCATCCGGGCGGGGAAGGCGTACAGCAGGTACGCGATCCGGTGCAGGCCGACCGCGGTCTTCCCGGTCCCGGGGGCGCCCTGGACGCACAGCGTGTGCTCCGGACCGGCCCGGACGATGTCGTCCTGGTCTGGGGCGATGGTAGCCACGATGTCGCGCATCGGCCCGGATCGCGGCCGCTCGATCTCCTCGATGAGGATGCGGCTGACCGCAGCGTCCGGTGCGGTACCGACGGTGCCGGGGCCGCGCGATTGCGGGCCACGAGAATCTGCGCCCGGGCCGCCGGTGAGGACCTCGTCCTCGTGCGCGGTGAGCTCGCCGCCGGAAAAGCCGAACCGGCGGCGCAGCTCCAGCCCCATCGGGTCGGCCGGGCTGGCCCGGTAGAACGGGCGGGACACGGGGGCCCGCCAGTCGACCACGACCGGATGGCCGTCCGGGTCGTGCACGTGCCGCCGGCCGACGTGGAAGCGCTCGCCCGCGAACTCGCCGCCGTCTGCGCCGGGCGCGTAGTCCAGCCGGCCGAAGAACAGGGGCGTGTCCGGCAGGTCGCTCAGTGCTTCCGCCCGCCGGTACAGGTCGGCTTTCAGGTATTCCTCGGAGACCGGGTCACCGCCCAGGGCCCGGAGCGAGAGCACGTCCTCGCGCATCAGCCGGAGAAACTGCCGCGACCGGCTGAGGTATTCACCCTCCGCAACGAGGACCGGATCGGGGCCGGTGCCGCTGTCCGGTTCTGCGGCCGCCGGGGCGGGGGTGAGGGTGGGGGGATCGGGCGGCGGGTCATGCTGCATCCCGCTGGCCGCGGGCATGGGTCATCACCTCGATGTGGTGGGGTGCGGGCAGAAGAGCCAATGATCCTAGCAACCCCACCAGGGCCGGTCATTCCGTTTTCTGCGCTGGGTTTTTCTGCGCGCCGTCATGCCGTGGCGAACCGGTAGCCGGAGCGCGGCTCGGTGATGAACAGCGGCTCATCCCCCGCCCGCTCGAGCTTGGCCCGCAGCCGCCCGACGTACACCCGGGTGTACTCGGTCTGCGTCTCGTAGCCGGGGCCCCAGACCCGGCGCAGCAGCGTCGCGTGGGTCAGCAGCTCTCCCGGGCTGACCGCGAACTGGCGGAGCAGCGCGAACTCGGTCGGGGTCAGGTGGACCAGGCCGCCGGCCTTGGTGACCCGCCGGCGTTCCAGGTCGATCTCGACGTCCCCGATCCGCACCACACTCGGCTCCGGCCGGCCGTCGGCCGACGGCTTGCTGCGCCGCAGTGTCGCGTTGATCCGGGCCAGGAGTTCCTCGATGCCGAACGGCTTGGTCATGTAGTCGTCGGCGCCCAGGTTGAGCGCGCGGACCTTGTCGGTCTCGGCGCGGCGGGCGGACAGCACGATGATGCCCACCCCGGACTGTTCCCGGATCTCCCGGCACAGCTCGAAACCGTCCCGGCCGGGCAGCATCAGGTCCAGCAGCACCACGTCGAGGCACCGCGCCTGGAGAACCTCGCCGACCCCGGTCCCGTCCTTGGACACGATCACGTCGTGGCCGCGGGCGGAGAGGTTGGACCGGACCAGGTCGACGATGTTCTGGTCGTCCTCAACGATGAGGACGACCGTCTTGTCAGCCACCACGTTCTTCCTCCGGTTCCTCCACCGCGCTCCAGGATGCCCCGGCCGGCTCGCCGGTGGACCCTGGTGGCGGATCTGCCGGGAGCGCGACCACGAAGGACGTCCCGGGGTGCGCCGCCGTCGCCACGAGGGTGCCGCCGTGCGCTTCGACGATCCCCCGTGCGATGGGCAGCCCCAGCCCGGTCCCCGCCACGTTGGTGGTGCCACCGACCCGCGGCTCGAAGATCTTCCCGGCCAGCCCGGCCGGGATGCCCGCCACGTAGTCGGTGATCTCCAGCTCGGCCCAGCCCGGCAGGCCGCCAGCCCGGACGGTGACGTCCGTGCCCCGCGTCGACGCGCCGGCCCGGCGGACCTGGGCGGGCCGGTCGAGCAGGGGGGCCGACCGCGCGGCTCCGCCGAACGGCTGCACCAGCTCACCAGCGTCTCCGTCATGACGCACGGCAGATCCGGCTCCGGCGCCGGGTTAGGCCGTGTCCCTAGCGCACCATCTAGCTCTAGCCGGCTGGCTGTGGCCGATGGCCCGGTCAGGATAACTGCCGCCAGGCCGGGAGGCTACTGCTGTGTAACCCGCCGCAGGTCGGGGATTCAGGACCCGGCTAAGGAGGCACGAGCACGCCCGCGGCCACCCAAGCTGACATCGACGCTGACGACCGTGCCGCTGATCGGGCTGAGCACCGTGGGGTCGCCGCCGGTGGAGACGCCACCGCCGCCGCGACGACTGCTGGCCGACGACGTGGCCGCCGCTCTTTCAGGCAGGGACGACGACGTACTGCCGGAGGCACAGATCCTGGAAGGTGACCGGGCCGCGCGGGCCGGGCACATGGTCGACATTGATGCCCGTCTCCGGGACACCGCGCAGCTTGAACCCGTCGAGCAGCCGGGTGGTGGCGTTCCAGAACGCGCCGGTCCCCCGGTAGGCGTCGAGGAACTCGCGGGCCGCGGCGGGATCGGCGGTGACGATGCCGGCCGCCAGGCCGGACGTGCAGTCGTTGGCCAGCCTGGCGGCGGCCGCTGGGCTGTCCGCCGGCGCGATGGTCAGCGTGGCCTCGTGGCCGCTGTCCAGGGCCCACTCATGGCCAAGAGGGTGGTCGTGCGGCGGCAGCGAGGGAGTGATGCCAAGATCGCGGACCAGCCCGAGCACCACCTCGAGCAGCTCATCCCAGGCCTGGGCGCAGATCAGCAGGAGGTTCAGCCGGTTGCAGACACCCAGCCGGTCCAGGCTGGTGGTGACGATCTCGGCAGCCAGCGCCGGGTCGGCGTCGCGATCCACGTAGAGCACGCCGCCCCCGTCGGCGTGGGCGAGCGTGCGGACCCCGGCCCGGGCTGCCTCGGCGGCCAGGCTGCGCGTCGTGTCGCCACTGCCGCGCAGGATGACCAGCGGGATCAGTCCCGGCTGGCGGACCAGCTCGACCGCGGCTTCCCGGTCGGCGGACCGGACCAGCTGCACGACCCGCGGATCCAGCCCGGCGGCCTGTGCGGCCGGGGCGATCACGTGGTCCGCGAGGGCCGAGGCGGATCGCAGCGCGGCGCCCCCGGTGCGCAGCACCCCGGCGTTGCGGGACTTGAGCAGCTGGGAGGCGATGTCGATGGTCACGTTGGGCCGGGCCTCGAAGTTCGCGCCGATCACCCCGACCGGCACCCGCCGCTCGGCCAGCCGGAGCCTGCCCCCGGACGGACCGCCGGGCAGGTCGCCCAGCGGGGTCATCTCGGGTGGGAACGGCGCGTCCGCCAGCAGCCCGATCTGGCGGGCCATCTCCTGCATCCGGCCCGGGTCGAGGCGCAGCCGGTCCAGCAGCCCCTGGCCCAGGCCCGAGGCTTTGCCGTCGGCCATGTCCCCGGCGTTGGCCGCGAGGATCTCCGGGGCCCGCTCGGTGAGCCGGGCGGCCATCTCCCGCAGCGCCTGGTTGATGACACGGTCGGCGGCATGGGCGAGGCTGGCGGCGCTTTCCCGCGCGGCCTCACCGCCGGCGATCACCGCCTTCTGCGCATCAGACACGCTGCCGATGCTAGGGCATGGCGCCGGCCGGCTCCCAGCTCCAGTGGAAGCCCACCACCGACCGCTCCAGGGACCGCAGGTAGCGGTGTACCGAGTACTGGCTGTCCGGGGTGACCCGCTCCTGCTCCAGGACCTGGCCTTCCACCCCGTCCCAGACCGCCCACCACACCGTGTCCGGCACCTGGTCCGGGTGGAACTGGATGCGCATGTCGAAGTTTTCCAGCGTGTTCATCACCGCCCGGCGGTACTGCCGCTCCGACGGACCTGTGGCGTTCCCGTCGTAGTGGTACGAGGTCCAGTACTCCAGGGTGATCGTCTCGCCCAGGCCGAGAGAGCGGGCCAGGCGGATGTCGGTGCCGTAGAGCTCGCCGATCCGGCGCACTGGCCCGGGCGCGCCCGCGCACCCCTGCCCGAGTTCCAGCGCGACCGCGTTCGTGTCGTAGAGGTACGGGATCGCGTCAAGGCCGTCGGCCAGGGCCTCGACGACCTGAAGCGTCCGGGTCCGGGCCAGCCTGCGGTCGGCGTCGGCATAGACATGATCATGCAGGGAGACGGTCTGGTGCCGCCGCGGGCCCAGCACCCCGGCCACCTCGGCGGCCGCGCCAGAGCGCATCGCCCTCGGCCCGGTCAGGACGGTGATCCGGCCGCTGCCGTGCCATAGCCGCCACAGCCGCTCCTGCTCCTGGCCGGAGAACCCGAACGCGGCCACGAACAGGTCCAGCGTGGACCGGCTCAGCAGCCGGCCGGACAGCGCCCGGCCCACGGTGTCCTTGAGCTGATGCGCCAGCACATCGGAATGGCCTGCCGACCGGGGTGATTCCCACAGGTGCTGCGCCAGCACGTCCGCCACGGCGAGGTGATTGATCGCACCGGGCCGTGATCGCTGTGCGTGCGATTCCCAGAGCTGACGGTACCGGCCTGGGCGCAGCAGTAATTCGCGCAGGTAACGCCCGGCGGCTTCACGGCCCGCCGCGAGCTGCGGCTCAGTCACGTCATGGCTCAATCTGCTTTCTGCGAACTTAGTTCGAAGTACGCGGACTAGCGTACGACGCAGATCTCGCCGGCAGGGGATGTTCGGGCTACGGGCGAGACGGCGACAGGGGGGAAGCCGCACCCAAAACCCCCAGCGGCCGGCCGTCGGCTCACCGGCGGCGCAGCAGCGGTGGCTCGCGGGGCAGGCTCCGCTAACCCCCACCTTCCGCCAGCCCGGCGGAGCGCAACCCTGGCGTCGTCCCGTCTTGCCCGCGATCCGGTCAGAAGAGGATCGAGGTCAGGGTGGCTAGCTCGGTGAAGCCGACCTTGCGGTAGACAGCGCGGGCCGGCGCGTTGAAGTCGTTGACATAGAGCGACACCACGGGCGCGATGGACCGCAGCGCCTCCTGCACCACCGCGGCCATACCCGCGACAGCGAGCCCCTGGCCCCTGAGGTCCGGCCGCACCCATACGCCCTGGACCTGGCAGGCGTGCGGGGTGACCGCCCCGATCTCGGCCTTGAACATCACCCGGCCGTCCTCGATCCGGGCGAACGCGCGCCCGAGCGCGATGAGCTCAGCCACCCGGGCCCGGTAGGCGGCCCCGCCGTCTGGCCCGAGCGGAGACACCCCGACTTCCTCGGTGAACATCGCCACCGAGGCCGGCAGCAGCACATCGAGCTCGCTGGGCCGGACCCGGCGGAGTTCGGAGTCAGGAGCCACCCGCGGGGACCCGGAGATGGCCATGACCGGCTGAGCTTCCCGGATCTCCCTGGGCTGGCCCCAATAGGGGCGCAGCAGTTCCCACATCTGCCCGACGGCTTCTGCCGGGCCCACGATGGACGAGCAGCGCCTGCCCTGCAGCCGGGCGCGCCCGGCGAAGGCGGTGGTGGCGGCCGAGGTCGCCCCTACCGGGACCAGGTTGGCCCCGGCGTAACAGGCTGAGGTCAGCTTGCCGCCCGGCGTGAAGCCCCACATCTGCCCGCCGAGCCGGACCGGATCGAGGCCTGCTTCATGCACCCGGGAGCTGACGAAGACATTCACCACCGGGTCGCGGTCGCACAACTGGAGCACGTCGTCGCGATCGCGGTCGTTCAGCAGACGCAGCGATGAGGACCGCGACGCCTTGGTGCGCAGCACCCTCCCAGCGTATCGGTCCGTCATCAGGAATGCCCTCCAAGGCCGGTCAGCTGGCGGGCGAGGGGGGCGGCAGGGCCGGGCAGGTGGCATTGACCAGGCCCGGGCGGGTGGGCAGCGCACCGGTGGCCAGGTAACGGTTCAGGTAGCCGTTGACGCAGGTATTGGGCGGCTGGGCGAGGGACTGGCCGTGGTTCCCGCCGCCCTCCACCACGACCATCCGGGCGCTCGGGAGCAGCCGGTGCGCCACCTGCGCGCCCGCGTACGGGGTGGCTGCGTCCAGGGTGCCCTGGATCATCAGGATGCCCGGCAGGCCGGCCCCCTTGATCCGCAGCGGGTGCGCGGGGCCGCGCACCGGCCAGAACGCGCACGAGGCGTTGAACCAGGCGTTGTCCCAAGCCTGGAACGGCGCGGTCCGGTACACCCGGCGGGTGTCGGCGTTCCACCTGCCCCAGTTCCGCGGCCAGTTCACGTCGCTGCACTCCACCGCGTTATAGACGGCGAACTCGTTCTCACTCTGCACGCCGTCCTGCTGGTACTGGCTGACGAGCTGGCTGGTGGCGCCGCCGTGCAGGTACGCGGCCAGCGCTGAGGCGAGGCCGGGCCACAGCGCGTTGGTGTACCCGCCCTGCAGGAACGTGTCGTCGAAATCGTCCGCGCCGATCCGGCCGTCTACCGGGTGGGCCTGCAGCCGCGCCCGGGCCCGGTACCAGGCCTGATCCACCGCCGCCCGGGTGCTGCCCAGCCCGTAGGTGGCGTTGTGGGCCGCGACCCAGGTGAAGAACGCCTCCATCCGGCCCTCGAACGCGTAGTCCTGGGCGATGTTGTCCGCGTACCACGCCCCGGCGGGGTCCACCGTGCTGTCCAGCACCATGCGGCGCAGGTGGTGCGGGAACAGCGTGGCGTACACCTGGCCGAGATACGTCCCGTAGGAGTAGGCGAAGTAGCTGATCTTCGGAGCACCGAGCGCGGACCGGATCGAGTCCATGTCCCGGGCCACGTCCGCGGACGTCATGTACGGCAGCAGCCAGCCGTAACGCTTCTGGCAGTCCGCCGCGTAGCTCTTGGCCCGGTTGATGAGGGTTTGCTCCGCGGCGGCGCCGGCCGGGATGTAGTCCGGCCGTTCCCCGGAGAAGAAGGAGGGATCGCAGGTCAGGGCGGGGACGCTGGAGCCCACCCCGCGCGGGTCGAAGCCGATGATGTTGTAGTCGGCGGCCACCTGAGGGTTGAGCCCGTCGGCGACGTACGCCGCGAGGCTGAGGCCGCTGCCGCCCGGGCCGCCCGGGTTGACCAGCAGGTCGCCCTGCTGCTGGCTGGCCGGCGCGGTGGCCGGGACCTGGGACAGCGCCAGGGTGATGGTGCGGCCGTGCGGGCGGGCGTAGTCAAGCGGCACCCTGAGGCTGGCGCATTGCAGGCCGGCACCGCCGAGGGAGCAGGAATGCCAGTGCAGGGCCGAGGTACCGGTCGCGGCGGAACCGGAACCAGAGGCGGCCGTGGATGCGGATGAACCGGCCGTGGCCCCGCTCGACGACGTGCAGCCCGCCAGGGCGATGAGGACGGCGCCCAGGACCGCGGCCACCAGCAAGGTCCAGCGGGCGGGACGGGGCGGTCTCGCCCAGCGGGCCCGGTTCATCTGGCGGCGCGTTGGCATGACAGTCATCTTGCCCGATGCGGCGGCCCGGTCTAGCCTGCCCCGGCCGGCCCAGCATGGCTCGCCTTACCGTGGTGCAGATCATGCGGAGCCCACCCCGGCCGGGTGGGCCGCCGCGGACGGGCAGCCAGGGTCAGGCGGTCTTCTGCCGCTTCTGCTCCTGCAGGGCCCGCCGGTACTCCTCGATGACGATGTCGTTCAGTTCCTGGACCGAGGTGTCCTTGGCCTGCTTGTCGAAGGTGATCTCACCGTGCTGGAGCAGGTTGATCCGGTCGCATATTTCCAGGGCCTGGCCGTAGTTGTGCATGATCATGATGATCGAGACCTGGCCCTGGCGCTTCAGGTCCTTGACCAGTTCCAGGATCATCGCCCCTTCCTTGGCGCCCATCGCCGCCAGCGGCTCGTCCAGCAGCAGCACCTTGGCGTTCGAGGTCACCGCCCGGGCCACCGCGATGGCCTGCCGCTGGCCACCGGACAGCTTGGCCACCTCGGCGTCGACTGAGGGGATGTTCACCCCGATCCGGTCCAGCTGCTCCTGGGCGATCTTCCGCATGCTCCGGTTGGACAGCAGCAACCAGCGGGTCCGCTCCCGGTTCAGGAACATGTTGTGGTAGACGGTGAGCTCGTTGATCAGCGCCAGATCCTGGTACACGGTGTCGATGCCCAGCGAGCGGGCGTGGTCCACCGACTTCAGCGTGATCTCCTGACCCTCCAGGATGATCCGGCCCGAGGTCGGGGGCTGGAAGCCGCACATGATCTTGATGAGGGTGGATTTGCCCGCGCCGTTGTCACCGAGCAGCCCGAGCACCTCGCCCTGGACCAGGTGCAGGTTCACGTCATCCAGCGCGCGGACCACGCCGAACCGCTTGCTGATGTGCTCGACCCGCAGCACATCACCACTGGGGTCAGCCGTCGCCGACGCCGACGCCGGCGCGTCCGGGACTGGTTCCGTCGTCATCAATTCCTCCCTGCGGCTCGCAGCCGGGCCAGCCGGACATTCGCGATCATGGAAAGCAGAATGGCCGCGCCGAACACGATGTCCAGCGGGTTGGCGCTGATCCCGGCCACGTCGATCCCGTTGAGCAAGGTAGCCAGGACGATGGAGCCGAGAAAGGCACCGATGACGGTACCCTGGCCGCCGAGCATCGCGGTGCCGCCGATGACCGCGGCGGTCACCGCGTAGAACATCGGCTGGTAACCGCCGGCGCTCGGATCGATGGTCTGGGTGTAGAACGCGTTCTGCAGGCCGACCAGGGCGCCCAGCACGCCGATGATCATAAAGTTGCCGTACTTGATCCTGCCGACCTTGATCCCGGACTCCCGGGCGCCCAGCAGGTTACCGCCCGTAGCGATCGTGTACAGGCCCCACTTGGTCCGGTTCAGCACCACGTAGAAGATCGCGGTGATCGCGCAAGCCCAGATGAACTGGGACCACGGCGCGGCGCCGATCCAGCGCCCGATGCCCACAGCGCCCACGGGGATGTTCGCCGGGTAGGCGTGCGACGTGGTCAGGGTGATGCCCCAGAGGATGAAGCCGGTCCCGAGCGTGGTGATGAAGGAAGGCAGGCCCATGGTGACGGTGAGGAAGCCGTTCGACCAGCCCACGACCAGGCCCATGAGCAGCGAGATGATGATGGCCGGCACCACCGGCACACCGTAGAAGTCGATCAGGTAGTGCATGAGGAACGGGGAGAGCATGTAGACGAAGCCGACCGAGAGGTCGATCTCCCCGCAGATCAGCAGGAACACCTCGCCGATAGAGAGGATGATGATCGGCGCCGCGGTCTCCGACAGCAGGTTGGCCAGGTTCGTCTGGCTCACGAACGTGGAGTTGTACTTGATGCCGAAATACAGGAGCAGGATCACCGCGATGACAAAGACGGTGGCCTCACGCTGCCGGGCCAGCGCGTTGAGCGCGGCGCGGACCGGCCCTGGCGCCCCTCGGGGTGCCGGCCCGGGCGGCGGCGCTACCGCCTGGGGGCTGCGCTCAGTGATCTCGCTCATCTCGCCCTCCGGTTCGTCCTGGGGAACACGCTAACCGGCGGCAGGCGGGCCAGGCGCTTGGTGGGCCTGGCCTGCCTACCGCCGACATTAACGTCCCATATGCACAGTATCCAGCTAACCCGATCAGGTGCTGGTGGTGGCAGGCGGGTTGCTGATCGCACCAGACGCGCGCGGGATGTACTTCTGCGCGCTCGTGGAGCCCTGGAACCGGCTGCTGGCGGTGTACGGCTTGGCGTTCGACTTGGTGATGAACGTCAGGCCAGTGTCGGTGTCGGACGGGCTGATCGTGCCGCCGGAGATGTTGTACAGGTAGAAGTACAGGGTCGGCAGGAAGCCCTGCAGGTAGGGGTCCTGGTAGATGGTGAAGTTGGTCTTGCCGGACTGAAGGTTGGACAGCGTGGTCGGCGTGGTGTCGAACCCGCCGTTCGGGATGCTCGACAGCCCGGTCTCGCCCAGGGCCTGGCCGAGGAGCTCGGTGGAGCCCGCGTCCACCGCGAACGCGCCCTTGACCGTCTTGTGCCCGGTCAGGAACGCCTTCTCGGCTGACAGCTCCTGGCCCGTGGCCGCCCCGGTGGCCACCTCGTGCACGGTGTAACTGCTGCCGAGCTCGGACACCGCGCCGTCGTAGCGGGGCTGGATGTTGCCGGAGCCGGGGGTGGCGATGAAGATGACGACGTCCCCGCCGCCCGGGACCAGCGTCTTGATCTTGGTGCCGAGCTGCTGGCCGGAGATGTACAGCGCCTGGCCGACGTAGGCCAGCCGGTTGCTGCCGATGTCGGAGACGCCCTTGTTGATCAGGCCGTCGGCGTTGTAGCTGATCACCGGGATGCCCGCGTTCATGGCGTTCATGGTCGGCGTCTTGAACGAGGTGGCGTCGATCCCCGCGTAGGCGATCCCGGACGCCTTGGCGGAGATGGCGGTGTTGAAGTAGCTCACCATCTCCGAGGCCAGCGAGGTCTGCGAGCCGCCCCACTTGGGGGTAGGCAGGCCCAGCAGCGCCGCCGCGTCCTGGAAGCCGTACTGGGTGGGCACGAAGAACGGGTTCGTGGTGACGTGGTTCACGTACCAGAACTGCCAGGCCGGGGTCTTCGGGAAGTTGCCCGCTGTGCTCGCGGCCGCCTTGCTGGACGTGCTGGACCCGCCGCAGGCGGCCAGCAGGCCGGCCGCCGCCGCCGAGGCGCTGACGATCCCAGCGCTGCCGAGCAGGCGGCGGCGGGTCGGGCCGTCTTTCATGTTGAGGGTCTCGATGGCCTCGTCGACCTTGGGGTCGATTTTCATCTATCTACCTCCAGGAGAAGTGCCTCAGTGCTCGGCGTGCCGCCACAGCGCGGCGCACCGGGAAAGCGGTTGGGTGGCCCGCCCCCCGGGGGACCGGCCAGCGAAAGCTGCCGCGGATGCGGGGCAGCTTTGCGAAGCGGGGAAGCTCCGGGACGCGGGGAAGCTCCGGGACGCGGGGAACGCCGCGATCCCAGGCACCCCGCGGGCTCCGCAAGATGATGAGGCCCAGCAACCAGCCTGGGCCGCATTCGCTGCATCGCCTGTCCTCGAATCGTTGTCGTGTTCCGAGGCTGGGCGGCCGCGGAGCTCCGGTGCTCAGCCACATTCGGGGCCCGAGCGGCTCAGTCCGCCCCCAGGTTAGCGCTCTCAATCCGGTTCAAGATCGGGAACTCGCGCCCCTTGTTGGAGCCTTAAGCTAAAACACACAGACTCCATCGTCAACGCACAAGATATAAAGATCCGGTTCCGGCGTCATCACAGGTCGGCAGCGCACACCGTCAGTTCCGCCCACGGGGGTGAAGGAAGGTCCAGGGATGCTCGCCAGACACCGCCAGTCGCTGATCCTGGAAGACATCCGGCGGGCCGGGAGCGCGCGGGTCAGCGATCTCACCCAGCGCCTCGGCGTGTCGGACATGACGATCCGCCGCGACCTGGAGGCGCTCGCCCAGGCCGGGCTGATCGAGAAGGTGCACGGCGGGGCGGTGCTGCCGGGCTCGCCGAGCAGCCACGAGCCCGGCTTCGAGGCCAAGTCGGTGCTGGAAAAGCCGCAGAAGGAGGCCATCGCCCGGGCAGCCGCGGAGCTGGTCACGCCCGGCACCGCGATCGCGCTGTCCGCGGGGACCACCACTTTCGCCCTGGCTCAGCAGCTGCTGGACGTGGCCGGGCTGACGATCGTGACCAACTCGGTCCGGGTAGCGAGCATCTTCGGGGCGCCCCGGGCCGCCGGCCAGTTCGGCGCCACTCCGCAGGTTGTGCTTACCGGCGGGGTCCGCACTCCCTCGGACGCGCTGGTCGGCCCGATCGCGGACATCGCGATCCGCTCCCTGCACGTCGACCTGCTCTTCCTGGGCTGTCATGGCATCGACCCGGTGGCCGGCCTCACCACGCCGAACCTCGCGGAAGCGGAGACCAACCGGGCCTTCGTGCAGGCGGCCCGGCGGGTCACGGTCGTCGCGGATCACACGAAATGGGGCATCGTCGGGCTGAGCTCATTCGCAGGCCTGGACGAGGTGGACACGTTCATCACCGACGGCCGGCTCCACGAGCAGGCCCGCGTCCTGCTCCGCGAGCGTGTTGGCGAGCTGGTCCTGGCGGACGGCGAGCCCGATGGCCAGGTCGGCTAGGAGAAGCCGGCAGACCTCACCGGACCGGGGGCGCGCCGCCGCGCCACCGTGGTGGACGCGGTGGCCCGGCTGGCCGGCGCGTAGCTGGCGTTAGGAGACGCTGACCTCGGGCGCGGCGGGGGGCAGGTCGCCCGGCATGGCCTCCGCGAGCTTCATGGCCTCCTCGATGAGGGTCTCCACGATCTGCGACTCCGGCACGGTCTTGATGACCTCACCCTTGACGAAGATCTGCCCCTTGCCGTTGCCGGAGGCGACGCCCAGGTCCGCCTCACGGGCCTCGCCGGGGCCGTTGACGACGCAGCCCATCACCGCCACGCGCAGCGGCACCTCGAGGCCCTCGAGCCCGGCGGTGACCTGATCGGCCAGCGTGTACACGTCTACCTGGGCCCGGCCGCAGGACGGGCACGACACGATCTCCAGGCCGCGGTCGCGCAGGCCGAGCGACTCCAGGATCGCCGTGCCCACCTTGACCTCCTCGACCGGGGGCGCGGACAGCGAAACCCGGATGGTGTCCCCGATCCCCTCGGCGAGCAGCGCGCCGAACGCGGCCGCGGACTTGACCGTGCCCTGGAAGGCCGGCCCGGCCTCGGTCACCCCGAGGTGCAGCGGGTAGTCGCAGGCCTGGGCCAGCTGCCGGTACGCCGCGATCATGACGACCGGGTCGTGGTGCTTCACGGAGATCTTGATGTCGGTGAAGCCGTGCTCCTCGAATAGCGAGCATTCCCACAGGGCCGATTCCACCAGGGCCGCGGCGGTGGCCCGGCCGTACTTGGCCAGCAGGCGCTTGTCGAGCGAGCCCGCGTTCACGCCGATCCTGATCGGGGTCCCGGCCGCGGACGCCGCGCGGGCGATCTCCGCGACCTTGTCGTCGAACGCCTTGATGTTGCCGGGGTTGACGCGGACCGCACCGCAGCCCGCGTCGATGGCGGCGAACACGTACTTCGGCTGGAAGTGGATGTCCGCGATCACCGGGATCTGAGACTTGCGGGCAATTTCCGGCAGTGCGTCGGCGTCGTCCTGCGACGGCACCGCGACCCGGACGATCTGGCAGCCCGACGCGGTCAGCTCCGCGATCTGCTGCAGCGTGGCGTTCACGTCCGCGGTCACCGTGGTGCACATCGACTGCACCGACACCGGCGCACCGCCGCCCACCGCGACCGCGTGCTTCCCCTTGCCCACCATGATCTGGCGCGACTTCCGGCGCGGCGCGAGGGGCTCGACCGCGGGCTGGGGCATGCCTAGATCAATACTCATGATCCTTTATCCCTCACTATGTCCTGATCAACGGTGTCTCAGTCAAAGGGTCACGTTATCCGGATGTCTGCGGTCATCATGGTCGCACCACTTGCACCAACCACCACCCCGGGCTAGAACATCCCGGACTGGCCCCGGTCCGCATCATCTCACTGGGGTATGTGGACGGGGTTCACGAGGTCCGCCATGATCAGCAGCAGGCCGAACCCGACCAGCACCGCGAATACCCCGACACTGAGCGGGAGGAGCTTGCGCATGTCGACCAGCCCCGGGTCTGGCCGGCGCCGGAGCCGGGCGATCCAGGTCCGGATCTGCTCGTAGATGACCACGGCCAGGTGGCCGCCGTCCAGCGGGAGCAACGGCAGCAGGTTGAACAGGCCGACGAAGATGTTCAGCGAGATGACGATGAACAGCACGATCGAGACCTTGGTCTGCCAGCCGACCTTGGCCGCGAACGCCTCGCCGGTGTACTCCCCTGCGCCGACCACGCTGGTCACGCTGCCGCCCGCGGTGCTGCTCCGGTTCTTCGCGAACAGCTCGGGAATGGCCTTGGGGATGCTGCCGAGGGCCTGCACGGAGCCGACCACGATCTGGCCGAATTCCGAGCCCGCATAGGTGACCGCCCGGATCGGGTTCACTGTCGAGTAGAGGACCGCCGGGGAGATGCCGAGGTAGGAGCCCTTGCGGCCGTGCACCACGGCCAGCGAGGGATGCAGGACCACCTGGTGGCCGTTCCGGAGCACGGTGACCGTCACCGGGGTGCCCGGCTTCTGCGCTCGGATCGCCGCCCCGAGCTGATTCCAGTTGTGCACGCGCGTGTGCCCGATCGCGATGATCTTGTCATTGGTACGGAGCCCCGCTTTGAGCGCGGGGGACGCGGGGTCGGACTTGGCGCAACTGGTGGCGGTGATGCTGTTGGGGACGCAGGGGTCGATGGCCCCGATCGTGGAGGAGTTGGTGTTGGACAGGCCGATCCCCCCGGCCAGGATGAACAGCAGGACGAACGCCAGCGCGAAGTGCATGAACGACCCGGCGGCCAGCACGATCATCCGCTGCCAGGGAGGCTTCCTGCGGAAGGATCGCGGCTCGTCCTCGGGGTCCACGTCCTCCAGGGCGGTCATGCCGACGATCTTGACGTAGCCGCCGGCCGGGATGGCCTTGACGCCGTACTCGGTCTCGCCGCGGACCGTGGACCACAGGGTCTGGCCGAAGCCCACGAAGAACTGGGTGACTTTCATCCGGAACTTCTTCGCCGTGGCGAAGTGCCCGAACTCGTGCAGCATGATCGAGAAGAGCAGGGCGAAGATGAAGATGATCCAGCCGACCAGGGTCATCCGGCTGACTCCCCCTCTCCGCGTGGCCCCCTGCGGGCCTCGCGCACGCCGCCTCGTCCTTCGGCCGTCAGTTCCGTAGCGCGAATTCGCGCCCAGCTATCCGCGGCCAGCACGTCTTCGAGGGTCACCGCGTCCCGCGCCGCGCTCTCATGCTCAGAGACTACCTTCGCCACCGTGTCGACGATTCGGGGGAACGGGATCCGGCCGGCCCGGAAGGCCTCGACACAGATCTCGTTCGCCGCGTTGTAGACGGCCGGGGCGGTGCCGCCGGTGCGGCCCGCCTCGCGGGCCAGCCCGACGGCGGGGAAGGCCTCGTGGTCCAGCGGCTGGAAGGACCAGGTGTGCGCGCGGCTCCAGTCGAGGGCCGGCCCCGCGTCGGGGACCCGGTCTGGCCAGGCCAGCCCCAGCGCGATCGGGATCCGCATGTCCGGCGGGCTGGCCTGGGCGATGGTCGCGCCGTCGGTGAACTCGACCATGGAGTGGATCACCGACTGCGGGTGCACCACCACCTCGATCCGGTCGAACCCGATGCCGAACAGCAGGTGCGCCTCGATGAGCTCCAGGCCCTTGTTGACTAGGGTCGCCGAGTTGATCGTGACGACCGGCCCCATGTTCCAGTTCGGGTGGGCCAGGGCCTGGGCCGGGGTCACGTGCTCGAGCTCGTCCTTGCCGCGGCCGAGGAACGGGCCGCCGCTCGCGGTCAGCACCAGGCGGCCTACCTCGCTGGCGCGGCCGCCCCGCAGGCATTGCGCGATGGCCGAGTGCTCGGAATCGACCGGCACGATCTGCCCGGGGGCCGCCTTGCCCGCGACCAGCGGGCCGCCCACGATCAGGGACTCCTTGTTGGCCAGGGCCAGCGTCCGGCCGGCTTCCAGCGCGGCCAGCGTGGCGGCCAGGCCAACCGACCCGGTGACGGCGTTCAGCACGACGTCGCATGGCCACGTGGCGGCCTCCGCCACCGCGTCCGGGCCCGCCAGCACCTTGGGCTGCGGGAGGGGATGGCCGACTCCGGACGATTGGACGCGCAGCGCCTCGCGCACCTCGCCCGCGGCGTCCTCCCGGGCCACGGCGACCACCTCGGCACCGAACTCCAGGGCCTGGGCCGCCAGCTGGCCGGGGTTCCCACCGCCCGCGGCCAGCCCGGCCAGCCGGAACCGGCCGGGATTGCGCCGCACGATGTCCGCGGCCTGGGTCCCGATCGAGCCGGTCGAGCCGAGCAGGACGATGTCACGGACCGGGCCGCCATGCCCGGGCTGTGCTGTTTCCATGCCGCCATTGTCCGTCATCGCGGCCCGGACGGCCCGCCGGACCCGCACACGCACGTACCCGCGCCGCCGAACGGGCCGGTACCCAGCCGCCGAACGTGGCCGGGGCGGGGCCGACTCGTCACCGGGACCCGGCCGGGCACCGGGACCCGGCCCGGCACGCTGACCAGGCCCGGCACCGGGGTCGCCGCACCGGCGAGGACGCCGGGGCGACGCCAGCCGCTTGGCCGGCTGCCTGAGGCGGCCCGCTGAGGCGGCTAGCTGGCCGCCGACACCTGGGCCAGCGGCTCCCAGTCGGGCCGCAACGGCATGCCCGCCTGGCCCTCGCTGCCCAGCCGGACGCCCAGTATCTGGTGCA
>Ga0187875_10000572_pt1 | contig 30251 bp, 25 predicted proteins | sample June2016WEW_17_1_2_FD_132978 | JGI IMG/M metagenome (GOLD analysis project Ga0187875, IMG submission 132978) | Peatland microbial communities from SPRUCE experiment site at the Marcell Experimental Forest, Minnesota, USA - June2016WEW_17_10 | ecosystem: Environmental > Terrestrial > Soil >...
CCAGCGGACGCGGGACGCTCGCCGCGCTTTTCGGCCGACAGAGCATCTTGGGCTTTTTGAAGGCCGAGAACCTGGGCTAGGACGTTCCGAGTATATTGGTCCGATAAATCCTCTCGCCTCCAAGGCGCATGTGATCTCGATCGGTGACTACAGCAAGAACGCGGACGATAACTCACCGGCGATGGCCCATCGTTTAGATTCGCTTTCAGCTAATACAGGAAGTGAGCATCAAACGCCTGCTGGAGACTATATATATCGTGATACGATATAAAATTACAGCTTTGCGACCAAGAGTGCTCCGGTTAAGCGATGCGACGTTAAGATTGTCGACCCCGCCCACCCTGACCTCCAGTTCGATGACCAAGTTCGCCGTCACTGTTCTCATTGGCGTTCGCTCTGCTCAAGGCACTTGACCTTCGACTCGCGACGCGGGGAACAGTAGGGCTATTTGGACGGGCGGATCCGGTGAAGCTCGCAGAGATTTCTGCGTTCGCGACAAATGGCGTGGTTGAACTGCACAATAAGATGACTATAGTCACACCTGCTATATCATGATATGAAAACAGTCAATATGCGAGGCTGTGCTACGGACGATACCTTTGAGGGAGATCGCTTGCGCGAGGCTCGAATCGCTCTATTTCTCGTTCTCTGTTTGCTGATTTTAGCGGGCTTCACGCGCGCGCAAAATCAGCCCGCCATGGATTCTTCGGTCCCACCCCCGCCGAACTCTAAGCAGGTCCATCTCAAGCACATCTTGGTGATCGGTCAAACCAAGGGATTTGAGCACGATTCGATTTCGGACGGAATGGCTGCCATCTACAACATGGGTCGCGACAGCGGTCTCTGGGACACCACGCTGCGCACCGACACTGAGCTCATCACGAAGAAGGACTTGGAAAGAAACGCGAAGAATCTGGATTACTTTGATGCCTTGGTCTTTGTGAGCACCACAGGGGAGCTTGACCTGGATGGCGGCCAAAAGAAAGATATGATGTCGTTCATCAAGAACGACGGAAAAGGCTTTGTGGGCGTTCACGCCGCCCTCGACACCAATTACAAATGGCCGGAATACGGCGAGATGATCGGCGGTTGGTTTGACGAGCACCCATGGTTCACGTTCAATGCACCGATCATCAATGAAGACCAAAGTTTTCCCGCAGTTCGTCACTTCCCCAGAGCGTTCGTTAAATATGACGAGATCTATCAGCCCAAGGAGTGGTCGCGCGACAAGGTCCACGTCCTGCTCAGTCTCGATCCCATGAGACTCAACTATACGAACAACCCGCGCATCCACCGGGCGGATCATGACTTCGCCGCGGCGTGGGACAAGATGTATGGCAAAGGGCGGGTTTTCTATTCCACCCTTGGCCACACGGAGGAAGCGTGGGAGGATCCCGACATCCGGAAGATGTACTTTGAGGCGATCAAGTGGGTGCTGGGCATGACGGAAGGCAGCACGGCTTCTCACCCGCGGCCGCAAACGACGGGCGATGAGCACTAAGAGTCGTTTGAACGTCTTCGAGCGAGAAATTGGGCGAAAGATGATTTCGAGTGCGAGGAAATGCGGAAGGGCATTCTAAGGGATGACTTTTCTCGGTTCGGCCTGGAATACGAGTGTACGTTTGGCGGGCTTGTCGCTCGTGAGCATCGCCGTTTCCTCGGCACAAACAACAACTCAAAGCGCGCAACCTCGGAGTGCGGGCGGACGAAGCGGCATAGTCGTACGGAAATCCTACCCGCCGGCTCTGGTGCGGAGCGGGAGCTCCCTCTTCCAGCAAAATTGCTCTTTTTGTCATGGCCGCGACACTGGCGGCGGAGAGAGCGGACCGGATCTCACGAGGTCCGAACTGGTAACCCAGGATGTGGGTGGAAACAAGATCGGCGCCGTTGTGCGCAATGGACGCCCTGAGAAAGGTATGCCGCGCTTTGATTTTTCCGACCAGCAGATTGCCGGCCTACTGGCCTTTATTCACACTCAGCAGAACAATGCCCGCGCTAAAAAAGGCGGACGTAAGGGTGTGGATGTCGCCGATCTTCAAACCGGAAACGCCACGGCCGGGAAGCAATTCTTCGACGGTGCAGGGGGATGCGTAACTTGCCACTCACCCACTGGGGATCTTGGCGGGATCGCGTCGCGATACCAGGACCTCAAGCTGGAAGAGCAGATGCTGTATCCCGAAAACGCGAAGTCCAAAGTCACGGTAACACTTGCTTCCGGTCAAACCGTCACCGGCACCCTGGAATACCTGGACGAATTTACGGTTGGCCTCTTTGATCCTACGGGTAAGTATCGCTCCTGGCGCACCGGCGACGTGAAGTACGACGTCGAGGATCCGGCAAAGGCTCATGTTGAACTGCTCAGCAAGTATACCGATGCCGACATCCACAATCTGATGGCGTATTTGCAAACTTTGCGCTAGGCGCCGCGCCTATCTCGGCACCTTATTTTGGGGGACTCCCGAAATGAATTTTCTTAAGTCCGCGTTTCTCCTTGCCGTGAGCGTCATTGCGATTCCACCGCCCGGATTGATGCTGGCGCAGGGGGTGGATGCCCAAATGCTCCTGCATCCGCCAGTTAACAGTTGGCCGGGGTATCATGGCGATTATTCTGGCAGACGCCACAGTTCGCTCACCCAGATTACGCCGCAAAACGTGAAAAACTTGGCCCTTGCCTGGGCCTTCCAGACAGACCAGCCCGCGGCGATTAAGTCGTCGCCGCTACTGGTAGATGGCATTTTGTACTTTACTGTTCCGGATAAAATTTGGGCTGTCGATGCGCGGTCCGGCCATCAGCTCTGGCACTACACCCACACGCCGAATAACGGGAATCACATCGGGCAACGCGGCGTGGCCATGTACAAGGAATATCTTTTCTTTTTATCTCCCGACGCGCACCTTGTATCCCTCAACGCCAAAGATGGAACCCTACGCTGGGAAGTGACGGTTGCAGATTCCGCCAAGGGCTACTGGACCACCATGGCGCCCCTCATCGTGGGGAACCGCGTCCTCGTTGGCGTTTCCGGTGATTTTGATAATCTGAGCGGCTATATCCGCTCCCTTGACCCGGAGAACGGTGCAACGCAGTGGCAGTGGAGTTCCACCCCTCCGGCGGGAACCCCTAAACGAACAACTGGAGGAATGACGTGGATGACCGGAACCTACGATCCCGATCTCAACCTCGTCTACTGGGGAACCGGGAACCCTACTCCCGTTCTGAACGGCTCGACGCGGCCCGGCGATGATCTCTACACCTGCACCATCGTCGCCCTAAATCCAGATACGGGCAAGTTAGTGTGGTCGTTCCAGGTCTCTCCGCACGATACCCACGATTGGGATGCCGTTGAGACTCCAGTGCTGGTCGATGGAGACTTCCACGGCGAGCCGAAAAAGATGCTAATGCAGACTTCGCGCAACGGCTACTTCTTTGTTCTTGACCGTACCAACGGGAAAAATCTTTTGACCGCTCCGTTCGGGCCTGTGAACTGGTCGCTTGGAGTCGACAGGCAGGGCCGTCCGATTCCAAATTCCGCCAAAGAACCGGCGCCCGATGGACGCCTCATTGCACCCGACGAGGGTGGTATGACCAACTACCGTTCACCCAGTTTCGATACCAGGAACGGATTGTTTATCGTCGACGCCCATCCCAGCTACGGCATCTACTTTGCCAAGCCAGCCGATGGCGTCTACGGGTGGGCGGGTGCTGATTACGGAATTTGGGGCAAGGCCGTCATTGAGGCCATCGATTACCAAACCGGCAAGATCCGTTGGAGCCACGAACTCGGTCCCGAATCGGGAGCGGGAGTGCTGACGACCGACTCAGGGCTCACCTTCACGGGCGACGCTATGGGGAACTTCCTGGCGTTGGATTCGAGCGACGGCAAAACGCTTTGGCACGCGGGATCAGGCTCGCGTATCGTAAGTTCTCCGATCACCTACGAAATCGACGCTCGCCAATATTTTCTGACCAGCAGCGGCGGCGTACTGTTCGCATGGGCACTTCCGCAAGCGCAATGAATCCATTCAAGAACACACGCATTTGCCATTTGATTCCATAAAGTCGGGCCGGAAAGTGGAACTAACCATGCAAGAAATTCGCACGAATTTCGGACCCAGCAGTGTGCTGCAGCTGCAGAATCCTTTACGCTTCAGATTGTCCGATTAGCAGGAAGTTAGACTACTAACGGTTTTGAGCTTTGTATGCTGTATCGCAAAATATCATAGTCAGTCTGTCGTATTCGAGGGCGACTTCTCCATCATTCTGTTCCTTGAGGGGTCGCGCAAAAATGATCGCACCGACCGCACGTGGGAGCCCGTCAGGGCGTTTCGCGGCAGGAGGCTTAACGCATGAGATGCATTCGAGCGGTTCGGCTCTCGGTATTCTCCATCGCCACAGTTTTGCTAGCCGCGCCGCATGCTCTTGGAGCGCAAGGCGCACCACCGTTAATCTCTACTGAGATCGTCATTCAGCACGACGTGCCCATGAAGACGCGTGACGGCGTTATCCTTTACGCCGACATTTATCGCCCGAAGTCTTCCGACAGATTTCCTGTCATCCTCCTGCGCACTCCCTACGACAAAAGCGTCAACTGGGCTGTCTCACCAGTCTTCAAGATGGTCCCACGCGGCTACGTTGTCATCATCCAGGACGTTCGCGGTCGATACACCTCGGAAGGGGAATGGTATCCGTTCAAGCACGAGCAAGCCGACGGCTTCGATACGGTCGAATGGGCTGCTGCGCTTCCCTTTTCGGATGGCAAAGTGGGCATGATGGGCGCCTCCTATGTGGGCGCGACGCAGATGCTCGCGGCCATCGCCCAGCCTCCACATCTCGCGGCGATTGCCCCCAACATGACGGCTAGCAACTACCACGATGGTTGGACGTACCAGAGCGGCGCATTCGAGCAATGGTTTGATGAGAACTGGACGTCTCAGATCGCGCAGAACACGCTGCACCGTTTGATCAGCCAAAATACCAACGCGCTCGTCGGCATCGCCACGCTTCCGCTCGTCAACTATCCGGTCTTCAATTTCGGGCAGTTGCCCGCCGAAGCACAGCTCACGGCTACGATCGCCCCCTACTACCTCGACTGGCTGGCCCATCCCGATTACGACGACTACTGGAAGCAGTGGTCCATTGAGGAAAATTTCTCAAAGATTGCTGTTCCCATGCTCCAGGTCGGCGGATGGTATGACATCTTCAACGCCGGGACTCTGCGCAATTACATGGGCGCCAGGGCACACGGATCCACGGACGCGGCCCGCACGCAGCAACATCTGCTGATCGAAATTGGCGGCCACGCCGGCTTCGGTCGGCGCATCGGCGACGTCGACTTCGGGCCCCATGCCACGGAAAACGCATATGTAGACGTCATCCTCGACTGGTACGATTTTCTCTTTAAAGGGATTAAGAACGAATTTGCCGCCGACAAACCGGTCAAGCTCTTCGTGATGGGCGCGAATGAATACCGCCAGGAAGACGACTGGCCGTCTCCGCAAGCCCGGAGCACGAAATATTTTCTACACTCGGCCGGTAAAGCGAATTCGCTCCGTGGCGACGGCTCGCTCTCCACATCCGCACCCAAGTCCGAGCCTGCGGACAACTACTTTTACAATCCCGCCAATCCTGCGCCCACTGTTGGCGGCCCGCTCTGCTGCGACGCGGAGCACATGGAGCCCGGACCACGCGACCAGCGTGCAGTAGAAAGTCGCGACGACGTGCTGGTTTATTCGACCGGCCCGCTGCCAAGCGACTTGGAAGTCACTGGCCCCGTCACTGCCGATCTCTTCGTCAAGTCCTCGGCCGTGGATACCGACTTCACGGCGAAGCTCGTCGACGTCGCGCCCGATGGCTTCGCGCAAAATCTCACCGAAGGTATTCTGCGCATGCGCTATCGCGGTTCGCCGGAACATGCCAGCCTGATGAATCCTGGACAGATTTACGAAATCTCGCTCGATCTCTGGGCCACGAGCAACGTCTTTCTCCGCGGCCACTCGCTGCGCTTGGAGATTTCCAGCAGCAACTTCCCGCGCTTTGATCGTAATCTCAATACAGGAGAAGAAATTAGAACCGCGCGAACTGTTGCGACGGCGAGCAACACAATCCTCCACGACGCACAACATCCTTCCTGGCTGGTGCTTCCGGTCAAGCCATCAAAATAAATTTGTGGAAAAAGCTGCGCGCGCGGAATGATTTGCTTTCTTCCGCGGCTGTTCGTAACGTCATGGCTTCAATTCTTGAGACCTTCCACCTCTCCTCGCAAGACGGTGATGGAGGCCTTCGGTAGAGTGAACGTCGTGTCCGGACCTGCTGTCAGAGTAGTGGCGATCGGCGGGTGATCCGGATCCGCACGGCTGTTTGGGCCATCGTCAATCCAGACATACTGCTCGCTCCCGAAGGTGACGAAGGCAACTTGCCCGGAAAATGTCGCATTCTGTTTTCTCTTGGAATCCTCAAACTGCACGCGCACGGTGTGCGGGTTGGTCTGGTCGCGATTGACCAGCATCAGAGACCAGTTCCCGTCGGGTCGATGGACCGCATAAGACGTAACCAGCACATTGCCTTCAGCGTCCTCAATATCGTTGGAAGAAAGGAACATCTGGTGCACACCCGAGCGATGCTGCACCCATTCCAGGTTAATCATGTGAGCCGCGAAGTAGGGCGATGTGTATCCCTTGATGTCGTATTCTACGTCAGAGACAAAATTCGACCACGAGGCCCAGCCAAGGCAACTGTTCTGAATACCCTGTGGCTGAATCGGCGAGTGATAGAACGCTGCGCCTCCGCCTTCGAAGAAAGAGCCAACATTATCGGCCAGCCAGAGGGCGGCGAAGATCGTGGTCATCGGACCGGTCAGCTCGTTGGCCAGATGGTTCTCGGTGACCATTAGCGGCACTTCTTTGGTGACGCCATCGTCCCTCCATACCTGCAGGATGTGCTTCATCAGCCGAGGTTCGCTGTACAAAGTTTTCCAGGTGATGGTGCACGGTTCAAACGGATAGTGCTCGAAGGACACGAAAGCCAGGTCGGAGATGCGACCGTGCGTCTTCAGATAATCTACGAAACGGCCCATCCATGAGGTGCGCCCGTGCGCGTCAGGCCAGACGCGAACATCCTCATTGACTCCTTCGAACACCGGCCCACCCAGCTTGACCTGGGGGTCGATCTTGTGAATGGCTGTGGCCCACTGAATGTACAGAGCTGCATAATCCTCCGGCATGGCGTGCTTGCCATCGGGTTCCTCGCCCATCTCGACGTAGCCGATGCGGTAGCCGCGCTTCTCAATGTAGGCAATTTGGGCGGTAGAGTCGTCCGGTGTTCCGTAAAGCAGGGTGACCGGAATCATTGCCGGAAGGTTGTTCGTGAGTCCGCTAGTGAAAAACAAATCGAAGCCACTGTGCTGATAGCCACCGGTCGCGTCCACGTCAGCGGCCGAGTGCCAGGGGTCAATCGACGACGTGCAATAAGTGGTTGGCATATCGCCTAAACTCTTCTGGATCTCGGCAAAGGCACCGCCGGAATCGACGGTGCCCAGGCGAATTTCCTGAATGGCGTATCCCACGCAGTTGCGGATGTCGTCCGCTCCATGTAGATCGCACGTATTCGAGGATTCTGTCATCAAGATGCGCAAGTATCGAGTGTTGATCGGAGCGTCGGCGAGTCTCAGATTCACCGTTCCGCCTTGACCGTTCTTGATCGCGCCCCGCGTAAAAGTCTTCCACTCGCCCTGTGGACCTTCATCGAAGTCGAGTGCGCGTGTTCCGACCCAATACTCCACCTGGTAGCTCGCGGCATAGGGACTGGTCCAGGCGATGCGGATCGCGTTTACCGGCTTTTCAGCCTGCAGATCCACAACCACCCATTGCGGATGCAGTGCGTCGCTTTCACCGGTGAACTTGCTGGTGAGATATGGATTGCTCTTCCAATAGCTGAGATTCGGGCCTTGCAGCGGGCGGTCTCCGCTCGTTGAGAATCCCCGGTGCGGCAACGCGTAGGAAAGAATGTAGCGAATCGGTTCCTTGAGATCGGTGCTGCCGGTAAAGTATCCGCTCTTATGCGCTGGATCGCTCCAGGTTCCATTCTCGTTCCAGTGCCAGGCCGCCATGCGCAGCTCGGAGTTGTTGCGATAAGTGATCGGCCCCCAGCCAGCGGAGAGCGACTCCTGAATGACGTGCGGCGTATAAAGCTTGTCGATCCCGTCATGAGAGAGAACATCAATGGAGCTGCCAAGCGCGATGTCGGGATCGAAGGAGTTGATGGCATGCCCAGGCGTTGCGTCGACGAGGACGGTCGCAGTCGGAGGTTCCGCGGTGGGCGCCGATCGGGCAGTCGCGGTTGTGCCGTGCAGGAGAAGCGCAAAAACAGTGATTGCAACGGCGGACCTGTTCCGCCGTTTGCCGGCATCTGCTGACCGAGCAGCAGTCAGTTGTCGCGACGGATCTATCGCCAGCCAACTCACCGCACCTACGACGCACAGCAAAGACGCCACCAGAAAAGAGGTTGTCCAGCCGAATCGATCTGCGATAGAGGGAGTCAGAGTAGCCGTGAGGGCCGCTCCTATTTGGTTTCCCATGTTCATAAAACCCGATACTGAGCCCGAAGACGCGCCGGAAATATCGGCGGTTAGCGACCAGAAAGAACTCTGAGACAAGTACAGCGCACCTGCCCCGCCGGCGAGAATGACGCTGGCCAGCCGGGCGCTTTGAACTTGCGAGCCGAAGGCAATGAATACTCCTGCCATGGCGATTGCGAATGTCGCAAGACCACAACGTCCAACGCGTGGTCCTTGCCATTTCGTGAGCCGATCGTTGATGGCTCCTCCTAAGAGGCAGCACACCAGCATGGCCAGAAAAGGCAACATGGTATAGAAGGCGCTCGCCTTCAAATCCAGGCCACGTACTTTCGCGAGATAACGATAGAACCAGCTAAAGAAGATCCATGCTACATAGCCATAGCAGAAGTAGCTAAGAGTAACGGCCCAGACTTCTTTGCTCCGCATAACGCACCCCCAGGACACGAGCGCGTTCGCATCATTCTGCTGTTCCGCTCGCGTCAGCCCGGAACGAATCAGCGTCAACTCGGAAACGGATACGCCTGCATGCTCGGCGGGCGTGTCTCGAGCACACAGGTACCAGACCGCCCCGGCGGCGAATCCGATGATGGAGCAAACCCAGAACGACGACCGCCAGCCGTAACGAACCATGATCAGGGTTATCAGCAACGGCGTAAGGCCAGCACCCGCTCCCACACCGGCGAAGATCCATCCGTTCGCAATACCGCGCTCCGTTGTCGGAATCCACCGTGCGATGAACTGATTAGCGGACGGGTAGATGACAGCTTCCCCAGCGCCTAGAAGAAAACGGACTGCAACAAAAACCAAGAGCGCACCAGCGATGTTCGAGGGGACCAGAGCGGTCAGGGCGGTGAAGATTCCCCACCACACAACGCCCCCAGCCAGTACTCGGCGCGGCCCGAAGCGGTCCGCAAGCCTGCCCCCGATGGTTTGGAACAGCGCATAACCGACGAGCATGGCGCTGAACACTTTTCCCAATTGCACATCGCTCAGATGGTAAGCCTCAGCTATGGAGCCGCCAGCAATCGAAATGTTTACCCGATCGAGATAAGACACGGCGCTGAGGATGAACAGCCAGAACACCAGAAACCAGCGCACACGGCTCGTTTTGGCACTGGTCATTGCCGACTCCCGAGCTCGCAGCGAAAAAAACATTCTTGCCGCAGAACGCGTCCGCTGCCGGATATGTGATTGCTGCTGCGGCTGCCATGTGATACTTTCGCGGTCGCGATGAAGCTGGCTTCCCATGCCGAGATTCTTCCCGGAGCCCTATGAACAACGCTGCCCTTTTTGCCGCATTGATCATCTGCCTGGAGTTGTCGCTGGCCCCGCCGCCTGCCCATGCACAACTCGACCTCTACTCGAAAGAGCAACGCGTTGAATTCACACCGGAATGGCGAGGCGAGCGTTTTCCTGATGGACGGCCGAATGTGCCGGATTCGGTGCTGGCTCGACTGAAAGACGCTACCTCCGAAGAGACATGGGACGTTCTGCAAGATGCTGGTTAGCGCAACCAGTTCGAGGGCGGCTGGAAGGTGATCAACCCTGGACAGCGGCTTGTGGGCCGCGTTGGGACCGCTGTTTTCATGCCTCAACGGCCTGATGTGGATTCGGTGATCCGAGCCGACGGAAAAAAGGAAAATCGCATTGGGGACGAAAGCTCTTGGATCATTGACGTCTTGATACCGGGCGACGTGCTGGTCGTCGATCTCTTCGGAAAGATTCGCTACGGCACGATCGTCGGAGACAATCTCTCGACTGCCATCTACGCCAAAAGCCACAACGGATTGATCGTCAGCGGAGCGGTTCGAGATGTCACGGGTATTCAATAAATTCCAGGGTTTCATGTGTACACGCGGGGCGCGGATCCATCCGCGCTTGAGAACGTCATGCTGGGAGGAATTAACGTCACCATCCGAATCGGAGATGTAACCGTAATGCCGGGCGACATCGCAATCGGCGATCCCGAGGGCGTAACTTTTGTTCCTCCGCAATTCGCCGAAAAACTGGCCGACGAGGCAGAGATGGATCACATGGTCGACGAGTGGGGCCACATGATGCTCCGCGAAGGAAAGTACACGCCATGCCCGATCGACGCCAAATGGACGACGCCGATGATCGAGCAATTCAATGCCTGGCTGGAGAAAAAAGGATCCAAGCTCCACATGCCGGTGCCGTGACCGGCCCAACTCGCTCTTCTGGGCGCCGCGTTTCTCGCTCCCCAAGATTCTCCTAAGTCCATCCTCAGCCGTGGATCTTCTTGCTTAAGCAACGTGTTCGCGCAGGAGCCGCGAGAGTTGCTCGGCGACAATTTTATTTTCGCCAGGCTGCAGCATGAACGAATTCATGACTAAGCCAGGGCGTCCCTCACCGGCTCCCATTACAATGGATGGCTTCGAGCTGCGCAGCATCTTGGACGCTTGTTCGGGCGTCAATGAAATGCGTGCCGCGTCCCACGTGATGCCCATGTGAGGCACATGATTGGCGATGTCGGGCACAAAGTAAGACGTGCTCACCCCGGGAACTTTTGTGATTTCACTCGAAATCCATTCCAGCCGAGTCTGCCATTCCTTGGCAAGAGCCTCATGGTCTTCCGCGAGAAAAAGCTCGAGCGCCTTAACCATTCCCACGATTTCTTCTTTGCCCACCTTCTGGCTGCGGCCTAGAGTGTCTTCGTGAGGGCTGTTGTTAAGCAGCGCATTTGCCACCAGGTCTGTGCGGCCGATCAACAGACCGGCGCACTGTGGTCCGCGAATTGCTTTTCCGCCGCTGAAGGTCACCAGGTCGTAACCCATCTTGGTGTAGTCCCAAAGATGTGACACCGGTGGCGTATCGGCTGCGGCGTCATTCATGCAGGGGATGTTGTACTGCTTCGCCAGCTTGACCCACTCGTCCACTTTGATCTGTCCCGCGGCGTTGGCGAAGTTCGAGAAGTGCATCATCGCAGTGCGCTCATTGACCGCAGTTCGCAATTGATCTTGCGTCTCGATCTCGATTAGCTTGATTCCAGTGGATCGAAGTTGGTGATCAAACGGGTTGCGGTGCGACTTCTGAATGATCACCTCTGACTTCATGCCGGCAAGGTCCGGTAATTGCCGGATCAAGCCTTCGTTGCCGCCAGTGAGAATGCCGGCTAATCCAGATTGAATCGCCGCGGCCGCGCCGGAGGTCACCAGCGCCGTGTAGCCGTCCGGGAGTTTGAGCATCACTGCGATACGCTTGCCAGCAGCCACTTCTAACTCCGGGATGTTGACAAAGTGGCATCCGGCCATCGTCATGACGGCTTCAAGTTCCGGATGGGGAAGGGACCCCCCCAGCAGGGTCATGGTTCCCTCGCAGTTAATCACCGTGGTGATCCCGAGTTCTTCATAGGGATTGCCGGTCTGTCCAAAGCCGCTAATCGGCGCGCTTGCCCCAGCGGTCGCGCGGTTCGAGGAAAACAACTTGCGCGGCGCCAGAGTTGTGCCTGCAATCACTCCCACACTGCGGAGAAAACTTCGCCGGTTCCATTTCGAGTTGAGACGCATGCACGAAGCTCCTTTGCCACTCACTTCCGGCCGATGGCTGCGATGCAATTGATTTCCACCAGCGAGTCTCCCGGCAGGGCAGCTACCGCGACGGTTGTGCGCGCTGGGCCGCCGTGGGGAAAATATGTCGCGAACACCTTGTGCATTCCGTCCCAGTGTTCAATCTTTACCAGGAAGACATTTACTTGAAGAATGCTGTCCATGTCTCCGCCGCCAATTTCCACGTGTCTCTTAACCTTATCCATGACCATGCTGGTGTGGGATTCGATCGTCCACTCTTTTTGATCGCGTGTGTCGTGTGCCCCCTGCCCTGACACATAAATCAAGCCATCGTGAACAATCACCGGCATGATGACGTCTTTCTCGGTGCCCGGTTTACCTTCGCTATTCAGCTTACGGATTGCGCCGACATCCGGCGCAGCAGAAGTCTGACCTGAGGCACGGTTGGGAAACGCGGCGGCGGTAAAGCCTAAAGCGGAAAGCACAGCAGCGAACCGCATGGCAAACGCTCTGCGAGTGTAAGTCAAGTTCATATACCCCTCCTTCAAACTTAGCCTTCGAGGTCCGCTGAGCTCAAGGCAACGCGAAACTGAAGACGTCACTACCTGCGGCAATCGCTACATACTGTTTGCCAGCGATTGCATAGCTCATGGGAGATGCGCTCATATTCTGCCCAGTATTGAAGTGCCACAGCGGCTTACCGCTTCGCGGGTCTGCGGCCTCAAACGAATCGGCATCGTCCCCGAAAAATAACAGGCCGCCAGCCGTTGCCATGGTTCCTCCCGAAGAGCACGCTGCGCCTGTTTGTGGATACTTCCAGGCAATCGAAATTGTATCCAGATTGAACGCGATCAGAATCTTTTGCGAAGTCTCGCTTGGGATGCGTTTTACTCCGATCGAGTAATAGCCTTGTCCTTCCTGAAAAGCCTGCGGTTTGAGGAAATAGCTTTCGCATTCCTCGAGGGCCATGAAATAGACCGAATGAGTGGACTCGCTGTAAGACGGCGAGAACCAGTTGGTCGCTCCTGCGTAGCCGGGACAAACTCGCTTCCCATGGGACGGAAGGAAATCGGCGATACAAAAATGAAAGTACGAATTATCTGATGAAAGTCAATGCAATGCAAGCAGGTGTCGTCTGCGGTCTGCGCGTCTGCGCCGTCTGCGCTAGAGCCTTCCAAACTTCTTAACCGCCTCTACGATCGATTTCATCTGTTCGATCACGGCATACATCGAGTGCTCTTTGAAATCCATTTGTTGCGCCAGGGATAGCACCTCCTGAGCCTTCGCCCTGGGGACGACCACGACTCCATCGCTGTCTGCCGCGACAATGTCGCCCGCATTCACGCTCACGCCGTCGCAGGTCACTGGAATCTGGGATCCCCCGAACCGATAGTGATGGACGGAAGTCGAAGGCACGATGCCAGTCGCATAAACAGGGAATCCGATCTTGCGCAAATACGCCACGTCCCGAACTCCTCCATCGATCACAGCTCCCGCGTAGCCGCGCGCGGCCATGGCGGTGCCCATTAGGCCGCCCATGCCCGCAATGTCCTCCCCGTCCTCGATCATCATCACGTAAACGGAGTCTGTTGACCCCTGATCAATGGCTTCCAGCATTCCGTTCAACGCAGCGGGGTCAGTATGGCCTTCGTCTTTCTTGAGCAGGACTGTGCGCGCAATGCCGGCAAACTTTGTGTTGAAAATCGGATGCATGCGGTGACTCATATACATGCGTTTGCCGGTCAACTGCTCCAGTGCATCCGAGACTGAGGCCACTTCGACCCGTCGAAAATCTGCAATTAACGTATTGTCTGCTCGCGATCCAATCAGCTTGGAAACACCCTGCGCACGCAGCGCTCTGGCTCCGAACAAGATGGCCGCTAAAAAGGCGGTGGATAGGGCACATGTCGCGATGGTGTGGGATTTCACAAAGCCACGAAACTTGTTCATTTAGCACTCCTCGATGTATATATGTGCGCGGACTCTAACACTGTTTTCTCGTTGCGTGGTAGAGCAAGTCTTTTATCACGAAGGGGAATGGAAATGAAAATTACAATCGCGACAAATCCTGCTCGCCTATTTCTGTATGCTTTCGCCATCGCACTAACCGTGGGCGTTACAGGGCAGGGTGCCAATGGCCAGGAAAGGAAAGCGGTGAATCTATCCGCCGCTAGTGGACTTCCTTTCAACGACGCGATCATCGCGGGAAACACGCTGTACATAGCAGGCCAGGAGGGTACGGATGACTCTGGCAAACTGGCCTCGGGGGGGATTGGTCCCGAGACGACCGCGGCACTCGAAAATATTCAGAAGATCCTTAAGGCCGCAGGCTTCGAGATGAAAGATGTTGTCAACGTAACAGTCTATCTGGCCGACATTCATGAATTCCCGGACATGAACAAGGTTTACAAGAGCGTTATGCCCGATCCCAAGCCGGCTCGTACGACGATTCAGGCCGCCGCATTAGTCAATAATGCACGAATTGAGATCTCCGCAATCGCGGTGAAGCGGAAGTGAGCCGTCCTTGATTGTGAGGCCGGCAGCTGCTGCTTGCGGATCAGAATGCAAATGCAAAAAGGGTTGACATGCTCACTGTGATTGAGATAAACCCTCATTCCACGATGCACCAGGTTTTTCAAGATTAAATTGCAGCTTTCACCAGATGAAACTTTGGAGTTTTGCATTTTAAGTCGAACAAGGTCCTCTCCCGGCAGCAGATCGGCTATGCGTAACCGCCTGTGTGCTGCTGTCGCAGTACTTGCGTTCGCGCTTTTCGCATTGGGGCTTGCATCGGCAAGCATCACCGGTAGTATCTCTGGCGTCGTGACCGACACTTCGGGCGCTGTTATCTCCGGGGCCTCTGTGGTCGTGATTGACACCCAGACTGGGATTACGACCACTGTCACAACCGATGCGAAGGGTTCTTACAGTCTTCTGACGCTGGCCATCGGGACTTATGACCTTGAAATCCGGCTTGTAGGATTCAAGACCTATCAAAAAAAGGGTGGGTTATCGACGCCAACTCAGCACTTCGTGCTGATGCGATTCTGCAGGTCGGCGCTATCAACGAGAAAGTTGAGGTACGCATGGATTCCGTGCACGTGGAAACCCAGAGCACGCAGATGGGAGAGGTAATCGAGTCGAAGAGAATTCAAGCAGTTTCGTTAAACGGACGAAGCTATACCGACTTGCTAGCATTACAGCCCGGAGTGTCTCCCTACACTTCCACCTGGACACTGGAACGGCAGGAATCAGTGACCGCTCTGTCGATGGGGGGCTGAAACTCCGGGAACCAATTCGTGAACGGGCAACGCGAGACCGCCAACGGCTTCATGGTGAACGGATCGAATGTTGTTGATGGGAAAAACAACGGCGCCGCCATCATTCCCAACCTGGATTCGAGTTTCGCATCATCACCAATAACTTCGACGCCGAGTAGGGGAATTACAGCGGCGGACAAATCAACGTTGTCACGAAGTCAGGTACCAACCGATTTCATGGCAGCGGTTTTGAATTTTTTCGGAATACTGCGCTGGACGCCACCGAGTATTTTTCTAATTCCGTTCCCGTTTACCGCCAAAACCAGTTCGGGGGCACATTCGGTGGACCGATTAAGAAGGATAAGACTATCTTCTTCCTCGACTATCAGGGTACGCGCCAGACTCAAGCCTCCACGGTGAATACGCAAATGCCTTCAGCGGCAAATTTCACAGGCAATTTCCCCGATTCAGCGTCGTTACTCACCGGGAGTGTGAACGGTGCCGGCTTTGCAAACGTTCTCAACCAGAGAATGAATTTAGGCAACACGATCTTCGACGGCGAACCCTATTACTTTGCGGGCTGCACGGATCCGACTCACTGTGTTTTCCCGAATGCTTCGATCCCGAAGTCGGGTTGGTCGCCAGTGGCCGTCAGCATGCTGAACCTCGGCCTGATCCCGCAGCCCAATGCGACGAACAATTTCTTTGTTTCCTCTAAGTATGCGCAGAAATTGCACGACGACAAGGTTCTGCCAAGGCCAAGGTGTTTCGCACGTAGCTGAGGCGGAGTTCATTCATCGCTTCGGGGCACGCCGCCGGGAAGAAAGGCCATGCCGATCCCGACGGTCCACCTTCAACATCGCAACTCACAGGTGAAGAAAATGCTCTGTACGAGTTGCCGGCCGCTTCTGTCACTGTCCTTCGTGGAAGACTCGCGGCCGCTGAGAGTTCCAAGTAAGGCTTGCATCATTCAGAGGCTCTTAACTTGACACCCCACGAGCAGGTGGAGCACTATTTCCCCCGTATTAAACGCATTTAGTACGGACCATTCCGCGGCAAAGAGGAACCATGTTGTCTTCAAGCCTTTCAAATGCCCTTCGAACCGTTTCAGTCACCAGCATCTTACTCGCGCTCCTTACATGGACGCCGCCCGCGCAGGCGCAATCTGCTTATGTGCGCGTGAGTCAAGTTGGCTATGAAGCCGGCGAGACGCCTTTTCGTGCGTACCTGATGTCCACGGCAGCGGCGAGAAGAGCAAGATTCAAGGTGGTCGACTCGAAGGGCGCCACCGCGTATTCGGGCCAGGTCGGCGCTTTGCTAGGCAAGTGGAGCCATAGCAAGACATTGACATACGATGTGTACGCCCTGGACTTCAACGTTCCGGGAGGCGATCTCTATACGATTTCGGTGTCCAGTCCGGTGGCTGCAGCTTCGCCGCGTTTTGCCGTGGATTGCACGGATGTCCTTTATTCCGGTTTGCTCTTGAACACGTTATTTTTCTACGAAACGGAACGCGATGGAGCCGACTTCATCCCCAACGCGCTGCGCACGGCGCCCGGACATCTGAAGGACCAGAACGCGCACGTTTACGAAACACCTCCGCTCGACCACAACGACTTTATCCATAACAAGCCGCCCACGCCGGTTTTAGTGTCCACGAAGCTCCCGAATATCGATGCGTCCGGGGGATGGTGGGACGCCGGCGACTATATGAAATACGTCGAAACGGTCAGCTATACGGCGGCGCTGATGCAGATCGGGGTCCGCGACTTTCCGAATCAGATGGGCGCGTACGCTCCATTGAACCCTCCCGCACCGCCCGGCTCTGTTTCCTATGCGGGCAGCAGCGGACACGGCGCGCCAGCGTCATCAGACTTTACCGACGAAGCGAAATATGGGATTAGTTGGCTGATGAAGATGTGGAATGACAAAACGAAGACGCTGTACTACCAAGTCGACAACACTCAAGATTGGGATTACTACGGGGAGGGCGACCCCAGCTCATCGACAGGCAACTGTGGCGGAACGTATGCGACGCCCTACTGCTTGATCACCGAGTACGACATCTGGACCGTGCCCCAGGCGGCCGACAGTTTCGAGCAACCTGGAGATCCGCAACCTTGCGACCCGTACACGACGTTCTTTATCTGCCATCGCTCGGTGTATGTGGCAGGTCCAGCAGGTTCGCCAATCAGCCCGAATCTAGCGGGCCGTCTGGCGGCGGACTTTGCGCTGTGCTTCCAGCTCAACCGTACTACGAACCAATCTCTGGCGAACAACTGCCTCAAGAATGCAGAGGACATTTTTGCACTCGCTGATACCTCACATTCGGACCCCGCGCCCTGGGTAGGTTCTGGCACTTGTAGTACTTGCCTGTTGACCATCGCTCCATTTGACGGCTATCCCGAAAACGTGTGGGAAGATGATATGGAGCTGGGGGCTACCGAACTATACTTCGCGCTGCGATCTGCCGTAGGGACCGCAGATCTGCCGACAAAAGGCCTGCCGGCGGAACTGCCGCACACCGATCCCGCGGAGTACCTGCAGCATGCGGCGCAATTTGCCGGGAGTTATATCAAGAACATCTACGATGCGGGATACACAGATACGCTAAACCTGTACGACGTAAGCGGTTTGGCACACTTCGAACTGTATCGGGCTTTGAAAATGGCGGGCAATCCGAGTGGCTTGGCGGTTTCGCAATCGAGCATTCGCAAACAGTTCTTACGGCAAGTGGATGACGCGATTACCCAAGCCGCCACTGATCCCTGGGGCTTCGGGTACCAATGGAGTTACGGCGACACCACCTCGCACGGAGCCGGTCTGTCGGTGATGGCCAGCGAAGCCTATCACCTGACTCAGTCAAAGAGATACGACACCTACTCGCAGAGATGGCTGGCCAATATCCTCGGCACGAATGCCTGGGGATCATCCTTCATCGTGGGCGACGGAAGCACATTTCCAAATTGTATTCAACACCAGGTGGCGAACCTTGCGGGCGCGCTGGATGGAACTTCCGGAGGTACTCCGGTCCTTTGGGGTGCGGTTACCGAGGGTCCGGCCATTTCTGCCACTTCTGGCATGGTCGATGGCATGATTCTATGCCCTGCAAACGGCGTAGACACGTTCAAAAAATTCAATGGAAACGCCGGTGCGTTTGATGCGTCACAAAAAGCGGTGTATCGGGACAACATGCAGTCCTTCAGCACAACCGAACCCGGGATCGACCTCACATCGACATCATTCCTTATGTGGTCCTGGAGATGGGCCCAGCATCCCAGCTTCTGACGCAACTCAAACGCTCCGAGCTCGGAGGACACTGCTTGTGTGAAGACGACATCATTGGCCCCATGCCAGTAGATTGTCCATGTTGCGGGTAATTCGCTCGCCGAAGCTCTATGACGTTTGCATCATCGGATCAGGCGCTGCGGGGGAGGCGGCGGTGGATTGCGGAGAGACCAAAATCTGTAGATTTCGGCACAGGATCAACCAACAAACTTAGGGGCACGAAGCAGCGTGTTTTCAGCACTGCTGGAGGCGGCTGAAACCGGGGATTCTGGCACACCCAATTAGATTAGGACGCCGCTATCACATGCGGTTCAACTGGTCCTGCGCCATCTTCCGGCTCGCGGTTATTCTTGAGGAATCTCTCGATCACCCACAAGCGGAAAGGCCGTCGCCTGACAGCGCCGGTCTTCCCCGTTGCAGAGTTGCTCTCTGTAGGGGTACGATCACCGCATTCATTTTGTCCCGGTTACGGCAACTCGACTTTCCCAGGTGTTGCTTAATGGCGGCTGGCCAAATTTCGGGCGTGCATCAGCGTGAGGGGCTTAAAGCTTTTCTGGCTGCACGCGAGTTCCTTTTGACGCATCGCGAAGACTACGAGACCGCTTATCGCGATTTCCGCTGGCCTCAACTCGATAAGTTTAACTGGGCGCTCGATTACTTCGACACCTTCGCGCGCGATAACGATAAGGCGGCCCTTTGGATCGTGGATGAAAATGGACCCGAGGTGAAGCTGAGCTTCGCCGAGATGTCACGCCGCTCCAACCAGGTGGCAAACTTTTTGCGACAGCAGGGTGTTCGCCGCGGTGACCGCATGATCGTGCAACTTCCCAACGTGGTCGCGATTTGGGAGATCATGCTTGCAGCCCTCAAGCTAGGCGCCATCGTTATTCCCGCTGCCACGCTGCTTACCGTCGGTGATTTGCGCGACCGCTTTGATCGCGGCAAAGCGCGGCACGTGATTACCATCCCCGGCCTGACCGAAAAATTTGCGACTCTCGCCCGCGATTACACTCGCATAGTCGTCGGCCCCGCAGAAGAAGGCTGGACACCCTACTCGCAAGCCTACGAGCAAAACCGCGATTTCATTCCGGACGGCGAAACCAACGCTACCGATCCGTTCATGCTGTATTTCACATCGGGCACGACCGCCCTGCCTAAGCTAGTGCTACATACTCACCAAAGCTATCCGGTCGGGCACTTAGCCACTATGTATTGGATTGGCATCCGGCCAACTGATCTCCACTTGAATATCAGCACTCCGGGATGGGCGAAGCACGCCTGGAGCAGTTTCTTCGCGCCGTGGAATGCAGGCGCCACCATTTTCGTTCACAACTACGATCGCTTCAGCGCCAAGCACACCCTCGAAGTGGTCGCCCGCTGCGGCGTTACCACGATGTGTGCGCCACCCACGGTTTGGCGTCTCTTCATCCTCGAGGATTTGAAGTCATTTCCGGTGAAACTTAAAGAGCTGGCAAGTGCTGGCGAACCACTCAATCCCGAAGTTATCGAGCGCGTGCGAGCGGCTTGGAATATCACCATCCGCGACGGTTTTGGCCAAACCGAAAACGTGCTGCTGCTGGGCAATTTTCCCGGCCAGAGCGTAAAGCCCGGTGCGGTGGGCAAGCCGTCGCCGGGGCACCACGTCGTTTTACTTGATGTCGATGGGAACCAGTCCGAGGACGGCGAGATCGCGGTCACGGCTGATCCCAAGCCGATCAGCCTGATGGTCGGCTACATGGACGATGAAGAGCGCACTGCAAAATGTTTTGCCGGAGGTTACTACCGCACCGGCGATGTCGCTCATCGCGATGCGGACGGTTACTTTATTTACATCGGCCGAGCAGACGACGTATTCAAAAGCTCCGATTATAGGCTCAGCCCGTTCGAACTGGAGAGCGCATTGATCGAGTGTGACTGCATCGCCGAAGCTGCGGTTGTGCCCAGTCCGGACGCTATCCGCTGGAATGTGCCCAAGGCCTTCATCACTTTGAAGCCCGGCTTTCACCCGTCGACTGATCTGGCAAAGGAGATTTTCAAATTCATACGCGGTCGTCTTGGTCCTTACAAGCGTATTCGCAGGATCGAATTTTCTGAACTGCCCAAGACCATTTCCGGCAAGATTCGGCGCGTGCAGTTGCGCGGCATCGAATTGCAGCTGGGCGAAGGCCGCCGTCCTAACGAGTATTGGGAAGATGATTTCCCTGACATAAAGGACGCGACGAAACTAGACTGAGTCGGGGGCGCACGGCCTCGCTCTCGCGGCCAATGAACCATACAGCTCCCGCGAATTAGCCCCGAGAAACTCAGCGCTTGAGGCAAGTAATTCTTCTGCCGGAAACGGACCCTTTTTCAACCGTTCCGCGAATGACTCGCCTTCCAGGAAATCCATTCCCAGGAAATTGGTCGCGCCGTCGTTGCCCACAGCAGCACGCAGATGTTCGGGTGCTGAAGCCGAGAGATGATCCTGGCTTCGCGTTCGAAGCGGGCGCGCAGTTTGACGCGCTTGTAGCCGTTGATTCTTCGGCTCTAGCTCAACCGGATTGATCGGGGGATTGTGGCCTCGCCCTCTCGGCTGTTGACAGCGGTCCCGCACTTCCTCATGGTCGCTAACACAACCGGCAGTGCGCGGCCTCAAATTCCTAACGGGCATCCCGTCAGACTGGTACGGAAGGATACACTCACGATGTTCGAATGGCGCCTCCGGGAGAAGAACAGATAACATGCCGTCTCCAGAGAAGGATCGGTTAGCTGTTGAGGCGATGCAATGCTGGGCTGATTTTCAGGAAGGTCTTTCCTCAGACAATACGTTAGAAACGCCGCTAAGGGGTCTTTGGCTCGGAGAGAAGTACGTGTGTCAGGTGTAGGGCCCCTTTAGTCAGTTTGACCAAAACCATCGAAAACGTGGAAGCTTACTCAACCGAAGATTTCTCGCGCTCCCAGGAAGATGTTCGGCGAGCGCAGCAAGCGGCACAACGATGTGGTGATCTGGCTGGACTAGGTTGGGTCAGTGATTCAAATTACGCCGAGGGTGCGCAGTGCGCCACTCGTCAATCTCACGTTCGGCCTGGTCGAGTTGCGCAGGTGTTAACGTCTTTCGAAGGTCTTGCGCAGTCGCGGCACTCTCTTTCACCGACTCCTGTGCTAGAACTAACCACTTGTAGGCGGATACGAGACTCGTCGCGTGGTTGCGGTCGGAGGCGAGCATCAATCCAAGGCGATATTGCGCCTCCACGATGCCGTGATTCGCCGCCTGTTCATAGTATTTCGCGGCTACAGCGGCATCGACCAGGCCGCCTTCGCCTGCTTCGAACATCTTCGCCAGGAGGAATTGAGCGTGTGGGTTGCCTTGATTTGCTGCCGGAGTCAGCCAACGCCGCGCTTCCTCAAGATCCTGCGGAACCCCTTGCCCGAGCAGGTATCGCTCTCCCAGGCCGAGTTGGCCCGCGCGCAGACCTTGATCGGCGGCCTTTCTGTACCAGTTGACGGCTTGGTCATAGTCCACGCGTCCGAATTTTGGGTCTGAGAAGATGTCGCCCAGTGCGGCCTGCGCCGAAGCGTCGCCGAGATCGGCGGCTTTTTTGTACCAGATGATGGCAGCATCGAGATTGTTGCCATGCGCCGGTTGCAGGTCCCAACTTGCCAGTTCGAGCATCGCCGGAACCAATCCGTGGTCAGCGGCTTTAGTGAGCCAGAGTACGGCTTGGGCATCGTCTTGCGGCAGTCCTTCACCGCGGTGAAATAGAGAAGCGAGGTTCAACTGTGCCGTCGCATCGCCCGCCTCGGCCGCGCTGCGGAACCAGATCGCCGCCTTTGCACTATCTTTCTGAATTCCATCGCCGATGGAGTACATCAATGCGAGGTTAGTTGCCGCGTCCATCGATCCGTGTTGCGCCGCCTTGGTGTACCAGGAAACAGCTTGCGCTTTGTCAGGCGGCATCCCGAAGCCTAACTGACAGAAAATTCCCATGGCTTCTTCAGCTCCGACGAGGCCGCCGTTGGCAGCGTGACGCAAGAGCCGGAGCGCTTCCGTATCGTCTAACTTCAGTAAGGTGCCGGCATGGTTGGCGAGCCCCAGAATAGTTTCAGACTCAAGGTCGCCAGCGTGCGCCCTCGCTTCTAGCGACTCCAGATCGGGGACGGTCAACCCTCGGGCTTTGGCGATAAGGGCATAAGCCGAGAGCTGCCCGCCTGCTTGCACCGGATTCAACGGCGGCCGCGCAGCAGGCTTGGTTAGCGCGCTCTCCGAGGATTTGGGCAGCGCTCGATCTGTTCCAGGAGCAGCTGCCTGGCCGTCAGCAGCCAAGATGTTTCCATTCCCTACGGGAGTAAGACGCTTGGCAGTTCCCGTTGAAGGGAGGTTAATGATGAGTTTGTTTCCGACATACGCCTCCTCGTGATCCAGCGGGGACTTGAGGTCGATGACCACTCTTGCGATGGAAGGGGCTGAACTGAATAGGGCCGTGCGTACGGCGAGGACAGCTCCGCGATTCAATACCAGGCGTTGCGCCGGATGCTCCAGTTCGCATCCGGGAAAATCAAAGACCAAGCGGTCAGGATGCTCGATCGTGCTCACGACGGCTCGCACCACTTTACTCAGTGTGATTTCCACATCGGTACTGTCAGGGTGTTGAGCGAGAGAAACGGAGATAATTGTCGGACGCGATCTGGGTTTGGCAGCGTCTTCGGAAACAGCGCAGCCCGCAGCCAAGCTGGCCAGAAGGAGAGCAAGACATATAACTGAATCGACTCGCATGACTCTCACGCTGCCACAGGTGTCGCCTCGGGCAGGACCCGGGCTTAGAATTCAACGACTTTTTTCACATCGACGATTCCCGATTCTGCTGTTCGACTCATGGTCCCACGAGATTGACCATACCAGACAATTTTGACTGGGTGAAAACCGAACTGGACGATTGGCTTGCCGCAGCCGCAATTGATCGAGGAAGGTTGCAGGTCTAGGCGCAATTGCCGGCTCGGGCGCGTTTTACGTTATTGCTTGTATCTCGCTCAGTCGAGGACTCAGGCAAAACAGCGAAACACCCGAATTTCGGTTCCTTGCTATTTTACAAAAATCAGCCCGTGGGGAATGGCGGAGTGAAAGACGTAGGCGTACAGCAACACGATGATTCCAACGATCGAACAGAGGGCAACCGAGTGCCAGGCTACAAAACGAAAGATGATTCCTTCATTGCCGACCTGCTCCGTGGCTGCAGTGGCAATCGTGATGGACTGTGCGTCTACCATTTTTCCCATCACCCCACCCGCGCTATTGGCCGCGCACATCAATATCGGATCGATGCCGAGCTGTTGCGAGGTAATCCGCTGCAGGCTGCCAAAAAGAGCATTCGCGGAAGTATCACTACCGGTCAGCGCAACTCCCAGCCATCCCAAGAAAGTTCCGAAAAACGGATAGAGCCATCCGGTGCGCGTGAACGCGAGACCCAGCACCGCGTCCAACCCTGAGTAGCGTGTCACGTAGCCCAAACCCAACATGAATGAAATCGCTACCATGGCCAGCCGCATTCGCACCAGCGTTCGCCAGAAAATCCTCATCAGCTGCACGAGACTCTGGCCGAGTAACACTCCGGAGACGATCGCCGCGAAGAAGCATCCCGTGCCCGTGGCGGAGAGCCAGTTGAAATCGTAGCGAGCCGCCTCAGGTGTCGGTTTTGTAACTACAGGCGCGGCACGGAACACTGCGTTGTGCAGGTAGGGCACATCCCATCCCGGCGGACCCGGACGAACTTTTCCATTCGGGAGCAAGACGACGAAAGCCGGCGTCGTTGCCTGATTCATAGCCAACTTTATTTTCGGTAGTCCCCACAGCAGCACAAAAAGTGACAGGATCGCGAAAGGCATCCAGGCTTTCAAAATCTGTCCAGCGGTGTAACGGCGGGCTTCCACCTTCCCATCGAACTTTGCTGCCTCCCACTCGCCGCCAACATCATCCATAATCGTTTTCGTCGGGGCATGAAGAATTGCAGGCTTGTCGTCATAATCGAAACGCCAAATCTTTTTGGGCTTCCAAAATCGCAGGAAGATCAACGTGGCAACAATCGAGACCACACCACCCATGATGTCGACAAGATTGCTGTCCACGTAATTCGACCAGAAGAATTGGGTCAGAGCGAACGAAGAGCCGACAACCACTATGGCCGGAAATACTTCGAATGTCTCCTTCCAGCTAACCATGGTTTTCACCAGCCAGAAAGGCACGAGGAGTGCCGTGAAAGGGAGGATGCGGCCGAGCATGGCGTTAAGATCGGATTCCGGCAGTGCGCTCACCGCGGCAAGAGTGTGAACCGGCGTTCCGATTGCTCCCCAAGCAACCGGAGCGGTATTGGCGATCAGATTCAGGGCGGCCGCATGAAAAGGTCTAAAACCCAACCCGATCATGAATGCTCCCGCAATCGCCACCGGCGCGCCAAAACCCGCCGCTCCTTCAATAAACGCACCGAAACAAAAAGCCACCAGCAAAACCTGTAAGCGTCGATCGGCAGTGATTCCGGCAATTGATTCCTTCATGATCTCAAATTGTCCGGTCTCGACTGAAATGTCGTAGAGGTATACGGCAGCCAGAACGATCCAAGCTATCTTTAACACTCCAAAAGCAACGCCATATCCAAAGCTGAGTGCAGCCAGCACCGGAGGCATCTTGAAGAAAAGGATCGCGACTGCCACCGCTGTCGATGCACCGGCAACCGCGCACCAGTGTGGTTTTACCTTAAGTCCGGCCAATAGGCCGAAAAGCACCAGGATAGGAAAAGCCGCAACCAGCGTGGAGAGCCACCAATGGCCGAAGGGATCGTAGATCTGCGTCCAGTGCATCACAGACTCCTGCGAAAACATGTTACCTAACCGAGATCGATTGCCTACAGGGTGTACAGAAGTCTCTTTTTCGTCGAATCAGATGGTTTGCCAGCTCTGCGGAACATTCAGGTAAGAGCGGTCTAGCTCCGCGACCGACGGGCATCCCAGAAGGCGAAGCGTGCGGTCCAAGTCAGTCCGCAGAATCTCGATCGCGCGTTCAACGCCGGCCTCACCAGCGGCAGCCAAGCCATAGGCGTAGGCGCGTCCGCACAGCACGGCCCGCGCGCCGAGGCACAAAGCCTTCACAATATCAGTCCCCCGGCGAATGCCGCCATCCATCAGCACTTCAATACGGCCATTGACCGCTTCCACCACTTCGGGCAAAGCTCGCAAGGAGGCCGGAACGCCGTCGAGTTGCCGGCCACCGTGATTTGAAACCGAAATCGCCGCAGCGCCCGCATCGATGGCTTGGCGTGCATCGTCGCCAGTCAGCACGCCTTTTACAATGATCGGCCCCTTCCAAAGCTCTCGGATCCAGCGCAGGTCCGCCCATGTAACGGCAGATTCCGCCAAGGCCGTGGCTACATCGATCAGCGGCATCGGCCCTTTGCCCGGGATAACCACATTCGGAAGTCCCGGCAGTCCGCCATCGAGCAGATAACTCATGAGCCAGCCCGGACGCGACAGTATCTGCGGAAGATACGGGATTTTCTCAAACGGCCCGCCGCTCACCAGTTCCTTCATCCCGTTGCGGTAATCGCGCTCGCGGATTCCCGACACCGGAGTATCAATGGTCACTACCAGCGCGTTAAATCCTGCGACGCGCGCTCTTTCGATTGCACCCTCCGCAGCTCCGCGGCCGCCCATCAGGTAGAGCTGATAAAAAACCGCGCCCGACGAACCGCGCCTTACGTCTTCCAGCTTGTGTCCGGAGATGGTTGAGAGAATGTAACCTATACCGGCCTTGCCGGCCGCTCGCGCCGCAGCCACCTCTCCTCCCGGATGCATGAGGCGACTGTAGCCCACGGGTGCTAGCAGAATGGGAAGAGAGAGGTCGAAGCCAAGCACGCGCGTACACAAACCGCATTCCTTGAGCGCCACCGCGTGTCTCGGACGGAAGGTGAGGTCGTTAAATATTCTGCAATTTTCTCGGAGGGTAATTTCGCCTTCGGCGCCGCCGTCGAGGTAATCGAATACAGATTTCGGCACTCTTTGACGAGCGATCGGACGGAAGTCCTCGATGCAAACCACCCGCGGCGACGCCACAGCGCGAGACGCTCTCGTCATGTGCGATTCCAGTCAGGACTTCGAATCAGGCCGATATGGTACCACTGGCCGAAACCTTGAGAAAAGCAAAGAAGGGATCGCGTGGGGCGGACACTCCTGTCCGCTGCCTTTTGCTTTATTGTTGACCTTGAGCCGCCGTTGCTGAATGCGCTCAACGGGTCTAGTTTAGGAAGTATTGCCGGTAGAGGGTATCGCGCTGCGCGGGCCGGAATCCGGCATCGCGGATGATGCGGCGCAACTCTTCCTCCGTAGTGCAGTTCGTGACTCCAGCGGCGCGGACGACGTTCTCTTCGAGCATCACCGAACCCACATCGTTGCCGCCGAAGCGCAATCCCATCTGGCAGACCTTTAGACCTTGCGTGACCCAGCTCGATTGCACGTTGAGGAAGTTGGATAGATACAAGCGCGAAATGGCCAGCACTTTCAAATATTCGACGGCAGTCGCTTCGTCCCAGTGACGGCCACCCAGAGCCGTGTTTTGCGGCTGGAAACTCCACGGGATGAATGCAGTAAACCCACCAGTTTCTTCTTGCAAATCATAGAGTTCCTGTAAATGATTTATGCGATGCTTGTAATCCTCGCTCACGCCGAACATCATGGTCGCGGTGGTGCGCATGCCGATCTGGTGGGCGGTTCGGTGAACGTTGATCCAGTCGCCGGTCAGGCATTTCAGGCGAGCGATTTTGTAGCGTACTTCGTCGTCGAGAATTTCCGCACCACCGCCGGGAATAGAATCAAGACCGGCATCGCGCAGACGCAGAATCGTCTCCCGAATACTGAGGCTGCTGTACTCAGCGATGGCGATGATCTCGGAAGCGGAATAACAATGGAGGTGCACCTGCGGAAAACGCTCTTTGATGCCGTGCAGCATTTTCTCATGCCAGTCGATCTTGAGATCGGGATGCAGCCCCCCCTGCATCAGCACGCCGGTGCCGCCCAGTTCAACGGTCTCGCGAATCTTTTCGTAGATGGTATCGAAATCGAGGATGTACCCTTCTTTTGCCGCCGGGCCTGTCAGCGGGCGGTAGAAGGCGCAGAAGGTGCAGTATTCGGTGCAGAAGTTCGTGTAGTTGATGTTGCGGTCGATGATGTAAGTGACCACGCCTTCAGGATGAAGCTGTCGCCTGACAGCGTCGGCTTCCATGCCGATGCCGATCAGGTCGTCGGATTCGAACATCTCCAGGGCTTGCGGCTTGGTGAGCGACATGTGCAACTCATTCTAAAGGACGACGGCGGTTGGCTCCAAATGCGACCTGAGTCGTCATTTCTGCTTCATCCGCAAATACTGAATGATACTCATGAGCGCGCCGACGACCGCAAGGCCGATGAGGATGGCCATTGCCGGTTTGTAGTAGTGAGAAAAGAAACGAAGAATGTGAGTACCGTAGTGAAAACCCAGAAAGGCCGCAATCGAGTAGCGAACGGCTCTCCCTAACGTTAAAGCGCCAAGAAATTTCACACGCGAATATTGCATGGCGCCCGCTGCCACTAAAAATGGCACGAAGGGAAATGGCGGAGGCAATAGCGCAGGAATCGCAACCGCGCCGAACCCCCAGCGCCCAAAGGCCATCGAGACTTTCTGCGCGCGTTTTTTCGAGAGCTTGCGCTCCATGGTTTCCTTGCCGCCCTTGCGCGCCAGTGCGTAGGTGATGTAGCCGCCGATCACCGCGCCCAGCGTGGCCATGGCCGCGTAGTAGGGCCAGGGATGATCATGGCGAGCGGCCAGCCATATAGCTAGAACATCCATACTCCCGGTCAGCGGGATCACGGAGTTGTCGGCCACTCCCAAGACGACAAGGCCCGGTCCTCCCATGCGGCGCAGATGTCGCCAAACAGACATCGCCAATACAGGATGAAGGTGAAAAAGCATTCAGATGGTTGGAGTCTACAGGTTAAGCTCTTGATTGCGCTATACAGGCTTTCGTGGTGCTCAGGAACCTTATCCCCGGAGCAACTGGCAGCGCGCCAATCTCACCCGCGTAGCGATAAAAAAGTCGCAGGCCTTGCAGGCAGGGTGCGTCAAGGTGGTAATAAATGCTTTCCGTGAGGTAGGAACGCACATCCACCTCAGGGATTCCGATGCGAGGCGCCCATTCGAGGATGATCTGGCCAAGGCTCGCGGGTTCGAGTCCGTGGTCACGGGATTTCTGAAACACGGCAGGCAAGTCTAGCAAGCACGCCGCCTCATCCAGTGCGGCCTGACGAATCGCCCAGAAGGCGAAGACAAATGGTTTGCCCGTGTAATGGATCCATTCGTCCGCCAGATCGAGCGTGAGATAACGGGAGCGATCGATCTGCAGAGCAGGATCTCCAATGATCAATCCCGCATCGTGCTCGGCCAGCATTTTGTCCAAATCAGGCTGCATCGCGGTGAATGTCCGTCCGCCGCCCAGCCATTTCTCAAACAAAACCTTCGTCAGCGCCACCGAAGTCATAGAAGAGGTGTCCAAAGCTACGGTGCGAATCTTTTCCACCGGCACCTTGCTCACCAGCAAAATGGAGCGGACGGGCCGCCGCGAGGCGATGGCGACATCGGGCAATACCAACAATCCTGGAATTTGCGCATACGCGGCAGCGGGAATAATTCCGATGTCAGCGGTTTCAGCCTGCAGTGCGCGAGCACAGCCCGACGGCAGAGTATAGGAAATGTCGAACTCCCTTCCCCCGTCGCCATGTTCAAGATCCCACATGAGAGGAGCAGTATTGAGGTAGGAAATCGCAGATACGCGCAGACGTCTCATTCCTCTTTTGATTTTAGCAGACCATTTTTCGATCTTTTACGGTTTCCCTTGACTCAGCCTTCCGCGAATCACCGTCCGCGCATGTGGAGAAGATCGGAGCTTGAACTTGCCGAACGCTGTCGCTGTACAAAGGACTCACATTCTGGAATGGCTTGCCATCCCACTGACGCAAGCGCTAGGACCGACCAGGGCGCGAAAACTCGTGGAACATTTCGGCAGCGCGGAGGCCGTCTTTCGTGCATCCCTGACGGAACTGGGCAGCACCGGCATGCAAGCCGTCTCCGCGCAATCGATTGCCACCGGAAAATCGGCGGAACTTGCACGAGAGGAGATGGCGCGCGCCGCTGCCGCTGGAGTGACAGTTGCTTCTGGTGAAGACGCGTGCTACCCGCCCTGGTTGAAGGAAATCTACGATCGCCGTTGGTTCTCTGCGTGCGCGGTAACCCTGAACTGCTCAGGCCGCCCGGCATCGCCGCGATGGGCACTCGCCATCCATACTCCGTACGGGTCGGGGATGGCGAAGCATTTGGCGGGTGACCTGGGGGCACCCGGAATAAGTATCCTCCGGCAGAGCCGGAGGTATTACGATTGCGGGCCCCTCAAAGGGGCCTGATCGCAATCGGTTAAAGTCAAAATCCCAAGTTGCACAAACGGAGCAGAGGCGAACGGAAGCCTGTTCCGGCTGTCTCGGCAGGGGAGATCCCTCACTGGTCGTCTCGCTCCTGAACGAAGCCCACTCCCGGATTTGTCAAACTTCTGCTGCCTCCC
>Ga0187875_10000575_pt1 | contig 30181 bp, 29 predicted proteins | sample June2016WEW_17_1_2_FD_132978 | JGI IMG/M metagenome (GOLD analysis project Ga0187875, IMG submission 132978) | Peatland microbial communities from SPRUCE experiment site at the Marcell Experimental Forest, Minnesota, USA - June2016WEW_17_10 | ecosystem: Environmental > Terrestrial > Soil >...
AGCGTCTCGCCGACCCGGTACCTGGTCACCGAGATCCCCGGCCCGCGGTCGCTGGAGCTGATGGCCCGCCGGCAGCGCGCCATCCCCAGCGGGGTCGGCACCACCCTGCCGGTGTTCATCACCCGCGCCGGCCCCGGTTTCCTGGAGGACGTCGACGGCAACCGCCTGATCGACTTCGGCTCCGGGATCTCCACCACCAACGTCGGCAACAGCGCCCCGCTGGTGGTCGCTGCCATCCAGGAGCAGGCGGCCCTCTTCACCCACACCTGCTTCCAGGTGACCCCGTACGCGAGCTACGTCGAGGTCTGCGAGCGGCTCAACGAGCTGACCCCGGGGAGTCACGAGAAGCGCTCCTTCCTGGTCAACTCGGGGGCCGAGGCGGTGGAGAACGCGGTCAAGGTGGCCCGCTACGCGACCGGCCGGCCCGGGATCGTCGCCTTCGACCATGGCTTCCACGGCCGCACCCTGCTCGCCCTGACCCTGACCGGCAAGGTCCATCCCTACAAGCAGGGGTTCGGGCCGTTCGTCCCTGAGATCCACCGTGCCCCCTACTCCGACCCCTTCCGCGAGACCGGCCGGCTGGGCGACACCATCACGATGCTCGAGACCACCGTCGGGGCGGAGAGCATCGCCGCCGTTCTGGTGGAGCCGATCGCCGGTGAGGGGGGCGTGGTGGTGCCCGAGCCGGGGTGGCTCGCCGGCCTCGCCGACTGGTGCCGGGGGCGGGGCATCCTGCTCATCGCCGACGAGGTGCAGACCGGTTTCGGCCGCACCGGCGCGTGGTTCGCCTGCGAGCACGAGGGGGTGGTGCCCGACCTGATCACCACCGCCAAGAGCCTCGGGGGCGGCCTGCCCATCGGCGGGATCACCGGTCGCGCCGAGATCATGGACGCGGTGCACAGCGGTGGCCTGGGCGGGACGTTCGGCGGCAACCCCCTGGCCTGCGCCGCCGCGCTGGCGGCGATCCGAACCATCGAGTCGGAGGGACTGCTGGCCCGGGCCCGCGCCATCGGCGAGACCATGATCCGGCGGCTCCGCCGGCTCGCCGCCGGCGTCCCGGCGATCGGCAACGTGCGGGGCAGGGGGGCGATGGTGGGGATCGAGTTCGTGGGCGGAGACGGCCTCGCCCCGGATCGCGAGATCGCGGGTCGGGTCCTCCGCCGGTGCCACCAGGACGGGCTGGTGGTCCTCGGCGCCGGGACCTACGGAAACGTGATCCGCCTCCTCCCCCCCCTGGTCATCTCGGACGAGCTGCTCGATGAGGGGCTCGGGATCCTCGAGAGGGCGGTGACCATGGCGTAGGAGCCCATCCAGGGAGAGCCGGCTGCGGACTGAAGATCAAGGAGACTTCCATGACAGCGGCCGTCGTCACCGAGACCCAGGTGGACAAGGGGCTGAAACCTGGGGCGCTCTCGCTGGTCTCCAGCATCGTCATCGGGGTCGCCTCCACGGCCCCGGCCTACAGCCTCGCGGCCACCCTGGGTGCCATCGCCGCCTTCTGTGGCCTGATCTCGCCGCTGGTGGTGCTGATCGCCTTCGTTCCCATGCTCTTCATCTCGATCGGCTACAGCGAGCTGAACAAGGCCGATCCCGACTGCGGCACCACCTTCACCTGGGCAACCCGGGCCTTCGGTCCCAGGACCGGCTGGCTGGGAGGCTGGGGGATCCTGGCCTCGGACATCCTGGTCATGGCCAGCCTCTCCCAGGTGGCGTCGGTCTACACCTTCCACCTCTTCAACGCCGACAGCATCGCCAACGACGCCACCGGGGGCTGGGTCCTGGCCCTCGGCCTGGTCTTCCTCGCCGCGATGACCTGGGTCTGCTATCGCGGCATCGAGATCTCGGCCCGGCTGCAGCGGGTGCTGCTCTCGGTCGAGGTCGTCATCCTCATGGTCTTCGGGCTGGTGGCGCTGGTCCGGGTGCTCACCGGCAACGCCCCCGCCGGACACCTCACTCCGACCATCAACTGGTTCAACCCCGCCTCGGTGTCCTTCTCGAGCCTGATCAGCGGGCTCCTTCTCATGCTCTTCATCTACTGGGGCTGGGACACGTCGGTCTCGATCAACGAGGAGACCGCGGACCGAACCCGCAACCCGGGGCGGGCGGCGATCATCTCCACCGTCCTGCTGCTGGTGATGTACTTCGTGGTCACCCTGGGAGCCCAGTCCTTCGCCGGGGTCGGGACCACCGGAACCGGGCTGGCCAACCCCAACAACGTGGGTGACGTCATCTCAGTCCTGGGCACCGCGGTGTTCGGCACCTCGTGGTTCGGCCAGCTCTTCTTCCACCTGCTCCTCCTGATGGTCCTCTCGTCGGCGGCCGCCTCGGCCCAGACCACCATCCTGCCCACCGCCCGGACCATGCTCTCCATGGCCGTCCACAAGGCGCTCCCCGACTCCTTCGCCCGCATGCACCCGCGCTACTTCACCCCGAGCGTCGCGACCCTGGTGATGGGGGGCGTCTCGGGCGTCGTGTACGTCGTGATGAACTACCTCTCCAACGGGCTGGTGATCGCCGACGCGGTCACCGCCATCGGCGTCTGGATCGCCTTCTACTACGGCCTCACCGGCTTCACCTGCGCCTGGTACTACCGCAGGACGCTGCTGAGCAGCGCGCGCAACTTCCTGATGCGCGGCCTCATCCCCCTGCTCGGCGGCCTGATGCTGTACTTCGCCCTGGTCTGGAGCATCGGATCCGATTTCAACTTCGCGAGTGGGGTCAGCTACACCTCATGGACCCTGCCCTTCGGGCCGCGCTGGGTGATCGGTGGCGTCTTCCTGATCGCCCTGGTATCGGTGGTGGTCGGTGTCGTCATCATGGTGGCGTGGTGGATCGCCCGCCCGCCTTTCTTCCAGGGCAAGGTGCTCAACCGCTCGACCCCCGGGCTGGTGCCAGAATCGGTGCCGCCGGAGGTGGCCGCTGTTCCCCCGCCGGTCCCGTCGTGACCCCAGACCCCGCGAGCCTCCCGACCGCTCCGCCCGCCTGGCGCGCCGACGCCCAGCCCACTCCCGGCTGCTAGGAGATCCTGATGACCGTCACCGTCGACGAGATCGTCACCGTCAACCCCGCCACCGAGGCCGAGATCCACCGCTATCCGGTGATGCCCGAGGCCGAGGTCGGCGCTGTGCTGGACGCGGTCCGGGGCAGCTCCCCCGCCTGGCGCGCGGTGCCCATCCGGCGCCGCGCCGAGCTGATGCACGCCGCCGCCGCGGTGCTCCGCCGCCGCGCCGACGAGCTCGCCGGCCTGATCACCGCCGAGATGGGCAAGGCGCTTGCCGAGGCCCGGGCCGAGGTCGAGAAGTGCGCCACCAGCTTCGACCACTTCGCCGACCACGCGGAGGAGTACCTGGCCGACCAGGAGGCGCCCTCGGACGGCTCCCGGAGCTTCATCACCTTCGAGCCGCTGGGTACCGTGCTCGCGATCATGCCCTGGAACTTCCCGTTCTGGCAGGTGACCCGCTTCGCCGCACCCGCCCTGATGGCGGGCAACACCGGGGTTCTCAAGCACGCCAGCAACACCACCGGCTGCGCTCTGGCCATCGAATCCGTCTTCCGCGAGGCCGGCTTCCCGGACTCGGTCTTTCGCACCCTGGTGATCCCGGGACGCCGCGTGCCACCGGTCGTCGAGGACCCGCGGATCGCCGCCATCACCCTCACCGGCAGCGACGACGCCGGCGGCCAGGCCGCCGCTGCGGCCGGTCGTACCCTCAAGAAGTCGGTGCTGGAGCTGGGTGGCTCGGATGCCTTCGTGGTCCTGGAGGATGCCGACGTCGAGGCCGCCGCCAGGGTCGGCGTCCGGGCGCGCTTCCAGAACTGCGGGCAGAGCTGCATCGCCGCCAAGCGGTTCATCGTGGTGGAGAAGGTCGCTGGCAGTTTCGAGGAGGCCTTCGTCGCCGAGGCCCGGCGGCTCCGCGTGGGCGATCCCACCGAGCCCGCCACCCAGATGGGACCGCTGGCCCGCGACGACCTGCGCGAGGATCTGGAGCGCCAGCTCCGGCAATCGCTGGATGCGGGGGCGCGCCTGCTCACCGGCGGACGGCGGCTCGACCGCAAGGGATGGTTCTTCGAGCCCACCGTTCTGGCCGGGTGCACGCCGGGCATGCCCGTCTTCGACGAGGAGACCTTCGGTCCGTTGGCGTCGGTGACGCGAGTCGCCGGCGAGGATGACGCTCGCGACCTCGCCAACCACTCCGCCTTCGGGCTGGGCGGCAACGTCTGGACGGCGGACGTGGAGCGCGGGGTCCGGTTCGCCCGCAGCCTGGACACCGGAGGCGTCTTCGTCAACGGGATGACCCACTCGGATTCCCGCCTCCCCTTCGGCGGGGTCAAGCGCAGCGGCTACGGCCGCGAGCTGCACGCCTTCGGGATTCGCGAGTTCGTCAACATCAAGACGATCTGGGTCGGCTAGCCGGGTCTCGAGCCCGCGGCGGGCCGGAGGGGGAGGCCCCCTCCGGCCCGTGGGTTCACAGCCTCAGATGTCGTTGCGACGGCGCGCCGGCATCAGGCTGGCCACGATCAGGACACCGGCTGCGAGGAGCAGCGCCATCCCGGCCAACTCTGCCGGGCCCGACGAAGCCCCGGCCCCCGTGCCCGGCGTGGTCGCTGCCGCGACGTGACCGGTCGGGGTCGGCGTGCTGGTCGCCGGAGCTCCTGCCGTTGGTGTCGGTGTCGGCGTGGGTGTGGGCGTCGGAGTGGGCGTGGGGGTGGGGGTGGCCGCAGGCCCAACGCACGTGAACTCCGGGCTGGTCACATCCGTCCCTTGGATGTAGTCGATGGCACTCGTCACCTGCACCTCGAGTTCGTCGTACGTGGGCAGATAGGTGTACTGGTTGTAAAGCTGAGACGTGTAGTACAGCTGAGTGATCGTGCTTCCGGTGGTGGGCAGGTACTGATCCTGCCCCCAGGTGGCGTCGGTCGAAACCCAGCCATTGTCCGCAGTCGAATGCGCGAACACCTCAAGTTGTACGTTGGCGTCGTACCAGGGCCCGCCACTGTCGGGATAGACCACCGTCAGGGTTCCGGCGACGTAATACCCATCTTCCGAGACGCACTGGGCTGTGATCCCCGTGATCGTCGGATCGGTCAGAGTGGCGGCCGTCGCCTGAGCCGCGCCCAGGAGCAGCGCCAATCCCGCGGCGGCGAGGATCACACCCCCGCCTCCCATCCACCTGCGCCTCGATCTGGAGGCGGCATCTTCGCCTCGCATGATCTCCTCCCTCGCCCACGCCGGGCACGGCGTCCTCGGACTCGTCGAAGGCGGATGCCCTCCTGGTGGGTCCGCGGGACGCGTGGAGGATAGCGCTCCACTGCACTGTTTGTCATGGCTCATGCGTCAGATGAGCCTGGCACGTTCGAAGCGTCTCGCCGGCGTTGTGGAGAGGGGCGGAGCCGGGCCGTCGGGCAGGGCTATCCGACCGGCGCGGGGTCATCCTCCGGTCGCACCGGGCTCACGTCGGGATCGGGCGGCATGACGAACCCCACCTCCAATGCGTCCGCCAGCCCCCGCAGCCGGGCGAAGAACCCGGCGGTGTGATACGAGCGCGGCAGCCGCAGGCCGTGGAAGTCGTAGTGGTGGAGCCATTCGTGGAGCAGGGTGTTGAGGAAGACCTTGGGCGAGATCACCCGCTGCTGGACGGCGGTGCGGTGATAGATGCGGATGCGCGCCCACGCCACACCACCCTGCGCGTCGACGCGGTAGGTGTAGTAGCCGTAGGTCTTGGACTGGAGGCGGCGGCCGTCGTGGCGGTGGACCTGGGGCCGATCGGGGACCACCACCTGGCAGGGGGGGAGACCCGCCTCCCGGCTCAGCTCGTCGATCAGATGCTGAGCCACGCGCTGGCGCTCGGTGGCGTCGTCACCCACGTCCAGCACCCGGAGGGTGAGGCCCCGCGCGATCGGCGTCGGGTGGACCGGCACCCCGGTGGCCCGCTGGCTGCGTCGGTAGCTGGCCTCGGAGGACCACCTGGCGAACATCCGTCCGCAGTATAGGACCTGGGGCTAGACTGAGATGCCCGCGCCGGGTTGGCGGAATCGGTAGACGCAGCGGTCCTAAACACCGCGGGGGCGACGCCCCGTCCGGGTTCGATCCCCGGGCCCGGCAGGGCCGCGAGCGCGATTCCACGACGGCGACGCCGATCGGCACGATGTCGAGCCTTCGGCAGAGCGACGATGGCGAAGGTGGCGGCCGGTATTCCTCAGCAAAGCCTTCCGGCGTCTCGGCAGCCCGCCCGCTTGACGTGTGGCGCCAGCGGCCGGGGGTACGCTGAGGGGGGAGGAGGTCGTTGCGGCGACGAGAACCTCCCCGCGGCGAGGTGTGGGCGTGCTCGATCGGGTCAGTGCGATGGTCGCCCGGGCGATGGACGCCGGGGTGCGCTGGCAGCTGGCGCGTCTCCCCATCGAGCTGCCGCTGCCCGAGAGCTGGACGCCCGCCGATCCCACCGCGTTCTGGGCGGCGAGTCGCCTGCGTGACCCCGCGCCGATCACGGCCGGGCCGGTCCACCACCGGCGCCGAGGCGGGGTGGAGGTGCGCACTCTCACCGGCCCCAGCCAGGGGCCCGGCGGCGACCCCGGGAGCCGTCAGCTGGTGGCCACCGCGCACCTCCGGCCCGGACGTCGTGACCTCCCCTTCGTCCTCGTCGTCCACGGTCTCCTGGCCCCGGGGCCCTGGTACGAGGAGCGGCGCTGCCGCGCCCTGGTGGCGGGCGGCGCCCAGGCCGCCCGGATCGACCTGCCCCTCCACCTTCGCCGCCACGCCCCCGGCCGCCGGAGCGGAGAGGGCTTCATCCAGGCGGACCTCTCGTGGACGCGCGAGATCGTCCGCCAGTCGGTGGAGGACTGCGCGGCGGTGCTCGCCTGGGCCAGCCGCGAGGTCAGCGACCGGGTGGAGGTCTGCGGCACCTCGCTGGGTGGATTGATCGCGGTTCTGCTCGCGGCTCACCTGGAGCTCGACGCGGTGGTCGCGCTCGCCCCGTTCTGCGACCCGGCCGCCACGATCATCGAGCACCTTCCCGACCGCACCCGCCGGGCGCTGGGCCTGGACGGGGAGAGCGGGGGGGTGTGGGGTGCCGACCGGGCGGCCGCCCGGCTGGTGGTGGGGGCGGCGCTCGCCCCCGTCGTCGCCCGCACCTTCCGGCACCCGGTCACCCCCGGGGAACGGATCGCGGTCGTCCGGCCCACCCTCGACGGGGTGGTCGGCGACGCCCCCATGGCCGCGCTGGCGGAGGCCTGGGGCGCCGAGCTCTGGAGCTACCCGCAGGGTCACGTCTCCGTGCTCAACGCCCCGGGGTTGAACGCCCGGGTCAACGACTGGCTGGTGACCCCGCACGCGGGGATCTCCGGGACCAGCGGTCGGGGCGCCCTGGCGGGAAACGCCCGCACGACCTGGGCCGCGACCTGATCGGCGGCTCGCATACTGAGCCGATGCCCGTCCCCGAACCGCTCTCGCCGGCGGCTCCCTCCTTCGTCCCGGGCGCGGTTCGCCGCTTCCGCTTCCTCGGATGGGACCTCGATCTCGACACGGGACGGGTGGATCTCGCCTATGCCCTCGACGCGGAGGAGATGCACGAGCGGGTGGACCTGGGGGCGGGGCTCACCGGCCTCGGCCCGGCGCGCACCGCGGCACTCGAGCGGGCCGTCACCCTGCTCCACCTGGTCGCCGGGGTCAGCTACTACAAGGCGTGCTTCGCGCCCGAGATCACCGTGGAGACCGACCTTCCCGATCCGGACCTGGCCGGCTTCGTCCACCATCTCTACACCCAGGGCCTCGCCGAATGCCGCTACGTCAACGATCTCCGGGATCGCGAGATACCGCCGTTCCCGAGCGCACCGGCCAGCCCTCCGCACGCCGGACGGGCCCAGCCGGCGGGCGTCGGCGACCGGCCCCTGGTACCGGTCGGGGGAGGCAAGGACTCGATCGTGACCCTGGAGGCGGTGCGCCGCGTGGGGCAGCCGCTGCTCTTCAGCGTGGGGTCGGCCCCCGCGGTCCGGCGCACCGTCGTGGTGGCCGGCCTGCCCCACGTGTCGGTGACCCGAACCCTTGATCCGAGGCTGCTCGAGCTGAACCGCGAAGGCGCCATCAACGGCCACGTCCCGGTCACCGCCATCGTCTCCTGCCTCGCGGTGATCGCCGCCATCGTCCACGGCGCCGGCCGGGTGGTGATGGCCGACGAACGCTCGGCCTCGGCCCCCAACCTGCTCTGGGATGGGGTCGCCGTCAACCACCAGTACAGCAAGAGCTGGGACTTCGAGGTCCGCTTCGCCGCCGCGGTCGCCCGGCATGTCGCGCCCGACCTCGGCTACTTCTCCCTGCTCCGTCCCTGGTCGGAGCTCGCCATCGCCCGGAGCTTCGCGGGGCTCCCCGCCTATCACCGCGCCTTCGTCAGCTGCAACCGCGCCTTCCTGCTCGACACCGACCGCCGCACCCCCAGCTGGTGCGGTGACTGCCCCAAGTGCCGCTTCGTGGCCCTGGCCCTGGCCCCCTTCCTCGATAGGGACAGGGTTGTCTCGATCATGGGTTGCGACCTGCTCGACGACGCCGCCCAGGTGGCCGGCTTCGCGGCCCTGCTCGGGTTGGACGCGGGCAAGCCGCTGGAGTGCGTCGGCGAGGTGGAGGAGGCGCGGGTGGCGATGCGCCTGCTGGGCGCCGCCGCCGGCTGGAGGGGGACGGCGGTGGTGAGGGCCCTGGCCGCCGACCCGCGGGTCGCCGGCCTCCCGGACGCCGCGGCCGCCGCGGTCTTCGCCCCCTCGCCGGAGCACGCGCTCCCCGAACCCTACCGGGGCTTCGCCGATGCGCTCGAGTGAGCTGGGCGGTCTGAGCGTCGGGCTCTGGGGCTTGGGGCGCGAGGGGCGGGCCTCGCTGGCGGTGCTCGCCGCGCAGCCGACCCCGCCGCGCGAGATCGTCATCGTCACCGACGCGCCCCCGGGGGACGCGGAGCGGGCCATCGCCCCCACCGTCCCCTGGCTGGATGGCGCCGAGGGGATCGACCGGCTCTGCGCCCTCGACGTGGTGATCCGCTCGCCGGGGATCAGCCGCTACCGGGAGGACGCCCAGCGGGTCGCCGCCGCCACCCGGGTCACCACCGCGACCAACCTCTGGTTCGCCGAGCACGCCGGTGAGCCGATCATCGCCGTGACCGGCTCCAAGGGAAAGAGCACGACCAGCTCGCTGATCGACTTCCTGGCCCGCGCCGCCGGGCTCCGCACCGTGCTCGCCGGCAACATCGGGGTCCCCCTGCTCGGGCACCTCCATCCGGATCCCGCGCCCGACCTCTGGGTGCTGGAGCTCTCGAGCCACCAGACCAGCGACCTCGAGTGGTCGCCGCGCATCGGGGTCCTGCTCAACCTCTACCGCGAGCACCTGGACTGGCACCGGAGCGAGGAGAGGTACATCGAGGACAAGCTCAACCTCTTCGCCCATCGCCGGGACGGGGTGGCGGTCCTCAACCGGGAGGACCTGGGGACCCAGGCGCGGGCGGACCGGCTGCCGGGACGCCACGTCTGGTTCGGCGACGCCGCCGGGTACCACACCGACGGTCGCTCGATCATCTGGCGCGCCGAGCGCCTCATCGGCGCTGACCGGCTGCAGCTCCGTGGCCGCCACAACCTGCTCAACGCCTGTGCGGCGCTCGCCGCCCTGGAGGAGGCCGGGGTCGAGGTGCGCTCGCGGGTCGCCTCGCTGAGCGACTTCCACCCGCTCCGCCATCGCCTCGAGCCGGTCGCCGAGGCCGGCGGGGTGACCTTCGTCAACGACAGCATCGCGACCATCCCGGAGGCCACGGTGGCGGCGCTGGACGCCCTGGAGGGGCGACCGGTGGTGCTGATCGCGGGGGGATTCGACCGCGGGCAGGACCACGCTCCGCTGGTGCGCCGCTGCCGGCCGGAGCGGGGGGTCCTCGCGGTCGTCACCCTGCCTCCCAGCGGAGACCGGCTGGGCGCCGACCTCGCCCGGGCCGCCGGGAGCGCGCCCGTGGTCCCGGCCGCCGACCTGGACGAGGCCGTCCGCCTGGCCAGGGAGCGGAGCCACCCGGGATCGGTCGTGCTCCTCTCCCCGGCGGCGGCGAGTTACGGCGCCTTCCGCGACTTCGAGGCCCGGGGCGACGCCTTCCGCGCCGCGGTGGCGGGGTTGGGGATGTCGGCCACTGATATCCTCACTTCCCAGATGGACGCGAGCGGAGCCCTCCGCAAGCCGGCGAACCCGATCCCCCAGGGTGGGGCGTGAAGGCCGACGCCGCGAGCCCGGCGGCCAGCCAGACCCAGATGCTCTTCGAGCCGATCCTGGACGAGCTCGCCGAGTTCGAGGAGCGCCTGGAAGCGGCGGTCGCGGCCGACCTCGGCCCGATGGCGGAGGCGATGCGCCACATCGTGCGGGCCGGCGGGAAGCGGATCCGACCCGCGCTGGTCATCCTCAGCTCGCGCCTGGGCGATCCGGTCATGGACCACGTCTACGACCTGGCCATGGGCATCGAGTTCATCCACACCGCCACCCTGGTGCATGACGACCTCATCGATCGCTCCCCGACCCGGCGGGGGATGACCACCCTCCACGAGACCATGGGGCCGGCCCCGGCGATCATCATCGGCGACTACTACTTCGCCAAGGGCGCCAATCTCACCGCCGGCATCGGCGAGCCGGCCATCGACGTCGCCATCAGCAACACGGTGATGACCATCTGCATGGGCGAGCTGCTGCAGATGACCAGCAAGGACGACTACTACCAGTCGCTGGCCGACTATCACCGCAAGATCGAGCGCAAGACGGCCACGCTGGTCGCCACCTGCTGTTTCTGCGGCGCGGTGGTGGGGGGGCTCGATCCGGCTCAGCGGGCCGCGCTGCAGCGCTACGGCCACAAGCTGGGGATGGCCTTCCAGATCGCCGACGATCTGCTCGACTACGTCGCGACCGAGGCGGAGCTCGGCAAACCGGTCGGGGCGGACCTCCGCCAGGGCACCGTCACCCTCCCGTTCATGCTGGCCCTCCAGGACCCGCAGGTGGGGTCGGAGCTCACCTCCGTCCTGGAGCGCCGGCCCCGGGGTGACCCGGACTACGAGCTGGTGGTCGAGCTGGTGCGGCGCAGCGGCGCGATCGCGGCCACCGAGGGCGCCGCCCAGGAGTTCGCCCGCGAGGCCCGCGCCGAGCTGGCCGGCTTCGCCCCCTCGCCCGCCCTGCACACCCTGGAGGCCGCCTGCGACTACGTCGTCGGGCGCCGGATCTGACCCCGGGGTCGCCGGTGAGGCCACGGTTGCGGGTCAGCCAGGGGCGCCCGGTGGACCCCCGGTGCGGGGGCCGCGCAGCGCTCCGATGCGTTCGAGCTGCCCCCGGAAGCTGAGCAGCCAGGCGATGAGGGCGATGGTGGCGGCGACCAGGCCGCCGGCCTCGACCCCCATCCAGACCAGCCCGTCGCCGGCGCCGGCCACGGAGACCAGCGCGCTGACCCCGCTGACGGCGAGGCGGGCGAGGTCGGCGAGGGTCAGCACGCCGAGCCCGACCAGGGCCCAGCGGGCGCCCGCGTACTCGCGGCGCAGCCCCGCCCGCAGCTCCGCGGCGGTCAGCTCGCGGGGGTTGGTCCGGCCGGCGGGCGGCTCCAGTGCCCCCCGGCGCAGCCGTGCCGCGCTGAGGCCGAGGATGGCGGCGATCGCCCACCCCGGCCAGGCGGTGAGCGGGGAGGACGCGTCCGCGAAGAGGCTGCCCATCGGGCTGAGCACGCTCCCGGCCTCGCGGAGGTCGAGCTCGTGCTCGTGGATGGCGAGGGCGGCGAATCCCCATCCGACCGCGACCGCCACGGCCAGAAGGCCGGCCGCCAGGCGGCCCGACCGGGGCAGGCGGTTGAGCAGGAGCAGCTCGGCCGGCAGGGCCAGGCGGCCGGGTGCGCCGGCGCTCTCGCGGTCCCGCATCGGCTGGAATTGTATTCGCGCCGGAGCGGTGGTCGAGAATGGAGCCGATGCCCTCGCGAGGTGAGCCCGGGGACGGGTCGACGATCCGGATCCTGACCTACAACGTCCTGCTCGGCGGGGAGCGGCGTGAGGAGCGGATCGCCGGGGTCCTGGCCCGGGCGGGTGCCGATCTCATCGCCCTCCAGGAGGTGGGCGAGGACGGGATGGTCGAGCGCCTGGCCGGTCGGCTCGGGATGACCGTGGTGTTCGGGGCGCCGAGCGACCGCGGCCCGCTGGGGCTGGCGGTGCTCACCCGGCTCCCGATCGCGGCCCACCGCAACCGCCGCCACCCCGGGATGCTGCGGAGCCACCTCGAGGTCACCGTCCGGCCGCGGGAGGGCGATCGGCTGCGCTTCCACGTCGTCCACCTGGCCGCCCGCTTCGGCGAGCGGGCCAAGGGCGAGGCCCGCCGCCTCCGGGAGCTGGAGGCCGTGCTCCACGACATCGCCGGGGAGCCGCGCCTTCCCCATCTCATCCTCGGCGACTTCAACTCGCTCAGCCCCGGCGACCACCTGGAGGCGACCCGCTTCTTCCGGCGGATGAATGAGCTGCGCCGGGCCCGGCTGCTGGTGCGCCAGGCGGACGGGTGGATGGGCCCGACGGCCGGCGCGGAGGAGGCGCTGGACGCGCGCTGGCTGGCCCAGGGGATCGATCCGCGGCTCCAGGGCGGGGTGCCGTCGCTTCCCTGGGTGGTCGGGCCGCTGACCGGGCTGCTGCCGGAGCGGCCGGCGGTGGACCGGGTGCTGGGCCGGGCGATCGAGCGCTGGACGGTGCCGCGCCTGCTCGAGGCGGGGTACACCGACTGCTACCGTCACCTCCATCCCCGCGCCCACGGCTACACCTGCGCCACCTGGCTGCCCGCGGCCCGCATCGACTACGTCTTCGCGAGCTCCGAGGTGGTCCCCCGGCTGGTCACCTGTGACGTGCTCACCGGGCGGGGCCGCGCCACCCGTGAGGTGACCACCGCCTCGGACCACTTCCCGGTCACCGCCGAGCTCCGCTGCTGACCCCGGCTACGGGGTCGGAGGTTCGCCCACCGGCCGGCTGGTCACCACCAGGTAGTACAGGAAGGCGGCGAGCACCAGCCAGAAGATGAAGATGACGATCGAGCCGGCGCCGAGCCCCCGGTAGTAGAGAGGGTTGGCGCCCACGAAGACGATGCTCCCCACCAGCGAGACCACATCGCCGGCGGCCGCCACGACCAGCCCGTAGACGGCCACCGCCCGGCCGCCCCCGGTGAGCGCCAGCGTCATCACCACCCCGACGGTCATGGCCACCCACCCCGCGGTCAGGAGGACGGTGCCGGCCACGTTGACGGTGGGGAAGCTGCAGAGGACCTTCCCGTTGCAGAGGCCGGAGACGCCGAGCACGTAGAGCAGCGAGACGACCGCGGCGATGATCCCGAGGATCGTCAGCACCACGCCCATCCGCCGGGGGTCGAGGTCGAACCGGACCGGGGGACGCTCCGCGAAGCGCGGTCTCACCAGGCCGTTGTCACTCAGGTGATGAGTCATGCGATCTCCTGGTCGGGGCAGCGCCCGGAGGTGGCTCCGCGTGCGGATGTGGCGGCAGGCCCCCTCGGGGAGTCGTCACTGGCTGGCGGCTTCTCCCGTCGGCGGGCCACGGCGCCGCCGCTTGCCGCCGCGGCGCCGCCGGGCCGCGTCGTCGCGGTGGTTGCCGGTCTCGCCGTCCACCCAGCGCGGTGGCGGTGGCTGGCCGTCGGCGAGCAGGTCGCCCAGGGTCCGCCAGCCGAACGGCTCGCGGCCCCGCCGGACCAGCTCGAGGAAGCAGCCCATGGTCGCCTCCGAGTCGGCGAGCGCGTGGTGGGGACGGCGATGGGCCACGCCCAGCTCGACGCAGAGCCGCTCCAGTCCGATGGTGTCGCGGAGGTCGTAGAGCTTGGCCGCGAGTCGCGAGGTGTCGAGGTTGTCCGCCTCCAGGCTCTCGCCCAGGGTCGCCGCGATCAGCCGGCTGTCGAAGGCGTCGGCGCTGTGCTCGACCAGAACCGCCCCCCGGCAGAAGCGGCGAAACCGCTCCAGCACGGGCCGCACCGGGGGCGCGCCCCCCAGGGTCTCGCTGGAGATGCCGTGGATGCGCCGCGCGTACGGGTTGATCCGGTCGTTGCTGTGGACCAGCGTCTCCAGCGAGCTCAGGTGGCGCTCGAGGGTGAAGGCGACCGCCCCCAGCTCGACCAGCCGGTGCGGGGACTGGCCGGTGGTCTCGCAGTCCACGGCCACGAATCGGAGCTGCTCGATCGGCGTCTCGGGGGCGGGACGGGCGCGCAGCGGCTCGTCGTCCGGGTCGTCGATCGCCGCGAAGAGCTCATCGCCGGCGGGGCCGAGTCGAGCCACGAAGCTGTCCCCGACCGGGACCGACCCCCGCCGCCGGCCGTAGTGGCGACGTCCGTGGGTGGTCGACTCGCCGCCGCCCCCGGAGGGTGGCTCGGATTCCCCCGTCGAAGAATCAGGCGACTGCGGCGCCGGCATGGGTGTGGAGAGGGACATGTGCGAGTCTCCGGCCATCCTAACCGCTTCGGGTACCGGAGCGAACCTATACTCGGGACAGATGCGCCTCATCGCCGCCGGGATCACCTTTCGCACGGCTCCCGTGGAGGTCCGCGAGCGCGCCGCCCTCTCCGACCCCGCGGCACGTCACCTGCTCCGCTTCCTGGTCGGCCACGGCGGTCTGAGCGGCGCCGCCGCGATCTCGACCTGCAACCGCACCGAGCTCTACGTCAGCGTCCACGACGACCCGGACCCGGAGGCGATCATCCCCCGGCTGCGCCGCTACCTCGACCCCGAGGGGGAGGCGCCGGTGCGCGAGCACGTCACCATCTTCCGCGGCGAGGAGGCGGTGGAGCACCTCTTCCGGGTGGCCACCGGGCTGGACTCGATGGTGGTGGGTGAGACCCAGGTCCTCGGCCAGGTCAGGGCGGCGCATCGCCTGGCCCTGGAGACCGGCACCCTGGACGCGCAGCTCGACTTCGTCTTCCGGCGGGCCATCGGGGCCGCCAAGCTGGCGCGCAGCCAGACCGGGATCGGCCGGGCCGCGGGCAGCATCAGCGAGGCGGCCATCGCGGTGGCCGAGAAGGTGCTGGGCGGCGTCGAGGGCCGCACCGCCCTGCTCATCGGTGCCGGCAAGATGAGCGCCCTGGCGGCGCGCCGGCTCCAGCGCCAGGGCGCCCACCTGCGGGTGAGCTCACGAGGCGGCGAGTCCGCCGCCGCCCTCGCCACCCAGCTGGGCGCGTCGGTGGTCGGCACCGACGACCTGGCCGCCGCGATGCTGGAGTGCGACCTGGTGGTCGCCGCCACCACCAGCTTCGAGCCGGTTCTGGACCGGGCTCTCTGCAGCGCGGTCCAGGTCAAGCGCTCCGGGCGGCCGCTCTGCCTCATCGACCTGGCGGTGCCCCGCGACGTCGCCCCGGACGTCGCCGGCCTCCCGGGGGTGACCCTGATCGATATCGACGAGCTGGGGCGCCGCCTCCAGGACGGTGCCCACGACCACGGCCGGGCGATCGCCGCGGCGTCCCTGGTGGTGGCCGAGGAGGTGCGACGCACCCTCGAGGTGCTCGACCGCCGCGACGCCTCGGTGCCCACCATCCGGGCCCTGCTGGAGCGCGCCGAGATGATCCGGCGCCGGGAGGTCGAGCGGACCATGGCCCGTCTCCCCGCCGCCGACGCCGAGCTCACCGAGCGCATCGACACCCTCAGCCGGAGCCTGGTGCGCAAGCTGCTCCACGCTCCGATCACCCATCTCCGGGCGGCCTCCGACGACCCGGGAGTGGCCCTCCGGCTCCGGGAGGCGTTCAGCCTGGACGATCCCGCCACCGGCGAGCGGTGATCGGCGGAACCCTCCGGCTCGCCACCCGCGGCAGCCGCCTGGCCCTCGCCCAGGCCGCCCTGGCGGCGGACGCGCTGCGGGCGGTGGGGGTGCCCGCCGTCGAGACCGTCGTGGTCAGGACCCAGGGGGATCGCGAGGCCGCGACGCCGGTGACGCGGCTGGAGGGAGAGGGCTGGTTCAGCGCCGCCCTCGAGATGGAGCTCGTCGCGGGGCGAGCGGATGCCGCCGTCCACAGCGCCAAGGACCTGCCCAGCCGGCTCGGTGACGGCCTGGCGGTCGCCGCGTTCCTGGAGCGGGCCGACTGCCGCGACGGTCTGGTCACCCAGGATGGCGGCGGGCTCGACGCGCTGAGGCCCGGCGCCGCGGTGGGAACCAGCAGCGCGCGCCGCGCCGCCTTCCTCCGGGTCCTCCGCCCCGATCTGGTGGCGGTGCCGATCCGGGGCAATGTCGACACCCGGCTGCGCAAGCTCGAGGCCGGCGAGGTCGCCGGGCTCCTGCTCGCCTGCGCCGGGCTCGATCGCATCGGGGCGTCCGAGCGGCTCAGCCAGCGGTTCGACCCCCGCCTCTTCGTGCCCGCTCCCTGCCAGGGCGCGATCGGTCTCGAGGCCGGGATCGGCAGCCCCGCCGAGGCCGCCTGCGCCCCGGCGGACCACCCCGAGACCCGCGCCGCGGCGGTCGCCGAACGCGCGGTGCTCGCCGCCCTGGGCGGCGGCTGCCTGCTGCCGCTCGGCGCCTGGGCCCGGATCGAGGCGGGGCGCCTGGTCCTGACCGCCGCCCTCGATGCCGGCGGGGAGGTGCGCAGGGCCGAGCTGGCCGGCGACGCCGCCGCCCCGGGTGACCTCGGCGAGCGGGTGGCGGCGAGGCTGCGATGAGCGTGCCGGCGGCGAGGCCGCGATGAGCATGCCGGCGGCGCGGCCGCTCGCCGGTCGCCGCGTCATGGTGACCCGGGCCGCGGCCCAGGCGGCGGCGCTGAGCCAGGAGCTCCGCCAGCTCGGGGCGGCGGTGGTCGAGGTCCCCGCCATCGCCATCGAGGCGGTGACCCCGGCCGAGGAGTTGCGTCACGCCGCCCGCCGGCTGCGGGCTCGGCGCCCACCCCGGTGGCTGGCCGTGACCAGCGCCAATGCGGTGGAGCGGCTCCGCCAGCTCGACCTCCCCGGCGACCTCGCCGGTGTCCGGGTGGCGGCGGTGGGGGAGGGCACCGCCCGCTCCCTGCGCGAGGTCGGGATCAACGTCGAGCTGGTGGCCGCCGGGACGGGGGCGGCCGCGCTCGCCGACGCTCTGGTCGCGGCCGGAGCCGGGAGCGGTGGGGTCTGGCTCCCTCAGGCGGAGGCCGCCCGGGGCGAGCTGGCCGAGCGGCTGCGCCGGGCCGGCGCTGAGGTCACGGTGACCATCTGCTACCGGACCGTCCCCCTCCCCGGCCTGGGCGGCCTGCTGGCCGCGGCCCTTGCCGGCGGGATCGACGCGGTCACGCTGCTCAGCCCGAGCGCCGCCGAGGCGGTGGTCGCGGCGGTGGGCGTGGGAGGGCTCGACGGGGTGACCGTGGTCTGCGTCGGCGACACCACCGCCACCGCCCTGCGCCGCCGCGGGATCGAGCCGGTGGTGGCGGCGCGGGGTGACGCCGCCGGGGTGGCGGCGGCAGTGGCGGGTGCGCTGCGCAGGTGAGTAACCTGGGACGGCCATGCCCTTTCCCACCGAACGCCCCCGGAGGCTGCGGCGCACGCCGGCGCTGCGCCGGCTCGCCGGCGAGACCCGGCTGAGCCCGGCCGACCTGGTCCATCCCCTCTTCGTGCGTGAGGGCGTCGACGCGCCGGTCGCCATCGCCAGCATGCCCGGGCACCGCCAGGAGACGGTCGAGAGCGCGGCGGGCACGGTGGCGGGCGCTCTCCAGGTCGGGGTGAGCGCGGTGCTCCTCTTCGGGGTGCCGGCGCGCAAGGACGCGACCGGCTCCGAGGCCTGGAACGACGAGGGGATCGTGCAGACGGCGCTCCGCGCACTGCGGGGTCGGTTCGGCGCCGACTGCGTGCTGATCGCCGACTGCTGCCTCGATGAGTACACCGACCACGGCCACTGCGGCGTGCTCCGCGAGGACGGCTCGGTGGACAACGACGCCACCCTCGAGCTCTACGCGCGGGCGGCGGTCTCGCAGGCCCGGGCGGGGGCGGACGTGATTGCGCCCAGCGGGATGATGGACGGCCAGGTCGGGGCGATCCGGGCAGCCCTGGACGGAGCCGGTTTCGCCGACACGGCCATCCTCGCCTACAGCGCCAAGTACGCCTCGGTCATGTACGGGCCGTTCCGCGACGCGGCCGACTGCGCGCCCCGGAGCGGGGATCGGCGCGGCTACCAGATGGACGCCGGCAACGCCCGCGAGGCGCTCCGCGAGGTGGCCCTCGATCTCTCCGAGGGCGCCGACATGGTCATGGTCAAGCCCGCGCTCGCCTACCTCGACGTGATCCGGCGGGTGCGCGCCGCCGTCGACGTTCCGGTCGCCGCCTACAACGTGAGCGGCGAGTACGCGATGATCGCCCATGCCGCCCGGGCCGGGGCCTTCGACGAGCGCGCCGCGGCGCTGGAGGTCCTGACCGCCATCCGCCGGGCCGGCGCCGACATCATCATCAGCTACCACGCGCTCCAGGCAGCGCGCTGGCTTCGCGAGGAGTGACCCGGACCAGGATGAAGCCCCCCACCAGCCCTCGCCGACTCCCCTTCGTCATCGCCGCGACCGTGGTCCTGGTGGTGGCGGTCGTCGCCGGAGCGGTGGCGCTCGAGCACGCTGCCAGTCCCACCCCGGTCGGCGCGGTGGCGCCCACCCCGACGCCCACCCCCACGCCGCTGCCGACCCCGACGCCGGCGATCATCCCCTACGCCGACTGCGCATCGGCGACCTTCGGCGCCGCACTGGCTCCGCTCAACCCGCCCTCCGATCTCCACGTCTACTCGGCGGCGCCGGCGATGACCATCGACCAGAGCAAGCTCTACGAGGCGACCATCAAGACCAGCAAGGGCAACATCGTCATCTGCCTGCAGCCGGACCTGGCCCCGGTGACCGTCAACAACTTCGTCACCCTGGTCCGCAACGGCTTCTACAACGGCATCCCCTTCGCCCGCGTGGTCTCCGGCTTCGTCATCCAGGGCGGGGATCCGAACTGCATCGGCAACGTTCCGTCGGCCCCGGCCACACCCTCCGGGAGCTGCGGCTCCGGCGGCCCGGGCTACAAGTTCGACGACGAGCTCGTCCACGAGAAGTACATCGCCGGGGCCGTGGCCATGGCCAACAGCGGGCCCAACACCAACGGCTCGCAGTTCTTCATCTGCATCGCCGACGACACCAGCAGCCTGACCCTCAGCTACAACCTCTTCGGCGAGGTGGTCAGCGGCCTCAGCGTTGCCCAGGCGATCGTCCAGGGTGACGTCATGGAGCAGGTCACCGTCACCGAGCAGACGTGAGCGCGAGCCGCTCGGCACGCCTGCTCGAGCGCGCCGCCAGGGTGATGCCGGGAGGGGTCTCCAGCCCGGTGCGGGCGTACGCGGCGGTGGGCGGTGAGCCCCCGGTGATCGCCGCGGCGGAGGGCGCTCACCTGGTCGACGCCGACGGGTCCCGCTTCGTCGACTTCGTGCTCGCCTACGGCCCGCTGATCCTCGGCCACAACCATCCGGCGGTGGTCGAGGCGCTGCGCGGTCAATTGAGCCGGGGCACCGCCTACGGCCACACCGCGGAGCCGGAGGTGGAGCTGGCCGAGCGGATCTGCGCGGCCCTTCCCAGCGTCGAGATGGTCCGCTTCGTCAACTCCGGAACCGAGGCCACCATGTCGGCGCTGCGGCTGGCCCGGGCGGCGACCGGCCGCGACCTGGTGGTCAAGTTCGCGGGCGCCTACCACGGTCACGCCGATGCCCTCCTCGCCGCCGCCGGGAGCGGGGTCGCGACCCTGGGGCTGCCCGGCTCCTCGGGGATCCCGGCCGGGGCCGTCGCCGACACCCTGGTGCTCCCCTACAACGCCGCGGACTCGGCCGCCGAGGCATTCGCGGTCCACGCCGGCCGGATCGCCGCCGTGATCGTCGAGCCGGTGGCGGGCAACATGGGCTGCGTCCCACCCGTGCCCGGCTACCTCGACGAGCTGCGGCGGCTGACCCGCGAGGGCGGCGCCCTGCTGATCTTCGACGAGGTGATGACCGGGTTCCGGGTGGCCTACGGCGGAGCCCAGGGGCTGTTCGGCATCGAGCCCGACCTGACCTGCCTCGGGAAGGTGATCGGAGGCGGCCTCCCGGTCGGCGCCTACGGAGGGCCGCGCGGCCTGATGGAGCGGGTGGCGCCGCTCGGCCCCGTCTACCAGGCGGGGACCCTCTCGGGCAACCCGCTCGCCATGGCGGCCGGGATCGCGACCCTCGACGTGCTCCGCGACGGGGACGCCTACGCGCGGCTGGAGGCCCTCGCCGGCCGTCTCGGCGACGGGCTGCGCACCGCCGCGGTGGCCGCCTCGGTGCCCTGTGCCGTCAACCGGGTGGGCAGCATGCTCACCGCCTTCGTCGGGGTGGGTCGGGTGGACGACTACGAGGACGCCCGGCGCTCCGACCTGGACGCCTTCGCCGGCCTCCACCGGCGCTGGCGGGAGGCCGGGGTGCTCTGGCCGCCGTCCCAGTTCGAGGCCGCCTTCCTCAGCACCGCCCACCAGGCCGCCGACATCGACCGGGCGGTCTCGGTCTTCGCCGGGGCGCTGCGCGGCGCCGGCCCGGAGGAGTGCTGAGAGGGCCGTCAGATCCCTTGACGCATGGGCCGAAAGGCCCGGTGCTAGACTGACGAAAGTCGGGGTTGCATCTTCACCCCGGCCGCACGACGGAGCACCCGGCCATGGATCGTCTCTGGTACCTGATCCCGCTCGTCCTCCTGATCGTCCTGATCTTCGGGGGGGCCAACAAGCTGCCCGAGATCGGCGCGGGCATGGGCCGGGCCATCCGCGAGTTCCGCCACGCCATGTCGGGCGGGCCTGAGCCGGGCGCTCGTGGCTCGACGCCGCCGGCGGGCGGCCCGATGGGTGGATACGAAGGCACCCCGCAGTGGGCGCCGGTGCCCGAGACCCGGCCGGACGAGACGCTCCGGGGCTGAACCCAGCCTCTGACGATGCTGCCTGCGCCGCCCCCGCGCTCGGGGTGATGGGCGCGCGATGAGAGGGGCCTGAGATGGCACAGGGGATCCTGCGCTGGGGCAGGGGGCGGATGGCGCGCGAGCGCCGCGACGACGAGCGCCGGATGACGGTGGTCGAGCACCTCCAGGATCTGCGCCGCGTCGTCATCGTCTCGGTGATCGCCTGGCTGCTGGCCACGATCGTGGCCGCGGTCTTCAGCCACTTTCTGCTCAGCGTCCTCGAGTACCCGCTGACCAGCATCCTCGCCAAGCACAACCACCTGATCTCCAAGCCGATCATCACCAGCCCCACCGAGCTGGTGACCATCCCCCTCCAGGTGGCCGTGGTCGGCGGCCTCGTGCTCTCGCTTCCCATCCTCCTCTGGCAGGGCTGGACCTTCGTCTCCCCCGGTCTGCGGCGGGTGGAGCGCCGGTTCGCGCTCCCGGTCATCCTCTCGGCGCTGCTCCTCTTCGCCGCCGGCGCATGCCTGGCGTACTTCCTGATGCCGCTCTGGCTGAACCTGCTCACCGCCATCGTCGGCAACAACGCGGTCTTCTTCCCGGACCTCGACCAGTACCTCTCGTTCCTGACCCTGCTGATCGTGGCCTTCGGGGTGACCTTCGAACTGCCCGTGGTCATCGTCCTGCTCGGGCTGCTCGGGGTGGTCTCGTCGGCCTGGCTCCGGCGTCGCCGGAGGATGGTCTGGCTGGTGGTCGTGATCGGCGCCGAGCTGGTCACCCCGGGCGTGGACCCGGTCACCCCGCTCTTCCTCGCGCTCCCCCTGATCGGCTTGTTCGAGCTCTCCGTGCTCATCCTGGCCAAGCCGCTCCGGCGCTGAACTCCCGTACACTGCCCCGGCCATGCGCCCCGACGGCCGCGCCCCCGACGAGCTCCGCCCCACCCTGATGGAGGTCGGCGTGCTGCCCTATCCCGAGGGCAGCTGCATGATCTCCACCGGCCAGACCAGGGTGCTCTGCGCCGCCACCGTGGAGGAGCGGGTTCCCCCCTTCCGCAAGGGAAGCGGTCTGGGTTGGGTGACCGCCGAGTACGCGATGCTGCCGCGCAGCACCCAGACCCGCACCGAGCGCGACGGGCGCAAGGGCCGGATCGATGGGCGGTCCCAGGAGATCCAGCGGCTGATCGGCCGGAGCCTCCGGGCCGCGGTCGACTTCTCGGCGCTCGGCGAGCGCTCGATCCTCATCGACTGCGACGTCATCGTCGCCGACGGCGGCACTCGCACCGCGGCGATCACGGGCGGCTACGTCGCCCTCGCGCTCGCGGTCCGGGCCCTGCAGGACGCCCGCGTGGTGAGCCGCCCGGTGCTTCGCCAGCCGGTCGCGGCGGTCTCGGCCGGAATTGTGAGCGGCGAGCCGCGGCTCGACCTCTGCTACCTGGAGGACTCCGCTGCCGGCACCGACCTGAACTGCGTCGGGGCGGCCGACGGGCGCCTGATCGAGATCCAGGGCACCGCCGAGGGGGCGCCCTTCAGCCGGGAGGAGCTGGACCGGCTGCTGGAGCTCTCCGCGGCCGGCCTCCGGCGGCTCTTCGCGGCCCAGGCGGCGGCGCTGGGAGGCGAGGTCCCGCCCGGGTGAGGGTGGCCGTCGCCAGCCGCAACCCCGGCAAGCTGGCCGAGCTGCGGCGTCTGCTCGAGGGGCATCCGTGGGAGCTCGTCGATCTCGACGGCGCGGGCGTCGCCGGCGACCTCGAGGAGCCGTACGACAGTTACGAGGAGAACGCCGCCGCCAAGGCGGTCGCGGTCTGCGCCGCCACCGGAATGGCCGCACTGGCCGACGACTCGGGCATCGAGGTGCCCGGGCTGGACGGCTGGCCGGGGGCCGCGTCGGCGCGCTGGATGGGGCCCGCCGCCTCCGACGTCGACCGGCTTCACGGCCTGCTCGCCGAGGTGGGGCGGCGCTCTCCGGATGACCGCCGGGCCCGCTACGTCTGCGTGGTGACCCTCGCCCGTCCCGGCACCGCGCCGCTCTCGGCCCGGGGTGAGACCAGCGGGGTTCTGGTGGCCCCCCGGGGCTCCGGCGGCTTCGGCTATGACCCGAGCTTCCTCAGCGACGACCTCGGGATCACGTTCGGGGAGGCGACCGCCGCGGCCAAGGACGGGGTGAGCCACCGGGCCCGGGCCCTGGCCGCGTTGCTGGCCCGGCTGGACGGCGAGGGCCGCCCGGCCACCTAGGGACTCGCTCCAGCTCCCGCGGCGCTTGCCGCGTGGGGAGCCGGGGTATGCTCACTGCGATCCCATCAACCGCCGCGTGGCGCCCGTGGCCCAGAGCGCTCGTGCATCCGGAGAGCTGAACCGTGGCAGATCGCGTCGCCGAGCGTGAGTACGACATCGTCATCGTGGGTGGCGGCCCGGCCGGGCTCACCGCCGCCCTCTACGCGGGCCGGAACAAGGTGCGGGCGGCGCTGGTCGAGGCCAAGGGCGCGGTGGTCGACGGGAAGCTCCTGGGCGCCGGCGGCCAGCTCCTCAACACCGAGCTGATCGAGGACTACCCGGGGGTGAGGTCGATCCTCGGTCCCGACCTTGCCGAGATCATGACCGAGCAGGCGCAGCAGTTCGGCACCGAGATGCGGGCGGCGTCGGTGGAGCGGATCCGGGTGGACCCCGACGGAACCAAGGTGGTGGAGACCGACCAGGGTGAGCTGCGCGCTCCCGCGGTGATCATCACCGCCGGGGGCAACCCCCGCAAGCTGGGTGTCCCCGGGGAGGCGGAGCTCGCCGGCGTCGGCGTCTCGTACTGCGCGGTCTGCGACGGCGCCTTCTTCCAGGGCGCCCACCTGGCCGTGGTGGGCGGCGGCGACGCCGCGGTCGAGGAGGCGGTCTTCCTCACCCGTTTCGCCAGCCGGGTCACGATCATCCACCGCCGCGGCGAGCTGCGGGCCCAGCCCATCCTCGCCGAGGAGGCGCGCCACCATCCCAAGATCGACTTCATCCTGGATACGGTCGTCGAGGCCATCGAGGGCGACCGGAAGGTGAGGAGCCTCCGGCTGCGCAACGTGGTGAGCGGGGAGGTCTCCAGCCTCGAGGTCGGCGGGGTCTTCATCTTCGTCGGGTTCCTGCCCAACACCGGGCTGGTCGACACCCACGTCGACCACGATCCGGCCGGCTACTACCTGACCGACCCGCTGACCATGGAGACCAGCGTGCCCGGCATCTTCGCGGCCGGCGACGTGCGCAGCCAGCTCACCCGTCAGGTGACCACCGCGGTGGGCGACGCCACCACCGCGACCATCGCGGCCACCAAGTGGGTCGAGGAGCGCGCCCGCCGGCAGCGGGCGGGCGACGAAGGCCCGCGGTGACCGGGCCGCCCGGCCCCCCCGGCCGGGTGAGCAGCATCGCGACCCGCCGCGGTGACGGCGGCGAGACCGGGCTCCTCTACGGTGGCCGGGTGCCCAAGGACGACCTTCACACCGAGGCCTGCGGAGCGGTCGACGAGGCCGTCTCGGCGCTCGGGATGGCCCGCGCCCAGGAGACCGACCCGGCGCGGGCGGAGCGGCTGCTCGCACTCCAGCGCGAGCTCTTCACGGTCGGTGCCGAGCTGGCCACCGGGGTGGGGGAACGCGAGCATCTGGAGCAGCACTTCGCGACCGTCACCGCCGCCATGGTCGAGGCGCTGGACGCCCAGCTCGCGGAGCTGGAGGCACGGATCCCGCTGCCGCGCGCCTTCGTCGTCCCCGGGGGCACGGTGGTGGCGGCGACCGTCGACCTCGCCCGAACCCTGGTCCGCCGGGCCGAGCGCCGGGCGGTCAGCCTGCAGCGCGCCGGGGCGCTCGAGAACCCCGAGGTGCTCCGCTATCTCAACCGGTTGAGCGATCTCCTCTTCATGGTCGCGCGCGAGGCGGAGGCCGGCGCCACCCTCCAGCGCTGACCGGGAGGTCCGCGCTCCGGCCGGGACGCCGGCCCCGGCTCCGGGCCGTACGCCGGGCCCGGGCTCCGGGCGTACGCCGGCCCTGGCACCGGCTGCGTCACCCGGAGGATGGCGCACCCATGGCCAGCGCGACCAAGGCCCGGGCGCGGGTTTCTCTGCGCGGGCCAGGTTGTCCATGAGAGACAGAATCTCGCCCCGCAGCGCGCCGCCGGGGCTGATGCTATTGGCCCGCTTGCGCCCCGATGATTGGGCCATGATCGACCACAACCGTCTCGCCCCCGGGGGAACGGGCAGGCCCGGCGACGCCGGTGGCATCGAATCCCTCACCGCGCATCTCTGCGCCGAGCAGCGCCTGGCCGGCTGGTACCGGGCGATCAGCGCCCGGGCGGCGGAGCCGGGGCTCGGCCGTCTCTTCGCCGGCCTGGCCTCCGAGGCCTCGCGCCGGGCCGCGGCCTGCGCCACCCGGCTGCGCGGCACCGTGCAGGTGGATCCGGCGGCGCTCCCCGGGATCCTGCGCATGGCGCTCTGGATGACCCGCACCGGCGACGCCGTGCCCGCGCCGGAGCGAGGCGGTGCCGAGGGGCCGGTCCCCGGCGCCGCCGGAGACCGCCACTGCATCCAGCGGATGCTGAGCCTCTACCGCACCCTGCTGGCGGGCCCCACCCCGACGGCCTGACCGGGCCGGCCGCTCAGGCCGGCAGCAGCCGGCGCGCGCGGAGCGCGAGCCAGAGCAGGTGGCGGCGGGCGGGGTCGTCGATGGGCAGGCCGCGGTCGCGGATCCGCTGCAGCCGGTACACCACGGTGTGGCGGTGGAGCCCCAGCTTGGCGGCGGCCTCGCCCAGCCCGGAGGTCGAGAGCACCGCCTCGAGGGTCTCGTGGAGCTCGCCGCGGCGATCGGCCCCGGCGGCGTTGAGCGGCCCCAGGATGGTGGCGACGAAACGGCGCACCGCCTCGGGATCGTTGTCGAGGACGGCGAAGACGCCCAGCTCGGCGTCGTCGTGCACCCGGCGCTCCGGCTCCAGACGCTGGCCCACGTCGAGGGCGCGCTGGGCGCGCTGGGCGGCTCCGGCGACGTCGGCCAGCCGCTCGGCCACCGGCCCGAAGCCGAAGACGGCTCCCGGGTTGGCCTTGCCGGCCGCCACGCAGACCGGGAGGGGGTCGGTGCGCGGATCGAGGAGCAGCAGCCAGGTGTCCTCCGAGGCGGCGACGGTCAGCGCCCGCAGCGGCCGCGTCACCAGCTCGGCGAGCTGGTCCTGGTCCCCCGGCCAGGCGCACGAGATCACCCGGTACGGGGGCGTGAGGTCCAGCTCACAGGCCGCCGCCGCCACCCGAAGCTCGGCCGAGACGTCACCGGCCATCAGGCGGTGGAGCACCCGGTCCCGATCCTGGTCGCGCCGGCGGAGCAGCCGCTCGCGCCGCTCCAGGTAGGCGGCGCCGACCGCCGCCGAGATCTCGTCGAGGTACTCGATGATCTGAGAGGCCAGGGCGATGAGGGTCGCCGAGGGCATCTCGTGCTCGCGGGCGACCGTGCCCACCACCTCCTCCCAGACCACCTTGGCCGCCACCCGGTACGCGGAGAGGAGGACGTCGAAGGGGAGGCCGAGGTCGGCCTGCACCGCACCGGTCTGGGCCAGCCGGTCGAGGTCGCCGGCCCGCGGGCCGCGGCCGTCGTGGAGGCGGCGCACCAGGACCCGGAGCGCATCCCGGCAGGCCGAGACGATCGAACGGTAGTAGGAGACGGTGTTGAAGTGCCCCGGCAGGCTGATCTCGGCGGCGATCCGGCGAGCCATCCGGCCCGCGATGGCGTCGGCATCGGCGAGCAGCCGGGCGGTCACGGCCGGGGGCAGACTGGCCGACTCGACCAAGACCGCCGGTCGCGGTTTGGATACCGTGGCCAAATTGTCCACCTCACACAAAAAGAGTGCCGCTGCATCGCCAGGATGGCGGATGCTTTGGCCATTCTGCACCAGGAGACTGGATTTGTGCTCTACGATGAACTCTTCGTCAATCTCGAGCGGGCCCGCTGGAATCTGAGTCGCGATATCGACTGGGATGCCATCGAGCCGGAGAAGCTCACCCCGGGGTGGATCTTCGACGTCCGCGAGGTCTGCCTCACCGAGCTGTCCGCCCTCTACGCCACTGAGATGTTCCTCCGCGACTTCTATGCGGACATCGACTTCTGCAGCTTCATCTCGGTCTGGTTCTATGAGGAGATGAAGCATCACCTGGTGCTCCGCAAGTACCTGGAGCGGGTCGGCGAGGTCATCGAGGAGGCCGAGCTGCCCCGGCTTCGGATCAGCTTCGACGAGGGCCCGGCGATCGAGACCCTGACCATGCACTTCTGCGGCGAGCAGCGCCTGGCCCACTGGTACACGGCCTTCAGCGCCAACGCTCCCGAGCCGGTGCTGCGCCAGATCTTCAAGGTGCTCGCCGCCGACGAGCTGCGCCACGGCGCCGCCTACGCCAAGTACCTGCGCAAGGCGGTGAAGAACAAGCCCGAGGTCGTCCCCACCATCCTGCGGATGGCGCTCTGGATGATTCGCACCACCAACGACAACCCCAAGCACCCGACCACCATCACCGAGCCCTCGGTGGTGTCGCTGCTCGAGGACCCGCACTACATCCGCCGCATGCTCAACGCCTACCTGCCCGGGCGGGACCACGAGGCGCCGGTGCAGCGCCGGATCCTCGCGCTCATGTCCGAGCTGGCCGGGACCAAGATCGGGTCGGTCCGCGAGCTGCTGGCCCAGATCCGTCTGCTCGAGGGCGAGGCCGCCTAGCTCGCCGGCTCAGCGCACCGGCTTGGCTCGCCGGCGCGGAGGTTCATCAGCCCTCGCGGCTGCCGGCCCCGCTTTCGGGATAATCGGTCGATGGCGGATGAGATCCGGGTTCACGCCACCGTGCGCGGGCGGGTCCAGATGGTGGGCTTCCGCGCCTTCGTGCTCGATCGCGCCTGGGACCTGGGGCTGCGGGGGACGGTGGCCAACCGGCCCGACGGCAGCGTGGAGTGCGTCGTCGAGGGCCCGCGCGAGGACGTCGAGAGATTGATGGAATCACTCCGTCAGGGGCCGTCATCCGCACGCGTGGAGAGCGTCGACGTGCTGGAGCAGCCGGCCCGCGGGGACCTTCCTCCCATGGCGGTGTCGGCATGGTGAGCGTGCGAGCCGGCGCCCGGCGGAGGCGCGCAGGCTCCGCCGGCCGTGTGGCCGGTCACGAGCGGGGCGCGGTGCGTCTCGGCCTCCCCCTCACCGGCGGCCCGGCCGCGCCCGCGGCGGTGGCCCGCTGAGCGACCCCGCGAGCGCCGACGTCCGCCCGGGCCTCGAGCAGACCCGAGCCCTGGCGCGGGACCACGATCTGGTCGCCCTGGTGCGGACCGTCCCGGCCCCCGAGATGACCGGGCCGCGGCTGCTCGCCGCGGTCGGAGACCGCCCCGGAGCCTTCCTCTTCGAGTCCGCCAGCGGCGAGGGGGAGTTTGCCCGCTTCACGTTTGCGGGCCTGGCCGGCCCGGAGCGATTCCGGGTCCGGCGGGGGCGGCTCACCCGGCTCGGCGAGGGGGAGCCGGCCGCCCCGGTGCCGTGTCCCGACCCGCTCCGAGCCCTCCAGGAGTTCACCACCGGCCCGCGGGTGGCCCTCCCCGACGACCTCGACGTGCCCTTCACCGGCGGGTCGGTCGGGCATCTCTCCTACGAGGCGGCGACCAGCTTCGAGAACGTGGGGCGGCCCGACCGCGATCCGCTCGACCTCCCCGACGCCTGGTGGGGCCGCTGCCTCTCCTGCAGCGTGCTCGACCGGGAGCGCGAGGTCGTTCATCTGGTCACCCACATCCCCACCGACACCGACCTCGCCGAGGCGCATGCCGCCGGGGTCCGCCGTCTGGACGCGATGGCGGAGAGCCTGGCCGGCGCGGTGACGCCCGCGGTGGTTGTCACCCCCTCCACCCCGGCGCCGCTCCCCGACGCCGCCGCCAACCTGAGCCGTGATGACTTCATGGCGGCGGTGGAGCGCTGCCTCGAGTACATCGCGGCCGGGGACATCTTCCAGGTGCAGGTCTCCCGGCGCTTCAGCCTCGACTTCCCGGTCTCCCCGCTCCGCCTCTACGCGGCGCTGCGGGCGGTGAACCCCAGCCCGTATCTCTTCTACCTCCGGACCGACGACTGCGTGCTGGCCGGCACCAGTCCCGAGATGCTGGTCCGGGTGACCGCGGAGGGGCGGGTCGACTACCACCCCATCGCCGGCACCCGGCGCCGGGGTCGCACCCCGGAGGAGGACGACGCCATGGAGCGGGAGCTCCACGAGAGCGCCAAGGAGCAGGCCGAGCACCTGATGCTGGTCGACCTCGGCCGCAACGACGTGGGCCGGGTCTGCGAGATCGGCAGCGTCGAGGTCAGCGACTACGCGGCGGTCCGCCGCTACGGCCACGTCATGCACCTGGAGACGTCGATCCAGGGGCGGCTCCGCCCGGGGCTCACCGCGGTGGACGCGCTGCGCGCCTGCTTCCCCGCCGGGACCGTCACCGGCGCCCCCAAGGTGCGGGCGATGGAGATCATCGCCGAGCTCGAGCCGGAGGTCCGGGGCGCCTACGCGGGCGCGGTCGGCTACCTCGACTTCCGGGGCAGCCTGGACACCGCGATCGCCCTGCGCACCGCGGTGGTCCGCCAGGGACGGCTCCACCTCCAGGCCGCCGCCGGCATCGTCGCCGACTCCGACCCGGCCGAGGAGGCGCGCGAGATCGACAACAAGCTGCGCGCGCTCGCCATGGCGGCCGAATCGCTCCGCCCGCTGGCGGTGGCGGGTGGCGTGGTTGCGGGGGCGGCGGGGGCAGCGGCGAGGGAGGGGGCAGCAGCGGAGGAGGGCCCGGGGCGGTGACCGCGCCGGCCACGAGCTGCGCGGGGCAGCCGCGATGAACGAGGAGTTCAGCCTTCCCGACCGCGACCTCGGAGATTCGGTCCTGGTTGTCGACAACTACGACTCCTTCACCTTCAACCTGGTCCAGCGGCTGGGCGAGCTGGGGGCGCGCTGTGTGGTGGTGCGCAACGACACCGCCACGGTGGTGGCGATCGGGGAGCACCGGCCCGCCGCGGTGGTGATCTCGCCGGGGCCGAAGAGCCCCGCCGACGCCGGGATCTCGGTGGAGCTGATCCGCGAGCTCGGCGCGCGCATCCCCATCCTCGGGGTGTGCCTGGGGCACCAGGCCATCGGGGAGGCCTACGGTGGCCGGGTGGTGCGGGCGCCGTCGCTCATGCACGGGAAGCTGAGCGAGGTCCGCCACGACGGCGCCGGGCTCTTCGCCGGGGTGCCCGACCCCTTCACGGCCACCCGGTACCACTCGCTGGTGGTGGAACCCGCGACCCTGCCCGCGTCCCTGGAGGTCACCGCCCGCACCGATGACGGGGTGATCATGGCGCTGCGCCA
>Ga0187875_10000579_pt1 | contig 30109 bp, 25 predicted proteins | sample June2016WEW_17_1_2_FD_132978 | JGI IMG/M metagenome (GOLD analysis project Ga0187875, IMG submission 132978) | Peatland microbial communities from SPRUCE experiment site at the Marcell Experimental Forest, Minnesota, USA - June2016WEW_17_10 | ecosystem: Environmental > Terrestrial > Soil >...
ATGGCGACGCAGGAGCCCAACGTCTACGCCGGCCTGTCCGTGGTCATCGGCGGCCTGATGTACGCACGGCCGAAGTTCTTCGCCAGGGTCATGGGTGAGCTGCTGTTCTGGGTCGGCGAGGACAAGATGACCTTCGGCAGCGACTACGGCATCTGGGAGCCGAAGTGGCAGATCGAGGGCTTCGTGGACTGGGATTACCCCAGTGACGAATTCTCCGACTTCCCGAGGGTGAACACGGCCACCAAGAAGAAGATCCTCGGCCTGAACGCGGCCAAGCTCTACGACATCGAGGTCCCGGCCGAGTACCAGATCAAGGACGCCAGCGCCCCCGCGTCGCAGGATGACGCCAAGCTGGTCGAAGACGACCCGCAGCTGGTCACGGGAGCATGACTGTTTCCGCCACAAGCACCACTGCGGGCACTGGCGCAGGCGGACCGGCGGGTCCGCCTGCGCCAGCGGCGGTGCTGGCTGCGCTGGAGACGGTGCGCGACCCGGAGCTGGACGAGCCGGTAACCTCGCTCGGCTTCGTGGCCTCGTGCACCGTCTCCCCGGACGGGGACGCGCGGGTCCGGCTGCGGCTGCCCACGTACTTTTGCGCGCCCAATTTCGCGTTCCTGATGGTGGCCGACGCCTACGACGCGGTGTCGGCCACCCCCGGCGTGCGCCGGGCGGAGATCGTGCTCGAGGACCACTTCGCCTCGGACGCGATCAACGGCGGGGTGGCCGCGCGGGCGGGATTCGCCCAGTCGTTCGACGGCGAGGCGGTCGGCGAGCTGCATGAGCTGCGCGCCGACTTCCTTCGTAAGGCGGTGCTGGCCGGTACCGACCAGGTCTGCCGCCCCCTGCTCGCCGCCGGGACCGATCCGGCCAGCCTGCCCGGGATGACCCTGGGCGAGGTACCGCCCTCGGCCGCGCTCCAGCGGCTGCGCGAGCGCCGGGCGGAGCTCGGCCTGCCCGCCGGTGATGACGGGTGGCTGCTGATCGACCCGGAGACCGGGGAGCCGGTCAGCCCGGACTCCCTGCGGATGCACCTCGGGCGCGCCCGGCTGACCCGGACCAGCATCGAGGCCAACGGAAGCATGTGCCGCGGGATGCTGGGGCACCGATACAACGACACGGCAGGGCTAGGCCAGCAACCCCAGCCCAAGGAGGACCAATGAAGGCCGTCCGCTTGCACGCTTTCCACCAGCAGCCGGTGATCGACGAGGTACCGGAGCCGACCATCCACGGCCCGCTCGACGTCATCGTGAAGATCGGCGGGGCCGGCGTCTGCCGCACCGACCTGCACATCATCGAGGGCCAGTGGGATGCGGCGATGGGCACCCCGCTGCCCTACATCCTGGGGCACGAGAACGCCGGGTGGGTACACCAGATCGGCTCGGCGGTCACCAACGTGGCCCTGGGCGACACCGTGATCCTGCACCCCACCCCGACCTGCGGGCTGTGCCGGGCCTGCCGGGCCGGTGACGACATGCACTGCACCGGGGACAGCTCGTTCCCGGGCCTGTCCCGGGACGGGGGGATGGCCGAGTACCTGCTCACCTCGGCCCGGGCCTGCGTGAAGCTGGACCCCGCGACCCAGCCGCAGGATGTGGCGGCGCTGGCCGACGCGGGCATTACCGCCTACCACGCGGTCCGTAAGGCCCTCCCGCTGCTCTACCCGGGCACCACCGCCGTGGTGATCGGCGCGGGCGGGCTGGGCCACATCGGGATCCAGTGCCTGGCCGCGCTGAGCGCCACCACCATCGTCGTGGTGGACCGGAACCCGGACGCGCTCAAGCTGGCCGAGCAGCTCGGCGCGCAGCACACCGTGGTCGCCGACGGCAGCCAGGTGGACGCCGTGAAGGACCTGACCGGCGGCGCCGGCGCCCACGTGGTGCTGGACTTCGTGGCCGAGCAGGGCGCCGAGATGGACGGCTGGAACATGACCGCCCCGGCCGGCTCCTACTTCGTCATCGGCTACGGCGGCACGCTGGAGATTCCCACGCTCGACATCATCTCCACCGAGCGGAACATCGTCGGGAACATCGTCGGCACCTACAACGACCTGGCCGAGCTGATGTCCCTGGCCCAGGCGGGCAAGGTCACCCTGCACACCCGGACCTACCCGCTGACCAGCGCCGTGGAGGCGTTCGCGGATCTCGACGCGGGCCGGGTGCGCGGCCGCGCCATCCTCGTTCCCTGATTACCGCCACTGACTGAAATCCCGTCCTAGGAGGACTGATGGCTAAGGAACTGCGTTTCGGCGCGGAAGCGCGCAGCCTGCTGCTGGCCGGTGTGGACAAGCTGGCCGAAGCCGTGAAGTCAACACTGGGGCCCAAGGGACGCAACGTCATCCTGGAGAAAATCACCGGAACCCCGGTGGTGACCAATGACGGCGTGACCATCGCCCGCGAGATCCATCTGGCCAACCAGTTCGAGAACATGGGCGCCCAGCTGGTCAAGGAAGCGGCCATCAAGACCAACGATGTGGTCGGGGACGGCACCACCACGGCCACGGTGCTGGCCCAGGCCATCATCACCGAGGGCATGCAGGCGATCGGCGCCGGCGCCAATCCGGTGCTGGTCAAGCGGGGCATCGACGTGGCCGTGGACCGGCTGGTCAGTCATCTGCAGGAGGTGGCGCACCCGGTGGCCACGGAGGAGGACTACAGCCGGGTGGCCGCGATCTCCGCGAACGATGACGAGGTCGTGGGTGCGGTGATCGCGAAGGCGCTGCACACGGTGGGCGACGACGGCATCGTCACCGTCGAGGAGTCCAGTGCGAACGGGATGGGCGTCGACTTCGTCGAGGGCTTCCAGTTCGACAACGGGTACCTGTCGCCGTACCTGGTCACCAACCCGGCCAGTCTCGAGGCGGTCCTTGACGACCCCTACCTGCTGCTGTGCAGCGAGAAGATCACCAAGGTCCAGCAGCTGATGCCGCTGCTGGACAAGATCATGCGCGCCCCCCGGCCGCTGGTCATCCTGGCCGAGAACGTCGAGGGCACCGCGCTGTCCATGCTGGTGCACAACCACGTCAACGGGATCTTCCAGTGCGTGGCCGTCCGTGCGCCCGGCTTCGGTGACCGGCGGCTGCGCAAGCTGGAGGACATCGCCGCGGTGACCGGCGGCGAGGTATGCAGCAAGACGTCGGGCTTCTCGGTGGAGACTATGACCATCGAGCAGCTGGGCCGGGCCCGCCAGGTCCGGGTCACCGCCGACAACACCGCCATCATCGGCGGCGACGGCTCGGCCGAGGACATCGAGTTCCGGCTCGGCCAGCTGCGGGCGGAGTTGGAGCGGGCCAGGTTCGGGATCGATGAGGACGTGCTGAGCGAGCGGATCGGCGCGCTGTCCGGCAAGGTCGCGGTGATCCGGGTGGGCGCGCCGACCCCCGCGGAGCTGAAAGAACTCCAGCACCGGGTCGAGGACGCGCTGGCCGCGACCCGGGCGGCGATGGCCGAGGGTATCGTGGCCGGCGGTGGTGCCGCGCTGCTGCACGCCCAGGGCGCGCTGGATGACCTCCAGGTCAAGGACGACTACGCGACCGGCGTGGAGATCGTGCGCCGGGTCCTGACCGCCCCGGCCTACCTCATCGCCGCCAACGCGGGCTACTCCGGTGAGGAAGTCGTGGCCCAGCTGTCCCGGCTCGGCCCGGACGAGGGCTTTGACGCCCTCCAGGGCCGGTATGGCAATATGGTTGAGATGGGCATCATCGACCCGCTGCGCGTCGCGCGCTCCGCGCTGCAGAACGGCGCGTCCGTGGCTGGCCTGCTGCTCACCACCAACACGCTGGTCGCCGAGGAGCAGACGCCGTGGGGCGGCAGCGCAGCGCTGATGACCCAGTTCGGGCCGCTGGATGAGGGCCTGAACCAGCCGTCACCCGATTCCAGCACCCCGCAGTCGCTCGGCCTCGGCCCGTCGGTCGGCTAGGGCAGCTGGTCCATGGCGGCAGATCCCGCACTGCGGCCGTCCCCGCCTCCAGACCCGCCCGCTGGTTCATCTCTGGGCCCATCCCCGGGCCCGCCCGCATCGCTCTCGCGGGCGGGCCCGGGGCCGGCCCCGCAGGAGCAGCTGAGCCCGCTACGCCTGATGCGCTCGCGCGGGCGGCTGCGCGGGGCGCTGGCGCTGCTCGGGCCGGCCTTCGTGGCCTCGGTGGCCTACATCGACCCCGGGAACTTCGCGACCAACTTCGCCGCCGGGGCGAGGTTCGGTTACGCCCTGGCCTGGGTCATCGTGGTCGCCAACCTGATGGCCATGCTGGTGCAGTACCTCTCCGCGAAGGTCGGCGTGGCTACCGGGCGGGACCTGCCCGAGCTGTGCCGTGCCTACCTGTCGCGGCCGGTGACCCTCGGCCTGTGGGCCCAGGCCGAGCTCATCGCCATGGCCACCGACCTGGCCGAGTTCGTCGGCGCCGCGCTGGGCCTGAACCTGCTGTTCCATGTGCCGCTGCGTGCCGCAGGACCGATGACGGCAGTGGTCGCCTTCGCGATCCTGGCCCTCGACCAGCGCGGTTACCGCCGGTTCGAGCTGGCCGTGTGCGGCCTGCTCGGCATCATCTTCCTGGGCTTCGCCTACGATCTCGCGGCGGTGCACATCGACCCCTCCGCGCTGGCCAGCGGCCTGGTGCCGGGCTTCGCCGGGCCTGGCGGCCCGCTGCTGGTGGCCGGCATCATCGGGGCCACCGTCATGCCGCACGTGGTCTACCTGCACTCCGCGCTGACCAAGTCCCGGGTGGTCTGTGCTGACGACGCGGAACGCCGCGAACTGCTGCGCTTCCAGCGGCTCGACGTGGTCATCGCGCTCGGCGCGGCCGGGCTGGTCAACCTGGCCATGCTGGTGGTGGCGGCCGCGATGGCCAGCCAGGCCGGCGGGGTCCATCTGGGCTCGCTCACGGCCGCGCACGCCGGGCTGGCCCGGCTGGTCGGCGGCGGGGCCGCGCTGGCGTTCGCGGCGGCGCTGCTCGCCTCCGGCCTGTCCTCCTCCAGCGTGGGGACCTACGCGGGCCAGGTGGTCATGCAGGGCTTCATCGACCGCCGCATCCCGCTGTTCCTGCGCCGCGGGCTCACGATGCTGCCCGCCCTGCTGGTGCTGGAGCTCGGCCTGCCCACCACCGGCAGCCTGGTCATCTCCCAGGTGGTGCTGTCGTTCGGCATCCCGTTCGCGCTGGTCCCGCTGGTGGCGCTGACGCGGCGCGCGGACGTGATGGGCCCGCTGGTGAACCGCAGGCGGACCACCGCATCGGCCGCCCTGGTCACCGTGATGATCATCGCGCTGAACGTTTACCTGTTGTACGCCACGTTCTCCGGCTGACCTCGAGGAAGGTGAGACCCATCACCGCCGTATCAGGCTGGGTGCTCCCCTCCGATCGCGGAGCGGGGTACCCTCCTGCGCATGACGACCGGACCGGATGAGCTGGACCGCAAGATGATGGCGGCCGCGCTGGCTCAGGCCCAGGCCAGCCTGGCCGCCGGGGGTGTCCCGGTCGGTGCGGTCCTGGCCGCGGGCGCCGAGATCGTGGCCATGGGCCACAACGAGCGCGTGCAACTCGGCGACCCGGTCGCGCACGGTGAGATCGCCTGCCTGCGTAACGCCGGCCGCCGATCCTCCTACCAGGGAATGACCCTGTACACGACCCTTTCCCCGTGCCAGATGTGCACCGGCGCGATCCTGCTGTTCCAGATCCCGCGCGTGGTGGTGGGTGAAGCCGGGACTTTCGCCGGTGATCTGGGCTTCCTCGCCGACCACGGCGTCTCGGTGACGCTGCTCAATGACGAGAGCTGCATGGCTGTTATGCGGGAATTCCAGGATCGGTACCCGGCCGTTTGGAGCGAGGATATTGGCGGCCGGTAGCCGCGGCCGCGCGCTCGCCGGGCCGCCCGTCCATCGTGATCGGCGGGACGTTCGAGCGCCTGCTCGCGGTCGCGCGGGGCGGCACCGGCGAGGCCGGCGGCGTCCTGGTCAGCGGCGGAAATCGACCGCGGTGGTGTTCGCCCCGCTGATCACTACTGCGACCGTCTCGTCGGGGCCGGGGGAGTACCGGCCCGAGAGCAGCGCGGCCAGCGCGGTACAGCCGCCGGGCTCGGCGACCAGGCGGAGCCGGTCCCACAGCAGTTCCTGAGCGCGGAGGATGTCCTCGTCGCTGACCAGCACCACCTGCCGCACGTGCTCGCGGATCACCGCGAACGTATGCTCGCCGACCCGGCGCGGGGCCAGGGAGTCAATGGCCACGCTGCCGGCTTCCGCGTCCACGGGGCGGCCCGCCCGCAGGGCCCGGGTCAGGGTCGGCGCGCCGCCGGGTTCCACCCCGACCACCCGGGCCTGGCCCGCATAGGCCGCGCAGATCCCGGCCAGCAGCCCGCCGCCGCCCACGCTGGCCAGCACCGTGCCGGCCGCTGGCGCCTGGCTCCTCAGCTCGCCGCCCAGCGATCCGGCCCCCAGGATCGTCTCGATCTGGTCGAACGCAGGCACCGGCAGCGCACCCGACGCCGCTGCCCACTCCTCGCTCGCCGCCAGCGCCTCGGCATAGTTGGCGCCCCCGACGACCAGCTCCGCGCCGTATCCGCGGATACGCTCGATCTTGGCCGGGGACGAGACCTCCGGGACGAACACGCGGGCGCTGACGCCCAGCGCCTGGGCCGCGTACGCCACCGCCGCGCCATGATTGCCGCCCGACGCGGCCACCACCCCGGCGCCGGGCAGCGGGCGGAGCAGCAGGTTGGCGAACGCGCCCCGGGCCTTGAACGACCCGGAATGCTGGAGCTGCTCCAGCTTCAGGACCAGCGGGCCGGGCTCCAGCCCGAAGGCGGCCCGGTCCAGGAAGGCCACCGGGGTGCACAGCACGTAGGGCCGGATCAGCGTGGTCACGGACGAGATCGCATGCGAGGTTATGTCGCCGACCATGGCAATCGGGATGCCGGTGTCGCTCACTGCGCTCCCTTCCGTCCCCTCATGCTATGCACTTGGTCGGCGGCCGCGAGGGTTGTACCGTTTGGCCCATGCCTGGCTCCGCGGCGCCCGCGCCGAAGTCCCCGTCTCCCCGGCTGTGGCGGATGCGCCGTTGGCAGATAGCCGGGACGGCGGCCGTAGCGGCCCTGGGCGCGGGCACGGCCGCCGCATTAGCGGCGGGTGCCCCGGCCGCAGCCATCACGGTCGCCGTGGTCCTGGTGGCCGCGCTGGCCGCCTTCTGGTTCGTCCGTAACCGGGTCCGGGCCTGGACCTACACCGAGCGCGAGGATGACCTCATCGTCGCGCGGGGCGTCCTGGTCCGCCGTCTGTCCGTGGTGCCCTACGGCCGGATGCAGTTCGTCGACGTGACCGCGGGCCCCGTGGAACGTGCGTTCCGGCTGGCCACCGTCAAGCTGCACACCGCGGCGGCGGCGAGCGACGCGCGGATCCCGGGTCTCGAACGCGAGGAGGCCGCCCGGCTGCGGGACCGGCTCGCCGCCCTGGGTGAGGCGAAGGCCGCGGGCCTGTGACGGGCCAGCCCGGGGGCTGGCACCGGCTGCACCCTCTCTCGCCGCTGGTCCGTTCCGGGCGCGCCGCCGTCGGCGTGCTGGCCATCGTCGGCATCTCGGCGTCCGGGCAGTTCGGCCACGACGGGTCCCACCTGCTCGACTGGGCGCTGGCCGCGGCCGTGGTCATCGGGGCCGTGGTCAACTGGCTGGTCACCCGCTGGAAGCTGGACGGGGCCACGCTGCGGATCGAGACCGGCCTGCTGCGCCGGGACTCCCGGCAGCTGCCGGTGGCCCGGATCCAGGCGGTGGACGTGGTGCGGCCGTTCCTGGCCCGCGCGCTCGGCCTGGCCGAGCTGCGCGTCCGGCTGGCCGGGTCCAGCCACGCCGACGGCCGGCTCGCCTACCTGCCCGAGCAGGCCGCGCTCGACCTGCGGGCCCGGCTGCTCGCCGCGCATCACGGGCTCGACCCGGCCACCCCGGAACCCGGCGAGCAGATCCTGGCCAGCGTCCCCACCGGCCGCCTGGTCGGGTCGGTGCTGGCCTCCGGGGCGAGCCTGCTCATCGCGCTGCTGGTGGCCGAGCTCGTCGTGATCCTGGTGGCGCCGGCCGTGCTGGCCGCCTCTGGGAGCACGTTCCTGATCTTCCTGCTCACCCTGGTGCCGATGGTGTGGCGGCGGCTCGCGACCGAGTACGGGTTCACCCTCGCGCAGTCGCCGGACGGCATCCGGATCCGCCGCGGGCTGCTCGGCACGGTGGCGGAGACCATCCCGCTGCGCCGGGTGCAGGCCGTGCGGATGGTCGAGCCGGTGCTGTGGCGGCCGCTGGGCTGGTGCCGCCTGGAGATCGACGTGGCCGGCTCCCCGGGACGAGACCACGCCGACGGGTCGGGCCGGCTGCGCAAGACCCTGCTCCCAGTGGGTCATCGCGAGCCGGCCTGGCGGCTGATGTTGCTGGTCATGGCCGCTGACCCGCCCCCGCTGGTCCGGCCGCCGGGGCAGGCGCGCGGCGGAAGGCCCCGCTGAGCTATCACTTCCTGGCCTCGGGGCACGACGCGGCCACCGCGATGGGGGTCACCGGCCGGCTCCGCAAGGTCACCACCTGGGTTCCGCTGGAGAAGGTGCAGAGCGTCCGGATGGTCACCGGGCCGGTCCAGCGCATCCTGTCCCTGGCCACCGTGCACGTGGACGCGGCCGGCCGGCGGGTCCGGGCCGAGTTCCGGGACCGGTCCGGGGAGGAGGCGGCCCAGCTGGTCGAGGACCTGGCCGCGCTATGCCGGGTCGCCCGCCGCCGGGCAACCGGGACCGCTATCCCGGCGGGCGCTGTCCCGCCGCCCTCGATCCCGCCGGCCCCGGCCATCCATGCCCAGTCGGGGCTGCCTCTCGCCGGCCCTGCTACCCAACCAGGGCAGCGCCGGTGAAGGCCGTCCAGAGCGTGGCGTAGGCACCGCCGGCGGCGAGCAGATCGTCGTGCGTGCCCTGCTCCACGATCTCGCCGTGGTCCACCACGGCGATCCGGTCCGCACGGGCCGCGGTGGTCAGCCGGTGCGCCACCACCATCGTGGTCCGCCGGGCGGTGAGCCGCTCGGTGGCCGACACCACGGCCGCCTCCGCGGCCAGATCGAGCGCGGCGGTCGCCTCATCCAGCAGCAGGATGTCCGGATCGACCAGGTAGGCCCGGGCCAGCGCGATCAGCTGGCGCTGGCCCGCGGACAGGTTCCGGCCGCGCTCGGCGACCTCGTGATAGAAGCCCTCGGGCAGCTCGGCGATCATGTCGAGCGCGCCGACCGCGCGGGCGGCCGCCTCCACCTGGGCGTCGCTGGCCGCCTGGTTGCCGTACGCGATCGCGTCGCGCACCGTGCCCGCGAACAGGTGGGACTCCTGCGGCACCACGCCCAGCCGCCGCCGGTAGCTGCCGAGGTCGTAGTCGCGCACGTCCACGCCGTCCACCAGCAGCGCGCCGCCCGTCACGTCGTAGAACCGGGCCACCAGCTTGACCAGCGTTGACTTGCCGGCCCCGGTCTGCCCTACCAGGGCCACGGTCTCGCCCGGCGCCACCGTGAGGTTCACCCCGCCCAGCGCTTCCTGGTCACCGCCGCCGTAGTTGAAGCGCACGTCGCGGAACTCGATCCGGGCGCGGCCCCGGGTCACCGGGTGTGGCGCCCCGGCCTCCGGCGTGCTGGTCTTGGTGCGCAGCAGCCCGCTGATCCGGCGCAGCCCGACGGCGGCCTGCTGGTAGCCGTCGAACACCTGGGACAGCTGCTGCACGGGTGAGAACAGCATGTCGATGTAGAGCAGGTAGGCGACCAGTGCGCCGGCGCTGAGCAGCCCGGCGCGCATCTGGCCCGCCGCCACCAGCAGCACGAGCGCGGTCGCCGCGGTGGACAGGGACTGCACGAACGGGAAGTACACCGCGATATAGCGCTGGGCCCGGAGCCGGGACCGCCGGTAGGCGGCGCTGAGCCCGGTGAACCGGGCCAGGTTGACCTGCTCCCGTCGGTACGCCTGGGAGACCCGCAGGCCGGCCACGTTCTCCTGGAGGTCCGCGTTCACGGCGGCGACCTTCTCCCGCGCCTCGCCATAGGCCCGCGAGGACTTGACCCGGAACACCAGCGTGGCCACCACGACCAGCGGGACCAGGGTCAGCACGGTCAGGCCCAGCCTGAGATTGATGATCAGCAACGCGATCATGACTCCGGCGAAGGATAGAACCGAGTTGACCATGGTGATCAGCCCGGTCTGCAGGAACGACGACAGCGCGTCCACGTCGGTGGTCATCCGGGTCATGATGCGCCCGGACATCTCGTGCTCGTAGAAGTCCAGGCCGAGTCGCTGCAGCTGGGCGAAGATCTTCACCCGCAGCGAGTACAGGACCCGTTCGCCGTTGCGCCCGACGACCACGGTCTGGACCGCGTTGACGACCCAGTCCGCGAGAACCACGGCCAGCGCGAAGCCCGCGATCAGCAGCACGGCGCCGGTGACCTTGGTCTCCACACCATGATCGATGCCGCCGCGGACCAGCGCCGGCATGGCCAGGCTGGCCAGCGCGTCGAGGGCGTCCAGCACCAGGCCGATGATGAGTCCCATCGCGAACGGGCGCAGAACCTGCCGCAGCCTGAACCGGGGCGCCGGGGCGCGGGCCCACCCGACATCCACGCCGGGTACGTCCCGGGCCGGTGGCAGCGCGTCGACCCTGGCCAGCAGTTCCGGTGACGCAGGAATGCCCGCCATCATGCTGCTCACCCCGCCGCCGGCGCCACCGCCGCCACGGCCACCGGCCCGCCCGCCGCGGACCCCGACCCGGCCGGCCGGGGCCGCCGCGCCGGGCAGCGCGCTGAGGCCCGCCAGCTGGGTGGGAACCGCCGGGACCAGCCCGTCCGCCGGCTTGCCCACCACGGGGGTCCGCCCTGCCCCCGCGATGTCAGCAACCGCCTCACGGGGCCACAACCGTGGCGTGATGGCGTTACCGGCTGTCGTGGCGGCCGGCTCGTGCGGGCCGTCGGCCTGCTCGTAGTCGCGAGCCATCGCGGCGTCATTGCCCTCGGCGTCGTCGTCGGGCCCGGTGATCAGCTCGCGGTACAGCCGGCAGCGGGCCTCCAGTTCGGCGTGGGTGCCTACGTCGACGAGGCGGCCCTGGTCGAGGACGGCGATCCGGTCGGCGAGTTGGAGCGTGGACCTCCGGTGCGCGATGAGCAGCGTGGTCCGCCCGGCCATGATCTGCTTGAGCCGGCCGTGGATGTTGGCCTCGATCCGCGGGTCGACCGCCGAGGTCGCGTCGTCGAGGATCAGGATGCGGGGATCGGTCAGCAGCGCCCGGGCGAGGGCCACCCGCTGGCGCTGCCCGCCGGACAGGGTCAGCCCCTGCTCCCCGACGACCGTGTCGTAGCCCTTCGGCAGCCCGGTGATGAACTCGTCCGCCTCGGCGGCCAGGGACGCGGCCAGGACGTCCTCCCAGCTGGCGTCCGGGCGCCCGTAGGCGATGTTGGCCCGGACCGAATCGGAGAAAAGGAACGAGTCCTCGCTGACCAGCCCGATCGTGGCCCGCAGCGAGTCCAGGGTGAGGTCACGGACGTCGTGCCCGCCGACCCGCAACGCCCCGCCGGTCACGTCGTAGAAGCGGGGGAGCAGCTGCGCGATGGTCGATTTCCCCGACCCGGAAGTGCCGACTAGCGCGACGGTCTCGCCCACCGCCACGTGCAGCGACAGTCCGCGCAGCACGGGCTGGCCCGACACGTAGCCGAACCTCACGTCGTCGAGGTCCACGGCGGCCGGTGCCGATCCGAGCGGCACCGCGCCGGGCCGGTCGGTGACGCCAGGCTCGGTGTCGATGACCTCGAACACCCGGATCACGCTGGCCCGCGCTTCCTGGCCGGTGGTCACCAGCGCAGCCAGCGCGCGGACCGGGCCGACGAGCTGAAGCAGGTAGGAGGAGAACGCCACGAACGTGCCCAGGGTGATGGAGCCCTCGATAGCCAGCCACCCGCCCAGCGCGAGTACCCCAACCTGGCCGAGCGCGGGCACGGCCTGCAGGGCCGGGTTGTACCGGGCCATCAGCCGCACCGCGCGCACCCGCGAGGCGTAGAGCAGGCGGCTGGCCCATTCCAGGCGCCCGGTCTCCTGGTCTTCCTGGCCGAAGCCCTTGACCACCCGGACGCCGGTCACGGCGCCGTCCACCACCCCGGCCACGGCGGCCGCCTGCTGCTGGGCGTCCCAGCTGGCCGGGAACAGGGTGCGGCGCGAGGCGACCGAGATGAGCCACAGCGCGGGGCCGACGGCCAGCGCGATCAAGGTCAGCAGCGGGGAGAGGAACAGCATGATGGCCAGGGAGGCGACGAACAGCACCGCGTTGCCGAGCAGCATGGGGATCATGCTGAGCAGGGCCTGAACCATGGACAGGTCAGAAATGGAGCGGCTGACGATCTGGCCGGTGTGCAGCTGATCCTGGCGCGTGCCATCCAGCCGGGACAGGGCGCCGAGCATCTGGGTCCGCAGGTCGTGCTGGACATCGAGGGAGACCTGGCCGCCGCGGTAGCGGCGGAGGTAGAGGCCGCCGAAGCCGGCCAGCGCGGCGCCCAGCAGCAGGACCGCGAGGGGCCAGACCGCAGGGTGCCCCGGGCCGACCAGATCGTCGACGATCTGCCGCTGGATCAGCGGGATGACCGCCGCGACCGCGGTCACGACCAGCGTGCCGCCCAGCGCGAGCACCACATGGCGCGGGTAGCGCCAGCAGTAACCCGCGAGCCGCCGCAGCCAGCCCTCGCCCGTACCACTACCGTCCCGGCCGGCTCTGCGCGCCTTACCCACCGCCTTCCTGCTGGGCAGCGTGTTCGTGGTGTGCCGTTCGGTGTCCGTGGGCCCGTTCCTTTCCGTCCCCGTCTGCGTCCCCATCGTCCTGAGCGGCGAGGCCCATCCTCGCCCGCCTCGCCTCGGTCATCGCCGAGCCGAGCAGCCCGAGCGCATCCAGCACGCTCCCCGGCGCGCCTGTGGCGTCCAGCAGCTGGCCGAGCCAGGCCGAATACGCCGCGTCGGCGCGGTCCAGCGCGGCGCGGCCGGCCGGGGTCAGCGACAGCCGCACGACCCTCCGGTCACCCGGCTCGGCGGCCCGGCTGGCGTATCCGGCGGCCACCAGGCCATCCGCGGTCGCGGTGAGGGTCGGCTTGGCCACCGCCAGCCGCTGCGCGAGCCGGGTGGAGCGCTCACCCCCGGCGCCGGCCAGCTTCATGATCCGGTACTGGGAGGGGGTCAGCCCTGCGTCCACGCACTCCAGGCCGCGGAACAGCCGGAGAATGACCATGATGGCCGGGGACATGTCGGCCTCACCCGGCATGTTGTGCGCCTCGCTCACAGTTAGGCAGTCTAACGATTTTCAGTTAGCAGAACTAACAATGGCCTGGGGCCGGCGATTCCCGCGGAGGCCGTTCGCGCTATCGTGTGATACTCAGCGTAATCTAACGACTACCGGGTTCGACCAGCCCGTGCTCGTAGCCGAAGACCACCGCATGGACCCGGTCGCGCAGGCCCAGCTTGTCCAGGACGTGGCCGACGTGCGTCTTGACCGTGCTCTGCGTCACCACCAGCTGCGCGGCTATCTCGGCGTTGGACCGGCCGCGCACCACCAGGTCCAGGACCTCTCGCTCCCGGCTGGTCAGCGCCGAAAGCGCGGCCGGCGCCGGCACCGCGGCCGGGCGCCGCGCGGCGAACTCGGCCAGCAGCCGTTTGGTCACGGCGGGGGAGAGCAGGGCCCCGCCGTCGGCCGCGGCCCGCACCCCGAGCAGCAGTTCCTCGGGCGGCGCGTGCTTGAGCAGGAATCCGCAGGCCCCGGCCCGCAGTGCCTCGTACACGTACTCATCCAGGTCGTAGGTGGTCAGGATGACCACACGGACCGGGAGGGCGGCCTGGCCGCCCGGCTGCCCGGCGGCGATGCGGCGGGTGGCGGCCAGCCCGTCCAGCAGCGGCATCCGGACATCCATGAGCACGACGTCGGGACGCGCCTCACGGGCCAGCCGCACCGCTTCCTGGCCGTCGCCGGCCTGCCCGACCACCGACATGCCTGGCTGGCTGTCCAGCAGGGTGGCCAGCCCCGCCCGGACCAGCACCTGGTCATCCGCGATCACCACTCTGATGTCCCCGGTGGCGCTCACCCTGTGCGCTTCATCCCGGTACCGGGACCGTGAGGCTGTCGCAGGGGATGGTGGCCGTGACGGCGAACCCGCCACCACGCCGGGTCCCGGCGTGGAGATGGCCGCCGTACAGCTCCGCCCTCTCCCGCATCCCGCGCACGCCCCGGCCGCCTGGCAGCCCGTGCGGCGCACTCACCGCCCGGTGGCCGTCCGGGGGGGCGGCGTTCACCACGTCGACCCGCAGTTCCCCGGTGCCGTAGCACAGGATCACCCGGGCGGCGGACTGCGGGGCGTGCCGAGCCACGTTGGCCAGCGCTTCCTGGATGATGCGGTATACCGACAGCTCGACACCGGCGGGCAGCGGCTGCGCCTGACCCTCGACCGTGAGGTCCACCACCGTGCCGGCCGCCCGGGTGGCGGCCACCAGGCCGTCCAGTTCGGCCAGGGTAGGGGCCGGGGGGCAGGCCGGGCTGGGGTCCGGTTCCCGGCGCAACGCGCCAAGCAGGTGGTTCAGCTCGCCGAGCGCTTCCCGGGCCAGCTGCTCGACGCTGCCGATCACCGGGGCGAGCACCGGGTCGGGAGAGGGGCCCGCGGCCATCCGGGCCGCCCCAGCCTGCACGGCGATGGCGGATAGCTGATGCGCGACCACGTCGTGCAGCTCACGGGCGATCCTGGTCCGTTCCGCCTGGTGCGCCGCCTCGACCGCGGCGGCGGACTCGGCCCGGCGGGCGCTGGCCGCGTCGCCCAGCACGAACGCCGCGCCGAGCAGCGCCAGCGGCGCGCCGTCCAGGCGCTGACCGTGACTGGTGAGCACCATCACCACGGCCCCGCCCAGCGCGGCCCAGCCGAGCCCGCGGGCATAGCGCCGGGAGTCCTGGCCGTAGCTGCCCACCCCGTAGGCGGCGATCAGCACCGCCGCGAACGCGGACACGAGGTCATGGTGCAGCACGCCGCGGACCAGTAGCACGGCGGCGGCCGCGGCGAGCACCGGGAACGGGAAGCGGCGCCGCCAGCAGAACGGCACCGACATGGCCAGGGTCAGGGCCAGCGCGCCGAGGATAGCGGGCACAGTGTCGCGGTGCCCGGGATGCTCCCACCACCAGGGCACATCGGGCAGCCCCCACAGGAGCAGGCCGCCCGCGATCAGCAGGTCGACGCGGCCGGGCGCGGCGTACACCTGCCACCGCGCGATGCCCCGTGGAATCCGCATGCCCCGACAATAAGGGCTGGCCGGGCAGGTGTCCTCAGCGCCAGGACGAGGCCGGGGTCGTCCTCAGGCGGAGGCCCAGGTCAGTAGGAGCGGAGGCCCCGGTCGGTGGGAGCGGAGGCCCCGGTCAGTAGGAGTAGTCCCGCTCCCGGAGGCCGTATCCGGCGGCGACACCGCCGACGACCAAGACGAACAGCAGGAACGTCAGCACATGCACGCTGGTGCACCACAGGCAGATCGCGTCCAGCGTGAACAGCTCGGTATAGACCAGGTACAGCACGAACCCGATGCCGACGATCACCGACGCCACCCGGATCCAGGTCAGCTGCGGGAACTTCAGCCGCCAGGCCCAGGGCGAGACGGCCGCGGTCATGACCACGAAGAAGGCCAGCCCGAGCACGGCCACCGGGAAGATCCCGAACACCATGGATTCCGCGCTGCTGGTGACCAGGGCACAGTTGATCACGCCCTTGTCCGAGCAGGCCAGCGGGACCGAGGAGTCGTAGTGGGTGATGGTCAGGTAGGTCGAGACGCCGAGGCCGGCGATGGACAGCGCCCAGGTGGCCACCTGGTACCAGAGCGGCGGGATCTTGATCCCAGGCTCGGCCGGCGCAGCGACGGCAACGGCGGCCGCCTTGCGTTCGCGCGCGCGCTGCGCCTGGCTGGGGCTCTGCCCCGGCCGCTTCGCCTGGCCCCCCGCCCGGCGGGCTTGCGCCGCGACCGGCTGGGGCTCGGGCCGGCCGCCACGGGTGCCCTTGTTCTTCTTGGCACCCGCGCCCGCGGCCTGCCTGGGGGCGGCCATCAGATCTGGCCCTCGATGGTCTTGATCGTCGGGGAGGTGCAGACGTTGGACGGCTGGTTGTTCGTCGTCTTGCAGATCGCCGCGGTGATCATGTTGGCCGAGCCGTCTGCGCCCTTGGCGATCGAGCTCGACGGGTCCTTGAGTGCGGCGGCCACCTGAGCCCAGGTCTGCCCGGACAGCACCTGCGGGTCGTACTGGGCCCCGTGCACGAAGTACTTGCCGCCGAAGTCGATGAACGGGATGGCGCCCTGCTCGCTGGCGGACACGTAGGGCGGGCTGTCGTACTTGGTGAGCAGCGCGCTCTCCGCCGTGGTGGTGTTCTCCAGCGGCTTCTCGCTGACGGTCTCCTGCTCGACCGGCGTGAAGGTCAGGTACTTGCTGGCGTAGCTGGCCTTGTAGAAGTTCAGCGTCGCCGTATGCGGGTACACCTCCTGGCCGCCGGCCGAGTGGATGCCGCTGAGGCCATTGAAGGCGCCGAACCGGCTGAGCGCCACGGCCATGGCCCACCGCTCGGTCGCGCAGTACGGGCAGTACTGGGCGCCGATATAGAGCACCTCAGGCTTGCCGCCGGAGGTCAGCTTCTTGGCCGAGGACACCGCGGCCACGCTCTTGGTGTCGGCGGTGCCGGTGCCCACGGACGTGAGCGTCGAGGACGGGACGCTGGTGATGTCCTTGACCACGCTGGCCGGGAGGGCGGTGCCGGCCGGGGAGGCGGAGTTCGCGGCGCTGGCGGTCGGGCTCTGCGTGGTCTTGAACACGATAAAAGCCACCACGATGACCACGACCCCGAGGATGCTCCCCCCGGTGATGAACATCAGGCGGCGCCTCTCCGCCCGCCGCTGCGCCGCCCGCTGCGCGGCGATCCTCTCGCGGGCGCTCTCCCGCTTGTTCCTGCTCGCCTTGCCCATTACCCGTCCTATGAATGGTGCCAATGGTGGCCCGGCCAGGGTCCATCGTAGGCGGCATCAGGGGGTGAGGCTGCCCCGTTCGTGGGCCGCGGACGGCTGGATTGACCCGTTCCCCGCAGCCCAGGCAGCGATCTGGGCCCGCGAGGTAAAGCCCAGCTTCGACAGGATATTCGCAACGTGGCGTGCCGCGGTAGCCGGACTGATAACTAGCTCGTCCGCGATGCCCTTGTTGCTGTAGCCCTGCGCGATAAGCGCGCTGATCTCGCGCTCGCGCGGGGTCAGCGGGGACTGCCCGGCGTGCGGCGCAGCGGGCCTGGCGTGCGGCGCAGCGGGCCCGGCGTACGGCGTCGCCTGGGTCAGTGGCACTCCCGCTGTGGGCCAGGGGGCCTCGGGCCCCGATCTGAGCGCCAGCGTCACCGCGGCGTCGAGACTCAGGCTCCGGCCCTGTTCCCACAGTTCGGTGACTGCCTCCTGGCCCAGGCCGCGGGCCGCGTCCAGGTACCGCTGGGTCCGCCCGGCGGGTAGCGCGGGCAGGCCGGCCGCCTCGCGCAGCGCGGCCGCTGCCGCGGAGAGCTGGACCGCCAGGCCGTCCTGCCCTCCCCGGACGTCCTGATTCTCCCGGGAACACTGATCTTCCCGGGAACACAGGGCCGCGAACGCTTCCAGGCCGCGGGCCACGCCGATCCGTGCCCCCGTCAGACGGCTCAGGCGCAGGCTCTCCGCCAGGTGCATCCGGGCCACGGTGAGCTGCCCCTGGTCCAGGGCGACCCGGCCGATGCCGGCCAGGCAGTGGGCAATGCCCGGCCGGGCCTCGACCTCGCGCAGGATAGGCAGGGCCGCCTGGTAGCAGCCCATGGCCCCGGCCGGATCGCGGCGCAGCCGGGCCAGGGCGCCCAGGCCGAGCAGCGTGCGGGCCACCCCCCAGCGCTGGTCGACGCCGCGCATCACCTCGAGTGCGGCCTCGCCCAGCTGCTGGGCCTGGCGCAGCTGGCCCTCGGCCGCGGCCAGAGCGGCCTGCGTCCCGAGCGCGTACCCCTCGTTCCAGGCGTTTCCCGCCTCTCGCGCGGCGGCCAGGGCCTTGGCCGCCCACTGCGCCGACTCACCCAGCTGGCCGGTCTGCAGGGCGTTCTCGGCCAGCACGTTCTGCGCGGTGGCAGCCCAGATGAGCAGGCCCGAGGCCTGGCACAGCTCCAGCCCGGCCCGGGCCCACTCCTTGGCCCTTGCCGGGTCATTGGGCAGGGCGAGCTGGGCCCGCCCGATGAGCGCGGTGCCCAGCACCCGGTCGGACACCTCCTGGCGGCCGAGACCGAGGAAGCGGGCGAACCAGCTCTCGCCCTCGGCGAACGAGCCCCGGACGATCCACGACGGCCGGACCGCGGCGCAGATACGCAGCCCGGCCTCGGCGTCACCAGCGGCCAGGCAGCTGCTGAGGACCTGGCGCAGGTTGCCGACGTCCACGTCGTAGCGGCGGAACACGGCCACCACCGCCGACCAGCCGGACGGGATCGTGGCCATCCCGACCGCCTCGTTGTGCTCGCAGACCTCCAGCGTGTAGTCGCGCAGCCGCAGCTGGATCGCGGCGGACTCGCCCGCCTCGGCGAGACGCTGCGCAGCGTAGGCGCGGATGCTGTCCAGCATCCGGTAGCGGGCCTGGCCGAGCACCTCCGGCTCCACCACCAGCAGCGACTTGTCCACCAGCCCCGAGACCAGGCCGACCACATCCTCGGTGGGCAGGCGGTCATCCGCACAGATCTGCTCGGCCATCTCCAGGGACCATCCGGAGAACACGGACAGGCGGCGCAGCAGGGTCTGCTCTGCGGCGGACAGGAGGTCGTGGCTCCAGTCGATGGTGGCCCGCAGGGTCCGCTGCCGGGGCGGCGCGGTCCGGTCGCCCGCGCCGAGCAGCGTGAAGCGGTCGCCGAGCCGCGCGGCGATCTGCTCGGCGGACAGCACGGTCACCCGGGCGGCGGCCAGCTCGATGGCCAGCGGTACGCCGTCCAGGGCACGGCAGATGGCCGCCACCGCCATCGCGTTCCGCTCGGTGATCGCGAATCCGGACCGGGCCGCCGCCGCCCGGTCCGCGAACAGCTGGGCCGCCTCGAAGCTCGCCAGGTCCGCGGCGTCCCGGGGCCCGTCCGAGGGCGGCACGGCAAGCGGCGCGACCTGCCACACGGCTTCCTGCGGGATCCGCAGCGGCTCCTGGCTGGTCGCCACGATGCGCAGCTCCGGGCAGGCGGCCAGAAGGCGCTGGCAGAGCGCGGCGCAGGCGGCGACCAGGTGCTCGCAGTTGTCGATCATGATCAGCACCTGGCGCGACTCCAGCGCGTCAGCCAGCGTTTCCGGCAGCGGGCGCCCGGGTTCGCCGTCGATCCCGATGACAGCGGCCACCCGGGAGACGATCAGGTCCGCCTCCCACAGATCACCCAGCTCGACCACGTAGACGCCGTCGGCAAAGTCCCCTGCCGTCGTGGCCAGCAGCCGCAGCGCCAGCCGGGTCTTCCCGATGCCGCCCGCGCCGCACAGGGTCAGGGCCCGGGTGCGGTGCAGCGCGTCGCTCAGGTAGCCGAGTTCGAGTTCGCGCCCGATGAACCGGTTTGGCTCCTCAGGCAGCTGAGCCGTCAGTCCCTGTGATTCCAGTGCCTCTGGTTTCATTTTCCCTTTAGACAGGATTGCCCGCTCACGGTCGGTGTCGCATCATCCGGCGCTACCCCGCCCCAGTAGGGCCTGGCCTGCGAGTATAGGCACCTGATGCACGTAAAGCACCTTTGAGGCGATAGTTCGTAACTGCCTGAACAGTCAGTTATGCCGAGTATTGGCGGGCAATCCGATTGTGTACCGCTGATGCTGCCGAGACGGATGACCTTCGCTTGCGGTACCACATTGACGGTCGCCTGCGAATTGGGCTAGCCCCCGAATCGGGGGGCCCGCCGCCCGTTTCCCCGGACCCTGTGCGCGGCTGCGTCCCCCGCACCCCGGCCCCGGGCGCCGTGCGGGCCGCGGCCCGCGGCCCGGCGGGGATCAGCGGTGCGGGCGGTCTTCGTTGCGGGATCTTGATGTTAGATCTTCTTGCGCCGCGCAATCACAGGTAGCTAGTTTCGGGAACATGGTCGCTATCCCGCGCCGGAGCGCGCGCATGAGCATGGATTCGCAGGCCGGTCCGGGCACCGCGGGACGGGGCAGGCGGCCCTGGCGGCTCCCGGCGCTGACGATCGTCTGCGCCGGCCTGCTGGCCGCGGGATGCAGTTCCTCCCCGGGTTCCTCGGGGAGTTCCGCCTCCCCGAGCACTGCCGCCAAGGGCACCGCGAGCGTGGCCTACGCCTCGTCGCTCGAATTCCTCAACGAGAAGGTGGCCGGCCCGGCCTTCACCAAGGCCACGGGGTACAAGTACACGGGCCGGGGCGATTCCTCCGGCGCGCTGGAGGCTGACATCGCCAGCAAGGAGATCAGCCCGAACGTGTTCGAGGCGGTCGGCGGCGACAACATCATGCCGCTGCAGCCCAAGTTCACCAAGTGGTACATCCCGTATGCGGGGACCCAGATGGTGGTGGCCTACAACCCCAAGAGCAAGTACGCCAGCGACTTCAAGGCCTACGCGGACGGCTCCAAGCCGTTGCAGGGCCTGTTCACGCTCATGCAGACACCCGGCTTCAAGCTCGGCCGGACCGATCCCAACATCGACCCACAGGGCCGGGACTTCATCTACATGCTGGAGCTGGCCCAGATGTACTACCACCTGCCGGCGGACACGGTCAGCAAGATCCTCGGCACCACGGACACCGGCACGTCCAACTCGTCGCAGATCTTCGCAGAGTCCTCGCTGGACGCGACGCTCCAGTCCGGCCAGCTGGACGCCTCGAGCGCGTTCATCACCCAGGCGGTCGAGCTGCACCTGCCCTACATCAAGCTGCCCAGCGCTATTAACCTGGGCGATGCCGCGCTGGCAGACCAGTACGCCAAGGCCACGGTGACGATCAAGCCGCCCGGCATGCCGAAGACGACCAAGTCGGGCTCGCCGCAGGTGATCGACATCACCATCATCGGCAAGCCCACCCCGGCCGGCACCGCGTTCGTCAAGTACACGCTGTCCCCAGCGGGCCTGGCGCAGTACAAGCAGGGAGGGTTCACGCTGATCACCCCGACGGTCACCGGCGATGCCAGCGCGGTTCCCTCAGCCGTGAAGAGTGAGCTGGGCGGCTAGCCCGCCGGCCCAGCTCGCCGGGTCGGCCCTGCGCCGGACGGTGCGCTCGGCCGGCGGGGTCGCCTCGCTGGCCGTCGCGGCGGTCATCTGGCTCGCCCTGCTCGGGCCGGTGATCACCCTGCTGGCACACCTGTCCTGGCACCAGGTCAGCACCGCGCTGTCCGTCCCGGGAGCGCTCGACCCGCTGGTCGTGTCGGTCGAGTCGGGCGCGATCACGCTGGGCGTGCTGGTGCTCCTGGGCACCCCGCTGGCCTGGAAGCTGGCCCGCGGGTCACTCCCGTTCCCCCGGTTCTGGGAGGCCGGCGTCCTGTGCAGCCTGCTGCTGCCGCCCCTGGTCATCGGCTTGCTGCTGATCTTCATGGTCGGCCCGTACACGCCGATCGGTGAGCTGCTCGGCCGCGTCCACCTGTCCGCGACCAACACGTTCCTGGCCCTGGTCATCGCGGAGGTGTACGAGTCGGCCCCGTACTACGTGCTGGGCGCGCAGGCCGCGTTCGCCGCGGTCGAGCCGGCCATCGAGGAGCAGGCGGCGCTGCTCGGCGACCGGCCGTCCCGGGTGGCCCGCCGGGTCACGCTCCCGCTCGCCGCGCCCGGCCTGGCCATGGCGCTGGCCGTGGCCTGGGCGAGGGCGATGGGCGCGTTCGGCGCCGTGGTGATCATCGCGTACCACCCGTTCGGGATACCGTTGCAGATCTGGACGACCCTGCAGGAGACCGGGCTGCCTACGGCGCTCCCGTTCGCCCTGGTGCTGCTCGTGGTCGCCCTGCCGCTTCCCCTGGCCGCCTACATCTGGAGCGCGCGTGCTCGAGGCCGACGTCGAGGTTGACCGGCGCGAGTTCCGGCTGTCGGCCGCCTTCGGCGTGGCCGCGGGGGAGCGGCTCGCCCTGTTCGGCCCTTCCGGCGCCGGGAAGACCACGATCCTGGAGGCCATCGCCGGGCTGCTGGAGCCCCGCCGCGGCACCGTGGTACTGAACGGCCGGGTGCTGACCCGGACCGCGGCGCCGCGCCGCGACGTGCCCCCGTGGCAGCGCCGGGTCGGGCTGCTGCGCCAGGATCCGGCGCTGTTCCCGCACCTGTCGGTGCGGCAGAACCTGGCCTACGCGCCCGCTCCGGGCACCGGCCGGGAGGAGATCGCCCAGATCGCGGACCGGCTCGGCATCGGCGGGATGCTGGACGACCGCCCGGCCCGGCTGTCCGGCGGCCAGGCGCACCGGGTCGCGCTCGGCCGGCTGCTGGCCAGCCGCTGTGACACGCTGCTGCTCGACGAGCCCTACACCGGCCTGGACGCGAGTCTCCGGCGCGACCTCACCGATCTGGTCCGCGAACTAGTCGCGGGCCGGCAGGTGCCGTCGGTGCTGGTGGCCCACGAGCTCGACGCCGCGCAGGCCTTCGCGGACCGGATGGCGGTCCTGGACCGCGGCCGGATCCTGCAGCTCGGCCCGCCGGCCGAGGTGGTGGCGGCGCCCGCGTCACGCCGGGTGGCGGAGCTGGTCGGCTACCGCAGCTTCGTGCCCGTGGCCGACGGCGTGCCGCTGCCGCGGGGCGGCCCCGCGGGGGTGGTGGCGGGCGTGCACCCGGACCGGGTGGTCGCAGGCCGGCAGCCTGGCCGGGGCGTGGTGCTGGCCGGCCCGGTGCGGTCCTGCCGCCCTTCCGGGGCCGGCTGGGAGGCCGGCGTCGAGACGGCCGGGACGCTGGTGCCGGTGCGCCTGCGCGAGCAGCCCGCCGCTGGGCGGGACTTCGAGTTCACGGTGCTGGACCCGCCGTGCTTCGGCCCCGACGGGACGCGGGTCAGCCGCCCCGAGGAGGTGCCCACATGACGGTGCGCACGTGACCGGGCTAACTGCGGCGGGCGCAGAGCCAGCCAAGCCTGGGCCAGCCAGACCCGGGCCGGCCGGGCCTGAGCCGGGAGGCGCCCGGCTCCGCCTGCTGCGCCAGGCCCGCGGCTACTCCCAGCAGCAGCTGGCCGGCATGGCGGGCGTGTCGCGGCAGGCAGTGTCGGCGGTCGAGGCCGGGCATTCCGACCCGTCGCTGCGGGTGGCCCTGGCCCTGGCCAGCGCGCTGGGCGTGACCGTCGAGGAGCTGTTCGGGCCGGGCGTCCCCGCCCCCGTGGTCGGGGCCCGGCCGGTGGCGCCGCTCGGCGAGGAAGGAGCCCGGGTCACCCTGGCCCAGGTGGGGGACTCGTTCGTGGCGCTGCCGCTGGCCGCGGACTCCGCCATCCGGGCCGGTTTCCTGCCGGCGGGCGGGCTCGTCGCGATGCCGTCCGGGCCAGCCCCGGCGACCCCGGTGCGGCCCCTGGGCCCGCCCCGGCTAACGCTGGTGGTGGCGGGCTGTGACCCGGCCCTGCCGTTGCTGGAGACCCCGCTCGCGCTGCTCGACCCCCCCATCGCGTTCAGCTGGTGGCCGTGCAGCAGCGGCGAGGCGCTCAGGCTGGCCGCGGCCGGGCTGGTCCACGCCGCCGGCGCGCACCTGCTCGGCCGTTCCGGCGAGTACAACACCGGGCCGGCCCGTGAACTGCTGGCTGCTGAACAACTGGACGGCGGGCAGCTGACCCCGGGCGGTGCCGAGGTGGTCGGGTTCGCGTCCTGGCGGGAGGGCCTGGTGCTCCGGCCGGAGCTTGACGGCAGCGTGCGCGGGGTCGGGGACCTGGCCGAGCGCGGACTGCGGCTGGTGAACCGCGAAAAGGGATCCGAAGCGCGCCGCGTCCTGGACCGCGAACTGGACCGGGCCGGGGTCAAGGCCGCCGCGCTGCGAGGCTACGGCACCCGCGCCACCGGGCATCTGCAGGTGGCGTCGGCCACGGCGGCGGGCCTGGCCGACGCCGGGGTGGCCAGCGAGCCGGCCGCGCTGGCCTACGGGCTGGGCTTCGTGCCGCTCACCGAGGAACGTTTCGACCTGGTCATCCCGGCGGCGCAGCTCGGCTCGCGCGAGGTGGACGGGCTGCTGCGGGTGCTCTCCTCGCCCTGGCTGGCCGCCCAGCTGGGCAGCCTGCCCGGCTACGACCCGGGCTGCTGCGGCGAGCACGTGGCCACGCTGGCTGGCCGGTTAAGGTAAGCGCGTGTACGACCACGATCAGGGTGAGCTCGCCGACCTCGGCTGGGAGGAGTTCATCCGCCGCCAGTGGGACGCCGTGTACACCGCCTACCGGACCGGCCGGGGGCGGCGGACGCTCTGCCGCGGCTGGGCCGACCTGCTCGAAGCGGGCCTGGACTGCTCCCAGGAGCTGGCTGACCTGCTGGTCCGGGCGGAGATCCTGGACCGGGCCGACCGTGACCTGGAGGGCACGACGAACCCGCGGGCGCTGGTGGCCGGGATGTCGCGGGTGATCACGGACGTACGGACCGACCTGCTCGAGCTCGGCCCCGAGGAGCTCTGCTTGCTGGAACTCTGTTCGCGGGAAGAAGGCCCGGCCCTGCCCGGGCTGCTGGACCGGCACGCCGCGCTGCAGGATTTCCTCGGTGACTACGCGGCCGTCGAAGATACGGGCTGAGGCCCGGCGGAGCGTCCGGGTGAGGTCAGCGCCGCCGGGCCAGCCACATCCGGGTCCGGTAGGGAACGATCATCGGGATCTCGGGGAAGTGCGTACCCAGCAGATCCTCGATCCGGCCCAGCAGCCGGGCCCGGATAGGCGCCGCGAGCTGGGCGATATAGGACTTGCTGCGCTCCTCGGCCATCCACGTGGCCGAATCCACCTGCCGGGTCCACGGCACTACCATCCGGACTCCCGGCTCGAACAGCCCGCTGCTGGCGATCCCTTCCTCGCTCCAGTCCGGGTCGCGGTGATGCCGGCGGTATCCCGGGCAGGCCGCCTCCATCAGGTCCCGGTAGGTGTCGAACCAGTCCTCCCCGTCCGCCCAGGCATGACTCCACCAAGCTGCCCACCAGCCGCCCGGGCGCAGCACCCGGGCTACCTCGCGGCTGGCCCGGTGCTGGTCGAACCAGTGCCAGGACTGGGCGAAGCAGGTGAGATCTACGGACCCGGACCTGATCGGCAGCATGTTTCCGTCCGCCTGGAGGCAGGTCAGGCCGGGGTCGCGGGCCCGGGCGCAGCGCAGCATGAGCTCACCGAAGTCGATCGCGACCGTCCGCGCGCCGCGGGCGGCCAGCTGCCGGGTGGCGATGCCGGTGCCGGCGCCGACATCGAGCACCACCGCCCCGCGAAGCTGGCAGGCGGTGCGCTCGATGGCGGTGAACACGCCGTCGGGGTAGGACGGGCGCCCGGCGTCGTAATCGGCCGCGAGCGGATCGAACGGGGACCGGCTCACCGGCGTGCCCGCCCCCGGCCGGCCCGGGTGACCGTCACCGCATCACCCGGGCGCCCGGTGTCTTTGTCAGGGCCCGCAACGGAACTTTTCGTGGTCAGTGCCCATACACCGGGACCAGCAGCCCGCGGGCGATGGTGTGGAAGCGCAGGTTGAAGCCGGCCACCGCGGGAGTGATGTCGGAGTCGACACCGAGGGTGTCAACATCGAGGGCGTGCACCGCGAACACGTACCGGTGCGGCGGGTCGCCTTGGGGCGGCGCGGCGCCGCCGAAGTCCTTGGTCCCGTAGTCGTTGCGCACCGAGAACGCCCCCCCGGGCAGCTCGGCTCCGGCTGCGCCAGCGCCCGCCGGCAGCTCGGTCACCGAAGCAGGGATGTCGAGCACGATCCAGTGCCAGAACCCTGAGCCGGTCGGGGCGTCCGGGTCATAGGCGGTGATGGCGAAGCTCTTGGTCTCGGGCGGAAAACCGGACCAGCGAAGACTCGGGGAGACGTTGTCCCCGGACATGCCGAAGCTGTCATAGACATGAGCGTTATCCATCCGCTCGCCATCGGCCACGTGGTCGCTCTCGACCGTGAACGCCGGCACGGGCGGGAGGAAGTCGTACGGAAGCGGCGCGCGATCGGCCATGATTTCCCTACCTTCTTTTCAAGGACTTCTGGTAAGCGGCACCCCGGGAAAACCTTACTGGCCCGAACGGAGACATTGATGTGACGCCCGGTTCGCTGATGTGGCTGCGTCGCGGTTCGCTGATGTGGCCGCGTCGCAGTTCGCTGATGTGGCTGCTTCGCGGCTCGCTGATGTGGCTGCGTCGCGGCTCGTTCATCGCGATCCTCGTGGCGATTGCGGTCGTGCCCGGGCCGGCGTCCGCGGCCCGGCCCTGCACCAGCAGGGCCTGCCAGTCCGCCGGCGTGGTGCGGTGGGCCCGGCCGCTGCCTGGCGCCTGGGTGGCCCAGCCCGGGCTGGCCGGCACGACACCGGCGCAGGGCGATGCGTACGCGGCCATGGGCGCGCGGGTCGCCGCGATCGGCATCGGCACCACCGTGTTCGCTTACCGGTCCCGTTCGGGCGCGCCGGCCTGGAAGAGCTCGCTCGCCGGTTTCCGGGCCGGCTCCCGGATCGTGTCGGTACGCGTCTGGCCAGGCGTCGTCACCGCCGGCGTCGACGTGCCGGGCAGGCGGGCCGGGGACGCCGGCGCGCGGCACGAGGTGGTGCTGGACAGCGCCACCGGGCGGCTGATCCGCTCCTACCCGGCCGCCCCGTTCGGCGGGGCCGTCACGGCGGATTCCGCCCGCACGGTGATCGTCGGCAGCACCGGGGTGACCAGCTACAGCAACCGCACCGGGGCCGTGCAGTGGAGCCGCCCGACCGGACCCGCGGCCCAGGCCTGGAAGGTCAGCGGCAACGATCTCTACCTGACCGTGTCCGCAGGCGGTTACCTCAGCAACGGCCCGGTCCGGCAGCTGCGCAAGATATTCCTGCGGTCCGGCGGGCAGCGGCTGATCCGCCCGCCAGGCAGGTCCTTCCGCGGCGTGCTGAGCCGCGTGTTCGACGGTGTGGTGGTGTTTGCCGACGCCAAGGGCACTATTGCCTACAGCGCCACGACAGGCCGCAAACTCTGGCGGCGGCTGGGCGCGGTGCCCGAGAACGCGGATGCCCTCGGCGGGCTGCTCTACCTCACCGACGGCAGCAGCCTGGCGGGTGTGGACCCGGAGACGGGCCGGACCGAGGCCCAGGTGTCCGGCGGATCGACCACCGGGACGTCCGGCTTCTATGCTGTCCGGGATGGCGTGGTGCTCGGTCTCGACCAGGGGGCCCAGGGAGATGCGTGGGGCTATGGCGTGGCCGTCGGCCGGGTGCTCTGGACCAATCCCGACTTGCCGTGGCCGCACTACTTCGTGGATCTGTCCGGCATCGGCGGCAGCACCGGCCCGAGGTCAGGCGGAATCCTGCTGGCGACCTGCGGGCAGACCGGAGCCGTGCCGCGCGGCAGCACCAGCCCGGTCTGCGACCGCCCCGAACTGGTCGCCCTGAACTGGTGAATTACCGGTCTCAACCTCCGGGTTGTCGCTCCGTGCCGTGGCTAATTGTGAGTAGTGTGCCATCCTGCAATAGTTAGGCAGTCTCACGCTCGCCGCTTGGCGTGGCCCTGGCAGACAGCAGCCCGCAGCAGCAGCCCGCAGGCAGCAGGACAGGAGGCGGCGTGGCGACAGAGGACCTAGCCCGCCGGGCCCGCGAGCTGCTCAGCCTGACCGGCGGACCGGCCCCCCGGTCGCTGAACCAGCTGGTGGGACTCGTGTCGCGGCAGGTCCCGGGTTGCTCGGGGGCCACCTCGGCCGTATGGCACGACACCGAGCCAGTGGTCCGGGCGGCCAGCCATCCTGACCTCGCCCAGCTGTTCGAGCTGCAGCTCGCAGCCGGCTCCGCGCCCTGGCTCGACGCCCTGGCCAGTAACGTTACGGTCAGCTGCCTGGACACCCTCGAAGAGGAACGCTGGCCGGGGTTCGCGGCCGCGGCGCTGGCCCGTGGCGTCCGGTGCTGTGTCTCGCTGGCCCAGCGGTCCGGGGAACGGGCCCTCACCTTGACCATGTTCGGGGCCCGGCCACGATCGCTGGATCCGGATCAGCTCCCGCTCGCCGAGCTGCTCGTCGCGTTCGGGGGAGCGCTCATGGGCAATGCGGCCGCCTATGACGGTGTGCAGCGGACGGTGCTGCGGCTGCGCGATTCCGTCGAGTCCTCGGCCGTGCTCGATCAGGCCCGGGGCGTGCTGATGCACGCGCGTGGCTGCACCGCGGAAGAGGCCTGGCAGCAGATGCGCGACATGTCCGCGGCGCAGCACATCACGATGACTGAGGTGGCCCAGCAGGTCATCGCGTCGCGGGGAGCGGACGCGCCGGAGGCTGGGGCGGGCTGACTCCGGGCCGGGGAGCGGACACGCCGGAGGCCGGGCGGACACGCCGGAGGCCGGGCGGGCTGAGCCCGTCCCGGCCTCCGGGTCCCGCTCACGCCGCGGAGGGGTGCGGGGCGAGCGGGGTGCGGGGTGCGGATCTAGGCGGCGGCGGCCGCGGAGCGCTCGTAGATGGCCATCGTCTCCTGGCCGATCCGGTCCCAGGAGTAGCGCGCCCGGGCCCGGTCCACCGCGGCAATGCCGAAGCCCTCCAGGAGCATCGGGCTGGCCAGCAGGTTCCGGATCCCCTGGGCGATCAGCCCGGGACGTCCCGGCGGGACCAGCAGGCCGGTGGTGCCGTCGATGATGGTGTCCAGGTGACTGCCGATCGCCGAGGCCACGACCGGGGTGCCACAGGCCATGGCCTCCAGAGCGACGGTCGCGAACGGCTCGCCGGTCGGGGCGTCCACCAGCAGATCCGCGGAGCGCAGCAGTGCGGGCAGGTCACCGTCGCTGACGCCGCCGTGGAAGATGACCCGGTCCCGCACGTTAAGATCGCTGGCCAGCCGGAGCAGTGCCCGGTACGCCTTGTCCCCACGCAGCTTGCCGTGCTCAGGGCCACCCGCGATGACCAGTTCGGCCTCGGGGATATCGGCGAGCGCGCGGACCGCGACGTCCACGCCCTGGTTCGGGGCGAGCGGGGCCACGCACAGCAGCCGGGGCCGGCTGCCGCGCTGCGCCACGGGACCCTCCGGGGAGAACGTCCCGGTGTCCACGCCCCGCGGGATGAGCCGGACCGAGTCTCGCCGCACGCCCAGCCGGGCGAGCGTGGACATCTCGCTGGAAGAACTGGCGAGCACCGCGCGCACGCTGCGGGCGATGACCGGCTCCAGGCGGAGCCGGGCCGCGCCCCCGGCGGCGGCGCGGGCCTGGGCCCGGGCCGACTGGGCCGCCGGGGCTGGGGCTGGGGCCGGGTCGCCGGCCTGGAGCGACAGGAAGGTCTGCACGACTGGCACCCCCAGATCGCGGGCGCCGGCCAGCGCCGCGAGCCCGCTGGTCCAGAAGTACGCGTGCGCCACGTCCGGCGCGTCGTCCTGCCAGTGCCGCGCCAGGTAGTGGCCGAACTCCGCGGCGTGCGAGGTCAGGCCATCCGCCGGAAGTTCCTTCGCGGGCCCTGCGGGCACGTGCTCGACGGTGACGCCCGGTGCGGGCTGCGACTTCTCAGGCTGAGCGTCGGAGTCGCGGCGCGCGTAGACGGTGACCTCGTTGTCCTGTTCGGCCAGCGCGGACACCAGGGAAGCCAGCCGGCGGTCCTGCCTCTCCGGTCCGGCCTCCGGGATCTGGCCGAACGGGTTCCCCTGCAGTGTGACCAGGGCAATTTTCATGGGAGGTGCCTCCTCTTTGGGGATCGCCCACGCGGGTACGCCACGAGTCGCCGAAGAGGCAGTGAAAAGTACGGACTACGAAAGTCCAGGCTGAGCCGGAGGAAAAATTTCCATGGCAAGCACGCCTCTCCAGCCACGCCAGACGGCGTGGGGGCGTGCCTGCGTCGTAGACACTGCAAGCAATATAACCTCGAAACCGGCCTCTGCCAACCTGATGCGCACGGCGCGCCGGCGTCCCCCGCGGGAGGAACTTCAGGCGCGCCCGCGATCAGCCGCGACGCGGGGAAGACTCAGGGCTTTGCGGTCAGCGGCAAGACGGTCAGCGGCAAGACGGTCAGCGGCAAGACGGTCAGCGGCAAGACGGTCAGCGGCAAGACGGTGACGATCAGGTACCTCCGGGATCCGGC
>Ga0187875_10000581_pt1 | contig 30002 bp, 32 predicted proteins | sample June2016WEW_17_1_2_FD_132978 | JGI IMG/M metagenome (GOLD analysis project Ga0187875, IMG submission 132978) | Peatland microbial communities from SPRUCE experiment site at the Marcell Experimental Forest, Minnesota, USA - June2016WEW_17_10 | ecosystem: Environmental > Terrestrial > Soil >...
GCTCGCACAACATCTTTCTTGGCGCTCTGAAAATTATTCTCGGTGAGTTTCGCCTCGATCAACAGGCTGCCCAATCTTAAATCGACTTCGGTGCGATCCGATCTGCCGTTGGCCAGGGGAACGCGGGCTTTGTAGCCGAAACGGGGCGCGATCCCCGGCTCGATTCCCCACCGCAGAGCAAACTTGCGACCTCGAAACACACCCGGATAGCAAAAAATGTTCATCAGCAGCGCGTCGGAACTCATGCAGGAATCAAGCTCGTTCCAGCGTCCCCGGTCGGTCATTGGCAAAGTACGTCGAGCTTGCGCATGGACCTTCGACAAACGCCGCATCCACGCCGGATTGGCGCGTATGGCCCGGTAGCTGGCTGACAAGAAGTTCCCGTGTTCGCTCTCGTGTTCGTGCGGTGCGAAGCACGCGATCGCAGTTTCTCCGTAACTGAGAGAGTGAGGCAATCCCTTGGCCAGCGCGTATTTCCGGGCTCGCGCGGCCAAGTCGTTACGGACGACGGCGGCGAAATTCATACGGATTTCTTTTCGGAGAGAATACTGCGAACCAGGACTCAGGGCATTGTAGCGAATCCATGGCGAAGACGGAAGGAGGTGATTAATGATGCTCCACCGCCTCGGGCAGCACGACGTCTTTGGGGTCCTTATCGTCGCGGAGACCAAGAAAGACGGGATGCCGCAATCTCCGGTCCTTGGTCCATTCCGTGTAAGCAATCTGGGCAACGAGTTTTGGCGATAGAAAGGTCGCATGTGGGATCCGAGGGAAATCGCCGACAGGCTGCCGTTTCCATTGGAGTGGCTGAAATTTGCGATACAGGGAGGCGAGAACATCCCGAGTGAAACCCGTTCCCACTTTCCCGACATATTGGAGCTTTTGATTGTGGTAAGCACCGAGGAGCAGCGAGCCGAAGTATTCCCGAGAGCCGGATGGTTGCGTATAACCGAGAATGACGAACTCGTCCTCCTGATGCACCTTGATCTTGAGCCACTCGCGGCTGCGCCCCTCCGTGTACACAGACGCCAACCGCTTCGCCACCAGGCCTTCATATCCTCGCTCTCGGGCAACCCGAAAAGCATCGATGCCATCAGCCCCGAGTCTCCGGACAATCTCAATCCATCCCCTTCGTGAACGGACCGCTCCAGCTGCGCGCGCCGAATTGAGAGCGGCTCTTGACGCAAATCTCGTCCACTCGCATAGAGACAGTCGAATATCGCGTAGTGAGCGCGACCGATTCGCCTCTGCAGCAACTGGAAGCGTGAAATCTTGTGACGATCCAGAGCCATGACTTCTCCGTCGAGCAACAAGGTGGTCGGCCGTTGGCCACTGATCGCGCGCGCAATCGCCGGAAAGCTTGCGGTGCGATCTTTATCGTTCCGGCTTAACAACGTGATGTGGGATCCTTCTTTGTAGGCGAGAATACGAATGCCGTCGTATTTCTCTTCGTAGACCCATCCCGGCTGGTGGAATGGTGCGCCGACCAGCGTAGCCAGCATGAGGCGAGCTTGAAATGGAATTCGGTCTTTCACGCCAACTGGGATGCCATCAATCGATGCGACGTTCTGTCTATAATCACCAACAGACTACCTTGAGAGATGCAAAAAGATGGCGGCGAAACGACTGGTCTCTGATGGCCTCGCACCGGACTACGATACACCAGGAGTCGATGTCCCAGAATCCGATCCGTCGGGTCGCGCGCAGCAGCCTTCATCACGGCTGTTCCTACTCTCTCCTGCCAATACTTCGGCCATTCGCGCCCAGTTGCTGTTGAACAGGGATTCGAAATTCGGGCTCGCGCGGCGCATCCAGCGACAGGGCGCTCCACTGGGCGAAGTTTTCAGCTTCATCAGCGGCCTTTATTTTCGTGGCAAGCTTGCCTATGCGGAAGCGTTTTCGAGATCGTCGGCTGAATCCCCAGCCACGGTCGTGATGACGGCCTCGCGTGGTCTTCTGCCACCCCAAACCATCGTCAAATTGGATGACCTTCTGGAGATGGCTTCGATTCCAATCGATCCCAGCGATGCTCGATACCGAGAGCCTCTGCGCCACGATGCCGCTGTGCTGGCTTGCACGCTACCGGCTGGTTCCAAGATTGTGTTACTGGGTAGTATCGCGAGCGGTAAATACTTGGATCCATTGCTCGAAGTTTTCGGAGCAGATCTCTGGTTCCCGCGAGAATTCGTGGGACGAGGCGATTTGAGCCGCGGAGGACTGATGCTGCGTTGTGCTCAAGCTGGCGTAGAACTGGACTATGTGCCGGCGCAGTCCGCTCTCCGTCGCGGACCCAGGCCCCCGAGGCTTACCGCGAACCCGCCCGTGCGCTTACGGTTGCACCGCAAAGCCGGATGATGCTCAATGTCAGGGACGAGCCAAGCTGCTCCTTCAGCTGCGGCTCACAAGTTTTCAAGCACTGACTTGAGGTAATTCCAGAAATTCTCCACGGACGATATTTTTACTCTCTCATTCGGGCTGTGCGGATCCACAATCGTCGGACCGAAAGACACCATTTGCATGCCCGGATATTTTTCGCCGATGACGCCGCACTCCAGGCCAGCGTGCATGGCGATAAGCTTGGCCGGGGTGCCGAAGAGTTTCTTGTGCACTTCCTGGAGCTGGTGCACGATGTCGCTGTCGGGCTCCGGCTTCCAGCCGGGATATTTTCCTGTATGCTCCACTTCGAAGCCTGCGAGCCCGCATACCGTCGCAACCATGCGGGCGGCGGCCAGCATGCTGCTCTCGATCGCACTCCTCTGACTGGTCACAATCTCCACCATATCGCCTTTGGTATTGACGACCGCCAGATTCGTGGAGGTCTGGACCAGGCCAGCAACGTCGGGACTCATAGCCAGAACACCATGAGGCAAGCTCGCGAGGAGCGCCACTGCCCGCCCCGCGTCAGCCGCATCCAAGACCTTGCGCGGTCGTTCGGCCTTCTCGACCGTAATCTGCAGACCGGAATCGAATCCTCCCAAGTCCGCCTTGTATCCAGCCTCGGTCGTGGCGACCAGCAATTTCAATTCACTCTCCCGAGAGGGCTCCAGAAGCACCAGGGCCATAGCTTCTCGCGGAATCGCATTCTGCGCACTCCCACCGTTGATCTCGGCGATTTCGATCTTCAGGCGATCCATCAAAACCTGCAACACCCCACCCAGGACTCGCAGCGCATTGCCGCGGCCCTGATGGATATCGACTCCGGAGTGGCCGCCTTTCAATCCTGACAGTTTGATACGCCAGGCTGACCCTGCGCCTGCTGGACGAAGGCTGATTTTTCGCCGAGCAGTCGTTTTGACGCCGCCGGAACAGCCGATACAGAGCGTGCCTTCCTCTTCGTTGTCAAGGTTGAGAAAATATTTTGCCTTCAGCAAGCCACCCGGAAAAGCCGCAGCTCCGGTGAGTCCGGATTCCTCGTCAATCGTAAAAACGAATTCCAGGGGACCATGAGCGATGTCATCGCTCTCCATCGCGGCAAGTGCGGCAGCCACTCCGACTCCGTTGTCAGAACCCAAGGTCGTGCCCTCTGCCTTCAGCCAGTCGCCGTCTCTTAGCACTTTGATAGGATCAACATCGAAGTCGTGAACGGTTCCCTCGTTCTTTTCGCACACCATGTCGAGGTGGCCCTGTAGGAGCGCCATCGGCGCTTGCTCACGTCCCGGTCGCGCAGGCTTCCGGATCACGAGATTGCCAACATCGTCTTGCACGGACTCCAGACCCAGCTTTGTGGCGAGCGCAAGTACGTAATCGCGCGCCGCAGCCTCTTTCGTGGAGGGGCGAGGAATGGCGGCTAATCGATCGAAATGCTTCCATACCGGTTCAGGTTGCAGGTGCGCCAGCGCAGGTATCATGGCATGCTCCGTGAGGACTGGGGATTCACTAGCCATCGTACAGCGCAGACTCGGCAATCCCAAGTCGCAGAATGGAAGATGATTCTGGACGGCTTGAGATGAAGCCCACGCGTGGCGGCTTCGACACGTGCGCCTGTTCTGATTTCGTAACAGAAATGAACGCCGCCCCTGAGTGCCCTCATTTTCATGAGATGCTTCTGCAAAGGAGCACGAATGTCCGCGAACTCTGGTGTTAGCCGGAAAGCATACAGCTCTCCCCGCATCAAGAAGCTGACCCCGGAAGACGCCAAAGCAGCATTGTCTGATCGCGATGCAAATTCCTCAGCTCGCGTCGACGGACAAATGCCCGGTTCGGAACCGATATTTGCCGAGTTTTTTTATAGTTCGAATGCCGGGCTTGCCATCTTCGATGAGCAAATGCGCTATCGGGCGGTAAATTCTCGGCTCGCGGCGATTAACGGCATACCTGTCGAATCGCATTTGGGAAAGACTCTGCGAGAGGTACTTGGCGACATCGCGTTGCAGGTGGAGCCCGCTATGCAGCAGGTAATGACCACGGGCCGACCGGTTCTCAGCTTGGAACTCGCAGGATCATTGCCGACGGATGCCAAAAGGCGACGCCGGGTAGACACCTTGTTTCCCATGAAGGATGCCAATGGACGTGTAGAACGGGTCGGTGCGGTCGTTGTGGAGCTTTGCCCAGACACGACATGCGAGGCAGCGAGTACGATTCCTGAAGCTGAATGGTTGCCCGGCAGCGCAAACGAAATGCTGCGATCATGGAAGGACATCTCCAATTATGTTGGAGCTTGCGTAAAAACGGTTCAGCGTTGGGAAGAAAATTACAATTTTCCGATTCGGCGTTTAGAACGAAGCAAGGGCGCCTCGGTATTTGCCTTGAAGGCCGAGGTAGATAGCTGGATACTGACGCGAATCCATCAGGCGCGTGCTTGCTGATTGCTTCTAAAACAAACTCCGTTGCAGAGCTCGGTCTCAGGTAAAAACCCGATTACCTTAAGCGTTCCTTGTCGCTTCTTTACGTTTCCCCGTCCCATCAACGTCGGTTACCTTCCGTTAACGGCTGTTGCTGGTCCGGCCGCTCATGTGGGTGGGCGGCGTCAGACAAGTGCCGCTGAGCACGACGAATGGGGAGGGAAAACAGGCGTTCGAAACGCCAAACTGATCTTCGGAGCCAGCGCGCTTCTGATTCTGGGATTAGCATTTTCAGTAATTGAGCCGGGCCGACACGAAAGCATACCCCACCCGCGGGAACAAGTATGAATGGCCAGCGAGAACGGAAGCCGAGGCTCCGTTTCTCGAAGTCAAGTCGGTTGTGCCGCACGGCGACCTGTACGAACTCAAAAGCTCCGCCGGACCGGCTCGTACGGTCATATTAAATGGGGAACACGTACCCATTTGTGTTTGAGAATTCGAGCTTCCGGTACTTCGTGGACCCGCTGCATGATGGGATCACCATTTTAATGCCCCCGGTCCAGAACGAGTATGGAGGAGTCAACCCCAAGCAATTGGCGATAAGCAGGGGAAATTAGCGGAGGAGGACATGATCTTATCAGACCCACTCACGATTACGGGAGTCTTCACGCTGGGTGCAGCGGCCGGCTCAATCATCGACTACGCCAGACACAGGAGCTTGATCAACGAATACCGCAAGGCACTTCACTTGTCGGCCGTGAATTTGAGCCAAAAGGAACTGTACGACCAACAGAATTGCTACAGATTACCCGTTGCATTGCCCGTCTCGGTCCGCAGAGGATCTGGAGTTTTATTGCCCTGCACCACGATAAATATAAGCAAAAGCGGAATGGCCGTCAGTGGTGCCTGCTCCCTTGACGCCGGAGAACGCCTCAAAATCGTCTTTACGATTCCCGACAGCGATCTCCTGGTGAGTGCTGAAGGAACTGTCGTTTGGGATGACAAACATTGCAAGGCTGGGATTCGCTTCGAGTGTACGAGTTCTTTTGCGAAGGAACGGTTTTTCGACTGGATCCGGGATCAATTCTTCGCCCGGTTCGATGGTATGAACGCCGAACTCTCTCACGTGCCTGAAGCTTGAAGTGATTGACCAATTTATCGAGAAGGATTTTAGTGCATCATGCCGATAGGACTTGCCCTTCTGGTGTCCGCTGATCCTGTCACGATTCAGCAGTTCTCCCGCGCATTACAGGAGTTGTCCATTTTGTCTGATGTTTGTCAAGAAGTGCCGGCGGCGGTTGGTCTATTGAACCGCCAAAAATTCGATGCCGTTATCGTAGACCTCCAGATAGGCGAACAGTCAGGAATGGTTTTGGAGGAGGCACGTCTCTCTCCCGCGAACCGAACAGCGGTGACGTTTGCCATCAGCGGCAGTGATGCGGAGGCCATCGCTTTCCGGAAGAAGTCAGGATTTGTTTTTGAGAGGCCTCTTTCCACGCAGTCAATCCATAAAACCCTCAAGCCTGCGTACGGACTGATTTTGCGAGAACGACGGCGGTATTTTCGTTGTCCCCTCTCAGTCCCGGTGGTCATCCTACGGCGCGGCCAGCCGGAAGTTCGTTGTAACAGCGTAAATGTTAGCGAAGGGGGTATGGCCCTGAACACCTTGACTCCCCTCCATCCCGAAGAAAAAGTGCAGGTGCAGTTCACTTTGCCCGGTCTGGATGCTCCATTCAAACCAGAATTGACGATCTGCTGGTGGAAAGCGGGCCAAGTCGGGGTCCGCTTCGTGGCACTTTCGCAAGAACAAGAATCTGCGCTCCAGGGCTGGCTCTCGCGAAAGCTGGAAGAGATGCTTCCTGAATTCGTTGCTGGGAAATTCCGGAGGACGGAGGTTTGCTCCCCCGCGACCAATCAGGATAGAGATCTGCGGAAGGAAGTTCGTTGTCCCTACTGCGTCGGCGCTTACACTTTCTTTCCGATGCAGGTCCTTTCGAATGGGCGGTTGATTTGCGAGAAGTGCGGCCACATTGTCTTCCCAGATGACACGGCCTTCCGATGTCCGTGCACGAAATGTATCGAGATTGCTTTTTCTGCCAGGATTCATAAGTATGAATAGATCGTCATCGGTATTACGCCCATCGCACCGGGATGCCTCTGACTAAGGCTGCGATGCGCCGGGCAAACGCATGATGTTGATGAACGCTGAAGGCCGAACTGATCGCAAGGAACCGCGGCGGCGACCACCTTGAAAAATGGCGGAAGCGAGTAGGAGTCGAACTATCTAGGGTGTTGATAACACGTAAGTTATTGATTCTAGCCAGGAACTGCCCCTACGGCTAAAAAGCCCCCATCGGCCGATCCATTGTAGGTATATGGTACCAAAAATTCTTTTCGCTGTTGGATTCCCACGGACTCCTGTCGCGACCCAGTATTCCATAGATTTCGCCGATGGATCGAGAAAAAATCTCGGCCTCGTTTTGCCGAACCCAACACTCTGCTTTTGGCTCAGCGGTTCGATGCAAGGATGTGATGTCTGTCCCCTCCGCTGAAATACGCCGTTGGCGTTGTTCCCAATGTTTTCCTGAACATAGAAATAAACGCACTCGGCGTACTGTAGCCTGATTCCAGCGCGGCGTGTGTGACCTTCGCTCCTTCCGCCAATAGGCGCATCGCTTGCATGAGACGAAGTTGCTGCCGCCACTTGCCGACAGTCAGGCCCACGTCTTCTTGAAACAGTCTCTCCACTGTCCTCTTGCTCGCACCCGCTAGTTTGCTGAGGCGCGCGACTGTCCGACGGTCGCTCGGGTCTGCCGAGAGCAGGTCGGCAACCCGGAGCGCTCTCGGATCGGACGGAGTAGGAAGCTGCAAAGGAACCATCTGGATTGCTTCTAGCTGGTCGGTGATCACGTCTATCAAGTGACGCTGGGCCTGAACCGTCTTCTTCAGGTAGGTGAGGGCGCATGCATGGAGTATGAGTTCCTTAAGCAGCGGCGACACATTTACCACGCAACAGCCCCGCCGCAGAGTCCTCGCCAACCACAGCCTGAGGTACAGGGTTCGCATCGCTACTCTGCCTGACATTGTGATTGTGTGTGGAACCGCCGCCGGTATCCAAGCCGCGCGGTGGGTCGGCACGACCCATGTGGCGGCGCTGGTGCGTACCGTCATCACTCCGCGGGAAGCATAGACGAGTTGGTCACGATCGTGAAAATGGGAGGGGATCACGTACCCTGCGGGGTAGTCGTGCGTAAGGGTCGTGATCTGGGAGCGACTATCTCCCGCGGGGGCGAAAACGGCGCTCTGACGCTTTTGAGATATTTATTGTCACAATATCGGAAGTGCGCAAAGCTGGCAACGGCTAAACTCAGCCCGTCTGGTATTGACCACGAAGGGAGCGCATGAATCTTGCTCATGCGGCGGATCCACATCGGCGACACGATTGTTCCGGTTGATCCGGACACGTTTGCTGTGCGGCTTGAGGCCGCGGGGTTCAAGGTCTTGGAAGTTGAAAAGAACTCTGACGCATTCCGGTTCCACGGACGGAAACCGGCAGCACGGTTGTAGCGCAAGAACTAGTGGTGATGGTGTCGAAGGCATCCTCGCTGCGACGAGCCGACTCCTCAATGATCTCGTATCCGTACATATCGCGTTCGGACAAGAGTTTCAGAATCAAGAGTGTCATTTAGGGCCGGCGGCCCGCGAAGGGCTTTGAACTGATTGCGCGTGCCGGTCAAGATGGATGGGGTCTACGTCATCGCTGGCATTGCGCCTACGAATTCGGTAGGGCTCCGCTCAGCCTCCCGGATGACGCGAGCTCCGAATTGCCGTCCACGCCGCACCACTCCTAAGACGCGCTGCTTTGCTGTGCGACGCGCATGGCCCGCGGTGTCTGCCCTGTAAACGCTTTGTCGTCGTAACTATTTTGTTTGCAACATCGATTTTTGACGACATCAAAAAGTCACAGACTCTGAGCGTGGCGAAGAATTTTTGCTGTTAAATGATGGTGCCGGACGCGAGCTCACGCAGCTTGTAGCGCAGCAATTTTCCGGCCGCGGTCTTAGGCAGTTTGTCCAGGAATTCGATATGTCGCGGGTACTTGTATGGCGTGATCCGATGTCTGACGAACTCCTGGAGTTCGCGCGCGAGATCAGGAGTAGCTGCGATGCCTTCCCGAAGCACGACGAACGCTTTGGGAGTGTGCAGTTGCGTATCTTCTCGATATGCAACCACCGCCGCTTCCAGGACGCACTCATGTTCAACCAGCGCACTTTCGACCTCAGCCGGCGAGACCCATTGACCGGAAACCCGAAACATATCGTCGGAACGGCCTGCATACCAGTAGTAGCCGTCCTTATCTTTCCAATATTTGTCGCCGGTGAAGAACCATTTCCCACGCATGCGCTCAGCCGTTAGCTGTCGGCGGTTCCAATAACAGGGGGCGATACTGTCTCCCGCCACAAGGAGATCTCCCATGGTGCCTGGTGGAACTTCGCGATCGTCCAAATCAACGATGCGCAGTTTGTAACCCGGAACCGCGCTCCCCGTGCTGCCAGGCTTGACGTTGCCAGGCCGCGCGGACAAATACATATGAAGCACCTCAGTGGAACCGATACCGTCCAGAATCTCTACGCCAAATTTGCGCCGCCACCTGCGGAACATTTCAGCCGGAAGTGGTTCCGCTGCGGAGACCGCGAGTCGCACACTGTCCAAGCGGTACGATTCTCTCTCGACTTCTTGGAGCATGTGGGCATACAACGTTGGAACAGAGAAGAAAAGCGTCGGCCGGGCGGTCTGAGCAATTCCTAATACCGCTTTGGCTTGCGCCTTGCCCGAAAATAAGACCGTGCTCGCCCCCGCATAGAAGGGAAACATAAGTCCATTCCCCAGTCCGTAGGCATGGAAGAGTTTGGACGACGAGAAGGTTATGTCATCGGGGCCGATGCCCAAGACTCCGACGGCATAATTCCTGCAGCAGCAGATCCAGTCATAGTGCATGTGTACCGCTGCCTTCGGGCGCCCGGTGCTGCCCGAAGTCCACAACCAGAACGCAACGTCCTCCTCGCTTGTCTTTGCGGCATCCAGTTCGGGCGAATTCTGGGCGAGCCACTCATCCCAATGCAGGCACCCGGACTGAGGTTCGCCAACGACGATGACATGCCGGAGAAAGCGTTGCCCGCTCAGCGCTGGAGCAACTTCGCTAAAGACTGTCGAGTGAACTATGAGTATTCGAGCCTTACTTTCGCGGAGGAAGTAGTCGTAATCGGCTGTTCGTGCAACCGGAATCGTCGGCACGGCCACAGCGCCGATTTTCATCACGCCGAAATATGCAACAGCGAACTCGGCGGAGTCGGGCAGAATTAACAATACCCGTTGCTCCTCTTGCAAACCCAATCTCAACAGGCCATTCCCAGTGCGATTTACGTCCGCAGCCAAATCTCCGTAGGTGCGCACCGAATCGCCGCATCGAACAGCCACTTTCTGAGCGCGGCCTTCTCTGATGTGACGGTCCAGAAACTGATCGGTGAGGTTAAAGAAAATCGGATCTCCTGGCGTCTCTCTCATAGTCGCGATCTTCTGCTAATCATTCAGTCCCAAGGGGTGTGTCTTGAGACCTGTGATGGTTCCTTACGAGTCGGCCTGGCTCCAATCAACTTCCGAGTTGTCATCCGACCGATGGCACGATCCATCTGTTGATGGACTACTTTGATCTCCAGTGCGTTCGTTTGTCGTGAACTTTAGGAGCTTACGTCCTACGCCAAGGTGAAAATTACCACGGCTCGGGACCGTGGTTGCCGAAAACGCCGCCCGTTGGCCCATCGTCGGAAGCAGCGCCAGGCGAACAGGCGTGGCCCCTGTCCTCGACCGTTCGCGCTCCGCGAAACTAGATCATCTCTGTTGCCGTGAACCCTGGATCGGCTGGATGTATAGCCCTTTGGTGAAGCCAGTTCTTGCTAATTCTGAAACTGACCTGACCGAGATATTCCAAGCATTCGAATGCAGAGCCCACATCCGCAGAGTTCAAGTACGGCCAGGAGAACAGCGGTAATCGTAAACGGAATTCTCCACTCTGTGGCAGCCATCCGAAAGACGTTGTCAGACCCGTTGCTTAGGAAATGCTCGAAACCGCCTGCGCTAAACCCTACGGCCAAAGGAATAAAAATCAGAACCCTCGCAAGCCCCGGATAATCCGTCCAGAGCAAGAACAATCCCACAAGCGGGACCACATTGATCGCGATAGCCGCCGACAGAACCTGTTGGCCGGTGATTCCAGGCGGAATCTTCGCCAGCACGAACAGATGCCAAACAACGATCACGGCGTGCGCAAGCACTGCCAGCGTTGCATAAACAGCAAGCTTTTTCATAAAGCCCTCCTTCTCGGCAGTCAATATGGTTGCTCCTCCTTGCGCCTCATGCATCGCAATACAAAGGTATACATATAGCTTTCAGGGCTTTACCATAGCACGACCATATCTCAGCCGGTGACGGAGGAGTGCGCGAATGATTAAAGGGGTTCCCACAACGGCGGGCGAGAACCAATAAGTTAGGTGGGGTAACCGGCTCAGACCGGGTAAGCTCTCTCCCTCCTCAATGCAGAAGGCAGTGAGCATAGCAATGAAGGAACAACCCATAGAAATGATGTGTGTGCCGACCCAGGTCTGCCAGGTCCGTCCAGAATTCGAAACCAGCCAGTCCGGGTCGTGAGAGGACTGTTTCTCGACAGTTACACAGTGACCTGTGCAGTCGGAGGAAGTTGTTGGTCTGCTTTCTGCTGATGGCCGTCAGTCAGTGGAGTCGCCCTCCCCAATGGCTGGCTGCGCTCCGTTAATTTGCCAAGCGCCTGCTTTCTCTTGCCACTTCGGACGTTCACGCCCATCACGAGGAGCCACAGGAACACCGATGCTTCCCCGAGGAGGCCGGAGGCCAGATTGTAGGGGGACAGATAGTTTGCGAGCGGGTTTGACAGATAGGTCAGCCAACCCAAACCGCCAATCACCATGAGCCCGCCCAGAATTCGAGGCAGGAAGCTCGACCTGAAGATGAGGTAGCCGATCAGGAGACAATAGAATCCGGCAAATACAATGGCGATGTTTACGCCCTGAGGCTGCAATCGAAGTGCCTCGAAGCTGAGTCCCACGAGGCTGAAGAACGCCGCGAGCAAGGAGAGGCCCCTGTTCACCGGCTTAAAGATGTCATAGACGAGCAGCGTCACAACGACCATGACCGCGACCGCGATGAGGCCCCCTGCGATATTCAACCTGCCGTGAACGAAGAGCTCGGTGAATGCTGCCGTCACTACGCTGAGCAAATAAAGGGCACCGGCAATACGGGCCTTATAGCGCGGCGACACTTCTGCAATCCGTTTCATCATTACTGCTGCGCTCATACTGTTTCCTCCTCATGCGAGTGATTGAACCCACCGCGATGCGAACGAGATCGGTTCATAGTAGCGGCGGAGCCGAACCGGTGCGGTGATAGGCGGCGACTTTCATGCTGCGTTGGCCTGCTCCTTCCATCGTTGAACGTTCACGCCCATCACCAGGAGCCATAGCATCAGAGATAGTTCCGCGAGAAAGCCGAGGACCAGAATGTAGGGAGACAGATAGTCTGCGAGCGGCGGTGACAGAAAGGTCAGCCAACCCAAGCCCGCGATTGCCATCGGCGCGCCCAGAATTCGAGGCAGGAAGGCCGACCTGAAGATGAAGTACCCGATCAGGAGGCAATAGACTCCGAAGAATACCACGCAGATGTTGCCGGCCTGAGTATTCAGTTCGAAGAACATCAGCGCCAGGGCCCGCAACTGTTCCACCTTGAATGCGCTCAAGTACTGGTTGCCTCCCAAGATGACCAAGGGAGCGAGTTGGAAGAGGCTACCGAAAGCCAGAATCGCGCATCCCACGAGGCTGAAGAACGCAGCGAGCAAAGAGAGGCTCCGGTTCACAGGCTTAAACAGGTCATAGAACAGAGCCGTCACCGCGATATAGCACGCGGTCGCGATGAGGCCGGTTGCTAAACCCAACCGAAATAACGGCCGGTGCGCCAGGATGTTGTTCGCTGTAGCCGCGGCGTCGCCAGATACAACGAGCCCTCTCATGAAGAACTCGGCGAATGCTGCGGTCAGAAAGTAAACCAAATAAACGACACCGGCAATCCTGGCCCTGGGATGCGGCGACACTCGATTCATGCCCATCGATGATCGGGCAATTTGAAGAAGAAGAATGGTCAATCCTGCACAGTGACGTCGGAGAGCTGGCAAATATCGCCATCTCACTCACAATGCCAGGTATCGGTTCATCACTGGTCGGTTGGTCGGCCACACGGAGGTGATCTTATGCCGGTTTTGGCGATTGGTCGGAAATGTCTTCCGAATTGCTTGTGACACGACCAGCATCCGTGACCTGCTACTCCCGTCGTGAGTTAGGCGTTCGGCCTTTGGCTCCTCTCGTCCCCTAAAAATGTCTGTAACATCCTTCGATCTGCAGCGTACTGCTTTTATGGATGCCAAGAGGAACATGGCGAAAGAACGTCAGCCCCGCGAGGGCGGAACCAGGCAGATGGAGGAGATGGACTTGGAGAGCGTAATCGAGTGCGCACGGGGTCACGATGGGGAGGCCCTGGGGGAGCTCTATCGCCGTTATGTCCGGCGCGTATTCGGACTGTGCCGTTACATGCTGGAGTCACGGGAGAGCGCAGAAGATGCCACCAGCGAAGTCTTCCTCAAGCTGCAGCGCTCCATCGAGAGCTACGACCGTTCGATACCGTTCCCCAGGTGGCTGCTACGGGTAGCTGGCAACCAATGCATTGACGCTTTGCGGCGCCGGCAGCGGGGGCGGCGGGCGATTGTGGAGGTTGAAGACGGAGCCGCGGTCATCGAGGCGCCCAGTTCGGAGCCCTCACCGCTGGGTGCTGTCATCAGCAAGGAAGAGAGGGCGAAGGTGCGGGACACCATCGCACGCCTGCCGGACAACTATCGCGTGCCGCTGGTCCTGCGCTATTACAGCGAACTGAGCTATGACGAAATCGCGCAGCAGTTGGACCTGGAAAGGAACTACGTGGCGGCGCTGATATTTCGGGCAAAGCAGGAGCTGCGCCGGCGGCTGCCCCATAGGAGCACGTGATCATGCAATGCTATTCGGAACAGACCTGCGCCCTAGCCGTGGACGGCGAACTGGCGGCGGATGAGGCGCAGCGCCTGCGAGACCACCTAACCACGTGCCAGCGCTGCCGGGCGCTAGTGGACGCATTGCGCGCTGAGAACCGCGTACTGAGCGAAAGTCTCAACGAGCTTCCGGAAGAAGCAGCCAGCCCGGCGGGCTTCTCTCCTCGGCGCTGGTCCTGGGGGTGGGGCGACCTGGCGATCCTGGCCGCGGTGCTGGCGCTAGGTTCGATCATTTTCGGTTGGTTCAATGAGCTGGATATTCCGGCAGCGCTGGAATGGTTCAATCCCTTCAGCGTAAGCGGCCGCACGAACCTGATCTTCCACTTTTTTTACTACTTTGGACACGGAGGTACTGCCATGCTAGCCGATTATGCTGCTGTCGTGGGCTGGATTTGTTTGCTGTTGCTGTTGGGCGGCAGCGCACTGCTACTTGGACGCCGAGGGCGGCCACACTACCCTGGCCTGCGCCTGCTGATCGTGTTGCTTGCGTTGTCGTTGCCCAGCTTTGCCCTGGAACGGCGTCACGGTGACTTCGTCACCGTGGCGGCGAACGAGACTGTGGACGACACTCTTTTAGCCGCCGCTAACATGGTGCGCGTGGATGGCGTGGTCAATGGAGATTTGCTGACTTTTGGCCGGACCGTGGAGGTGCGCGGCACGGTGAAGGGCGACCTAATCAGTTTCGCCCAGAGGACCGAGGTCAGCGGAACCGTGGAAGGCCACATCTACACCGTTTCCCACACGCTCGACTTGGAAGGGCAATTGGGCCACAGCCTCTACGGCTTGTTGCAATCCTTGCAAATTGATGACCGTGGCCGCGTGGGTGACGGTATCGTGGTTGCCGTCGGCGACGTCAGCCTCGAGGGCGAGGTGAAGCGCAGTGTGGACATCTTGACCAGTGGCAGAGCCGATGTAAGCGGCAGTATCGGCCGCGATCTGACGATGGTTGGAAGTAGCCTATTGCTGACGAACACGGCCCGGGTCGGCGGCAACCTGAGCGCTCGCGTGCGCCAGCTGAAGGAGGTGCACATCGCCGACGGCGCGACCATTGGGGGCACACGTGACATTCAGGTGACGGTGAGGGAGAGCCACTTCACGCGCCCCAGATTCTACTTTCACCAAGCTGTCTGGTTGGCTGGCGCCATACTGATGGGATGGCTCGGCATGCTTCTGTTTCCCGGCTTCTTCCAGGCCACGACTCAGCTGGTGGGCTCGGGCTGGCACAGTCTGGGACTGGGGGTTGGGATCCTGGTGGGCGTGCCGGTGGCCATCGTCGTCATAGCCATAACGCTGGTTGGCTTCCCGCTCTCGCTAATGTTGCTCGCGCTGTATTTGGCTGCGATCTACCTGGCGAAAATTTGGGTTGGAGCCTTCCTGGGGCGAATACTTCTGAAGCCATCCGGAGCCACGAAGGGCGATTGGTTGCTGGGACTCCTGATTGGCCTGTTGCTCCTCACCATCGTTGGGTTCATCCCGTATCTTGGCGGGCTGCTCCGCCTGGGTGTGGTTTGCCTGGGTTTGGGAGCGTTTGCCTGTCAGCTTTATCGGGCTTCCCGACCGGTAATGTAGTCGGCCATGCAGAATCAATGCCTTCGGGCAGATCGGTAACGGCTTGTGTGAATTCATGGCTTGCGCCCGAATCACGTTAGAAGTGCTTTAGGAAGGGAACGGCAAACCGGAATACCGCTATGAACGCATTACTCGCATGACCCGTATTCCTGTTGCAGCTTGGTGAAGCTACGTCAGGGACAGTGTTGCCGCAAGGCACGGAGGGCGCCACAGTCTAAGTCTAAGCCGCCGGTCCCCAAACTCCCGCTGGCTAAGACTTTATGCGCTGAATGAAAAAAACGTGCTACGCATGATGACCCGGAAAATCTGCTTGACAGCCCCGAACGCCACCGCTAATGTTAACCCAGTGTTACATTACCAGTATGTCTATCATATAAATAGTCATTAAGCCCTGATTGTCAACTCCTTGATTCCTCCCTCCAGTTGACAGTCAGCAAATCGTCTGCCAGGAGCCTCGCAACAAATGGGAAAGCTAATCTTAGTGCGTCACGGGAAAACCGTGCTTAACTCGCTGGATGGCGCAGAGAGACTGCGCGGTTGGATGGATGTACCTCTCGACGAACAGGGTTTGCGGGAAGCCGAGGAGACGGCTCAAAGGCTGGCTCTATATCCGGTGGCGCATATCTACTCCTCCGACCTTTACCGGGCGCGGCAGACCGCCAACGCCGTAGTGAAAGCAACTCTAGCGCCAATCCTGCATACTTCCGGTCTGCGCCCATGGAATGTGGGAACGTTGGCGGGGCAGCGCGTGAAGGACATTCTGCCAATCCTCCAACAGCTCGAACTTGATCCGTCACTGCCCGCACCCGAAGGCGAGTCCTTCCTTCAATTCTGTGACCGATATTCGCGGAAGCTCGAAGAACTACTCGACATCGCAAACCGCTCTAAGGCGTACATCGTAGCCGTAACTCACGTGCGCAATCTTCTGGCCGCCTCAACTCTTCTTCACGGCGGGGACAAAAGCCACATACCAGTTAGCGGCGGTCCTAAGACAGGTTCCCTGGTTTGGGTGGAAAAGAACGGCAAGGGATGGAATCTGCGTGTGGATGAAGCTCCGGAGCCTGTCCAAGCGACGGGAAGGAAAGGCAAAGGTGCGCCTCCTTCTATCACGGGCTCCAGACGAGTCCCAACCATTCTGCTACGGCCGGATTAGAAAACTCGTTCGCGAGAAATTATTATCACGTTTTTATCACAGCAACGCGGTTTCAACCTCAGGTCTCACTATGAGATCGCATGGACGATAGATCTAACCAATTGAAAATGAATGGCGGAAGCGAGTGGGGGTCGAACCCACCGGTGACAGGATTGCCTGCCGCCCGCCGGTTTTGAAGACCGGGACGATCACCGGACCGCATGCGCTTCCATATCCCGCGCCCACAGCTGGTGATTCGGCCGTGGGACGGGCTTAGTTCCTATTTCGGCTGGGGCACGATCCTCAGATACGGCTTGGGGGACTTCCAGCCGCCTGGATATTCTCGCTGCGCTTCCTCGTTCGACACCGAAGGCAAAATGATTACCTCGTCTCCCTGCTTCCAGTTCACCGGTGTGGCAACTTTGTGTTTTGCCGTGAGCTGCATCGAATCAATGACTCGGAGGATTTCGTCGAAGTTGCGGCCTGTGCTCATCGGGTAACTGAGCTGGAGTTTGATCTTCTTATCGGGGCCGACCACGAAAACGGTACGAACGGTAGCGTTGTCCGCCGCGGTGCGTCCTTCGGAAGTGTTCCCACTCGCAGCCGGCAACATGCCGTAGAGCTTCGCAATTTTGAGCTCAGGGTCGCCAATCATCGGATAGTTCACCTTCGCCCCCTGGGTCTCTTCAATGTCGGCCGCCCACTTGCCGTGGCTGCTGACGGGATCGACGCTCAGGCCGATGATCTTCGTGTTGCGCTTGGCGAATTCCGGTTGCAGCCGCGCCATATACCCCAGTTCGGTCGTGCACACCGGCGTGAAGTCTTTCGGATGTGAAAACAAAATCGCCCATCCGTCGCCGATCCATTGATGAAAATGAATTGTGCCCTGCGTGGTTTCCGCAGTGAAATCCGGTGCAGTGTCGTTGATGCGGGGAATGCTGTTGGTTTCAGTTAACGTCTCTGTACTCATCTTTTTCTCCTCGCGATTCTATTTCGCTTCTGTAAAAACCAGTTGCGCTGATACCTCAGATGAAATATTGGATGAAAAGCGAAACCCACCCGCTTCATCGGGTGGGTTTGAAAGAAAGTGCCGACTTCCTACCCACGCGAGGTTTGACACATGCAACAACATGTGACGCCGACGTGGGAGGGATAAGACATGTAGCAAGAATAAAAGTGCGGCCTTCCGCTGTCAACTGAGAGCTTATCGGAGGGCTCGTTGTGCTCGAGTTTTTCCTGCATCGTGGGGCAACCGCCGGCATCTGAAGTGTTGCGCGTTTTTGCAAGCTTCTGAAATCAGATTTTCCTCCAGAGGATCCGGTTCGTGACTCTACCTTCTCGACGACTGCGAATGGCGCAATGGGACGTTTTCTCTTCCCGCCCGCTTGAGGGCAATTCATTGGCAGTATTTCTTGATGGCCGCGGTTTGACGGATGCCGAAATGCAATCGATCGCCAAAGAAATGAACCTCTCGGAAACCACGTTCATCCTGCCGCGCGATGTCGCCACCGAACGCGAACACGGGGTTCGTGTACGCATTTTCACGGTGCAGGAAGAGTTGCCGTTCGCAGGCCATCCCACACTCGGCACCGCGTTTGCTCTTCGTAGCCAAACGAAAGCGGAAGAAGTGGTACTGGAATTAAACGTGGGAAAAGTGCCCGTGCAGTTCGAGCAGAATAGTGGGCAGCCTGCGTTCGGCGAGATGACGCAGATCGATCCTACCTTCGTGGCGCAACATGATCGCGAAGCGGTGGCTCGAGCCACCGGATTGCGCGCGCAAGATTTCGACGATTCGTTGCCCATAGAAACCGTTTCGACTGGGGTTCCGTTCGTGGTCACGCCGCTCCAGTCGCTGGCCGTTATCCAGAATCTGCAGATTGACCTCCGCCGAGCGGCGGAGTACCTCGAGAAAACAAGTGGCAGGTTTTTTTATTTTGTCTGTCGGGAGACCGTAGATCGCGATGCGCGCCTGCACGCCCGCATGCTCTTCTACAGCGGAGAAGACCCCGCGACCGGTTCAGCGGCTGGTTGTTCCGTGGCCTGGATGGTGGCACATGGGGTCGCCAAGCCCGATGAACGTGTCCTCATTGAACAGGGTGTCGAAATGAAGCGCCCCAGCCGGATCTTCGTTCGCGCTTCGAAGCGCGATAACCGTGTAGTTAACGTACGCGTCGGTGGGCAATCGGTTGAGATCATGCGCGGCGAAGTTTTCCTTTGACCGAAGGCGTGCAATCATCGAAGAATCGTAGCTTTCACAACGTCGTAAGAATATCAATGGCCTGACTATGCCATTTGCTTCCACGATACTTTACAGTGCCCTTAACTAGCCTTTAGCATCAGGTCGCTCTTTTATCCTTCGCGAACAGAGAAACCTCCGTCAGCTCCGGCTCGAAACCGGCGTTCTCGGTTACAGGCGGTGAATGAAACCCAAGCGCATGATCCTGAGTGTTGACGATAACGAACAGTCTCTTTCCCATCGCAAAATAATGCTCGAAACCCGAGGCTATCGGGTTGCCAGTTATCCCCGCGGCGAAGAGGCCCTGGAACGCTTTAAACAAGGCGGCATCGATCTGGTCGTAACTGACATGGCGATGCCGGGAATGGATGGCCCGCAGTTGATCGCTGCGATCAAGGGCCTATCTCCTCACGTCCCGGCCATCCTCATTTCGAGCAAGGTTCGCGTGTACGACCACAATTCCCAAGCGGACGTTTTCCTTGCGCGAGGAATGTACGCGCCGGCTGACCTGCTCGAGCGCATCCGCTTGCTTCTGGTGCGCAAGCGCGGACCGAAGACCTTGAAGCACCGCTCCGCCCCGCTGCCGCGATCAGCCGAGGTTGCCTGAAAGTTCCCGTTGCTCGTGGAGACCCACACTGCTCACGGCCAACCTCAGGATCATGCGATGTACGATCAGTCATGTAAGATCATGCATGGAAGATCATGGCTGGCATGAGCGTATTTATTGAAGCGATTGATTTACAAAAAACTTATCGGGTGGGAAAGATCGATGTGCCCGCGCTTCGCGGTGTTTCCTTCAGTGTGCAGCAGGGAGAATTCGTAACCGTGGTTGGGCCCTCTGGCAGCGGAAAATCTACTCTGTTCTACCTGCTCGGCGGCCTCACCCGGGCCGATTCCGGAAAAGTGATCATGGACGGCGATGACTTCTCCGCGCTCTCCGATGCCGAGCGCACGAGCATGCGCAAGCGCAAGATCGGCTTCGTATTCCAGAAATTCAACCTGCTCCCCACGCTTGATGCTCGTTCAAACATCGCCATTGCGCAGGAAATCTCCGGCAATGGTGGCCGCGATCCGGCATTCTTCCAGCGCATTTGCGATCTATTAGGCATCTCCAAGCGCCTCAATCATCGTCCCTCTGAACTTTCTGGCGGTGAGCAGCAGCGCGTAGCGCTGGCTCGCGCACTCGTCAACAAGCCGGCGGTGGTATTGGCTGACGAGCCCACCGGCAACCTGGACACGGAAAACTCGAATGTGGTCTTGAAAATGTTGCGGCAGTCCAATCAGGAATTAGGCCAGACGGTGCTGATGATCACTCATAATCCAGCAGCCGCTGCCTATGGAGACCGCATTATCCACATGCGAGATGGCCGCGTCGTGAAGCCGGAAGATGATCCGCAATGGGCACCCCACTGAATCAGCCTCGAGCTGGTATCAATGCTGGCGCATGCAGCGAAAAGCGATGACGAATGTGTCCGCTCCAATCGATTCCGTTGGCATCCGGACCGCGAACCGGCGCGACCTGCCAGCGCTGATTTCTCTTATCAACAAGGCCTTTGCAATTGAGACATTCCTCGAGGGGACACGCACGGATGAGGAAGGCCCGTCGGCCACCATGCGCGATGGCGATCTTCTGATGGCGGAACGCGATGGGCTAGCAGTGGCCTGCGTCTACGTGGAGTGTTCTACGTGGAGTTGCGAGGCGAACGGGCATATTTTAGAATGCTTGCCGTCGATGCTGCGCAACAAGGCGAGGGGCTGGAAAACTCATGACGATGGCAGCTGAGCGGCACGGCCGCAAGCATGAGTGTAAGCACATGGACGTTAGTGTGTTGAGCCTTCGGCCCCGAACTGTTGCCTTTCTATCTACCTCGGGGGCGCTACGCCAATAGAAAATTACTTGGCCCACCGGCCGAGGACCGTCGTTCCTCCTCTGTTTTAATCCGAAGCACACAGAAGCTGCTGTCCTCGTCGTGGAAAGTGAAGCGCTCGATCACGTCGGAGATTTCTTTCCGAGGCTCTAACCTTACGTATGTACGTAACGTTAGAACCAGTTTCATTTGGAGGCTTCTCTGTGCTCCCCGACCAAGACGAGTCGCACTCGCAATCAATTGTCTTCTTTGACGCGCAAATCCCAAGACAGCTCCCACTGCCACAACCGGTAAGCTCCATCCCGAGCCGGAGCACTCAATGTAATACTCCCGTCGAACAATGACGTGCCTCACTTTGCTTCTCTCTTCCGCGCCTATTTCTCTGGATCGGCGCGACGGTCACAAATCCCTGCCCTCCAAGAGAATCAGCCAGGAAGTGAATCTGCGATTTGGATCTCGCACGCGGGAATTTCGGGTCGCGCAAAATCTTCAGAATTAGCTCAGAGAATGGAAGAAGGCTACCGATAATGCCCGCTGCATCTTCACGAACAGCGGAAACGATGTCTTTGGCAGATTGTGCGACTAACAGTCGCGGACCCAGTTTCGGCCAGAACTGGTGCAACACAATGCGGTAGTGGTCGGCTTGCCCAAGTGCAAACGAACGCTCGATACGAACGGGCCTCCGCGTCCTCGCTTTTCCGCTTTTTTCTGCGATTGTTGAACTATCTCCGCATAAATACTCCCACGTCCCTACGAACCGAGCAATAAACAAGTGTCCCAACTGCAAGAAGGCTTTCTGGCCAGTCCCGAACTGCTGGAATCGAATTGGTTCAACACTAAAGCGTCGTGGCTACCGCTGCCCGGCGAAGACTGCCTGGGCATCGTTCCGATTGGAGAGCGGGGCTAACTGATGTCAATCGCGGACCAAATCGAGAAGATTGGTCGAGCCTTGACCGCTGCGGAGCTATCGAAGCTTCTGGCGGTGTCCAAGGTGACAATCTTCAAGCAAGCAGCAGCCGGACGCATTCCTTCGTTCCGCGTGGGCACTTGCGTTCGATTCGATCCAAGAGCAGCACGAACTGGCTCCGCCGACTCGCAAGTACTAGATAACTAAAGTTCTGGCGGAGAGGGAGGGATTAGAATCACGCTTAAATCCCTCGAGGGCTTACACCGATTTTTCAAGGACTTCCGAATCGGTACCAGATTTTTCCATCAAAACCGCAATTTTCTTATACCGAGCTCTTGTAGCTTCCGTGTAGCTTTTTGTAGCTTGCCACCGAACAAGGTGATCGCCTGTTTCCTTGGGCATGCCTTTGGCGACTTCGGCGAACCGTGGGTCGCCTAGCCGGGGCATGGTGTGGGTCGATCCCGCCAGAGAGAAAAGTCACGCTGTCGCAACGACGCGAAGATGCCCTTGTCGGCGTGATCGCGCGGCGGGCTTGACGGTGATCTCAACGTCTCGGCCAAGCAGGGTTAGGAAATGGATAAGTCGTTCGGTGGAGAAACCAGATAGTTGGCCTCGCAAAAGGCGTGAAATTTTGGGTTGATCGATCCTTAGGATGTGCGCGGCGCGAGTTTGGGTCAGTCGCCGCGCGCGAATCGCTTCGCCAATACGGATCGCAAGGTCGGCCTTGGCGAGACGCTCTTCGGGGTTGGGTAGACCGATGTCGGCGAAGACGTTCCCGCTGCCTTCTTCGACCTCAATTCGATTGCTCATGACTGCTATCCCTTCTGAGCCTCTAGCCATCTGGTGTGTTCTTCTTCGGCTCGCCTGAGACGCGATTTGATTAGCTCACTCTCTGCTTTCGGCGTCTTGATTCCGCGCTTTGATTTCTTCTGAAACACATGTAACACGTATATACGACCGGCCAAGCGGACCGTGTACACGGCGCGATAGGTATCGCCCGCATGGTCTTCCACGATTTCCAGGATCCCCGCTCCGCCAAAGCCCCGAAGCGGCTTAGCATCTGGGTGCTTTTCACCACTTTGCGCTATGTAGAGAGCGTAGCCAATCGCATCCTTCACGTCTTCTGGAAAGGACGCGAGGTCTGCCCTGGTGCTTCCGATCCAAACGACGGGCTTGATGCTGGCCGATGCGATTGTCCCCATATTATGCCTAAACAAGCATAAAAAGCAACAGATTGATTCTGACGGAGCGCAAAATTCCAAGAAATGTGCCACAACTGCACGAGAATGCGACGTTTTCAGGCTGAGGTTAGTTTCAAAGCGGAGAGCCGATGCCCCAAGTTATTGAAAACATTGTAAAGGGAACGGTCGACGGGCCTTTGGAGCCCAAGGTCGCGCATAGTAGGCCTGCTGCCCAATATTAGGAATCCACTTTGTCGTTTGGCCGACCGGCGACGCCTGAAAAGATCTACTCGAAGTATCTTTTTCTCTTGAAGCGTCGCTTAACTACTCAACAATGCGAAGTATTCTGAGATTAGTGTTGCGGAACGCGATTGAGACAGCGCATGTGTTTCCGTTTGGTCGCCCGTTCACACTCAGGTCGATTTGGGACTAAGGGACGTGGTTCGCATGGTCGCCGAACCCGTGCCACGAGGGAGGTCGTTGACATGCTCGACAAAGAAACGCGTGGCGCCATTCTTCTACTCCGCAGGAAGGGCCACAGTCTTCGTTGCATCTCTCGCCTTCTCTCCTTGAGCCGCTGTTCCGTGAGGAAAGTCGTGAGAGTCGGTTCGGACGAGCCTCCGATCATCATTCGTCCGCGAAAACTCGATGTTCACCGTGAAAGAATCGCGCAGATGCTGGCGCAATTTGACGGAAACGTTGTCAAAGTACATCGGGCATTGGCCGACTCCGGTACGACCGTTCGATATCGAACACTAACCACTTTCTGCCGGAAGAATCACCTGTTGGGCAGTGCCTGCGATCCCACACGCTCCGTCGTGGCCGCACGACAATGGTCGCTGGACCTGGTCAATGGAAGCCATTCCGTGGAACGCCTTCAGTCTCAGCTTTCTGCCGCTGCCGATCTCCCATTCCTGTTTTCTCAACTGAAAAATGGCCGATCCCGACATCGTAAGAAAGCGGCGACCATTCTTGCGAGGAAACGAGGCATATCGAATTCTGTGATTGCAACGGCGCTTCGGTCTTCACGCTCGACTACACGCCGATACTACAGGATGTATCTTGAAGCCGGGCCGGAAAATCTCTTCGCGTGGAATACGACTCGTGACACGGGCGCAGAACGCCAGTTCTCCCAGCGAACAAAACGCATCCTCGAAACTCTCCATCATAAGCCAACCGCCTTTGGCCTCAACCGCACGACTTGGACGCAGCCCACACTACTTAAAGCCTTCCAGCAGTCATACGGCGAGAGCATTTCCAGAAGCACTCTTGCCAGGATCCTGCGGCGCGCTGGTTACAGATGGAGAAAAGCGCGACGAGTGCTTACAAGCCCAGATCCGAATTATCGCGAAAAGCTCGAGCTGTTGCTGAATACATTGCGCGGCCTTGGTGAGAACGAAATGTTTTTCTTCCTCGACGAGTGGGGACCAATACAAGTCAGGAAGCGTGGAGGAAAGGCATATCGAAACGACGACGCAACGATTCCTCGCCACCAAGTCTCTCGGGGCAATGTATCGCTGATTGCCGCGGTCAGCGCCACGACAAATCAGGTAACATGGTGCTTTCTCGAATCCAAAGATTCACATGCCATGATGGACATGATCGAAATCTTGTACAACCGGTATCACACAAAGACGTCACTCTACGTGACTTGGGACGCTGTTGCATGGCACAATTCCGGTCCGTTTCTTGAAGCGTTGGATCAGTTCAACGAAGAGACTAGAGCGTTGTCGGTTGGCCCGATCATCGAATTAGTGCCGCTTCCCACATCCTCACAGTTTCTCAATGTGATTGAGGGGGTTCTGAGCGGAATGACACGAGCGGTCATCAATAACTCCGACTACCCGGCCGCCGCGCAAATGAAGAAGGCGATCTCAAAGCACTTCAGCGAGAGGAATGAGCATTTCAGACTCAATCCCAGGCGAGTCGGTAAGAAAATCTGGGAGTTTGATTTCTTTCAAGATTTCGAGGCACTTCGAGCCGGAAACTACACGGATCCGTAGGTACTATAAGGGCGATACTTCACTGCGTAACAGCTCTCAATAGCGCACAAGCCATCTGATGGCAGACGCCGTGGCCTTGTTCTTTTTTTCGACATTGGAGCTTCGAAGACCCTCCAAGTATATCCGCCGGCCATCATGTTCCGCGTAACCTTGTGCAATCGCCTCCCTGCGAAGACGATCATCTTCGGCAGCCTCGGAAGTGTTCGAACTTTCTCAACGAGAGATCGTTACAGCGAAAGCAGAGTGTTACTGTCGCAAGATTCTGCGCCGCCTAATGAAATTCCTCAAATTCGTCAATTGTTAAATTAATTTAAATCTCCCAAAAGGACTCACCATGCGGTGCCCACTCGAAGACGAGTCCGAGGAATGGCTAGCCGGACACGGAATCAGACGTCAGAGATGTACCGCCAAACAAACGCCGAGGCCAATCAGAATGGGTCCCGCTCAATATTGCCGGGGCCGATTATACAAGCCAAAGCGATTCTAGCAACACTTCAATAAGCGGCGCCTTACTCTTATCGATTACTCCCAAGTGCCCGGCAAAAATTAGACAAACTCGAACCCGGGTGATGTCGCTAGGGCTATTACCCGGACCGACGCGCGGGCTTGGCGTGCGGTTGAGAGGTTGAGCGGCAGGGCCGGCGCTATATATTTCGCAGTCTGTAGCCCTGCACATTTGGCACAATGCCCGATAGCACATAGGATCATCCGGCTCACGCCCAGCAATCGCCCGCGACGATAGCAATTTAATTCGGTCTGACGTTTGTCGTTCGGTCTGTCTTGCGGCATTGCAGAGGAGAGCTAAAGCGACTCATAGACCAGCGACTCATAGACCGACGTGGACGCCATTGACTATGCTGCGTACCTCGTCGCTGTTGTCGTCGCCGACCGCAAGATACCGAAGCGTGGTCTCAAGACTGGAATGACCTAACCACTTCTGTATCTTGCGCGCACTTGCGCCGCCGTCGTGTCGGTTGGTCGCGAAATTCTTCCGAAACCGGTGCAGAATCCACTTCTCGCAGACCGGAGCCTCTGCGCACGAGACTTCCTTGCCGTCCACCGTTCCCTTGCACTTGCCGCAGTTGAGACCGCCGTCGAAGGCCACATTCTTGAGCGCACGCAGAAGGTGACCGTTGGGCCGTCCGTGGTTCCCGAACATCAGACAACACGAGCCGGACTTGGCGCGTGCGTCAATCTGGGATATGAGTGCATCCGGGATCGGGACGTTGCGTTTCTCACAATCTTTCGGCTTGAATCCGAAGTACGGCTTCTCACCAACTCGGATCGTCTTGGTGTCACGATTCACATCCGTGACCTCGGCCACCGCGACCTCGGAGGCGCGAAATCCGGTCCCCAGGAAAAACCGCCACAGGAACTTTTCGTCATCGTCGGACACGCGAAAGAGATCTGCGAGGTCCTGGCGCGTGTACGCTTCCGGCGGTGCCTCGACGTACTTAACCGTGATGCTCACGTCTTTGATCGCCGGACCATGGCGGCGACCTTCTTCATTGCGTAGGAATGTGACCACGTGCTGCACACGGTTGTGACGGGTGCGGTCTTCGTTGCCGTCCTCTATGAGGGATGTGTCGAACGCTTGCAGATCTTGCTTGGTGATCTGGTGGATGTAAGTTTTTTGGCAGGATTGCCGGAACAGTTCGAGGCTGCGCTTGTACGCCTTGTAGGTCTTCGGCGAGAGCTTCGCGACGTTTAGCAGGTAGACCGCGACCTCGTCCTCGATGCGGTAGCCGTCCTTCGCGGTCGCCATGTCCGGTTTTGAATTTGCTGCTTCGGTCACGACCAGCGGCATGGCGTGCGACTGCGATAACGCGGTGTTCGCGTCGTTGCCGACCGACTCCCATCCCCACTCCCCATCGCGCTTCACGCGCTTGTAATAGGTAGCTCCTGATGGTGTTCCGGTGTCCCTTTGACCAGGCACCAGAACGGACGGATGCGGGACTTGCTGTCGTATAGAGCCGGACAGTATGGGGACTGCCCGTCCGGCAGGCGGAATCTAAGGTATAGGCTGGCTTTCGGCTTGCGCATGGATCTTCCTCTTTTCCCTAGTATTGCGTTTCAGGAAAAATCCCGGAAAATCGAGTCAAGCCATGTAGCTAATCCACAAGTGCCTTGTTTTCAAGTACTGGCGGAGAGGGAGGGATTCGAACCCCCGATACGGTTTCCCGTATTCCAGTTTTCAAGACTGGCGCCTTCAACCACTCGGCCACCTCTCCGCGCTATAACAGTTTTACTACAAAGTGCATTTGCTGGCGTTCCTTGGCCTCTTCTGAAGATCCGCTGGCCGTTACCCCTACTTCGCTCAAGTCTCCTGACGAAAATCTCCCTGAAAACTCCCGGAGATGGTTGTCGGATATCTTTGAAGGGGTGTGATGTTCCACAACTCAAGGGAAGCCTTCGTAAAAACCTATCGCGACGCGATCAAGCAGCAGACTTTCCAGGCTGCAGCGGCGCTCTCCTACTATTCCATCTTGTGCGTTTTTCCAGCTTTGATTCTTCTCTCTGCCGTGATCGCATATATCCCAGTGCCCAATTTTTTCGAGGATGTGCTGGTAGGGATAGGGCGCGTACTTCCCTCCAGCAGCATGCCTATCATCTACGGCGTACTCGATGACATTCTCGGCAAGAATTCCAGTGCGTGGCTTTCGCTGGGGACACTGGGCACAATTTGGGTCGTGTCCTCGGCGTTCGATGAGATGATCGAAGCCCTGGATACCGCCTATGACGTGATCGACGCACGACCGTTTTGGAGGACGCGCCTGCTGGCGGTGGGTTTGGCGGCTATCTCTGGATTTTTGCTGATTTGCGCAATCGCTACTATGGTGATCGGCCCCAAGGCGGGTCGCTGGCTCGCAACCCGATGGTCCCTTCCGACAGCTTTTTTCTCATTCTGGCCATTCGTTCATTGGAGCATCGCTATCTGTTTCACGGTTCGCCGTGGCAGCGATTTACTTTCTCGCTCCTAATGTGAAGCAAAGCTTCCGCGCGACCTTGCCGGGCGCAGTTTTATCTACAGTCTACTGGATCGGACTCTCGTACCTGCTCGGAATCTACTTCCGCTACTTCGGAAACTATAACCGCACCTACGGAACCTTAGGCGGAGTAATGGCGCTGATGACGTGGCTTTATTGGGCATAAATTGGGCATATTTCATCCTGCTGGTAGGGGGCGCGCTAAACGCGGAATTGATTAAATCCAAAAATGCTGGGCGAGTACAAGATATAGACCAGCAACCGAGTGAACCCACCGCCGAGCAAGCCCCCTAGGTAAGGAAGGGCGGCCGCGGCTTGGTCTCGACAGGGGCCAATGGTCGCGTCAGAATTTTGTGTGGTACTTGCCGTCTACTGAAATTCCTCCAACTTCGTCTCGAGTAATGCTCACCGACCACCGTTTGTTGATCTGGTAATCCCCTTGCACGATCTCGCTTCCGGGCTGCGACAAGTCGGTCGAAAATGTGAAGAGAAAATCCTTGGTGACTCTCTGCTGGATGGCGACTCGAGCCGAAGGATTCTGATTGTTCCCGCCGAGTAACGGATCAATCTGCAGGCTGGAAATCCCCGCGAGGTGCTGAATGCCCCCAGTGACCTGGCTCGCAACCTGGGAAGCAATCATGGAATCGGTAGTCTGCCCGGAAGCGGCTGCCTCCTGCGTGGTTTGCCCATTGGCGATCAGATTGATAATGTCGGCTGTAGCCAGCGGGGGATCGGATGTGTAAGAGGTGGTCAGTTTATCGAAGGGGCCGCGCAGCGTGAGCGTGAGGTTATATTGTTTAACCGTGGTTGTGACTGAGACGTTAAGCACGGGGGCGGTTTGGTTGGGGTTGTCGAAACTGATGAGTCCGCGCTGAAGCTGGTAGCGAACATTGCGATAAAAAAGCTCTCCCGAAGTCAGATCCGTTCTGCCGATGATTACTGGCTTGGCGGCTGTGCCCACAACCTGCAGATTCACCTGTCCTTCAATGCTGACTTGAGAACTTGTGGCACTCAGGTCACTCTTCGATTGAACGCTGACCGCAAGTTTAACGTTGTCAGCCAAACCAGGTTCCGAGGGAACGACATTCCCGCTGAATTGATCGCTGAATTTTGTGAGGTCGAAATCAGGAGTGAAGGAGAGCGAATCGATCAAAACCCGGCCATTCAAAATGGATGCGTCTTTTGTTCCGCTCAGAGCGAAGGTGCCATCCAGCAGTGCTCTAACGCCTTCCGGATAACGAAGTCGAACCGACTTACTTTGCAGCGAAACGCTGAACTGCAAATTAGGACGGTAGGAGACGGATCCGCCAAGGGACACTTGTCCGCCTCCAACCTCGCCGGTGAGGCTGGTGAATTGCAAACTGCGCTCGCTGATATCCAGGGTTCCATTCAGCTTCTGGACGCCCAGAGGAGCCGTTGGAGTGGATAGGGCAACGTCTTGGATATGAATTTTCCCCTGAACGTCGGGATTCTTCGCCGTTCCCGCCGTACGAATGTCCAGCGCGATCGTTCCCGAGCTTTGGATATCTGCTTCCACGATGCGAAGGATACGCACATCGACCGTGCCCTGCGCGGTGAGGCTAGGGGCTGTGGTCCCGCCCAGGGGAAGGCTTCCTTGCAAACGCATCGACGTGTCGGTGCCGCGGAATTCTGCCGGCTGAAGAGTGACGACGGAGTTTGAGTAGTCCGCGCGTATGGGGCCTGCGGCGGCAATCTCGAGCGATTGATAGCTGGCCTTAAGGGTTGGAATCGTGAGGTGGGCTTCGATGCGGGATCTGTCTTTCAATGGGCCTTTCAGGGTTGCGTGCAACTCGGTTTCTCCCTGAACGCCTTGGGGTATGCTGGGTAGATACATCGCAAGCAAGGGATGCAGCGGCACGCTGGTCGTGTCCATGACCCCCTCCGTGTAGTAGTCACCGCTGAGAGCCACGCTCGCGTGAGAGTGTACGGCAGATTCCGCCACTTGCGAATCAATCGTCAAATTTGCCCGCTGGTTGGCTAACTCGAGCTGCACTTTGATTTGCGAGATGGATTTGTCGCGAAGTTGTAGCTGCGGCACCTGCGCGATCGCCATCAATTGGGGCTTGTCTAAAGTTCCCTCTCCGTTCGCGGAAATGGTAAGCGTACCTGATATCCCAAGATTTTTTGCCTGCACCATCCGAAGTTTCTGCAATGCTA
>Ga0187875_10000582_pt1 | contig 29965 bp, 25 predicted proteins | sample June2016WEW_17_1_2_FD_132978 | JGI IMG/M metagenome (GOLD analysis project Ga0187875, IMG submission 132978) | Peatland microbial communities from SPRUCE experiment site at the Marcell Experimental Forest, Minnesota, USA - June2016WEW_17_10 | ecosystem: Environmental > Terrestrial > Soil >...
CGCTCCCGGGCCGGCCGCTCCCGGGCCGGCCGCTCCCGGGCTCTGCGCTCCCGGGCTCTGCGTTCCCGGGCTGTGCGTTCCCGGGGCGGGCGGGGCGGCCTCGCGCAGCAGGCCGCCGAGAGCCGCGTAGCCCACCCCGATCTGCCGCTGGCGCAGTTCGCCGGAGAGGAACGCGACCGCGACCGGGATCTCATCCGGCGCCGCCCGGCGTAGCAGCCCGGCGATCTCGTCGATCTTGACCCGGCGGCCGGACGCCAGCGATACCGCCTCTGACGTGCGCACCAAATCGCTCAGTAGCACACCATGCATTGTGCCCGATGCCCCCGACACGACCTGGTCAGGGAAATGGGCATGCTGCATCGCCCCCACGGGCCGGAAGGCCTCCTCAGGCAAGGCCACGGCAGGCGCGGGCCTGCAGGTCAGCGATGCCCACGGTGACGATCACGCCCAGCAGCCCGCTGGCCACCAGCCTGCAGTTGCGTCGCTTCCCAGGACGTCGCTTTCCCTGAGAGTCGCTTCCCAGGACGTCGCGTCCCGGGCGGCGGCAGCGGGTGGCAGGCTTCGCTGGCCACCCGCTGCCGCCCAGAAAAGCCCGGTCAGGGTGTCCTGACCTGCCCGTTTACGTCCGCTTGGGCGGCGTCGCCCATCTCCTGGCGGTCCGCCGGAGTAGCCGGCGGCATGGGAGCCGACGTCATCGGGTCCGATTCCGCCGTGGCCATGGTGTCCCGCTTGCTCCGCAGTACCTGCACCGCGGCCGCTGCGCCCGCGCCGAGCACCACGATCCCGGCCGCGATGAGCGGCCAGCGGCGGCGCCGCTTCGCCTTCGGCGGCTCCAGGCGCCGGGCAGCAGTCACCATCGCCGCCGAAACCGCCGGGGCGATCCGCTCCTGCACGGCCACGCCGCCCGCCTCGACCCGCGGTGCCGCCCACGCGCGGGCCTCAAGCAGGCTGCGGCCTGCCGTTTCCTGGGCGCTCTTCGCCAGTGGCGCCACCTGCGTGGCGACCTGCCGGGCGCGCCCCTGGGCCCGTACAGCGCCGGCCTTAGCCTGGTAGGCGCCGCTCTGGACGAGCGCCGTTCCTGCCTTGGCCCGGGACTTTACGTCCTGACTGCTACTTCTTGAAAACACAATTAACCTCCGACACTCCCCGGACAGCTCCCCCGCCCACTCACTTCCCTGGGCGGCAACGCTCAACCCTGCCTTCCCCCGGTGCTTGACCTCAACCGGACTCAAGCTAAACCGTCTCCGGGCCGGGCCAGCCTGATTCGCAGGCTCGCCGGGAGCGCCGTAAGGTCGGAGTGGATGACCCGGCGGCAAAAGCTGTCCGGCAGGAAGCGTCCGGCGGGAAACGGCTAATGACCGGGCGTGCCGTGCAAGGATTCCACCTATGACAAACTCGCTGACCGCGACTCTGCGGACGAATCAGGGAACGATTGTGGTCCGGCTTTTCCCTGATCAGGCACCGAAGACGGTGCGTAACTTCGTCGAGCTCGCTGAGGGATCCCGGGACTGGACCGACCCCCGGACCAGGAAGCCCAGCCGGGCCAGTCTGTACAACGGGACGATCTTCCACCGGGTGATCCCGGATTTCATGATCCAGGGCGGGGATCCGCTCGGCACCGGGACCGGCGGCCCCGGATACCAGTTCGCCGATGAGTTCCACCCGGACCTGTCGTTCAACCGCCCCTACCTGCTGGCCATGGCCAACGCGGGCCCCGGCACGAACGGCTCCCAGTTCTTCATCACGACGGTGCCCACCCCGTGGCTGAGCGGGAAGCACACCATTTTCGGTGAGGTCACCGAGGGCAGTGACGTGGTGGACGCCATCAGCCACCTGGACCGCGACCGCAGGGACCGCCCGGCCAAGGACGTGGTGCTCGAGTCGGTCGAGATCAGCGGCTCCCCGGACGCACCGGGATCCGCGGCTAACTAGATTCGCAGGCCGAGGAGTGGACGAGCTTCCGGCGCCTGGCCCCGAGGCGCCCGCACCGCTACCTACCTGTTTCCGGCATCCGGACCGGGAGACCTACCTGTCCTGCAGCCGGTGCGGGCGTCCCGCCTGCCCTGACTGCCTGCGTGCCGCGCCGGTCGGCCAGCACTGCGCTGAATGCGTGCGGGAGGGCAGCCGCGATGTCCGGCAGCCGACGGCGGTGTTCGGCGGCCGGGTGACGTCTGCTTCGACCGTGACCTGGGTGCTCGTCGCCCTCAATGTCTCGTGCTACCTGGTGGAGTGGGTCTACCCGCGGGTCGTCAACTACTTCGACATGATCGGCGTGGCCTACGACCCCACCATCCACCAGACCGTGGGCGTGGCCCACGACCAGTGGTACCGGCTGCTCACGTCAGCGTTCCTGCACGAGCCGGGGCTGAGCGGGTTCGGCCCGGCGCACATCATCTTCAACATGTGGGCGCTGATCCTGGTCGGCCCGGCGCTGGAGCGGATGCTGGGGCATCTGCGCTTCCTAGCCGTCTACCTGCTCAGCGCGCTCGGCGGCTCGGTCCTGTACTTCTTCTTCGCCCCGCCGAACCAGTCCGCGCTGGGGGCATCGGGTGCCATCTTCGGCTTGTTCGGGGCCTGGTTCGTGCTCTCCAGGCGGTTGCGGCTGGACAGCCGGGCGATCATCTTCCTGATCGTCCTCAACCTGGGCATCAGCTTCGCGGTTCCGTCCATCGCCTGGCAGGACCACGTGGGCGGGCTGATCACCGGCGCGGTGGTCACCGCGGCCTACGCCTACGCACCGCGGAAGCACCGGGCCCTGCTCCAGGCGGCCGCCACCGTGATCGTGCTAGCCGTACTGGTCATCGCCGCGGTGGTGCGCCACGGCCAGCTGACCTGAGGTAGCTACCGCCACTTGGTGGACAGGACCACGCCTCCGATGATGAAGGCGAAGCCGACCAGCAGGTTCCAGTCTCCCAGGGCCCCGATCGGCAGCGTGCCCTGGGTCACGTAGAACACCGCGATCCAGGCCAGCCCGATCAGCAGGCAGGCCAGCATGGCGGGTACCAGCCAGCGCGGGCTGACCTTCTTCGACGCCGATCGCTTGGGCGGCGGCGTGTACACCGCCTTGGTTCTCACGCGGGACTTCGGCACGGTCGTCTCCTGGTCAGTAGCTCTGCCGAGTCTAACGCCGGTACACCACCCAGCCGGTACACCACCTAGGGGCGCGGCGTACGGGAGCCAGTGGCCTTCGCGCCTGCGGTGCCGGTCGCTGTCGGTGTCGCTGTCGGGGGCGGCGTGGTGGCGCTCTGCGTCGGGGACGGGGTGGTGGCGGTCGGTGTCGGTGTCGGTACCGGTGTGGACGCCACGTAGATGGTCACCGTCGATCCCTGGGGCAGGGTCCCGCTGGAAGGGGTCTGGTTGAACACGCTGCCCGGGGTGGCGTTGGGCGGGCCGGCCGCGGTGATGACCTGGACCTTGAATCCCGCATTCTGCAGGATCGACACGGCGGTCGCCCTCGGGTCGCCAACCGTGTTCTGGACCTGGGTCCCGCCTCCGGACACGTAGATGGTGACCGGGCTGTTCGGGGCCAGCAGCGTGCCAGCCGGGGGCGACTGCTGCACCACGGTCCCGGCCGGCTTGCTGGAGGTCGGGTCGGTCTTGGTCGTCACGTTGAACTGCTGCAGCTGGCTCTGGGCCGTGCTCTCCGATTCGCCGGTCACCGCTGGCATCTTGATCTTGTGCGGTCCCGTGGAGACGTCCAGCGTGACGACACTGTCCGGTGCCACCTTGGTCCCGAACTGCGGATCCGTCTGGGTGACCAGGCCGGCCTTCACCGACGCCGAGGACACCGTGACCACCGCCGGCTTCAGCCCCGCCTTGATCACGGCCTTCTCGGCGGCCGACTGGGTCATGCCGACGACGGAGGGCACCGAATCGGTCTTCCCGCCGCCGCCGAGGAGCAGATAGGCGATCACGATGACGAGGATGGCGGCGATGGCGCCCAGGATCCACCACAGGGCCTTCCGCCGCCCGTTCCCGCCGCCATACCCGTCTTCGTCGGGCCCGTACGGGGAGACCGCGCCGGTCGCGGCGGCCCCGGCCATCATCGTGTTCGGGCCCATCCGCTGGGTCCCGGGGGCGTACATCTCGGTCGGCTGTGGTGGCGCGGCGACCGGCACGCCGGACAGCGCCCGCTGGATGTCGGTGCGCATCTCAGCGGCGGACTGGTAGCGCTCCGCCGGGTCCTTGGCCATCGCCTTCAGCACGATGGAGTCGGCCCAGACCGGGATCTCCGGGTCGATGCGCGACGGCGGGATCGGGTTCTCCCGGACGTGCTGGTAGGCGATGGCGACCGGGGAGTCCCCGGTGAACGGCGGCCGGCCGGTGAGCAGCTCATACAGCAGGCACCCGGTCGAGTACAGGTCGCTGCGCGCATCCACCCGCTCGCCGCGGGCCTGCTCGGGCGACAGGTACTGCGCGGTCCCGATCACCTGGGCGGTCTGGGTCATGGTGGCCTGGGCGTCGCTGACCGCGCGGGCTATGCCGAAGTCCATCACCTTGACCTCGGCCGACCGGGTGAGCATCACGTTGCCGGGCTTGATGTCCCGGTGCACGATCCCGTTCCGGTGGCTGTAGTCCAGCGCCCGCAGGACCCCGTCGGTGATCTCCAGGGCCCGCTCGGGGAGCAGGCGGCGGTCGTCGCGGAGCAGTTCGCGCAGGGTCCGGCCGTCCACGTACTCCATCACGATGTACGGGACGTGGGTGGGGCCGGCCTCGTCCTCGCCGGTGTCGTACACGGCGACGATGGACGGATGGTTCAGCGAGGCCGCGGACTGGGCCTCGCGCCGGAACCTGGCCTGGAACGTCGCGTCGCGCGCCAGGTCCTCGCGCAGCGTCTTGACTGCGACGATCCGGTCCAGGCGGATGTCCCGGGCCCGGTACACCTCGGCCATGCCCCCCCGGCCGACGACGCCGTCGAGTTCGTAGCGGCCGCCGAGGAGCCGTGGCTGTGTCATGTCTCGCACGTCAGTAACCGTCCTGCATCGTTATCCGTCCATCGGGCGCCGCGGTGGCCGCGCGTGATGCCACTGCCGCGGGCGGGGGATCAGTCATCCGCGTCCCGGCGTCTGCCGCGAGCACGGCCCTCATCCCTTACCCAGCGAGGCGAGGTAGGCCTGGATGACCTTCACTGCGATCGGTGCCGAGGCGTCGGCCCCCTGGCCGCCGCCCTTCACTATGACGCCGACCGCGATCTGCGGGTTGGAGGCCGGGGCGAAACAGGTGAAGACCGCATCATCCAGCCCCGAGTTGTTGATGCCGTTCTGGGCCGTCCCGGTCTTCCCGGCGATAACGATCCCGCCGGTCGCCTGCGTGCCCGCCGTCGCGTGCGCGGTGCCGGACGGCGACTGGGTCACGCTGATCATCATCTGCTTGACCCCGTTCGCCACCGTGGGGGTCACCGGATGGCTGAGCGCGGTCTGCGTGGTGGTGGACACCGCGGTCAGGTCCGGCGCGGTGACCTTGTTCACCAGGTACGGCTTCATCAGCGTCCCGTTGTTCGCGATCGCCGCGGAGAACATCGCCTCCTGCAGGGGCGTGACCGTGTCGCTCTCCTGGCCGATCGCCGAGCCGGCCACCTGGGCCGGGTCCGTGTACAGCGGGAAGTTGCTTTCGGCTACGGGGAACGGGATGGCCAGGTTCGGGTTGTTCATCCCGAACTGGGTGGCCTGAGCCCGGAGCTTCTGCCCGCCCAGCTTCATGCCCAGGTTGCCGAACGCCGTGTTGCAGGACAGCGTGAACGCGAAGATGATCGGCACCCTGCCGCTGCCGCACGTCTCGCCGTCGAAGTTGATCAGCGGCTGGCTGACGCCGGGCAGCTTGAGCTGGGCCGGGGCGTCCACCAGCGTGTTCTGGTTGTACCTGCCGGTGCTGAAGGCCGTGGAACTCGTCACGATCTTGAAGCTGGACCCGGGCGGGAAGGTCAGGGCGGTGGCCCGGCTCAGCAGCGGCTGATTCGGGTCGGCCAGCAGGCGGTTGTCGTTCTTCTGGAGCCTTTTGCCGTTCAGGGTAGCCAGCTCGTTCGGGTCGAACGAGGGGTAGGAGGCGAGGGCCAGGATGGCGCCGGTCTGCGGGTCGATGGCGACGACCCCGCCCTGCTTGCCGCTGGCCTGGAGCTGGCTGAAGGCGGCCTGCTGGGCCGCCGAGTTGATGGTCAGCTCGACCGTCGCGCCCTTCTTCGGCTTACCGCTGATCAGGTCGATGAGGTTGTGCACCTCCAGCGCCGGGTCGGTGCCGGAGAGATCCTTGTTCTCAGCCGCCTCGATGCCGGTCTGGCTGAAGAGCGTGTCGTAGCCGGTGACCGGCGCGTACACCGGGCCGAAAGGATAATGCCGCTGGTACTCCCCGTAGTTCTTGTTCATCGTGGAGTAGGCGACGACCTTCTGGTCGGACGTGACGATCGAGCCGCGCTGGAACTGGAGCGACGCGGAGAAGGTCCGGCCGTTGCCCGGCTCGTTGGCCAGGCTGCTGGCCTCGAAACCCTGCACGTAGTTCACGTTGATCAGCAGCGCCACGAACAGCACCAGGCAGATCAGCGAGACTCGCCGTAGCGCGCGGTTCATCCGGCCCGCACCACCTGGGTCATGCCTTCGTCCTGGATGGGCTGCGGGGCCGGCCGCCGTGCGGTGTCGCTGATCCGCATCAGCAGGGCGATCAGCATCCAGCTGGAGATCAGCGAGGAGCCGCCCTGGGACAGGAACGGGGTGGTGATGCCGGTCAGCGGGATCAGCCGGGTAACCCCACCGACGATCACGAAGACCTGCAGCGCGACCGTGAACGCGAGGCCGCCGGCCAGCAGCTTGGAGAACGGGTCGCGCACGGCGATGGCCGCGCGCAGCCCGCGCTGCACGATCAGCCCGTAGATGAGCAGCAGGGCCATCAGCCCGGCCAGCCCGAGTTCCTCACCGAAAGCGGTCGTGATGAAGTCGCTCTGCACGAGCGGGGTGAGGTACGGCTGGCCCTGGCCGAGCCCGCGGCCGAGCACGCCGCCGAAGCCCAGCCCGTACAGCCCCTGGACCAGCTGGTACGAGCTGGGTACCACCGTGTGCACGTACTTGAACGGGTCCAGCCAGATGATGAAGCGGTCCCGCACATGCTGGAACAGTTCGGCCGTCACCACCGAGCCGAACACGAACAGCAGGAACCCGATAATCAGCCAGGAGCTGCGCTGCGTGGCGATGTACATCATCACCACGAACAGGCCGAAGAACAGCGCCGAGGTGCCGACGTCGCTCTCGAAGACCAGCACGACCAGGCTGGCGCCCCAGGCGATCAGGACCGGGCCCAGGTCACGGGCCCGGGGCAGGTCGATACCCAGGAAACGGCGGCCGGCCAGCGCGAGCACGTCCCGTTTGGCCACCAGGTAGCCCGCGAAGAACACGGCCAGGCATAGCTTGGCGAACTCCTCGGGCTGCACGGTGAAGCCGCCCAGCGCGACCTGGATCTTGGCGCCAGTGCCAGGGACCTCGCTGATGCTGCTGGGCAGCAGCGCGGGCAGGGCCAGCAGCACCAGGCCGACCGCGCCCAGCGTGTAGGTGTACCGCTGCAGCGTGCGCGGCTGCCGGATGAACCCGAGCACGGCGACGAAGGCCGCGATGCCGAGGGCGCTGTAAATCACCTGAAAGGTCGTCGTGGACGTCGACATCGTGCTGATCACGGCGCCGCCGTTGCCGCCCCGCCCGGACTCCTGCAGGCGGTAGATCATCACGATCCCCAGGCCGTTCAGCAGCGCGGCCAGCGGCAGCAGCAGCGGGTCGGCGTACGGCGCCAGCCAGCGCACCGCCAGGTGGGCCGCGCCGACCAGGACGGCGAACGCCACGCCGTACTCGAACATCCCGGCCGGGATCTTGCCGTTCAGCCCGAGCCCGGCGTTCGCGTAAGCGAGCATCACCACGCCCACCACGAAGACCAGCATGAGCAGTTCGGTCCGGCGCCGTCCGCGCGGTGCGGGCCCAGCGTCCGGCTGGCTGCCCTGCCCGGTCCCGGCGTCGGCGCCCATCGGCTGCCCAGATGGAGTGGTGACGGCGCTCAAGGAGTTCCTCCAGTCCCGGTGGCGGTGCTCCCCGGCGCGGGGCAGTCCGCCGGAATGGTGGGCTCCGGCGGCCTGACCTGCTTGGTGGTGGTCTTCCCCTTGGACTTGACCTTCACCGTGGTCGGCTTGGTCGTCTTCCACTTCTGCAGGGCCTGGTCGGCCGTCTGGCACCGCACGTAGTCCTGCCTGATGCTGTTCACGATCTTCAGGGCGCCAGCCATGCCGGTGGACGACATGATCGTGGCCCGCACGGCGTTGGCGTCGGTGGCGGGCAGGCCGGACACCGGGATGTCGAACCGTCTCGCGACGCTGGACAGGTTTATCCCCGCGGCGCTCTGGTTGATGCCGCGGAAGATGACGACCTGGCCGCCGTCCGCGGCCACGTAGTACTGGCCCTGCGTGTACCGCCAGCCCGCGTAGGCGGCCCCGACGACGAGGACGACGAGGATGACCAGCGCCGACTTGACCAGCGGCAGCCGGCGCCGCCGGTGGTGGTAGTCGTCCTCGGTCTCCTCCGGCGCCTGCGGTGCGGGATCGTCATGCGCGATCGCCACCGCGACCTGGGGCGCGGTGCGGGTCAGCAGGTGGGCCCGCCCGGCCGGGCTGTCGGTACGGAAGTGGGTGCCGCCGCTGCCGTTGGAGGCGGCGCCCACCATCACGGAGGCGTCGCTGGGCGGCAGCGCCGTGGTGGCGCTGTCCACCACGTCCGCGACGATGCAGGTGATGTTGTCCGGGCCACCGCCCCGGATGGCCAGCTCCACCAGCTGGAGCACGACCTCGTCGAGGCTGGCCACGCTGGCCAGCGTCTTATGCAGGGTTTCCTCGCTGACCACCCCGGACAGCCCGTCGGAACACAGCAGGTAGCGGTCCCCGAGCCGGGCCTCGAGCAGGGTCAGGTCCGGCTCCACGTCGGCGCGGCCGTCAAGGGCTCGCAGCAGCATCGAGCGCTGCGGGTGGGTGGCCACGTCATCCGGGCTGATCCGGCCCTCATCGACCAGCGTCTGGACCAGCGTGTGGTCGTGCGTGATCTGGTGGAGTTGACGATCCCGCAGCAGGTAAGCGCGGGAGTCGCCGATGTGGCACAGAGCCACCCGGTCGCCGGACCACAGCATGGCGGTCAGCGTGGTGCCCATGCCCTCGAACGAGGGGTCGGCGACCACCATCTTGTGCAGCGTGTGATTCGCGTCGTTCACCGCGTCGGCGAGCGCGTCAAGCAGGTCGGTGCCGGGCACGTCTTCGTCGAGCTTGGAGAGGGCTGAGATAGCCGCGGCGCTGGCGACCTCGCCGGCGGCATGACCGCCCATGCCGTCGGCTACGGCCAGCAGCCGGGGCCCGGCGTACGCGGCGTCCTCGTTCCCCTCCCGGAGAAGGCCGACGTCGGAGCGAATCGCGTACCGGAGTGCAAGTGTCATCTGCGCAATTCCAGAACGGTCTTGCCGATGCGGATCGGCACGCCTGTCGGCACCGGGGTCGGCTGGGTCACCTTCTGCCGGTCGAGGTAGGTGCCGTTGGTTGACCCGAGATCCTCAACGATCCATTGACCGTCCTGAGGGAACAGCCGGGCATGTCGGCTCGAAGCGTAGTCATCGTTCAGAACCAGCGTGGCGTCATTTGACCGACCGATGGTGATTTGCTGCTCGGTGAGCGGCAGCGTTGATCCCGAGAGCGGGCCGCCGGTCACCAGCAGCCGCTGAGGCTCACCGCGCCCGGTCCGGGCGGTCCGGGCGGGGCGCGCGGCCCGGGCCGGCCGGGGGCGGGCGTTCTGCCGCTGCCGCTTCTGCTTGCGGCTGGACGGGGACTGGCCGAACAGGTCCGTGCGCACCACACCCACCGCCGTGATGACGAAAAGCCACAGGACCGCCAGGAATGCGAGCCTGATCAGGAGGAGGGTCAGCGTGCTCATCGGCTTACGTTTCCTTGGGTGCCTCGCCGTTGCGGCCTTTGCGGGGGGATTGCGGGCTCGGGGTCTGGGCCCCAGCGGGCCTTGATCAGTTCTGGGACTGCGGCCATTGTCCGGGCTGGGTCAATAGATACCGTCCCGGCGGAAAACCAGTGTCGTGCGGCCTAGGGTCACCTGCGTGCCGTCTGCCAGTGTCACGCGCCGCACCGGCTGCCCGTTCACGAAGGTTCCGTTGGTGGACCCCAGGTCGACGAGGACGACTTCGCCGTCCTCGACCCGCAGCTCGGCGTGGTGCCGGGAGACGCCCGGATCGACTAGCCGCAGGTCGCAGTCGGTGCCGCGGCCCAGCATGGTGACCGGCGCGTTCAGCTCGTAGGTCCGCTGGCTGCTGCCGTCCGGCCCCGGCTCCGGCCCCGAGACCAGCAGCCGCGGCCGGCCTCCGATGGAGCCCGGCATGCGCGGCAGGTCGCTCGCTGGCCTGCGGATCTCCCCTCCCTCGACGGTGGTGCCCCGGATGACGCCCGAGCGGATCCGGAAGGTGCCCGTGGTCAGGTCCGGGACCCCCTCGAACCGCATCCGCACTGGTCCCACGAACGAGTAGCCCTGCTCCCGGGCGTGCTCACGGGCCAGAGTGGCCAGCTCCACGCCGAGACTGTCCGCATAGACCTCAAGGCGGTCGAAGTCAGTCTCGGCGATCTCCACCACGAAATCGTTCGGCACCAGGGTGCGGCCCTGCGCCACGATCGCGGCCCGGTCATCCATCTCGCGCTGTACCGCGCTGGCAACCTCCACCGGCTGCAGCTCGGATTTGAACGCCCGCGCGAAGGCACCCTCGACCATGCCTTCGAGCCTGCGCTCGAAGCGACTGAGAACTCCCACCGGGGTACCTCCTTCCCCTATCCGCATCCGATGGTATCGGCGCTTAGGGAGCTGTTGCGGACGTGCTAACCTGACTCACTGCGTAGGGCGGGTGGCGGAACGGCAGACGCGCACGGTTCAGGTCCGTGTGTCCGAAAGGACGTGAGGGTTCAAATCCCTCCTCGCCCACTAGTAGTACTGAAGCTTCTGGTTGTGCCGGAGCAGGTGGTAGGTGCACTGGCCTGAGCTTATGCGCCGGGGCGCCGCGCCGGGGCTGATCGGGGCAGGTCAGGCGACGGCAATGTCACCTCCAGGCCAGCGGGCCTCTGGCGCCACCAGCCCCGTGAGGTCATCGTGGGAGCCGGGTCATGAAGGCGGATGTCGCAGTCATCGGGGCGGGTGCCCTGGGGCTGAGCACGGCCCTCCACTGCGCGCTGCAGGGCCGGTCCGTGGTGGTCCTGGACCGGTCCACACCGGGGTCACAGGCGTCCGGGCGCGCGGCCGGCCTGTTCAAGTCCGTGCAAGGCGATGAGGTCCGCACCTTCCTGGCCCGCCGCAGTATCGCTCTCGTGCGGCACTTCCGCGACTGGGCAGGTGTCGCGCTGCCGGTGGCGGCCTCGGGCAGCCTGCTGGTGGCGCGTGGCGGCGGGCACAAGAAGCTGCTGGCCAGCGAGCTGGCCCAGTCCCTGCGCTGGGGTGTCGACCTGGCCGCCATCAGCCCTGCGGAGGCGTCCGAGCAGACGGGCGGGTACTACCGTGCGGGCGGGGACGAGGACGTGGTCTGGTGCCCGGAGGACGTGTACATCGAGGAACCCGGCGCCCTGATCGACGCTTACCTGGCGGCTGCCGGGCGGGCCGGGGTGCAGGTGCTGGCGGACGAGCCGGTCACAGGCGTGACCAGCAGGAATGGCGCGATCGCCGGCCTGGTGACCGCCGCCCGCGCCGTCGAGGCCGGGGTCGTCGTGGACGCCGCCGGAGCCTGGGTCCGCCAGGTCGCTGAGCTGGCCGGGGCCTGGGTGGCCGCCGCGCCGGTCCGGCACCAGCTGCTGGTGACCGAGCCCGTCCCCGAAGTCCCCGCCGGAGCGCCAATCACCAGGATCCTGGACTGCGCGGTGTACGTGCGGCCCGCCCGGGGAGGCCTGATGCTCGGCGGGTTTGAGGCTGCCCCGCTTCCGGTCGACCCGCGCGCCGAGCCGCCCGGGTTCGACACCGACGACGTCCCCTTGGATCGCGGCGTGCTGGACGCGATGGCGGCCCAGGCCGCCGGCCTGGTGCCAGCCATGCAGACTCCGGTGGCCGAGCAGCGCGGCGGCCTGTTCACGATGAGCCCCGACGGGCGTTTCCTGGCCGGCCCGGTGCCGGAGGTTCCGGGCCTGTGGGTGGCCAGCGGCTGCAACGGATCAGGGTTCTCGTCTTCCCCCGCGATCGGCGAAGCGCTGGCCCGGTGGATCACCGGCGGCCGGCCGGCTGTGGATCTGTCGTCCCTGGCCCCGGACCGGTTCGGTTCGCTGGCCGTCCCTTTGTCCAACAACGGCCTGTCCGGCAGCAGCGGGTCCGGCAGCAGCGGGTCCGGCAGCGCCGCGTCCCCCGGCGCCGGCAACCCGCTCTCCGACGATGAGCTGATCGAGCGGGGCACCTGGCAATACGCGCATTACTACGACCCGCTGACCTGACCTCAGGGCACGACGATGACCGGGCAGTGCGCGTGCCTGGCCAGCCAGCCTGGCACCGAGCCGGCGATGTGACGCCACACTCCCGCCGGGGCGCCGATGACCAGCGCGTCCGCGCTGAACTCGGCGGCGGCGGCGGCGAGCTCGCGGGCTGGGCTGCCCTGGCGGGTGACGATCCTCACGTCCAGCCCCTCCCGGTCGCAGACCTCGTCCAGCTCGGCGAGCAGCCAGCGGTGGGTCTCGTCCGAGTCCCGGAGAGGAGCGATCACCTGGCCGCTGAGCGGCTCGCAGAAAATGCTGGGGCTGGTGATGTACGCGAGCAGCAGGGGGCGGCCGAGCCTGCGTGCCATCCCTGCGGCGTAGGCGAGCGCATTCCTGCTCGACCCGGATCCGTCGTAGCCGACCACCACTGGATGGTCCAGCTCCGTGGTGAGACCCGAGTCGGCCAGCGGTTCGCGGCGCGGGCCGCGCGCTGCCCTCCCGCGGCCTGGCCCGGCCGGAAGGCCGGGGCCCTCATCAGGCGGCGTCCCGTGTGACGGCATGTCAGCGGGCCTGCACGGCTGGGTGCCGTCAGGCTGGGCACCGCCCGGCTGGGCAGTGCCGGGGGCCGGCCGGTCGGGCTGGCCCGGGAGGGGCTGAGGCTCTGCCTGGTCCATGGCTTCTCATCCTTGTGAATCCATGCTCCGCTCACCGGTGGCACACCGCAAGCTACGTTAGTTTTCATTAAACAAATAATCAGCCTGATCCCATACCGGCGGGGACTTCCGGCCATCCGGCGCCGTACTGCGGTACTGCGGTACTGCGATACTGCCGGACTCTCGCCGCGGCCTTCCGCTCCCGCCAGCGCCCGGCTACCCCCGGACCTCCGCCGCAACCTTCTGCGCGCGGATCTGGCCCGCGCGGTCCATGATCATGGCGTCAGTGCGACCTGACCACGGGCCAGCCGTTATCGGTGTGATAACAATCTGCGAGCCGGCGGTGGCGCGAACATCCCAGGGCAGCAGGCAGAATCGTTACCATGCCGGAACTTCCCGAGGTGGAGTCGCTAGCCCGCTTCCTGCGGCAGCGGGCGGACGGGCTCGTCATCGACCGCGCCGACAGTGCGGCTATCTCGGTTCTCAAGACCTACCGTCCCGACCTGACCGCCCTGCGCGGCCGGGTGATCACCGACACGCAGCGGCACGGGAAATTCCTGGACCTGGTGGCGGGGCCGCAGGACGGGCACGCCAGCCAGGCCGCCGGCGGGCCCCTGCACCTGATCATCCACCTGGCCCGGGCCGGGTGGCTGCGCTGGCGCGAGAACCTGCCCGAGGCGCCGCCGCGCCCCGGCAAGGGCCCGCTCGGCTTCCGGCTGCGGTTCACCGACGGCACCGGCTTCGACCTGACCGAGGCGGGCACCAAGAAGCGCCTGGCCGTCTACCTGGTCACCGACCCGGCCGAGGTGCCCGGGGTGGCCGCGCTCGGCCCCGACCCGCTCGCGAACTCGTTCTCGGCCGACGAACTGGCCGGGATGCTGGCCGGCCGGCGCACCCAGATCAAGGGCGTGCTCCGGGACCAGAAGATCATCGCCGGGATCGGCAACGCCTACTCCGACGAGGTGCTCCACGCGGCCAGGATGTCCCCGTTCAAGCTGGCCAGCAGCTTCACCGAGGACGAGGTCAAGGAACTGCACGCGGCCATCACCGCCACCCTCCGGGAGGCCGTGGAACGGTCGGCCGGCCTGGCCGCCGGCGACCTGAAGGCCGAGAAGAAGTCGGGGCTGCGCGTGCACGGCCGGGCCGGGGAGCCGTGCCCGGTGTGCGGCGACACGGTGCGGGAGGTCTCGTTCGCTGACTCCGCGCTGCAGTACTGTCCGACCTGCCAGACCGGCGGCAAGCCGCTCGCCGACCGGCGGATGTCCCGGCTGCTCCGCTGATCAGCGTCACCTGATCAGCGCCGGCTGACGGTAGTTCAGTGCACGGGTGACCCGGAGGCGGCGCCGGTCCCGGTGCCGATAGGCCCGAACACCAGGCCGAGTTCGGCCCAGCGCGCGGCCTCGCACCCGGCCCGGGAGAAGTCCGACTCGACATGCTGGCCGAAGAAGATCCCGCTGATCGTGGCCCGCTGCGGGCCGGCCGCGATCATCGGGCACATGATGCCGCGGGGGATCGGCGCGAACGGGTTCTTGGCGCCCAGCAGCGCGCGGCAGGCAGCCTTGGCGTCGGGGTGGGTCCCGCCGGTCGGATCGCAGCGCAGGGTCCACCGCTGGGGGGTGGCCCCCGGGGTTGGCGTGACCACCACCGTGAGCGAGACCTTGGCCGGGGACGCCGAAGGCCCGGAGGCCGGGCTGGTGCTGGTGGCACTGCCGCAGGCGGCCGCCGTGATCACGCACAGCATGGCGGCCAGCGGGTAGCCGGCGCTCCATCGTGCGTGCCGCAAGGAGAACTTCATGCCCATGTGACGCTCCCGGGCGCCCGCCGGTTCCCGCGGTTCCGGTCCGCGGCCACCGGTTTGACCGTGACGTAGGTGCTTTGTGGCCATTGCCGGTGCGAGGCTACCGGCCGTCCCGGCAGGAAAGGGTCGTCTTCCGCCAGCCGGATGCGGCCGTACCCGCGCCGGACTGCGCAGTTGTGTGAGGCCCTCACAGGAGGCACGGAGGAATGGCGCGCCTGGAACGTCCCGGGATGGCACCATGATGTCGTGGGCTCGCAGCAGGCGACCGGGCAGAACCGGGTAGACGCGACGGCGTGGGCGGTCATCGAGAGTGCCGCCGACGCTATCGTCGCGTTCAGCACCGACCGCAGCGTCCTGCTCTGGAACCCGGCCGCCGAGCGGATGTTCGGCTGGCCCGCGGGCGCGGTCCTCGGCCTGGAGCCGCCGATCATCCCCGAGGAACTGCAGGCCGAGCACAACGCGGTGCTGGAGCGGGTGCGCAGCGGCGGCCAGATCTCGTTCGCGACCCGCCGGGCCTGCAAGGACGGCAGCCTGATCGACCTGCGCATCGACATCAGCGCGCTGACCGGCCGTGACGGCGAGATGCTCGGCTGGGTGAACGTCTGCCACCGCGACGGCGACGACGACGCGGCCAAATACCAGATCGCGCAGCGCGCCCGGGTGATCCGGCGGCTCGGCGACGTGGTCGCCGACATGAACGCCCAGCGTGACCTGGAAGCGGTGCTGGACCGGATCGCGGCCAGCCTGCGCGAGCTGACCACCGCGGACGCGGGCGGATTCGTGCTGATCGAGGACGGCAAGCTGCGCCTGGTGAGCATGGACGGCCTGCCAGTCAGCCTGCGCGGCCGCAGCGCCGACCTGGAGACCAGCCTGGTCGGCCAGCTGATGCGGTCGGGGCAGACCGTGATGATGGCCACCGGGGAATCCGGCGACTTCGACGACCTGATCTGGTCCGCGCTGCCCGGCCTGCACACGATCGCGCTCAGCCTGTCGCACGTGGGCGGCCGGCCGTACGGCGCGCTCTACGCCCTCTACAGCGGGCGGGAAGTCGGGCACGTCGAGCTGGAACTGCTCGAGCTGATGGCCGGCCATGCCAGCGTCGCGCTCGGCAACGCGATGGCCTTCGAAGAGGTAGTCCGGCAGCGGGCCCATGAGCGCGCGGTCATCGACGCCAGCGCGGACGGCATCGCCGTGCTGGACAGCGACGGCCTCATCCGGCAGTGGAACCCGGCCGCGCACGAGCTCACCGGGCTGTCCGCCGCGGAGGTCGCCGGGAGCCCGCCGCCGTTCCCCGTGCCGGAACCGGCCGACGGCAAGCTGACCCACCGGCTGCCCAACGGCCGCTGGCTGGACGTGCTCTGCAACGAGCTGGACGGGCGGGACGAGCGCGTCATCGACTTCCGCGACGTGACCGCGGCCAAGGAGCTGGAGGAGGCCAAGGACCTCTTCCTGGCCACCACCAGCCACGAGCTGCGCACCCCCATCACCGTGGTGCAGGGTTTCGCCAGCACGCTGGCCAGCCGGTGGGACAAGCTGAGCGACCAGGAGCGGCGTGCGGCGGTGCAGACCATCGCCGACCGGGCCGGCTCCCTGGGGCGCCTGGTCGAGCAGCTGCTGCTCGGCTCGCGGGCCGGCGCGGACCAGCTGACCGTGACCAACGGGCCGTTCGACCTGGCCGCGCTGCTGCGCGGGACCGCGGTCGCGTTCCGCCCGCTGTCCGAGGCGCACACGCTGGCCGCTGACATCCCTGACGGCCTGCCGCCCGCCTACGGCGACCCGATGGCCACCGACATCATCGTCGGCCAGCTGCTGGAGAACGCGTTCAAGTACTCCCCGGGCGGCGGCACCGTCACCGTGGCCGCCCGGCTCGCCGGGAACTGGATCGAGGTCACCGTGGAAGACGAGGGCATCGGCATCGCCCCCGGTGACCACGAGCGGATCTTCGAGCGCTTCGTCCAGGGTGAGACCGGGGACCGGCGCCGGTTCGGCGGCATCGGCCTCGGCTTGTACATCGTGCGCCAGCTGGCCCGGGCGCAGGGCGGCGAGGTCGCCGCCTCGTCCCGGGAGGCCCGCGGGACCCGCATGCTGCTGCAGCTGCGTCCCGCGTCCCGCTGACCGGGCGGCGCCGCGTGCGCAGCGGCGCGCGTCACCCGTGTACGGAACGGTACGTATACCTCTGGTGAAGCCAGCCGGGCGGAAGCCGGAAAAGTGGTATGAATCTACGGTGCCATCCCGGGAGCGGGTTACGCCGACCGCGTGCTGCCCGCGCTCCTGACGCAAGCCCCGCCGCCACGCCGGCCCTTCCGGCCCCATCCATAAGCATGCGCATGCGTGCCCTCTGGAGGATTCATGCCAGTAGTCGTGTTCCCGCGGGCGGCGGGGCGGCGGGCGGGAGTGCTCGCGGCCGCCGCGGGCCTGACCATGGGCGCCCTGACCATCGGCGCCCTGGCCGTGGGCGGCCTGGCCGCGGTGCCGGCCAGCGCCTCGTCGCACGCCGCGGCCTCCGGGTCGTCGGCGGCGCCCCGGTTCGCCAGAGCCCATCATGAGGCTCATCTGCCCAGCGGCTACGCGCAGGTCTGCCCGCAGCCCTCGTCGCCCGGCGTGATGCAGTGCTCCATCGTGGTGCACTCCGCGGCGTCCCCGGCGGCGAAGGCCAGCCGGCCCGCGCCGGGGACCCTGTCCCCAGGCCAGCTGCGATCCGCCTACGGGCTGAGCTCGGCCGCCAACGCGTCCAGCAAGGACACGATCGCGATCGTGGACGCCTACAACGACTGGCACGCCGCCGGTGACCTGGCCAGGTACCGGAGCTACTACGGGATCCCGGCCTGCGCGACGTCCTCTAAGTGCCTGCGTGTGGTCAACCAGAAGGGCACGACTGCCTCGTTCCCGAAGGGCAATTCCGGCTGGGCCGAGGAGGAGTCGCTGGACCTGGACATGGTCTCCGCGATCTGCCCGCACTGCAGGATCCTGCTGGTCGAGGCGAACAACACGACGATCGGCGCGCTGAGCGCCGCCGAGGACACCGCGGTCCGGCTGGGAGCCAGGTTCATCTCCAACAGCTGGGGCGGGTCTGAGTTCAGCACCGAGGCCAGCTACGACAGCCACTTCGACCACCCGGGTGTGGCGATCACCGTGGCGTCCGGCGACGACGGGTACGGAACCCAGTATCCGGCTGTCTCGCCCTACGTGACCGCGGTCGGCGGGACCACGCTGTGGATGAAGGGCAAGACGCGGACCGAGGAGAAGGTCTGGAGCCTGGGCGCCACCGAGGGGACCGGGTCGGGCTGCTCGGCCCTGGAGGGTCAGCCGTCCTGGCAGCTGCCGTTCGCCAGCGGCTGCTCAGCCCGGATTGACAACGACGTCGCGGCGGACGCCGACCCGCGGACCGGGCCGGCCGTCTACGACTCCTACCCCCCGTCGGGTGCGGGCCTGCCGGCGGGCTGGCAGCAGCTCGGCGGGACGAGCGCGTCGAGCCCGATCATCGCGGCCGTGTACGCGCTGGCCAACCCGGGCGGCAAACCGGCCGGAGCGGCCCCGGCCGGTTTCCCTTATCAGGACGTGCCGGGCCTGCGGGACATCACGATCGGTTCGAACGGCAGCTGCGGGACGTACCTGTGCACCGCCGGGACCGGCTACGACGGCCCGACCGGGCTGGGCGTGCCCAGCGGCGTGAACGCCTTCAGGTAACCACGACCCGGGCCCGTCCAGCAGCACTGGCCAGCACTGGCCAGCAGCTAGGCCGCCGACTCCAGGCCGGCGGCCTAGCTGCTGCTTGAGGAGGGATAGTTGGCGGTCGCGGCGGCCTCGCGGAAACGGGACTCCCCGCCCGCCGCGACCAGGTAGTCGTCGAGGATGCCGGGCACGTCGTCCCCGGCCTTGACGATCTCGCCTTTCTCCAGCCAGATGACCCGGTTGCAGGTCTCGGCGATCTCGGCCAGCTGGTGCGCGACCAGGAACACCGTGCCTGCTCGCGCCCTGAGCTCATCGATGCGGTCGTGGCTCTTGCGCTGGAACTCGGCGTCGCCGGTGGCCAGCGCCTCGTCCACGAGCAGGATGTCGTGGCTCTTGGCCGAGGCGATCGCGAACCGCAGCCGGGCGCCCATGCCGGTGGAGTAGGCCTTCATCGGCAGGCTGATGAAGTCGCCGACCCCGGAGAACTCCACGATCTTGGGTTTCGCTTCCGCGGTCTCCTGCTTGGTCATGCCCATGGCCAAGCAGCCGAGCACCACGTTGCGCTCTCCGGTGAGGTCCTCCAGGAGCGCCGCGTTCACGCCCAGCAGTGCGGCGTTGCCGTCGGTATACACGGCGCCCTGCTCCGCGGGCAGCAGCCCGGCGATCGCGCGCAGCAGGGTGGACTTGCCCGACCCGTTCCGGCCGATGACCCCGACCGCGTCGCCCCGGTAGGCCACGAAGGACATGCCGCGGATTGCGTGGACCTCACGGATGGACGGACGCCGCTGCCGTTTGATCAGCCGCAGCAGCGCGGTGGCCGCGGTGCCCTTGTCCGCGTTGCTGCCGAACACGCGGTACACCACGTGCAGGTCTTCCACGACCACCATCGGCTGCTCAGCCACGGCCGTACCTCGCCTCCGCGCGCCAGAAGAACAGGAATCCGAGGACGACCACCAGCAGGGCCCAGCCCGTACCCCACACCCACAGGCTAGGGATGCTGGGCAGGGTACTCGGATGACAGTAGGCACTGAAGCTCTGGTACTTCGTGTTGCCGGGGAAGGCCCGGTACAGCACGCACCTGGCGTGGTTGTACGGTTTGGCGCCCGGCAGCGCATCCCGGTACTCGGCCAGCAGCGCGTACCGGATCAGGGTGATGTAGACCGCGGCCGGATTGATCTGGAGCAGGTAGGCAAGGGCCGGATGATCGTGCAGCTTGCCGGTGAACGTCAGCGTCAGCGTCTGCAGGCTGAACAGCACGCCCGAGGTGTACATCCAGGTCCGCACGATGAACGGGAGCAGCTGACTGACATCGTCGATGCTGGCGCCCCAGCGGGCCAGGATGAACCCGCACCCGACGTTGAAGATGCTCTGCAGGACCAGGACGGGGAAGATCAGCAGCCAGTAAGGGGTCACCGGCTCCCCGGCGACCACCACGATGACGAACAGCACCGCGAAGGACAGGATCAGCTGCTGCAGCTCGATCAGCACGTAGCCGAGCGGCAGGCAGGCACGCGGGAAGGGCAGCGCCCTGATCAGAGGCAGGGTATCCCGGATCACCGTGGAGCAGGTGATGAACGCCCGCTGGGTGAAGTTGAACACGAAGACGCCCGTGACCAGGAAGGAAACATAGTCCGGCACCCCCCGGTTGGTGCCCAGCAGCAGCCCGAAGATCAGGTAGTAGACACCCGCGTTGAGCAGCGGGGTGAGCACCTGCCACAGCTGGCCGAGGCGCGCCTCGGTGTACATCGCGATGTTCCGCGCGGTGGCGAACCCGCTGATGAAGTGCCGCCGCTGCCAGATATCCACCACGTAGCTGCGCAGGGGCGGCACGACCGCGGTCTGCTTGAGCCCGTGGCGGAGGGCCAGATCACGCAGCGGTTCGTCGGGCAGCAGCGCGTTCTCCGGCTCGGCGGTCGCGGTGGCGGCGCTGTCGCCCCCCGCGACCGGCCCGCTCAGCCGGCCTGGCGCACTGACCCGGCCCTGTTTCGTCACGACCGTGAGCCTACGGCGCGATCGGGGTCCCGGGACCCGGCTGGCACCGATCCGGCGGCCGATCCAGCCGCCATCCCGGTGTCTGCGGTGGCCAGCCGGCCGGGGAGTCCGGCCGCCCGCAGGGAACCCGACCCTGAGTTGTATGGGGCAACTATCACGTTGAAAACGTACCATCCAGCCAGTTGTGCGGTACAACTGTTAGGTGAACTTGTCGGCTGATGACGCGGAGCTGGTACGGCTGCTCGGCCAGCTGCTCCGCGTGGTGAGCCCGGAAGGCGCAGGCCCGGGGAATGGGGGGGCCGGGCCGGGTGAAGGCCATCCTGATGGTGGCGGCCGGACGATACCGGGGGCCGGGGAGCCGGGCCGCCGGGCCGGTGATCCGGAAGGGGCGCCCATCCCGCCCCTGTCCGCGTCCGAGGCCCGCGCGCTGATCGAGCTCGTAGCCGCGCGCGGCATCTCCCAGGGCCAGCTCGGCACCCTGCTCGGGCTGGAGAAGAGCACGGTGAGCCGGCTGGCGGCCGGCCTGGAGCGCAAGGGCTGGGTTCGGCGCGGCCGGGACGAGGCGAACCAGCGGTACATCCGCCTCTACCTCACCCCGGAAGGCAGCCAGGTGGCGGCCCGGGTGTGGAGCGCGTGGCAGACCAGGCAGGCCCGGATCCTCGCCGCCCTCACCGCCGAGGAGCGGGCCGGCCTGGCCTCGGGCCTGCGCGGCCTTGTCCGCGGCCTGGCCGCGGAGGGGCTGCTGGCCGACGTCCCGCCCGTGCCGGACGATGCTGTGGCGGGGGAGCGTGCGGAAGAGAGTGGTGCGGCACAGGATTTTGCGGCACCGGGTGGTGCGGCCGAGACTGGTGCGGCACCGGGTCTTGCGGCACCGGGTGGTGCGGCCGAGCGTCCGGACTCGGCCCCGGCCCGGCGAGGCTGACCGGGTCAGCCGCCGGCCTGGGGCCGGGTCCCGGCCGCAGCCCTCGTCATGTCGCGGGCCGGGCGGTACACCTGCACCCCGTCGGCCTGGTAAGCCCGCCGGAAGCCGGCCAGCCGGAGCAACCGCAGCAGGTCGGGTTCCCGGCGCCAGACCAGCACCCAGCCGACGTTCAGCTTCCGCGCGCTGACTTTTGCCTCCTGGAACAGCGTGCTCGTGGTCCGGTGCTGGCCGCCCTGGGCGTTGAGCAGGGCGGCGTAGAAGGGGCTCGCCTCGATCCCTTTCAGCGTGCCCACTGGGATCCGCGAGATGAGCGCGTCGGCCAGCGGGTGCCCATCTGCCGTGGCCAGGACCATCGACTCCGGAGCGAACCCGTCCCCGATCACGGGCAGGCCGCCGCGGATACCGAATGGGACGTCCACCACGATGGAGTTGGTGTGCTGAGCGGCGATCGGGCCGTCCAGCGCGGGGAGAGAGGTGGGCATGCTGCCGATGCCCGGGTTCCCCGACCAGCCGGTTTCCACCAGGGCCAGGACCAGCACGGGGATCACCCCGGCCCCGGTGTGCCTGCGGAACCACTCCACCGCCGACCCGGCCAGCAGCACCATCGGGACCAGGGCGAGTTCGGTGAAACGGTTGGCTTCCCGGAAGGTAGCGAGCCCGGGGATCCGCGTGAACCAGGTGAACGGCATGATCATCGACAGCCGGACCCCGTTCACCACGTGGGCCAGCGGCACGTAGTAGTGGCTGCCTACCCAGGCCACCGAGCCCAGCGACAGGAGCACGCAGGCCACCCAGAGCAGCGCCAGCGAGCGCGCGTGCCGCCGGCGCCACGACACCACGATCCCGAACAGGGTCAGCGCGGTGAGCACGATGCCGAACGAGGTAGTCACGATGCTGACGGGGCCGTGATAGTAGTACTGGCTCACCGACGTCAGGCCGTAGTCGGCCACCCGGGGGGACGGCGCGAACATCTGCTGCAGTGAGGCCCCCGAGAGCACGTAGTTCACGTCGAGCAGCCCGGGGTGTGACGCGGGGGCCCGGCTGGCCGAGGCCTGCTGGAGCATCACGATGAACTGCGGGCTGGCGACGAGCAGGCCGGTCAGCGCGGCCAGGCCAGCCGCCCGCAGGCGGGCTGCCGAGGGGTGGCGGGCCAGCCACGGGACCAGGACCAGGCCCGCGACGATGGCCGCCAGCACCGCCGATTCCTGGTCGGTGAGCAGGGCTGCACCCATGACGACGCCGAGGATGATGACCTGCCGCCGGCCGGGCCGGCGGATCAGCCGTACCGCGGCCTCCAGGGCCATGGGCAGGAACAGCGCCCCGAGCGCCAGGTTCAGCTCGTACCAGCTGCGCCAGGTGAGGATCGCGGATAGGCCGAAGAAGCCACCGGCCGCGATCGCGCCGAGCTGCGTGGGCAGCCAGAGCCGGGCCGCCCGGTACATCGCGTAGCACAGCAGGCCCGGGCACAGGACCGAGAGCAGGTTGTAGCTCAGGCTCGGCCCGAAGACCAGGGTGACCGGGGTCATCAGCAGGCCGGGCAGCGGCATCAGGGTGTGGTAGCCGAGATCCGAGCCGACCGGCGCGGCGAGGTACCGGGTGGACCAGGGGCTGGACAGGTGGGACACCTGACGGGCGACCCACCAGAAATCCCAGACGTACCCGCCGGCGTCCCGGAGGGCCGGCAGGCGGCCGGCCAGGTAAGTGACCCGCGGCCAGGTGACGGCCAGCCCGGCGACCAGATAACCCGCCAGCAGGACCAGATGCGCCGTGAGCGGGTGCTTCCCGAACCGGGTGGACCATGCTGCGGGCACACGGGAGCCGCCCACCGGGCCTGGCGCCGTCTCAGGTGGAGACTCCTGCGGCAGATCCGTGACGCTGACCGGTCCTGCGGCGGGGGAACGCTCGCCCGCTTCCCCGGCCAGGATCGACAAGCCGTCCCGCCGCGGGGTGCCGTCCTCCCGCAGGGTCCCGATCTGACCGGAGGCAGGCTGGTCCGGCGGGTCCTCGCCCGCGTGGGCCATCGTCACCCCGTTCTTGTTGTCCGCCAACTAGCCGTGCCGACACATTCGATTATGGAGGCACCCTGCTTACCTAGAGCAGCTCACCTAGAGCACCAATTGCGCCTACGAAGATAGAATACATTTATTACGAAGCGAGAAAGTTCCGGTAAAGCGCGTGGAATAAGTGAGTAATAATTACTGAATGGTCCGGGTTGTACGGGAAGGGAAGTAAAGCCCGAAATAACCCGGCGGCGCCGGGTGACGGCCGGTGCCTCCCAGCTCGCTGGGAGGGGCGCCCGCAGGGCTCAGCGGGCGGGGCGGTAAACCGAGACGCCGCCCGTCTGATAGGCAAAGCGGAACCCGGTCTGGTGCAAGTATTGCACAATGGCCGGGTTTGAGTACCAGACCACGACCCACCCGATAGGCAGCGTCCGGGCGTCCCGGCGCCCGGCGGCGACCTGGCCGGCGGTCAGCGGTGTGTAGGACGACGCTTTCCTGGCCCACAGGGGCCACGACTGCTGGGCCGCCGCGGTGAGCGGCACGGTGATCGGGGCGAACGTGAAATGCTGCGTCTTGATCAGGTACGAGTAGAACGCGTGCTTCCTGATCGCGGCGAGGGTGGAGTTGGGGATCCGGGAGACGTAGGCGATGGCCCGGGGATGGCCGTCCTTGGTCGCCATGACCAGGGCCTGCGCCGCGAACCGGCCGCCGTACTCGGGGATGCCGCCGCGCATCCCGTACGGGACGTCGACCACTATCGACCCGGAATGGTCGGCGGCGATCGGCCCGTCCAGCCGGGGATACGCGGTGGGCATCGTCCCGATCTTCGCGTTCCCGGAGTATCCCAGTTCCAGGATCGCCAGGGCGATCACCACGGCGATCAGCGGCTTGGCGTGGTAGCGCATCCAGTTGACCGCCGCGCCGGCCAGCAGGGCCGCGGGGACCAGGCCCAGGATGGCGAATCGGTCGGCCTCGCGGAAGGCGGACAGGCCGGGAATGCGGACGAACCAGGTGTACGGCAGGATCGGCGAGACGTGCACCCCGTGCCAGTCCTGCATCCACGGGATGAACTGCCGGTTGCCCACCCACAGCGACATGCCCAGGGCCAGCGCCGCGCAGCCGGCCCAGAGCAGCGCGAGCTGCCAGGTGCGGCGCTGCCGCCAGGCGACGACCAGGCCGATCAGGGCCAGCGCGGTCAGGGTGACGCCGAACATCGGCAGTCCCTCGTTGTCCCGGCTGTGCATGAACGGCTGGGCCAGGGCGGTGAGGCCGAAATCGGCGACCCGGGGAGTGGGCGCGACCATGCCGGGCAGGCCGACGCCGTACAGCTTGTCCGTCACCCCGAGCAGCTGCGCGTGGATGTGGAGGCCGCCCCGTACCTGTTCATGGATCATCGCGGCGAGCTGCGGGCCGGCCACGACCGCGGCGATCACGGCGGCCAGCGCGGCGGGCCACAGCCGGGCCACCGACGGCCGCCAGAGCAGCCAGGGCAGCAGAACCAGCCCGGTCAGGATGCCGGTCAGGACGGCCGACTCCGGATCGGTGAGCACGGCCGTGCCTACCACCACGCCGAGGACCAGGGCCTGGCGCCAGCCCGGGGACCGGCGCAACCGCACCGAAGCCTCGAGGGCCAGCGGGAGGAACAGCGCCCCCACAGCGATGTTGACGTGGTACCAGTCCTCCTGGGCGAGCATCGCCGACAGGCCGAAGAACGCGCCGGCCGCGATCGCGCCGGTCTGGCTGGGCAGCCACAGCCGCGCCGCCCGGTACATGGCGTAGCACAACAGGCCTGGGACCACGATGACCAGCAGGTTGTACGAGACGCTGGGGCCGAAGATCAGCGTGACCGGCGTCAGCAGCAGGCCCGGCAGGGGCATCAGCGTGTGATACCCGAGTAGTACTCCCGCGGGCGCGGCCATGTGATTGGTGGCCCACGGGTTGGCCAGGTGGCTCACCTGCCGCGCCATCCACCAGAAGCCCCAGACATAGGCGGCCGAGTCCCGCATGGACGGCAGCCTGCCTGTGAGGTAGGTGGCCCGCGGCCAGGTCACCGCCACGCCCGCGGCCAGGTAGCAGACGAGCAGGGTCAGCTGGCCGGCGGCGGGGTGGGTGGTGAAGACCCGGAGCACCGATGGGCGCGTGTCGGCACCACGCGTATCGCCGCCGTGCTTCACGCCATCTGCCGGGGCGCCGCCTGCTGCCACGCTGCCTGCTGCTGCCGGGCTGCCTGCTGCCGCGCCCCCTGCCGGAGCGCTGGCTGATGCCGCGGTCGCTCCGGGAGCGGTGTCTCCTGGCGTGGTGTCTCCCCGCGTGGTGTCTCCCCGCGTGCCCTGGGTGGTGGCGATCAGCGGAACGCGCGGGTCACGGCCCGCTCGGTCCATCGGTTCACCCCGTCCAGCGTCCCGTCCGGCGAGCCAGCCTCGCTGGCCCGCGCCGCCGCAGGACGCAGGTACCCGGCCGCCCCCCGCGACCATTTTTGCTTGCGGCGACAATAGTGCCACTCATGGTAAACGGGATCGCGAGTGCTCCGGGACGGATTCACCCGGTGCCGCGGTGCCCGGTTTCCCGTGCCCGCTGGCGGGGCATTCCCGCTCCCAGGAGGAAGGCGACTATCGCGGCCACGGGCGGGGGCGCGCCGGGGAGGTGAGGGCGGCGAGCGTCGTTCTGCTCCCGTGTGTCCCGTCCAGTGTCGCCGTCGCCCGCGGCCGGATCGCCGCCGAACTGCGCCAGGCCGGTCTCTTTGCTGCTGCCGTGGGCGACGCCGCACTGGTCATGAGCGAACTGCTGAGCAACGCAATCCTGCACGCCCGGCCGCTGCCTGACTCCTGTATCCGGGTTTCCTGGATCCTCTCCGGAGCCTCGGTTGAGGTCATCGTCAGCGACGGGGGCAGCCCGACGCGTCCTCGCGCCTCCCGTCCGTCGCTGTCCTCGATCGGCGGCCGCGGCCTGGGCATCGTGGAGCATCTGTGCTCCAGCTGGGGAGTGCACGCGGACGAGAGGGGCACCACGGTGTGGGCGGTCGTGCCTGCCCCGCGCGACGGCGGGGCCGGGCCGGGCGGCGGCAGCTCTGGCGGGGCAGCCGCGGGCGCTCGCCGCACCGCGGATGGCCGGGCAGGGGGCGCAGCAGGGGAAGCGGCGGGGGGCGCGGAACGCTCCGGGCAGGGCGCCGCCCCCGGGTGGCCGCCCCGGCGTAATGAACACGTCTAGTGATCATTGACTGAGGATGCGTAATCGGCCACTGAAGTGGTGATACTCCCTCCGAGGATCATCCGTGCGCGGGGGCACGGCGGGACGGGCGGGGGAATTTTGAGCTACACCCATGGCGCGGACAGTGAGGCCGGCCGGCTGCGCACCGTTCTCGTTCACCGTCCGGGCGCCGAGCTGAAACGGATCTCCCCGCGCAGCCAGGGCCGGCTCCTGTTCGACCGGCTGCCCTGGGTGGCCCGCGCGCAGCAGGAGCACGACGCCTTCACGCAGATCCTCCGCGACCACGGCGTCGAGGTGCTCTACGTCACCGAGCTGCTGCAGGACGTGCTCGAATACGCACCCGCCCGCGAAGCCGCGATCACCTCGGCGCTGGACGATCGCTGGCTCGGCGACGATCTCGGAGAGGTCGTCCGCCACCACCTCGAGGGCCTCGACTCGGAGGCCCTGGCCCAGGCGCTCATCGCCGGGGTTGCCCCCAGCGAGCTCAGCGCCGGGCGCGGAGTGGTCTACGAGCTCCTCGACCGGCACGACTTTGTCATCGATCCCCTGCCCAACCTGGTGTTCACCAGGGATTCGAGCGTGTGGATCGGGGACCGGGTGGCGGTGTCGAGCCTCGGCCCGCGCGGCCGGGAGGCCCGGCTTCTCGCCGTCCTCTACGCGCGTCACCCGAGGTTCGCCGGGACCAAGATGCTCTACGGGCCGCACCTGGAGCCGATCGCGGGCGGCGACATCGTCCTGCTGGCCCCGGGCGTGATCGCCGCCGGGGTCAGCGATCAGACCAGCCCGGCGGGGGTGGAGCGGCTCGCCCGGCAGGCGTTCCTGGCCGGCCTCGCCCACACCGTGCTGGCCGTGCCGATCCAGCGGACGGGAGCGGCCCACCTGGACACCATCTGCACCGTGATCGACGGCGGGGCCGTCGTGATGCACCCGGCGCTGGCCTACACGCTGACCGTGCACATGATCACGCCGCGCGGTGACGGGCTGCGGGTGTCCCGGCCCCAGCCGTTCATGGCCGCCGCGGCCCAGGCCATGGGGATCGAGCGGCTCACCGTGATCGACACCGGCCTGGACCCGGTCACCTCCCCGCGCGGCCGCCGGGACGGCGGCCAGTGGGACGACGGCGGCAACGCGCTGTCCCTCGGCCGGGGGCTGGCCGTCTGCGACGAGCGGAACGTGGAGACCAATGCCAGGCTCATCGCCGCGGGAGTCCAGGTCATTCCGGTGCCCGCGAGCGAGCTGGGCAGCGGGCGCGGCGGCCCGCGCTGCCTGTCGTGCGCGGTGACCAGGGATCCTGCTGCCGAGCCGGGCCGCCCGGCTGGATCGCGGCCGCCCGCGGGTCAGGCCACCCACCCCGACCTCGCCCCGTTCCCGCGCTCAGCGCCCGCGCTGAGCAACCCGCACGGCCTGGGCGCCGAGACCGAGCAACTCGTGGAGGCCCGGTAAGTCCCGGGCCCGGCGAGGGACGGCCCGACGAGGGATGGCCCGGCAAGTCCCGGGCCCGGCGAGGGACGGCCAGGGAGGGCCAGCGGGCGGGGCAACCCCGGTCGCGCGGCGGCTCAGGCGGACGGCGGCCGGTCCACCACTTCGGCGAGGATGCTGAACGTCGGGCAGGGCCAGCGCCACATGCAGCTCCGGCAGCGCCGGATGGGACTGCTCGGATCGGTGGTGATGCCCCCCGCGTCGAGCGGCTGATGGAGGTCGATCAGGCGGTCCGCGAGGTCCGTGAACTGCAGAACCTCTTCCCGGGCCTCGGCCAGGAAGGCCAGGTCCCCGGGCGTCATCCGGGCGCTGACGGGGACCACACCCTGGCGGTTGATCAGGCGGCCGTAGTGCCGGCTGCTCTCCAGCCAGGACGATGCGGCCTGCGCCCGGGACCGCAGTCCTTCCATGTCCGCGCGGATGCGGGCCCGCTGCTGGTCCACGTCAGTCACCCACGGCACCGGGCCCGGGACCGGGTCCGGGTACGACGGACCGGGAGCACCAGGCCACGCGCCGGGCACGGTTGGCAGCATGTCCTCCGCGAGCGGCGCGGCCACCGGCTCAGTGGTCAGGGGCCCGGTGGTTAGCCGCTCAGTGGTCAGCGGCTCAGTGGCCAGCGGGGCGGACAGCATGTCCGGCAGGGGCGCGGACAACGGAATGGGTCCGGCCGCGTCGACGTTCGGCAGCGGCCGCAGGGTCGCTGTCTTCGGTTCTGGCTGGTCTGGCAAGGGGTACATCCCGGGGGCTCCGCCTCGCTGGTGCCGGCATCAGGTCAGTCACTCTCCACCTTGGCGCAGAAATGCCCGGCCCGCCTGTGATTTAACCGTGTGCTCTCAGTAAGCGTCTGGTCCTGGACGCACAGCGGCGGTAGGGTGCCGCTCGTGGAGCTAAAGGTATCGAGTCGCAGCGAGGGTGATCACGTCGTCGTAGCCCTGTCCGGCGAAATCGACCTTTATACCGCCCCGCGGCTTCAGAGCCAGCTGGCTTCGGCGCTGAACGTGGACCACGCGGTGCGGCTCGTGGTGGACATGTCCGGGGTGGACTTCTGCGATTCCACCGGCATGAACGTGCTGCTCGCTGCCCAGCGGATGGCCCGCGAGCACGGCGGGAACGTCGAGCTGAGCGGTCCGCGCCCCGCGGTGCTCAAGATCCTCCAGGTGACCGGCCTGGAGTCGGTGTTCACGGTCACCGGCGACGGGGCCCCGGTTCCGGGTCAGTAGGTTCCCGGCCAGCGGGCACGCGACGCACCTCGCGGGCGCAGCCCGTGCGGCGTTTTTTCTGGCCAGCCGACCACTAGGATCAGCGCATGTTGCCGCGCGGTGACGTCGCCATCGTCATTCCAGCCAAGGACGAGTCCGACCGCATCCAGGCGACCGTCAAAGCCGCCGCAGGCCTGCCTGGGGCCGACATCCTCGTCGTCGTGGACGACGGGTCCGGCGACGACACGGGTCTCGTTGCGGAAAAGGCGGGAGCGATAGTCCTGCGGCACGGGCGCACCCGCGGGAAGGGCGCGACGCTGGAAACTGGCGCTGAGGCAGTCGGGCTGCTGGAGCGGGACGAGGGCCGCGCGGTGCCCCGGCATCTGCTCTTCCTCGATGCTGACCTGGGCGAGTCCGCGGCGCATGCGGAGGCGCTGATGCAGCCGGTCCGGGATGGGCAGGCGGACATGACCATCGCGGTGTTCAGCGAGCGGGTCCGTGCGGGCGGCCACGGCTTCGTGGTCGCGCTGTCCGGGTCGGGTATCCGCCGCGCCACCGGCTGGCTCCCCGCGCAGCCGCTCAACGGGCAGCGCTGCCTGACCCG
>Ga0187875_10000584_pt1 | contig 29856 bp, 27 predicted proteins | sample June2016WEW_17_1_2_FD_132978 | JGI IMG/M metagenome (GOLD analysis project Ga0187875, IMG submission 132978) | Peatland microbial communities from SPRUCE experiment site at the Marcell Experimental Forest, Minnesota, USA - June2016WEW_17_10 | ecosystem: Environmental > Terrestrial > Soil >...
GGCCAGGAGGGGAAGGGCGAGGACGGCCGTGCCCGCACCCGCGAGGTCAAGCTCGCCGCCTTCTTCACCCAGGACAGGCTGGACAAGGACGGCTACCCGGTCCGCGACCGGGACTCCTCAAGCGTCATGGCGACCTTCGAGCCCGCCGCCGCGGTCGGCGACCTGGTGAAAGCGGAGGGGATCCGCCGCGACGCGGACCACGTCCGCCAGCTCACCATCATCGGCGACGGCGCCGCCTGGATCCGGGCATCGCCACCGCCAAGTTCCCGGAGGCGACCCAGGTCGCCGACCTTTACCATGCCCGCGAGCACGTCCACGACCTTGCCCGCAGGCTGGAGTTCATGCTGCTGGACCACAAGGAGGAATGGCTCGCCGCCCGCCTGGAGGACCTCGACTGCGGCTACATCGACGGCATCGTCCGGGCAACTCGCCAGTACCCCCTCGAAGGTGTCAAGAAAGCCGAGATCGACACCGCTCTCGGCTACTTCGAGAACAACGCCCCCCGCATGCGCTGCCACTGGTCCGCCAGTGCGGCCTGCTCACCGGCTCCGGCGTTGTCGAGGCCAGCTGCAAGACCGTCATCGGCCAAAGGCTTAAGCAGTCCGGCATGCACTGGACCGTCAGCGGCGCCGACGCCATCATCGCCCTGCGCTGCAAAGAGGCCAGCAGCACCTGGGAAGCCATCTGCAACACCTCGCACACTCAGACGCCTACCGCCTGACCAGGCCCGCCCGAAGATGATCTTGACTACCTACATTCTGACGTACACCTCTGTATGGCCGTGCTGCCGAAAGTATGTCGGTACACCGTCCTACGATGTCGGTCGTGACGAGCGTGGACGAGATCGCGTGGCTGCGGGACAACAGCCCGGCGTGGCGGCTGCTCCGTGCGGACAACGCGCCGCTGGTGCTGAGCTTCCTGCACCGGGTGTTCGTCGCGGACAACGTCCGGTCCATCTCCGCGGCTGAGCTGGCCAGCCGCCTGGACGACGAGCTGTACGTGCTGAACCAGCAGGACGGCGCCCGGGGCGGCCTGAGGTTCCCCAAGCCTGCCAAGGCCTATCTGGACGACTGGGCGGCGCCCGGGGCGGGCTGGCTGCGCAAGTACTACCCCGACGGCACCGACGAACCGCACTACGATGCCACGCCCGCAGTCGAGAAGGCGCTGCAGTGGCTGGAGAGCCTGCGCGAGCGCGAGTTCGTGGGTACCGAGTCGCGGCTGAAGGTGATCATCGAACTGCTGCGGCAGATCGTCTTCGGGACTGAGCCCGATCCCGCGGAACGGCTGGCTGAGCTGCGCCGCCAGCGGGAGGCCATCGACGGGCAGATAGCCCGGATCGAGGCGGGCGAGCTGTCCATGCTGGACGAGACTGCGGTGCGCGACCGCTACCAGCAGTTCGCGGGCACCGCACGGGAGTTGCTCGCCGACTTCCGTGAGGTGGAGGAAAACTTCCGCAAGCTCGATCGCCAGCTCCGGGAGAGGATCGCTGGCTGGCATGGCGGCAAGGGTGAACTGCTGGACGACGTGCTCGGCAGCCGGGAGTCGATAGCTGGCTCGGATCAGGGCCGGTCGTTCCAGGCGTTCTATGGCTTTCTGCTGTCCCAGGCGCGGCAGGAGGAGCTGTCCGGCCTGCTGGACCGGGTGCACGCGTTGGCCGCGACCGCCGAACGCGACAGCAGGCTGCGGCACATTCACTACGACTGGCTGGACGCGGCCCAGCGCACCCAGGCCACGGTCCGCCAGCTCTCCGAACAGCTCCGGCGGTTCCTGGACGACCAGGTGTGGTTCGAGAACCGCCGGGTGATCGACGTCCTGCGCAGCATCGAGGGCCGCGCGCTGGAGCTGCGGGAAACCGGGAGCGTCCCAGTCACCACGGAGCTCGACGCGCCCTCGCCGGCCATCCGGCTGCCGCTGGAGCGCCCGCTGTACGCACCAGTGCAGAAGGCCCGCCTGTCTAGCGATACAGTCCGCGACGCCGACGAGGAGACCGACCCGGCAGCTCTGTTCGAGCAGGTCTACGTGGACCCGGAGCCGCTGCGCGGCGGCATCCGCCAGGTGCTGCGCGGCCAGCCGCAGGTCGGCCTGGCCGAGCTGGTCGCGCGGTACCCGCTGAGACAGGGCGTCGCGGAACTGGTCACCTACCTCTCCCTCCGGGACGAGGCGTTCGCCATCGTCTACGACGAACAGCACCACGACCAGATCGCCTGGTCCGCCGCGGACGGCCGGGAGCGCACCGCGACGCTGCCGCGGGTCACCTACGCCAGGAGGGGCGGATGACCGCCGAACCGGACCTGTCGCTCGCCGTGACCCAGCTCATGAAGGGCGTCGTGTACCGCGACACGCACGACCACGCGTGGCGCAGCCTGCTCGAACTGCAGCCGCAGGCCCGGGACTATGTGGACGTGCTGGGCTTGCAGGTCCTCATCGACGAGGCCGAAGGCTACGCGTTCCTCCGGCAGCGCCCCGCCGACCCGGACGACGCCGATCCGCCGCCGCGGCTGATCCCGCGCCGGGCGCTGTCCTTCCACGTCAGCCTGCTGCTCGCGCTGCTGCGCAAGAAGCTGGCCGAATTCGACGCCCAGGGCGCAGACACCAAGCTGATGATGACCCGTGAGCAGATGGCCGAGATGGTCCGGTTGTTCCTCCCCGCGACCAGCAATGAGGCCAGGCTGACTGACCAGATCGACGCGCACATCAACAAGGCTGTCGAACTCGGCTTCCTGCGGCCCGCGAAGAACTCGGAGCAGGCCTACGAGGTGCGGCGCATCCTCAAGGCGTTCGTCGATGGCCAGTGGCTCGCCGACTTCGACACCAGGCTGGCCGAGTACGCCGTGCTGCTGGCCGGGGAGGAGCAGGAGTGAGCGGCTTCCGCCTGGCCCGCCTGGAGCTGTACAACTGGGGCACGTTCGGCGGCCGGGTCTGGTCGCTTGGCCTGGACGGGCAGAACGCGCTGCTCACCGGCGACATCGGCTCCGGGAAGTCCACCATCGTGGACGCGGTGACCACGCTGCTGCTGCCTGCCCAGCGGATCTCCTACAACAAAGCGGCCGGGGCCGACACCCGGGAGCGGAGCCTGCGGTCCTACGTGCTCGGCTACTACAAGACCGAGCGCAACGAGGTCACCGGGGCCACCAGGCCGGTGGCACTGCGCGGCAGTTCGGATTACAGCGTGCTGGTCGGCGTCTTCACCAACCCCGGCTACGACGCGACGGTCAGCCTCGCCCAGGTGTTCTGGCTGCGGAACGGGGACGCAGGCCAGCCGGACCGCTTCTACGTGACGGCCGACCGGGCATTGTCGGTGACTGGGGACTTCGCGGACTTCGGTTCCGACATGCCGGCCCTGCGCCGGCGGCTACGGGCCGCCAGCGGCGTCCGGGTGCACGACGGGTTCCCCGACTACGGCAAGGACTTCCGCCGCCGCCTGGGGATCGAGTCGGAGCAGGCCATGGAGCTGTTCCACCAGACGGTTTCGATGAAATCGGTGGGCAACCTCACCGACTTTGTCCGCGATCACATGCTCGAACCGTTCGACGCCGCGAAAGCCGTCTCCGACATCGTCGCCCACTTCGACGACCTGACCAAGGCTCATGACGCAGTGCGGCGGGCCGAGGCACAACTGACCGCGCTGACCCCGTTGCTCAAGGACTGCGACGCGGCCGACGCGGTCCGGGCGGAGATCGCCGCGCTCGACGCCGAGCGGACCGCGCTGAAGTACTACTTCGCCGATCGCAAGGCCCTGCTGACCAGTGCGGAACTCACCGAGATCGCGACACAGCGGGCGCGGATGCAGGCCCAGCGCGACAACCTCGAAGCCGCGCTCGGACGGCTGCGCGAGCAGGAGACCAACCTGCGGGTCGAGCTGGCCGGTCACGGCGGAAACCGGCTCGCCGAGATCGAGCGCCAGCTCACCGACTGCGACGCCGCGCGAAACTCCCGGTCGGGCAGGGCCGAACGGTTCGCCGCCCTGCTGGCCGACGCGGACCTGGCCACGGTGGAAACCGCCGAGCAGTTCGCCATCCGGCGCGGCGAGATCACGGCCGCCCGGGACACCGCCCGGCAGGATCTCGCCGGTCACCAGAACGCGCTGACCGACACGGGCGTCCGCGCGAGCGCGCTGCGGGACGAGGCGGCCGAAGTCAACGGCGAACTGCGCAGCCTGCGGGAGCGCAAGACCAACATCCCGAAGAAGCAGCTGGAGCTGCGCGCCGCATTGTGCCGCGAACTGGGCATCGGAGAGGACGCGCTGCCGTTCACCGGCGAGCTGATCGCGGTGCAAGCCAGCGAGGCCGACTGGGAAGGCGCCGCGGAGCGGCTGCTGCACGGCTTCGCCCTGTCGGTGCTGGTGCCCGACGAGCACTATCCCGCCGTATCCGACTGGATCAACGCCCACCACCTGAAGGACCGGGTGGTGTACTACCGTGTGCCCGAGCCGTCGCGTGCCCGGGCGGCGCCACCCCAGCACGGCCCGGGCACGCTGGCTGCCAAGCTCCTGGTCAAGGACACGCCGTTCGCCGGGTGGCTGGAACACGAGCTTGGCCGGCGCGCCGACCACGAGTGCGTCGCGACGATGGCGGAGTTCCGCCGGATGCCCCGGGCGATCACCAAGGCCGGGCAGGTGAAAGGCAGCGGCGGGCGGCACGAGAAGGACGACCGGTACCGCATCGACGACCGCAGCCGGTACGTGCTCGGCTGGTCCAATCAGCGCAAGCTCGACGCGCTGCTGGACCGGGCCGGGATGCTGGCCGGCCGCCTGAGCGAGGTCGCAGCCGAGCAGCAACGGCATGAGAAGGCGCGGGACGCGGCAGTCGAGCAGGGCCAGGTGCTCGCCGGGCTGGACCAGACACACGAGTTCGCCGAGATCGACTGGCAATCGATGGTCAACCGGGCCGAGGAACTCCGAGCCGAGCAGCGCGAGCTGGAGGCCGCCTCGGCCGAACTGGCCCGGCTGACCCGCGACCTCGATGGGGTCAAGAAGCAGATCGCCGACCAGGAAGGCGCGCTGCGCGCGCTGGATGGACGGCTCGGCGGCCTCGATAACCGGCAGCACGCGGCCGAGGGCGTTATGTATGAAGTCCGGGAGATCCTGGCCGAGGATGCGTGCGGGCCGGCCAGGGCCCAGTTCGCGGTGATCGAGGAGGTGCTGGCCGGGGTGGGCCGGCTGGCGCCGAGCACCGCCGCCGCCTGCGACCGGGCGGAGACGGAGGCCGGAACCGAGTTCAGCACGCTGGCCGCGAAGCGCGGCGACCGGCTGGCCCGGCTGTCCAACAAGATCATCGCGGCGATGGGAGAGTTCCGGCGGCAGTATCCGGTGGAGACCGGCGAGCTCGATGACTCGGTGGAGTCCGCTGACGGTTACCGCGAGCTGCACGGCCGGCTCACGGGCGACGACCTGCCCCGGTTTCGGCGGCAGTTCAAGACGTACCTGAACCAGAACACGATCCGGGACATCGCCGGCTTCCAGTCGCAGCTGAACAAGCAGGCCGAGCTGATCCGGGGGCGGATCGCCACGATCAACACCTCGCTGGTCGGCGTGGACTACAACCCGGGCCGCTACATCCGGCTGGAACCGCTGCCGTCCCCGCACAGCGACATCCGTGACTTCCGCGCCGACCTGCGGGCCTGTACCGACGACGCGGTGTCCGGCGAGGACTCCGACCACTACTCCGAGCAGAAGTTCCTGCAGGTGAGCAGGATCATCGAGCGGTTCCGCGGCCGCGACGGGCTTACCGAGGCGGACCGGCGGTGGACGAGGTTCGTCACCGACGTCCGGAACTGGTACACGTTCGCCGCCTCCGAGCGGTACCGCGAGGACGACACGGAATACGAGCATTACGCCGACTCCGGCGGCAAGTCCGGCGGGCAGAAGGAGAAGCTCGCCTACACGATCCTGGCCGCCTCGCTGGCCTACCAATTCAAGCTGGAATGGGGCGCGGCGAAGTCACGGACGTTCCGGTTCGCCGTCATCGATGAGGCGTTCGGCCGCGGCTCCGACGAATCGACCCGGTTCGCGCTGGAGCTGTTCGGCCGGCTCGGGCTGCAGTTGCTGATCGTCACCCCGCTGCAGAAGATCCACGTCATCGAGCCGTACGTGTCCGCGGTGGGGTTCGTGGACAACCCGCAGAGCAACGACTCGCGGCTGCAGACACTGACGATCAGCGAGTACCAGGCACAGCGTCTCGCGCACCAGATCACCCAGCAGACGAGGGCCAGCGAAACCCCGGCTGGGACTCCAGGTGCAGATGCCGCCACGGCGAGGCCCCCGGCGTCTCCGGCCAGCGACCTTGTCCCTGCGGCCGGCGGTTGACATGCCGACCGTGCCGGCCCGTCCGGCCAGCGGATCCGGCCGGTGGGGCCGCCCGGCCGATATCCGCGCAGCGGTCAGGAGGAAATGGGACTCCGGCGCGCTGCTGGCTCGCTTCGCCGCCGGGCTGGACTGGGAGCCGCTCGGCATCCCGATCCGTGGCCCCTCTGCGGCGCAGATCGGAGAAAGCCTGGCCGAGGTCCGCCAGTGGGCCGCGGAGTGGGCGGAGGCCGGACGCGGCCCGCTGCGCATGGAGTACAGGCAGGTCGGCGGCCGCCACTTCGGCACGAACAGCATCCCTTGCCGTGCCTGGCTGGATTCTTACGAGGACACCTGGGCCCTGCTAAGGGTCGGTTCTGAGGTCCGGTGTCTTACTGGTCTGCTCAAGGCGGTCAGCGGCACCGGCCTGGTCCCTTGGGTAATGCGTCACCCCATGCGGGCGCTGCGGCTCGCGAGCGACTGGGACAAGCTGCTGGCCACTGTCCGCTGGATCGAGCAGCGGCAGACGCACGGCATGTACCTGCGGCAGGTTGACGTGCCGGGTGTCGACACCAAGTTCATCGAGCGGCACAAAGGTGTGCTCAGCGAGTTCCTCGACGTGCAGCTCGACCCATCACGGGTGCATCATGTAGCACCCGACTTCGCCGGGCGTTATGGGTTCCTCCGCAAGCCCGGCTACGTCCGCTTCCGGGTGGCCGGAGGTTTCCGCGGATTCTCGGAGCTGTCTGTCCGCGCAGACGAATTCACGGCAGCACCTGATGGCATTACCCGGGCCTATGTAATCGAGAACGAGATCACCTACCTCGCCTTCCCCCTTCCGGTGGCGGCGATGGCGATCCTCGGCAGTGGGTACGCCGTGCCGGTCCTCCAGCCGCTCGGCTGGCTGACCAGTCTTGACGTCATCTACTGGGGTGACATCGATACGCACGGCTTCGCGATCCTGGACCGGCTGCGCCATCACCTGCCCCGCGTCCGCTCCATTCTCATGGACCGGGCGACCCTGCTGGGTCATCGGGACCAGTGGGTCACCGAGCCATCCCAGACCGCCGCGGACCTTGGGCGCCTCGATCGGGCCGAATCGGCCCTCTACGCGGACCTGATCTCGGACGCTTACGCCCCGTCGGTCCGCCTGGAACAAGAGCGGATCAGCTTCTCTGCCGTCGAGAAAGCAATCGCCAGCTGCTGACAAGAAACAAGGTGATCCCCGGCCCTGCCCAGCTGAAGGGACCGGATCAGGCGCGCGCCTGAAGCGCAGGCACTGGTCACACCGGGGGAGGCGCGAACGCGTTTGATTAGGCCTTCTTTCTGCAGTGAACGCTTTGGGGCTTGGACGGCCCGTTCGAGGTCGGGCGGGTCTTCGTCGACGGTGGCCTGCAAGATCGCGTGTGCGGTGTCGAAGTAGCGGTGGGCGTGGTGGTCGCGCATGCGGGTGATCTGCCGCCACGGGATCGACGGCTGCGTGGCCAGCAGATCATCCGGCAGTGCTTTAACAGCCTCGCCGATCTCAAGCAGGCGGATGCGGACGGCGTCGAAGATCAGCCCGTCGGACAGGTCGCCACGTTGCAGGTGGGAGCCGATCGCGTCGATCGCGGCCTGGATATCGGCCAGCCGCTGACGGCCGGGGCGGGAAGTCGGCGAGCAGGTCCACGTCACTGTCGGGGCGGTCCTCGCCGCGGGCCACGCTGCCGAACACGCGCAGGTTGCTTACCCCCTGCGTTCTGGCTGTCGGCCGACCGGACCGTCCTGAAGCGCATCAGCCGGCTGATCGATGAGGCCCCGCGCGACCCGGCTGACGGCATCGGCAAGCCCGAACCTCTCCGCCATATGCCCGCCGGCACGTGGTCCCGCCGGATCAGTGAAGAACACCGTCTGGTGTATCCGGTCGAGGGTGACGACCTGGTAATCCTGTCTGCCTGGTTCTGGCTACCCTCAGTGATGGGCGCGGCGGGCGGATGATGACGGGGGCGGTTACCCGGATACCGCTGGCTCCTCTGTACTGGTGCTGGCCAGCCGTTCCAGCCGTTCGGGGATGCCCTGGCGCCTGGCTTGCCACAGCCCGAGCTTCGCGAGCAGCCCGTTCGATACCAGCAGCAGGTTCTTGCTGGGCGGCGCGATGAAACCCTTGGTTGTATGTGGCGCGTAGCGGGCCTCATCCGCGGTCATCTCCAGCCAGCCGGTAAGTATCCGGGTTCGCAGTCCGACCAGTTGCGGCCGGTAGGCGTGGGCGAGCAGGCCTGCGCGGCGGCCTCCAGGCGGCAGGAGCCCGTCTGGGACCACCAGTTTCAGGCCGGTCTCGTCGTGGCCGGCCATCTGCACTGGCACGATTACCGGGTATCCGTCTGCGCCTCGGTAGGCCAGCAGTCGGTGCGGGAGCCCGCTGATCTGGGACGCGGCCTTCGCCACGTCGACGCGCGGGTGGGTCCCGTTCTGTGGTGGGGGCTGTGAGCCGGGGAAGCCGGGCCAGGCTGCCCCGGTCACCTGTCTCTCACCGGAAGCGCTGAGGTCTGTCCAGGCGGCGACCCGCTGCACGACGATATCCACAAAGACCCGCTCCTCGTAGTACTCGTGCAGCAGCCGATCCCATACCGGGCCCCGCATCACCTTCCCGAGATAACGCTCCGCCTGCGGGATCAGCGCTTCGAGACGGTCACGCGAGGGTGTGAGGTCTACCGAGGCTGTGCCCTGAGCCAGCACGAACGCCGGGTTGGCCGAGAAGCCGTGCTCACGTGCGTGGTAGGCCAGCGCGACATGCGGGTCACGGATGATCCGGTCAAGCTTCTTGCCGAAACCCAGCGAGGTCGTGAACCCCAGGACACCCGCCTCACGCTGCCCGATGCCGCACGGAGCGACGGCCATCACCACCGTACCCCCCGCGGGCGTGCAATAGGCGGCGGCCGCCGTCAGGTCCCCCTGGATCACCTCGTCCACGTCAGCCGGCCATTTGACCAAATCGCTCATCACGCTCCCCTTGCCATTACACGGCACACCGCACCGTCTGCCGCAAACACGACAGCCCGCCGCATCCGCCAGAATTCATCAGGCGTCCCGCATTAAGCCTCACGCGCAGGTCTGGCATCGCCAAGGGCGGCAGCTCACATACATCCGGAGTGCTAGCACCACTATCCGTATGTGCCGTTGGCTAAGGGCGCAGCCGCGCCATTCACAGAAACCCGGCGGCGACGGTCCGTGAGGTCGGCCGCTCATGGCCGCCCGGCGAGTGTTGGGGCAGTGTTCGTCGGCGGGCTCCCCGCTGGGGCTGCTGAGCGAGGGCGTGCCGGTGCTCGCCGGGGTGCTGCTGCCGTCCGCCGCGGTGTTCCTGCCGCTGTGCAACGACAAAGAAGTCCTGGGCCCCTGGGTCAACGACCGCAAGACCAACATGTTCACCGCAGCCGTCGTGGCCATCCTGGTCTCGCGCAGGGACAGAGCCGCCGCAGCGATCGGATCGCCGAGCGGCTGGGCCGGGCGGCGGTGACGCGAGGTCGGCTCTGTGCAACTGCGTGCGGAATCATGGCCTGCGCAGACTTGTGACGGGCTTCCCGGGAACCTGCTGTCGCGTCCCTTGCATCCTGCGCGTCCTCCCTCTTCGCCGGAATACACGTGCGTCGCTGCCTGTTTCCAGGCATCGTGACGTTGCAGCCAGAAACTTATGAAGACATGCAGTTCTGGTTCGATCCGCTGTGCCCCTGGGCCTGGATAACCTCGCGCTGGATGCTCGAGGTGGAGAAGGTGCGGCCGGTGCGGGTCGACTGGCGGATCATGTCGCTGGCGTACCTGAACCTGATCCAGCACGACGGTAAAGGCCTGACTCCGGAGTATCTGGAGCGGATGGGCAAGGCGTGGGGCCCGATCCGCGTGGTCGCCGCCACCGCCCAGAAGGCCGGTCCCGGTATCCTCGGCCCGGTCTACACCGCCATCGGCACGAGGTTCCACGACCAGGGCCGCAGGAACGATCCTGAGGTGATCCCGGAGGCGCTGGCTGAGGTCGGGCTGCCAGTTTCTCTGGCAGGCGCCGCGGCCAGCGCTGAGTTCGACGATGAGATTAAGAGGTCTCACCACGAGGCCTTCGATGTCGTCGGGACGGACGTGGGCACGCCCGTCATCCGCGTCCGCGGCAATGCCATCTTCGGCCCGGTTATCACGCCGATCCCGCGGGGTGAGGCGGCAGGCCGGCTATGGGACGGGGTCGTGCTCGTGACCGAGGCAGACGGCTTCTTCGAGCTCAAGCGGACCAGGGACCGCAAGCCGACGTTTGACTGACCGGGCCCGGTCAGTCGCCCGGCGGGCGAAGCGGCTGCACCGTCCACTGATGCACCTCATGCCGCTCTGCCAGCGCCCGGATCGGCAACCCTGAAACGAGGCGGTCACAGCGGACCGCCTCCTCCGGCACGCCACCCACCTCCACAGTCCGGTCCTCCCCGTCGAAGCGCCGTCGGATCGCAGCATGCCGCCCCGTGAGCAGGTCCGAGCGGGCGGACGGGCCCTGGCGCGAGACCGTCTGCTCCGACCGTAGGCGCTCGATCGGCTTGCGCCAGCGCGCGGCGGGTCCGCGCCAAAGCCGACCATCTCCGCGCTCAGATCGGCTGGTTCTCCTGGTCGGCCAGAACGAGCCCCGAAGCCGGGTTCCGGGAAGGATTTCACGATGCCACCCATGCCACGGACGAGCCGGCTGGTCCGCCTGGCGTGGTACGTGGGGCCAGGATGCACCTGTCACTCACATTAGCCCTGGACGAAGCTGTTGATGCGGTTGCGTGCGTGTCCGCGCGTAGCATTGGTCCGTGCCGCTGTTCCCCCCGCTAGTTGCTGTGGAGATGCTGAGCGCCCAGCTCGGCAACCCCGCACTGCGGATATTCGACGCCACCGTGTATCTCCGCCGTGCGGTGGGGGGAGGCCCCTATACGGTCGAGACGGGATTGCCCCGGTACCAGCAAGCGCACCTGCCCGGGGCCGCTTTTGCCGATATCTCGGGCGAGTTGTCAGACACAAGCTCGCCCTACCCCTTCGCGCTGCCGTCCGCCGATGCCTTCGCCGTGGCAGCGAGCGGGCTGGGCATCGGTCCGGGAACACATGTCGTGGCGTACGCGCAAGGTTCGCCGATGTGGGCCACCCGGCTATGGTGGCTGCTGCGGTTCTTCGACTTCGATGACGTGAGCGTGCTGGATGGAGGGCTCCAGGCGTGGCTGGCTGAGGGGCTGCCCACCGAGCCGGGTGACGTCCGCTATCAACCCGCCCGGTTTGCCGCCAGACCCCGGCCGGAACTGCTGGCCACCCTCGACGATGTCCGGGCTGTGGTCGGTGGAGATGGGCGCACGTGCCTCCTGAACGCGCTCTCCGAGAGTGCTTTCCGCGGTGAGGGCCCGGGAGCGTACAGCCGTCCCGGGCGCATTCCGGGGAGCAGCAGCCTGCCAGCGGCCGGCCTGGTCGATCAGGTCACTAACCGGTTCCAGTCACTTCCCCAGCTGGAGGCGGCCGTGGCCGCTGCTGGCGTGCGCGGCGGCGAGCCGGTCATCGCCTATTGCGGCGGCGGCATCTCGGCCACGGTGGACCTGTTCGCCCTGTGGCTGACCGGGCGGGCTGACGCCCGCCTCTACGACGGTTCACTCACCGAGTGGAGCGCCAATCCGAGCTTGCCCCTGGTGACCGGGTGAGCTCAGGATGGCGTCGCCAGGCGAATTGCTGCTGCGCGTCATACACAGCCACCGTGCGGCTTTATCCACGAGGTACGAAAGTTAGAGAGCTGGAGCGACACGGCGGGCCGAAGGATCCCATCAGCGGATCGATGGACCCGGGCTAGGCCAGCCCACCCCGGGATGAGGTCATCGGTGTTCAGTGGCCGGGTGCCCAGCGCAGCGGCGGGAAGCGCGGCGAATAAGCGGCGAATAAGCGGCGAATAATCCGTCGGGTGCCGTTACCCCGTCCACTCTGCCGGGTCGAGCAGGTACAGCTGGTCGAGCAACGCCACGGCCAGGCTCCCGGGGCCCCTGACTTCGGCAGCTGCCCGCTGCCCGGCCGCGCCGAAGACAGCTGAGGCGGTGACCGCGGCGTCCACCGGGCTGTCGGCCACGCCCAGGAAGGCCGCCATCAGCGCGCCGAGCGCGCACCCCGACCCGGTCACCTTGGTCAGCAGGGGGTCTCCGCCTGCGACACCGATCACCTCGTCGCCGGCGACGACGTAGTCGACCTCCCCGCTGATGGCCACCACCGCGCCGGTCTGGCTGGCCACTGCCCGGGCGGCGTCGACAGCCTCGTCGGAGCCTGCCGTCGAGTCAGCCCCCTTACCGCCGCCCGATAGGCCGGCCAGCGCAAGGATTTCCGAGGCGTTCCCCCGGATCACGGCGGGACTAAATCCCAGGAGCTGGGCGGCCACGTTGCTGCGAAACCGCAGGGCGCCGACCGCGACCGGATCCAGCACCCAGGGTGTTCCGGCGTCCCTGGCCGCCCGGGCCGCGATCAGCATGGCCCGGGCATCAGGCTCGGTCACGGTGCCGACGTTGATGAGAACCCCGTTGGCCACCGCGGCGAAGTCCGCCACCTCCTCGGCGGCGATCACCATGGCAGGCGAGGCGCCGGTGGCGAGCAGGACGTTCGCGGTGAATCCGGTCACCACCAGGTTGGTCAGGCAGTGCGTCAGCGGGTTGGTTTCGCGCAGCCGGGCCAGGTCCTTGGCCAGCGGCTCGTCCGGCCAGCGGCGCGCCGCGGATTCAGTGGGCAGGTGTGCAGTGGGCATAACTAATCGCTCCTTCGCGCAGGGTCATGGCTTTTCCACTGTGATGCCGAGCAGGCTGGGCAGCGCCGCAGGCCCGATCTCGGTCAGCCGGATCAGGCGGAAACCCGCCTCCAGGAAGGTGTTCACCGTCTCGGCCAGCGGGCGATGCCAGGCGCCAACATGGCTCCTGATCGTCGTATGGAACTCCGACTGAGGCTGGTAGCCGGTTACCTCATACCCGGCGCGCACCACGACCGACCCATCCGGCTGGGGGTCGGAGTACCCGCCGTTCAGGCAGGGATGGAGGCACACGCTGATGTAGCGGCCACCCGGCCGCAGCACGCGGAACGCCTCGGAGACGGCCGCGTCGAAGTCATCGAGATCAGACGAGACGAAGGTCGAGTAGGCCAGCGGGACCCGGCCCGAGGCGATGGGCAGGACGGCCGCGTCGCCCTGAGCGGCCGGTAGCCGGCCCCATGCCACCCGCACCTGGTCGAAGGAAATGTCGACGCCGAAAGGCCGGTACCCGAGCCGGCGGATCCGCTCCGAGGCCAGCCCCGTACCACAGCCGATGTCCAGGACTGTGCCCGTCCCCTCGCCCAGCAGGTCAGCCACTGCATCGTAGGCGGAGGCCGCCAGGCTCCCCCGGTCGCCCGGGTCACGCATGACCTGGTCGTACCAGTCGGCCAGCCCGTCGTAGCGCGCTTTGACTGCGGTCACGGATTAACCTGCGTGGCCCCGACGAGGCCCAGGCTGGCCAGCCGCTGCTCGCTGGCATCCACTGCGGCCTGGTTGGCGGTGAGATCCAGGGTCCTGGTGGTGACGGCGTAGAAAAGCCCGCTGACCACCAGCTCAACGATAAAGCTGATGTCCAGGCCGCCAGTGGCGCTGGCCACCGGCGAGACGTAGAACGACAGGTCCCAGAAGGGTATGGACGCAGCGAAGCCGATCAGGTAGGCGGCGATGCCCCGCCATCCCCACACCCCGTAGATGCCGTTGCGGTTCTCCAGCTCAGTGATGGCGTACTTGCCATGCCGGAGGAAGAAATAGTCGTAGAGGTTCACGACCGTCCACGGCGTCAGGACGTACAGGGACAGCACGAGACCGTCGTTGACGGTGGTGGTGATGTTGTGGAAGACCACCAGCCCGAGGACCGCCCACACCGCGGCGAAGACGGAGGCCGTCACGACACGCTTGGCCACGGTCGGCTTGATGGGGCGGATGCTATCGATAGCGGTCAGCACGACCAGTTGGCCGCTGTAGGCCATCTCGCCCATCGTCGCGACGAGGGCGATGACCGCCACGACGATCAGCACAGTGCCGAACCCCGAGGCGATTTGGTTCCCGGCGTCCCGCACGCTGACGAGGGCGTCGGTCGCCCCTAGGTGGGCCGCCAGCCACGCGCCGATAGCAGCCAGCCACGACAGCGAAAGAAATGCGCCGACGTAGACCGAGCCGACGACCTTCCAGAAGGAGGTCGCGCGGGGAAGATACCGGGAGTAGTCGGAGACGACAGGAGCGTAGGAGATGTTGTTGCTGGCCGCGACGGCGAAAACGATCAGGAAGGCGACCCAGCCGAAAGCGCTGTGCGGTGCAGGCTTCCCGCCGGCGTTTCCGGTCAGGATGCCCACGGTCAGCACCAGCCACAGCGGCAGCGATGCCCAGAACAGCACCCGGAAAGCCCGGTGCAGCCAGTCGTATCCGTAGACGGCCAGCAGCACCGCTACAACCGCGATGACCACGCCGACCAGGACAGGATTCCAGCCGAAGATGTGCTGCAGCCCCTGGCTGATGATCACGGTGTCAACCACGGCGAAGATCAGGTACGTGAACAACGCGAGGAACAGCGGCAGGATGACTCCCCGGTACCCGAACTGAGCCCGAGACTGGATCATCTGGGGGAGTCCGAGCCTGGGTCCCTGGGAGGCGTGCAGAGCCATGAAGACAGTGCCGAAGGCATTGCCAAGCAGCACGGCGACGATGGTCCACCAGACGGACAGGCCCAGCGCGATGCCGATGAAGCCCAGGGCCACGCTCAGGGTCTGCGTGTTCGAGAGGAACCAGAAGATCCCCTGCTGGCGGATCTTCCCGTGCCTCTCCCTCTCGGGGATGAAATCGATGGAGTGGGTCTCGATGGCCGCCAGAACGGCCAGCTCGGCCGATTCAGGCGGGAGTGGTTCCCGCTCCCGCACCCCTGCCGGGTCGGTAGTGCTCATGGCCGGGCTCCTGTCGTCTGTCTGGGTTCCGCACGCGCACACGCGACCGGCCCTGGGCGGCTCTGGATGCCCGCCCCGGGCCGACGTCACTATATATCGACGTATCTGATCTGAATAGTAGACAATACGATGGGGGTGCACAACCGGCTCACCTGCCGCCCGCGCAAGCCGGAGCGGTAGTCCTCATGCACAGCACGCTGACCGGACGGAGACGAACACGTGGTTGACATCGGCGTAGCCCTCCCAACCCGCCTCGGAAACCACGCGCTCACCCCGGATGAGCTGCTCCGGATCGCCGAGACAGCCGACGCGCTGCCACAGTGGGATCATCTGTGGGTCACCGACTCGGTGATCTCGCTGCCCTTCTACGACTCGGTCGTCCTGCTGGCGGCGTGCGCGGCCCGGACACGGCGGATCCGACTCGGTGTGGCGTGCCAGGCCAGTCTGGGGCTCCGTCAGCCGCTGGTAGTAGCCCAGCAGTGGGCCAACCTCGACGTGCTCTCAGGAGGCCGGATGACTCTGGTGGCCTGCCCGGGTGAGTCCTCGGGCGCTACCCGGGAAAAGGAACTTCAGGCGTTCGGCATGACGCACCCTGAGAAGGTCGCGCGGATGGAAGAGAACGTGGACTGGCTGCGAGCCGTCAGCGCCGGCGGCCCGGTCTCGTTTTCGGGCAAGTACTTCAGTGTCGACGATCTCGAGCTCGCGCCCGCCTTCGTCCAGCAGCCGCTGCCGATCTGGATGGCTGGCAATCCGCCAGTGACCGCGCCCGCAGCCAGGACCCGGCGAGTCCTGGGCCGGGTCGCCCGGCTGGGCGACGGCTGGCTCACCTACGCTGTCACCCCAGCTGTTCTCCGCGCCCGGGCCGACGAGCTGTCGGCACTGCTCGACGAGGTCGGCCGCCAGGTAGAGACCCCATTCCCCGTCTGCGTGTTCCTGAACGTGAACGTCCATCCCAGGCAGGCGACGGCGGTGGACGATGCCCTTGCAGCCTGGTCCCACCAGTCGACCCGCAACGTTTCCGCGGAGCAGCTCCGGGAGATCTCCGCAATTGGCTCCCCGGCGCAGGCCGCCGACACTATCGGTCGGCTGGTCGAGGCGGGAGCGACGGCGTTCATCTTCGAGCTGCTTAGCGAGCGCCGCCATGAGCAGCTGGAGCTGATCACCGAGCATCTGCTACCGCTGCTCAGCTGAGCCGGGCCGGGGCATATCTGGCGGATGCGGGTCTGGTCCGGGTAGGCGGCGACCGCCATGGCACGAGGGCAGATCAACTGGCTCGCCCCCGTCGAGCAGCAGCAGGAAGGCCCCGGTGGGTGGCTCGAAATCCGCCCGCGGGTACCTTCGCAGATCATCGTCGGGGCCGTGACGCCCCCATGGCGTCGCGGAGCACGTTGGCGTAGTAGTGCTCCTGTGGGAGGCCCTTCGTGAGGGGCTCCCGGTCGTCGCCGCCGGTGCGGCTGCGGTAGACCCGCAGCTTCCCTTCGGGCGGGAAGTGCTGCGCGTCGCTGGTGATCGGGACGACGTAGATGGTGCCGGGCTCATGGGCGTGCACGTCGATGGGGAACCCGAAGTCGGTCGGCAGGTTCCCGGAGATCTCTCGCCAGGACTCGCCGGCATTGTCGCTGCGCATGACATCCCAGTGCTTCTGCATGAACAGCACGTCTGGCTGCGCACGCAGCGCAGGCTCATCGCGGCGAGCGCAGGGAATCGCCGCTACTGCTGGTAGGGCGGGGCCACCCCCCAGCCCCAGTGCGGGACGGGCGCCTCCTCGACGACCGTGGCATCGGGCTGGGAATTGTGCATAGCCAGCCGGGTACCCCACTCCAGGTAGCCCACGAGTGCGGCCCGGAACTCCGGGTCATCGGGCAGGCCGGCGTCGTCGGCCGCGAGGCTCATCAGCGACGCGAACCGGTATCGCTGCTTAGCCGTGATCGCGAGGTCGCGGTGGTGCGCGAGCATGGCCGGGTACCCGCCGAGCCGCTCGGTGTAGCCGGCCGGGCCGCCAAAGACCTCGCACCACCAGGTCGTCACGTGCTCCCGGTGCTCCACGCTGACCCCGCCCGGGAAGAACGGGCTGAGCAGGTCGTCGCGCTCCACCCGGTCGTAAAAGCAGTCGATCAGCCGGGCGATGGCCGGACGGCCCCCGGCCCACTCATACAGCGCCGGCGGCTCGCTCATGGCAGAAGTGTAACAATGTAATCATCCGGCACCCGCCCTACAACCTGGTGGTGGCCCTGGCCTACAGAGGCATCCCCACCAGCTGAGCGATGACGTGTGGTGGCTGCCCGAGGTGATGCGGATGAGGGCCGCCCACGACGACGAGGAGCTCGCCCGCGCGCGGCTGCGCTCCGCGGCCGGCGCTGCACCTGGCCCGGCACGCCCGGCACGCCCGGCACGTGACGCTCGTGGTCCGCCGGGACAATCTGCCCTATTCCATGTCGATTCCATGTCGGACTATCTGATCAAGAAGATAGAGGCCAGGCCACCCCCGCCATCACTGTTCGTGCTGATCGGCGGCGGGCCCTCCACCCAGTGGCTCCCGAAGGCGGTTCAGCTCGAGGCGGCTACATCCTGACCGGGCGGGACATCGTCCGGGACGGCGCTCATCCGTCCCGTCCGTCCCGGTGGCCGCTCGACCGGGGGCCTCTGCCGCTCGAGACCTCAGTCCCGGGCGTGTTCGCGGCCGGCGACGTCCGGTACCGGTCGATCAAGCGGGTCGCCTCCGCGGCCGGCGGCGGCGCGACGGCCGTGCGCATTGCGCATCTCGCCGCCGACGGAGGCTAGGGCCGGCCGGACAAGGGATGAGAGGATGGCAGGCATGAGCCCTGTTTCGCGCGGATTCCACCGCAGGCGGCAGGACCCGGCGCAGACCGCAGGCCGGGTCCCGCCAGGCCAGTACGTGACCAAGGACTTCCCGGTCTTGTCGGCCGGCCCGACTCCGCACACGGCCCTGGACCGCTGGAGCTTCTCCGTCGGCCGCGGCGGCCAGCAGAAGACGTGGAGCTGGGCCGAGTTCCGCGCCCTGCCGAGCGAGGACGTAACCGTCGACATCCACTGCGTCACCAAGTGGTCCAAGCTGGACACAGTCTGGCAGGGCGTGTCGGTGGACACGCTGCTGGACCTGGCCGGGCACGACGGCCCGTTCGCGATGGCCCACTGCGACGGGGGCTACACGACCAACGTGCCGGTGGCCGACCTGACCGGCGGCAAAGCGTGGGTGGCCTACGCCTACGACGGCCAGCCGCTGGAGCCCGAGCACGGCGGCCCGGCCCGGCTACTTGTTCCGCACCTGTACTTCTGGAAGAGCGCCAAGTGGGTCCGCAGCCTGGAGTTGCGCGATACGAACGACCCCGGCTTCTGGGAGAACTACGGCTACCACATCTACGGAGACCCATGGCGGGAACAGCGCTACGCAGGCGACTGACCTGGCAGGTCGCCAAGGTCAGCGCGGTAACGACCGAGACCGCATCGGTGCGGACGCTCACGCTCGACGTGCCGGACTGGCCCGGCCACCAGGCCGGCCAGCACCTGGACATCCGGCTGACCGACGAGGACGGGTACGTGGCCGAGCGGTCCTACTCGATCGCCTCGGCGCCGGGCGAGCCCGTCGCGATCACCGTGGAGCGCCTGGAGGATGGGGAGGTCTCGCCGTACCTCACCGACGAGCTCCGGACTGGGGACGACCTGGAGCTCCGCGGGCCGATCGGCGGCTACTTCATCTGGGAGCCCGAGGACGGCGGCCCGCTCCTGCTGCTGGCCGGCGGCTCGGGGGTGGTGCCGCTGCGATCCATCCTCCGGCTCCGCGAGCGCACCGGCAGCACCGTCCCGGTCCGGCTGCTGTACTCCTCCCGGACGCTGGACGACGTGATCTACCGGGCTGAGCTCGACCAGCCTGCCCGCGGCGTCGAGGTCATCCACACGCTGACCCGCCACCAGCCGCCAGGCTGGGCCGGCTACGCGCGCCGCGCCGACGGGGTCCTGCTGGCCGAGGTGGCGTGGCCGGCCTCCGAGATGCCGCTGGCCTACGCCTGCGGCCCGACCAGCTTCGTCGAGACGGTGTCCCAGGCCCTGGTGCAATCCGGCTACCCGCCGGAGCGGGTGAAAACCGAGCGGTTCGGCGCAACAGGAGGAACCTGATGGAAGCAGTCGACGGGAACGCCATCGGCGGCCTGCTGCACGAGGTCTTCAGCGCCGAGATGACCAGCGCCGCCACTGTCTGCGGGAACTGCGGCGACGCCCGGCCGGTCGCCGAGCTCGTGGTCTACCTACGGGCGCCGGGCACGGTCGTCCGCTGCCGGACCTGTGACAGTGTGCTCATGGTCTTCGTCACGGTCCACGACCGGATGTGCGTCGACCTGCAGGGCCTGGCTGTCCTCGGCTAACGCCCGCTGCGCCGCCCAAGCCGTCCGCGCCGCTGCGCGTGGTCACGAGAGGTGCGTGCTCGCGGTTACGGGGCCAACGCGGACCTCGTCGCCGGTCCGGACCCAGCCGGAGCTGATGACCTTGGCGTAGACGCCGGCGCAGGTCTGCCGGCCGAAGCCTTCGACGGGGATGCGGTTTTCCCGGGCCAGGACGCGCAGCACCTGCGGATTACCGGGATCTGGGCCGTGGGCGAGCGTCGGCACGGCACACCGCGGAGTGGGCAGGAAGATCTCCAGCCGGACCTGGCCGCCAATGGCCAGCTGCCGGCCGACCCAGTCGTTCTCGGCGTAGCCACTGAGCCCGGGGGTGGCCAGTATCAGGTTGGGGCGGAACACCCGCGGAGCGGGTGCCGTGCCGGCCGCGCTGGTGACGGCGGCCAGGGTCGCGGTGGTAATGAGATGAACAGGGGCGTAGTCCACGAAGCTGTCACCAGGCGCCTGCTGGGATAGCTCGAGCGACTCGAAAGCTACTTCCGCGCCAACGCCGTGGGCGAGCACTTCTTCGGGCACCGCCCGGTCAATCCCGGCGCCTGGTTCACGCCCATCGCGAAGCGCCACCGGGCGCCCGGCGAACCCGGACAGCACCTCATCGGTACCCGGATCGCCGGCCCGCACCGCGGTACCGTCCGGCAGCGTGATCGTTACCGCTCCGGCAGGATCTGAGCGGCCGGCGCCTTCGTGGTGCTCAGCTCGCAGCTGCAGCAAGGACCGCCACAGGCGTGGCTGTTTGGCGCTGGCGACCTTGCCGGTCTGCAGGTCGATCAGAGCCCAGCCGCGATCAGCTACCAGGCCGGTTGCAAGCACTTCCGCCTGCTCGATCCGGGTGCCGAGCATGGACTTGACCGGGTAGCGGAACATCGCTTCAACTGTGGGCACGCCGTTCACGATCCTGTTACTCGCCTCCACCCAGGCGCCGGATGCCACCTGAACCTTGACCCTACGATGCTCCCCGTTGCGTCCCACCGCGTGGGCCGCCGCCCCCGCACGAGGGTCGGCCGCACTCCCGTTCCGCGGCCCGAACTAGCCCTGGGAATCGGCGTCTCGAGCTTGTACATCGAGTCGAGCACGTCAGCGGGCAGCGGCGCGCTCTCCGATAACGCGGCAGGTTTCCGGGGGCTCGGGCGGAGCCGACGCCACAGCCCGGGCGGCGGATTCCAGCGCTTGCACTCGCAGAGAGCGCACTCATCACCCGGGCGGTAGTGCGCGTGCGCCTCGTGGTCATGACCGCATCGGCATACGCCAGGATGACGCTTCTGTTTCATGCCTTACCCGTCTCAGCTTGTCCAGCTGCGCACGTAGGCCCCTCACCTGACGGACGGTTTGCCCTGGTCCGGCCACCACGCCCCAGGATGACCCTTCCATCCTGGTTTCAGTCGCGGCGGCGATCGCCGCCGCTGCAGCGTCTACGTGCGCGCTAGTCTGCCGGCGCTCCAGGGTTTACAGCGGCGGCACGTGGCCACCGAATTGTGCGCCCCCCAGACGGCGGTATCGTGACTGGTGTACCCCCCATCACCCTAAGTGAGGACCGCGGGCGCCGGATGACACCGAAGTACGCCAGGCTGGCCAGCTGGTCCGTGCGCGCTGCCGTGGCGGCAGGCGCAGCGGGGGTGGTGGCGGAGCTGGCTGGCGCGAGATCGCTGCTGGTGACGGTGCTGGTGCTCGTGTTCATCGCCGTGGCCCCGACCGCCGCTATTGCGGGGCTGCTGCGCGGGTTCGACGTATTCGCGCGCCTGGTCATCGCAAGCGTCACAGCGATCGCAGTAATCACTTTCATCGCGATGATCATGCTGGCGGCAGGGATCTGGTCCCCCCGGGGGGGCCTGGTTGCAGTCGCACTGGTCAGCGGAGCGTGTTTGCTCGCGCGCCGCATGGGTCCCATTGCAGCCGGGATTGCCGCGCGGGCAATCAAGATCGCCGAGCGCGCCCGAACCGTGCGTATGACGCTGGTGGACTACTGGGTGGTGGCCGGCGGGGAACCCACCGCAGGCCAGCCGGCTGAGCCCGCTCCGGCCCTGACGGAAGCGGACTCCGCGGTGGAGCGGGACCGGGCCGCCAGTGGCCAGAACGACCTCGCGCGGGACGTGGCTATCGTGCCACGGGCCCTGGGGGCCGATGCCGTGGCGGGGAAGCCCTCCAGCGTCCGCCACAACGCCTGAGGCCGCGGCCCAGTCCGGCCTCAGGCCCATCCTGGACAGAGCCCGGGGCAGAGAGTCCCAAATCATCGGTAACTAAACTATTTAGCCCTCGCGGGGTGCCATTCATCCCCCTGCCTCCCACATTTACGCCGGAATCTCACCCATACAGATGATCCAGCGGTAGGCCGTATACGGCACTCTGACAAGCGTGTCGCAGCTGGCCCGAAAGCGAGAACGTCCTATGTGCGTTATCACGGGGGACAACGGGGTTCGGACGGCGATTGCTTCGATGGGGCAGTAACTGGGCTTCATTCGTTGTAACTGAAAGTAATCACTTGCGTGCAAGCGGTTAAGGACTAGGAGACGCGCACGTTCTGCCGCCGAACATGACGGCCGCATGGTGGGGGGGGCCCACAAACATGGGTATTGCCATGTTCCCGGACGGCGATCCAGCGATCGCAAACGGAAAGCCTTCTGCGGAACTCTCCGGCATCGTGAATGGTGTCGAACATCAATGCTCACGGCCCGGTGAGGGCCGATACCGGCCGGTGGGCGCGGAATTCGCCATTGCCCCGACCGTCAGCGTCGTCATACCGGTCAAGAACGAAGCCCGGAATCTGCCGATCGTCTTCCGCACGGTGCCCGCCTGGGTCGACGAAGTAGTCCTCGTCGACGGGCGCTCGGTAGACGACACCCTGGCGGTCGCGCGCCGGTGCCGCCCCGATGTCAAAATCGTCAACCAAACCGGAAAGGGCAAGGGTGACGCCCTGCTGGCCGGGTTCGACGCCTGCTCAGGCGACATTATCGTGATGATCGACGGCGATGGCTCGACCGACGGTGCCGAGATCATCCGTTTCGTCGCGGTCCTCGTCGCCGGTGCGGACTACGCCAAGGGGTCACGCTTCGCCAACAGTGGCGGCAGCGACGACATCAACCTGCCCCGCCGGCTGGGCAACCGGATCCTGTGCGGCATGGTGAACCTGGCCTTCCGCACCCGGTACACCGACCTGTGTTACGGCTATAACGCATTCTGGGCCCGGCATTTGCCTGCCCTTGGTCTCGATTGCATCGGGTTCGAGATCGAGACCATGATGAATATCCGCGTCGCCAAAGCGGGTCTGCGCGTCCAGGAAGTGCCGAGCTACGAGTTCCGGCGCATCCACGGGGTGAGCAACCTGCGCGTCTTCTTCGATGGCTGGCGGATTCTCAAGGTCATTACCGCAGAGGCATTCCGCCACCGCATACGGCAACGGCGGGCCAGCAAAGCGGTAAACGTGCCGGAAGCAGCAGCGGTCGGCAGCCCGATTCCCACTGTGCCAGTAGCTGCCGACGCGAGCAAGGACTGACGTGTCCTCTACCGGCAGCATCTCGGTCGTAATCTGCGCCCACACCGAGAAGCGGTGGCACGAAACGTGCGCCGCCGTAGAATCGGTCAGGACTCAAAGCGTGCCCTGCCTGGAAACCATTGTCGTCGTCGATCATAACCCGGCTCTCCTGACCGCCCTGGCGGCCGAACTGCCTGACGTCACGGTGATCGAGAACCGTGAGGCGCGAGGCCTGTCGGGCGGGAAGAACACCGGCGTCGCGGCCGCGAGCGGGGACATCGTGGCATTCCTCGACGACGACGCGGTCGCCGACGAAGACTGGCTGAAGTACTTCGCCGACTCCTACGGCAATCCCGCCGTCATGGGAGTCGGCGGCCTCACCCTGCCCAACTGGCGCGCGCCCCGCCCGGCCTGGTTCCCCGAGGAGTTCGCCTGGGTGGTGGGCTGCACCTACCGCGGGATGCCGGTCGTCCGGGCCCCGGTCCGCAACTTGCTCGGCGGTAACGCGTCGTTCCGCCGGGAGGCCTTCGAGATTGCGGGCGGGTTCCAGAACGGGATCGGCCGTTCCGCGGGCAAGCGGCCACTCGGCTGCGAAGAGACCGAGTTCTGCATCAGGGTCAGCCAGCAGTCCCCGGGAGCGGTCTTCCTCTTCGACCACCGCGCGACGATCTGGCACCTGGTGACCCCCGAGCGGTGCCGCTTTTCCTACTTCCGGTCCCGCTGCTACGCGGAAGGCCTGTCCAAGGCCCTGGTCACGGCCAGCGTGGGCGCCGCTGACGGGCTGTCAACCGAGCGGCGGTACACGACCAGAGTGCTGCCGTCCGGCGTGGCACACGGCATGGCCGATGCGCTGCGTGGCGACCTGCCGGGCCTGGGCCGGGCGGGGGCGATCGTGACCGGCGCCGGGGCCACGGCGGCCGGATACGCGGCGGGCTGGGTACAGCACCGCGCCCGCAACCGGCAGGCTGGCCACGGGCCGGGCCGGCCGCGCACCACGCGGAGAGCGGCATGACCGCGGGAGCCAGGATGACACCGGCCCTGCGGCCGCGCGTGCCGGTCCTCATGTACCACGAGATTGCGCCGTCCTCGGAGACCACCAGCCGGTTGGCTGTCACCCCGGAGGCCTTCGCCGACCAGATCGCCTACCTGCACAACGCCGGTTTCGAGACGGTGACGGCGGCCCGGCTGGCGGAGATCATGGCCGGCCAGGCCGGCCGGCTTCCCGACCGGGTAGTCGTCCTCACCTTCGACGACGGGTTCGAGGACTTCCACCGCCGGGCCATGCCCGTGCTGGACGAGTACGGCTACACCGCCACGGTGTTCGTCACCACCGGCTGGGTCCAGGACGCCGGGCCGCACGCGGCCGGGCACCGCCCCGGCCGGATGCTGAGCTGGAGCCAGATCGCGGAGATCGCGCAGGCCGGCATGGAGGTCGGCGCGCACAGCTGGCAGCATCCTCAGCTGGACCAGCTCCGCGGGAGCGTCCTCCGCGAGGAGCTGTACGCGAGCAAAGCGCACCTCGAGGACCGGCTCGGCGGACCCGTGCCCGGTCTGGCGTATCCCTTCGGATACTCCAGCGCCAGAGTCCGCCGGGTGGCCCGCGAGGCCGGCTACGGCTACGCCTGCGCGGTCAGCAACACCATGGTGACCGGGCGGGCTGACCTGCTGGCCCTGCCGCGGCTCACGGTCCGCCGGTCCACGAGCCTGTGGACCTTCCAGGACGTCGCGCACGGCCGGAACGTCCCGGCGATCTTCCTCAAGGACCGGGCTCTCACCAGGGGCTACGCGATAACCCGCCGGGTCCGGGCCACTGTGGGCGGCGTCTCGCGTGACCAGTAGCACCGCGCCTCCCGCGGGAACGCCCGGCGACCCGGGCCCTCCCAGCCGGGACAAGCAGCATGCCAGGCACCGGGGTGGCCCGCGCCGGCCCGCCCTGGCCTGGCAGGCGGCGCGCCAGGTCACCTCCGCGCCCCGGCAGCGCGATACCGTGCGGCCCGGCGGGGCGGGGCCGCCGGCCCCCGGCCCGGGCCTGACCCCGGAGGCCGGCCCCAGGCCGGCGTCCTTCGCGGCCCGGCACCTGTCCACGGTGCGCCGGCAGATGGCCGACCCCCTGTCCCGCAACGGGTACGCGCTGGTCGCCAACAGCGGGGTGACCGGGATCTTCGGGCTCCTGTACTGGGTCCTCGTGGCCCGGTTGTACCCGACGGACGTGGTGGGCCGGGCCGCGGCCGCGTACGCGGCCATGAACCTGCTGGCCGGTTTCACCGCGCTCAACTTCAACGGCCTGCTCACCCGGTTCATCCCGCAGTCCGGATCGAACACCAAGAAGCTCATCACCCAGGCCTACCTGGTCAGCGCCGCGGCTTCGGTCGCCGTGGCCATCCCCTTCCTGTTGACGATTCATCGGTGGGGTCCGGCGTATGCGGAACTCGGCAACCCCGTCATCGGCCTGTTCTTCATCGGCGCCGTGGTCGTCTGGGCGGTGTTCACCCTGCAGGACAGCGTGCTCACCGGGCTGCGCAGCGCGGTGTGGGTTCTATTCGAAAACGGTCTGTTCGGTGTGGTCAAGATCGTCCTGCTGGTGCTGTTCGCGGCGAGCCTGACCCACCTGGGCATCTACCTGTCCTGGATGCTCCCAGCGCTGCTGGCCGTGCCGCTGGTCAATGCGCTGATCTACCGCCGCCTGGTGCCGCGGCACGCCGAGGCGACCCTCGACTGCGTCCCGCCCACGAACCGCCAGATGGGCCGGTTCCTGGCCGGTGATTACTCCGGATCGGCGTTCCTGCTCGCCACGACCAACCTGGTGCCGGTCCTGGTCGCGGTGCGGATCGCCGACGTGCGCTTCAGCGCGTACTTCTACATGGCCTGGCTGGTCGGCGGTGTCCTGGACCTCATCGGCGTCAACATGTCCATGTCGCTGACCGTCGAAGGGGCGTTCGACGCGTCCACCCTCGCGGCGAACTGCCGTAAGGCACTCCGGAAGATAGCCTTGATCCTCCTTCCGTGCGCGGCGCTGGTGGCCCTGCTCGCGCACCCGGGGCTGAGCCTGTTCGGGCCGGGTTATGCGCGCTACGGTGCGCCGGTCCTCGAACTGCTCGCCGTGGCGGCGCTGCCCCGCGCGCTGACCGAGGTCTACCTGGGCACGCTCCGCGCCCAGAGCCGGACCTCCCTGGTCGCGATCATCCAGGGGTCCCGCTGCGTCCTGATGCTGGGGCTCACCGTCGTACTGGTCACTGCCATGGGGCCAGTCGGCGCGGGGCTGGCCGCGGTCATCAGCCAGGGCTCGGTGGCCCTGCTGATCATCCCGGGCCTCTGGCGCATCCTGGCTGGCGGCCGGGAGCCGGCCGCCGTGCCGGGCGCGGAGGCCGGCACCCCGGAGGTCAGCGGGCCATGACCAGCCAGACCGAGAAGACCATCGCCTTCGGGCGGCCTGGCCTGCTCTCCACGGGGCCCGTCCGCTGGCCCACTCTCCCGGCCGCGGCCATCGGCGTGCTGGGCCTGGCTGGCATCGCGGCGTTCTTCGCCTCGCTGCACCATGTCCGCCTCAGCCATATGAACGGGCTCGGCCTGCTGTCCGTGCTGCCGCACGGCGCGATCGCCGGGGTGGTCATCCTGGCTCTCGCGTTCGTCCTCGGGGTCGCCCTGCCCCGGCCCCATCCGCTGGGGCTCGCGGCCGGCCTGGTGGCCCTGGTCATCTGCCTCGACGGGATGACCACGTTCATCGAGCCTCAGCCGCGGTTCCCGACGGCGTACCAGATCGCCGGCTTCATCCAGTACATCAGCAGCACCGGGCACGCGACCCCGGGCCTGGCCGCCTACTTCAGCTGGCCCGGCTTCTTCGCCCTGGTGTCGATGGTGACCGGGGCAGCGGGCACCCACGGCCTGCTGGGGCTCATGCGGGTGTGGCCGATGCTGATCAACCTGGCCTGCCTCCCGCCGTTCTTCCTGATCATGCGCAACCTGCGGGTCCCGTGGCGGGCCCAGTGGGTGGCCGGGCTCCTGTTCACGGTGGGGAACTGGGTGGGACAGGACTACCTCTCCCCGCAATCCTTCAATTACGTCCTCTATCTGGTGTTCCTCGCCATCCTGGTGAACTGGTTCACCCAGCCGGGACTCAGTGCCGACCCGCACGTCGTCGTCTCCGGGCTGACCCGGCTGCACCGCCGCATCTTCGGGATCCTCCGGCCCGGTGAATGCGCGCCCCGGCCCGCGAGCACCGGCCAGCGTGCCTTCCTGCTGGCCCTCCTGATCGCCATCTTCGCCGTGTCCACCATGAGCCACCAGCTGACACCGTTCTACCTGGTGGGGGCCGCCGCGGCGCTGGTGGTCGTGCGGCGGAGCACCCTGCCCGGGCTGCCGGTCCTGTTCGGGGTCATCCTGATCGGCTGGGTCAGCTTCGCAGCCGTGGACTACTGGTCCGGCCACATGTCCAACATCTTCGGCGGCTTCGGCAACCTCGGGGGCAACCTGAGCAGCAGCGTCGGCGGCCGGCTGATGGGCAGCACGTCCGTGCACCTGGTCACGCTGCACGCCCGGGAGGGCGTGGCCGCCGCGATCGTGGGGATGGCCATCCTCGGGCTGCTCCGCCGGCGGCGGAAGGGGTTCGACGACCGCGTCCTGATCGCCCTGTTCTGCATGCCCATTCTCTCGATCGGACTGCAGAGCTACGGCGGCGAGATGGCGCTGCGGATCTATCTCTTCCTGCTCCCGGCCGCCTGCATCCTGGCAGGCTGCTTCTTCTTCGCCGACCCGAAGGCCGGCCGGGCCAACTGGCGCGCCATACCGGTGCTGGCCCTGTGCGCCGCGATCCTCCCGGTGGCCTTCATCCTCGTGCGCTACGGCAACGACGCCTTCGAGCAGATCCCGACCGGTGAAGTGGCCGCCAGCAACTGGATCTACGCCCGCGACGCGCAGGGGGCGCGGATCCAGTGGCTGAGTTCCTCGCCCACGATCGACAACACGCCGGAGATGCCCTGGTCCTACAAGGACATCAGTAAGGTTCTCTACCTTCCCGTGCAGGCACCGCTGCACCCGTCGAGCGTCTCCGGCCTGGTGCACGGCCTGCGTAGCTCCGGGCCGGGCACGTACCTGATCGCCACCCGTACCCAGGAGACCTACCTGGAGCAGGCCGCCGGGTATCCCGCCGGATGGGGCAGCCGCTTCAACCGGCTGATGCGCGCGGAGCCCGGTGTGCGGGTGGCGTTCAGCAACAGCGCGGCCACCGTGTACACGGTCGCGTGGCCGCCCGGCGCCCACCCGCGGCCGCTGCCGCCGGACGGGGGACGGGGCTCCCCGACCACGATCGTGAGCGTGCTCGGCCTGGTCCTGCTGTTCACGCTCATCGCCGTGCTCACGGCGCGCGAGTTCCTCCGGGTCGCCCGGCCGCGGGCCACGCGGCTTATCCGCCCGCTCACCGTGGCCTCCGTGCCGTTGCTGGTGCTCGTGCTCGGTGATGTGGTCTTGCGATTCGCGGGAGTGACATGACAACCAGGGAGCATGGCCGGGTTCCTGCGCTGATCCTCAAGGTTGGCCGGTACCCCCTGCATTCCGGCGGGGTCGCCGCGGTGCGCACGCTGGGCCGGCTCGGTGTCCCCGTCTACGTGACGAGCGAGGACCCGCTGACCCCGGCCGCCCTGTCCCGCTACGCGGCGGGCCACTTCCGCTGGCGGACAACCGGGCACGAGGACCCGGCCGACCTGGTGGACGGGCTGACCGCCGTCGGGCGGCAGATCGGCGAGCCCTCGGTCCTGGTCCCCGTCGACGACGAGGCGGCGGTGCTCATCGCCGAGCACGCCGACGAGCTGTCCGGCCACTTCCTGTTCCCGCGGATCCGGCCGGGGCTGTCCCGTCAGCTGGCCAGCAAGCACGAGCTGCTGCGCCTGTGCCGCCAGCACGGGATGCCCGCGCCGGAGTCGGTCTACGTCTCCTCGGCGGAGGCGGTCGCGGCCTTCGCCCAGACGGCGACCTTCCCGGTGGTGGCCAAGAACGCCGAACCGTGGGTCCGCCGCCGGGCTCCCGCGGTGCCCGGCACGACCGTGCTCCGGTCCGCGGGGGAGCTGACCGCGCTGGCGGCAGCAGCCGGCGGCTCCGCGACGTTCATCCTGCAGGACTACGTCCCGCACGACGTGGCCGAGGACTGGATCGTGCACCTGTACTGCGACGCTGGGTCTAACTGCCTCGTGCTCTTCACCGGGGTCAAGCTCCGGTCCTGGCCGGCGAACACCGGCGCCACGGCCTGCGGGATCACGGTCCCCAACCCGGCGCTGGCCGAGCTGGCCGGGCGCTTCTGCAAAGCGGTGGGCTTCCACGGGGTGGCGGACCTCGACGTGCGCTACGACCGGCGGGACGGCCAGTACAAGCTCGTCGACTTCAACCCGCGAATGGGAAACCAGTTCCGCCTGTTCCAGACGGCCGCGGGCATCGATGTCCTGCGGGCCCTGTACCTCGACATGACCGGCCAGGACGTGCCCCCGGGGGACCAGGTCAACGGGCGCCGGATCGTCGTCGAGCACATCGACCTGCTCGCCCGGATCGGCCAGCGCGGCAGCGGCTACGCGCCCTCGTCGGCGCCGCGGCGGGCGAGCAGTACCGAGTTCGCGTGGCTGGCGGCCGACGACCCGCTCCCGTTCGTAGCCATGCTGCCGCGGTTCGCCAGCCTCGCCCTGTCCGATATCAGTCACCGCCAGCGAGGCGCCTGGCGGCGTAAGCACGCGAAGAACGGAGCACACAGTGACTAGCAGCACGGGGATTAGCAGCAC